>Ga0180221_1001666_pt1 | contig 14241 bp, 13 predicted proteins | sample eDN5th37CKraftMG_FD_151339 | JGI IMG/M metagenome (GOLD analysis project Ga0180221, IMG submission 151339) | Enriched Miracle-Growth compost microbial communities from Emeryville, California, USA - eDNA 5th pass 37_C Kraft MG (version 2) (version 2) ...
CGCGGCGATCGCCGCATCGACGGTCTGCCGGATCCGCCGCAGGATGGTCGGCAATTTCGCCGGGATCGACGCGAAGCCCATGATCGACAGGTCGTCGATCGGAAACGGCGGCGTGATCCCCTGCGCCGCCATCAGCGCCCCGCCGACGCCGGCGAATGCGGCATCCGGCCGCCGGGCGCGCAGCGCCTGCATCAGCGGCGCGCCGAGCCGGTCGCCGGACTCTTCCGCCGCGACGAGAAAGACTTTCAACGGGCGCGCCGCGCTCATGAACCGGCTGTTCCCGGTTCGCGCGCCTTGACCCCGACGACGAACAGGCCGGCGCGGTCGGCCTCGGCGATGACGCGGCCGATATCGACCACGATGGTTTGGCCGGCGGCGACCGCGATGCCGCCGAAGCCGGCCGCCGCGACGCCGGCGACGGTGTCCGGACCGATGGTCGGCAGGTCGAAGCGCAGGTCCTGTCCCCGCTTGGGCATCTTCACCAGCACGCCGGTCTTGTCGCCGCTGCGGATGCGGCCGGCATCGCGCAGCGCGGCGGCGTGGCGCAGCATGCCGTCGGTGCCTTCGATGCCTTCGATCGCCAGCACGTGGTTGCGCGCGACGATGGCGCCCTGCCCGACGTCGAACCGGCTGATGGTCGCGATCAGGTCGAGCCCCTTCTCGATGTCGGCGCGATCCTCGTCGGACGGCGCGCGTGCCGTCATCACGCCGTCCGGCGCCAGCATCTGCGGCGCGACCTCCCGGACCGCGAGGATGCGGAAGCCATGCCGCTCGAAAAAGGCGCCGAGCGTCGTCAGCATGTGGTTGTCGCCGCCGCGGAACGCCTTGATGAGGTCCGGCAGCATCAGCACGGTGCCGAGATCGAACCGGAGCTGGCTGATCCGCGGCCGCACCAGTCCGCCGACCCAGATGAAATCGCGGCAGCCGCGCTGCTGCGCGAGCCGCTTGAAGCGGCCGAACTGGCCGAGCGCGATCCATTCATGCGGAAACCGCGCGACCTCGCTCGGGTCGGCGAAGCCCTTGAACGGAAACAGCATCACCGGCCGGCCGTTCTTCACCACCACGTCGGCGACCGCGGCAGGCGTGACCCCGCTGCCGCACAGGATGCCGAGCGGCCCATCGTCCGACGGCCGGGCAGCGGCGATGGGCGCGGCGCCGGGCATCGCGGCGCCCCTAATCTTCGTCCGCGCCGCCGCCGCCACGGCGCGGTCCGGCGATCCGGCGGGCCTTGCCGGCGCGGATGAATTCGACCATGCGCATGACGTAAGCGTCGCCGGCGAAGTCCGCGGCGACCTTGTCGATGCGCTGCTTCAACGGACCGGTGCCGTCGAAGATGGCACGGTAGCCGCGATAGACGTTGCGGATCGCCTCGCCGGAGAGGCCGCGGCGCCGCAAGCCGACGCGGTTGAGACCGGCGAGATTGCTGCGATGGCCGATGACGATGGCATAGGGAATGATGTCGGACGTGACGCCCACGAGGCCGCCGACCATCGCCAGTTCGCCGACCCGGGTGAACTGGTGCACCGCGCAGAGCCCGCCGAGGAACACGTTGTCGCCGATCTCGGCGTGGCCGCCGAGCGTCGCGTTGTTGGCGAAGGTCACGTTGTTGCCGACGACGCAATCATGCGCGACATGCGAGCCGGCCATCATGAAGCAGTTGTTGCCGATCACGGTGATGCCGTTGCCGCCGGCGGTGCCGATATTGATCGTCACGCCCTCGCGGAACACGCCGTCCGACCCGATGGTCAGCCGGGTCGGCTCGCCCTTGTAGTGGACCGACTGCGGTTCGGTGCCGATCGAGGCGAAGGGAAACACCTTGTTGCGCGGGCCGAGTTCGGTGTGGCCGGCAAGATTGACGTGGCCGTGGATCTCGCAGCCGTCGCCGATGACGACATTCGGCCCGACAACCGCATAGGGTCCGATCGAGACGTCCTTGCCGATCACCGCACTGCCGGCAACCCGCGCAGTCGGATCGATGCTGGTCATGACCGGCTCAAGCCTCGCGCATCATCGCGCCGAGAATGGCCTCGGCCGCGATTTCGCCGTCCACCTTGGCCTCGCCGCGATACCACCACATGTTCTTGCGCTTCTTCTGCATGTCCATGTGGAATTCGACGACGTCGCCCGGCACCACCGGCCGGCGGAACTTCGCCTGATCGATGGTCATGAAGAACACGTATTTGAAATTCTGGCGCTGCGAGGCAAGCACGCAGAGCACGCCCGCCGTCTGCGCCATGCCTTCGAGCAGCAGCACGCCGGGCATGATCGGATTGCCGGGAAAGTGCCCCTGGAAATGCGGCTCGTTGAAGGTGCAGTTCTTGATGCCGATCGCGCTCTGCTCGCCGTTGATCTTGACGATCTTGTCGACCATCAGGAACGGATAGCGATGCGGCAGCGCCTTGAGAATCTCGTGAATTCCAACGGCGTCGATCGTATCGCTCATTCGGTCCTGTCCTTGTCGCGCGCGGCGGGTTTCTTCTCGATCAGTTTTTGCAGCGCCACCTGGAGGCGGAAGAACTCCCGCAACGGCTGCGCCGGCGCGCCGCCCCAGCGGCCGCCATCCGGGACGTCGGTCATGACGCCCGCCTTGGCCGCGATCTGCGCGCCTTCGCCAATGGACAGATTGTCGGCAATGCCGACCTGCCCCCCCAGCATGGCCCGGTCACCCACCGTGACGCTGCCGGAAATGCCGGTCTGCGACACGATAATGCAATGGCGCCCGATCACGACGTTATGGGCGATCTGCACCAGATTGTCGATCTTGCTGCCCTCGCCGATCACGGTGTCGCGCATGCTGCCGCGGTCGACGGTCGAATTGGCGCCGATCTCGACATCGTCCTGGATGATGACGCGGCCGACCTGGGGCACTTTCTGAAGTCCCCTGGGGCCCGGATGATAGCCGTAGCCGTCCTGGCCGATCCGGCAGCCGGAATGCAGGATCACGCGGTCGCCGATCAGCGCATGGGTGACGACCGCGCCGGCGCCGATCGTGCAGTTCCGGCCGACGCAGGTGTCCGGCCCGATCACCGCGAGCGGACCGATCATGGTGCCGGCGCCGATCTCCGCGCGCGGACCGATCACGGCGCCGGCTTCCACGGTGACGCCGCTTTCCAGCCGCGCGGTCGGATGAACCATCGCATCGCTCGCGACGCCCTCGGCCTCGAACAGCGAGGACGGCCGCAACGACTGCGGGAACAGCGCATGCGCGACGGAGACGAAACCGGAATACGGGTTCTTCGCCACCAGCACGTTGACGCCGGCCGGCAGCCGGTCGGCGAAGCGCTCGGTGGCGAGACAGACACCGGCCTGGGTCGAGGCCAGATGCCGCTCGAACTTCGGCTGGTCGATGAAGGCGAGGTCGTTCGGGCCCGCGGTCTCGAGCGGCGCAATGCCGTCGATACGGTCGTCCATGGCGACCGCGCCGCGCGGCTCGGCTCCCGTCAGCGCGGCGATATCGGCGACCGAGAGACCCGGACCTCGCCTGAAGAAGACACAAGCGGTCATGCGTTGTACGGCCGCGCGAGCCGGCCGGAAGCTGCGATCAGAACGTCGTGCCGCCGCTGAACCGGAAGACCTGCGTCTTGTCGTAGCTCTCCTTCATGAAGGGGAAGGCGAGATCGAAGCGAAGCGGGCCGAGCGGCGAATCCCACAGGAGACCGACGCCGGCCGAGGCGCGGATCGCCGAGGAGTCGGCGACGTTGAGCGTTTCACCCGTCACGTCCCAGTAGGTCGGCCCCTTGTAGTCCCACAGCGAACCGGCATCGACGAAGCCGGCAAGCTTGATGCCGATCTCCTTCGGGAACCAGAACACCGGCACCTGCACTTCCGCGGTCGCGCCCCAATACATGCTGCCGCCCAGTGCGTCCTGCCGGTCGCTCGACGAGGCCAGGGACAGGTCGCGCGGACCGAAGCCCGACGGCTCGAAGCCGCGGACCAGGTTCGGACCCATCTGGAAGTGGTCGAGCATGCGCAGATCCTTGCCGCCCCAGCTCGCGATGTGACCACCGCGCAGCCGGACGAAGCCGATCACGTCGGGCATGAGCTCGCGGTAGTTGCGGATATCGGCCTGGGTGCGGATGAAGTTCACGTCGCCGCCGACGCCGGCGAAGTCCTGGCTCAGCGAGAGATAGCTGCCGCTGGTCGGGTTCTTGTTGTTGTCGAGCGTGTTGTAGCTGACGGTGTAGCCAAGCAGCGAGGTCAGCACCGCGCCCTGCGACAGTTCCTTGCGGACCGCGAGGCTCGCCTCGTTGTCGGCATAACACTCGTCGGGCGTCAGGCCTCGGACCACCGGAATTTGGTGAGGGACATATCCGGCTGGCGTACCGCCGGAGAACATCGAACCCGGGGCCGTTGTCGGCGTCTTACAGTTGTTCAGGTAGTCCGGCAGGCCGAGCTCGCGCTGGTAGATCGAGTAGCGCGGCTGCAGCGTGATCTCCTCGGTCAGCGCGAAGCCGAGCTTGAAGTTGGCGCCGTAGCTCTTGGTGTCATAGGACACATAGTCCGAGGCGGTGGTGTTCTTGACGAACACATCGACGCCGGCGCCGAGGCGATAGCCGAGGAAATACGGCTCGACGAAGCCGAGCTCGAAGCCGCGGGTGTGCTGGCCGTACTGGACGCTCGCGCGCGCCATCTGGCCGCGGCCGAGCAGGTTGCGCTCGGTCACGCCGACTTCGGCGAGCCAGCCGTCGGTCGTCGAATAGCCGCCGCCGACCGAGAACTGTCCGGTCGACTGTTCCTCGACCTGCACGTTGATGATGACGCGGTCGGGCGCCGAGCCCGGCTCGTTGGTGATCTTGACCGACTTGAAGAAGTTCAGGTTCTTCAGGCGCCGTTCGGCGCGGTCGATCAGGGCGCGGTTGTAGGCATCGCCCTCGCCGACGTCGAATTCGCGGCGGATGACGTAGTCGCGCGTGCGGGTGTTGCCGCGGATGTTGATGCGCTCGATATAGACCCGCGGGCCCTCGTCGATCACGAAGACGAGGTTGATCGTCTTCTTGTCGAAGTTGCGGTCGCCGCTCGGCCGCACGGTGGCGAAGGCGTAGCCGCGCTTCGCCGCCTCGATGGTCATGTTCTCGACGGTCTTCTCGACCGCTTCGGCGTTGTAGACGTCGCCCTTCTCGAGACGCAGTTGCGAGCGCAGCGTCTTGGGGTCGATCGCGCGGACGTTGGACACGACGTCGACGCTGGAGACCTGATATTGGCCGCCTTCGTCGATCGTGAAGGTGATGACGAAGCCCTTCTTGGCGGGATCGTATTCGCCGACCGCCGAGACGATGCGCACGTCCGCGAAGCCATGCTTCAGGTAGAAGCGGCGCAGCGCGTCGCGATCGGCCTCGAGGCGATCGGGATCGTAGATGTTGGTGGTCTGCAGGAAGCTCAGCCAGTTCGACTGGGCCGTCTTGATCACGTCCTTGAGCCGGTAGGAGCTGTAGTACTTGTTGCCGACGAAGCGGATTTCCTGAACCGTGGTCTTCTCGCCCTCGTTGATCTCGAAGACGAGATCGACGCGGTTGTTCGGCAGCTCGATGATCTTCGGCACCACCGAGACATCGTAACGGCCGCTGCGGTGATAGACCTCGACGATGCGCTGCACGTCGGCCTGCACCATCGGCCGCGACAGCGTTCCGCGCGGCTTCGACTGCACTTCGGTCTTGAGCTGGTCGTCCTTGGCCTTCTTGTTGCCCTCGAAGGCGACGCGGTTAATGACCGCGTTTTCCGTGACGATCACCTTCAGGCCGCTCGAACGATCGATGCGCACGTCCTGGAACAGGCCGGTCGCGATGAGGCCCTTGAGGCCCTCGTCGATTTCAACGGCGTTGAGCCGGCCATCCGGACCGGCATGGAAATAGGAGCGGATGGTCTCGGCTTCGACCCGCCGATTCCCCACCACGACGATCGAGTTCGGAGTCTGGGCGGCAGCCTCAGTGGAAACGATCACCCCGACGGCGACCGGACCGACAAGAAGCCCCCCGAGGACCAAACAGCAAATGGCCAGTCCCCGTACCACCCGCACAAAAAGTCCCATGCGAAACGCGCCCTATTGACCCTTACGGCCGCCGACCCTGCCGCGGATTCTGCTGAATTCTGGGCAAGCTTTCGACACTTTTTACAGCGTTTTCAAGGCAGTGCAACCAATCTTCGGCCGGCTCCGGTAACTTTTCGTCGGGGAAAACGGAGTTTCCCCCTTCAAAGTGACCGATTAGCAACGCCCCGCTGAGTCCCCGCCCCCGCTACGACGTCGCCAGATGAACGATGTCATTAAAGGTTGCAAAAATCATCAACATCACGACCACCGCCAGCCCAATGCGGAAGCCCATTTCCTGGGCCCGGTCGGACAGCGGGCGGCCGCGGGCGGCCTCGATGCCATAGAACAAAAGGTGTCCCCCATCGAGCAGCGGGATCGGAAACAGGTTCAGGAGGCCGATCGACACCGACAGCACGGCGGCCAGATGGATCAGCGCGCCGAAACCGGCGGTCGCGACCTGGCCCGACACTTGCGCGATCCGAATCGGCCCGCCGAGCTGGTCGGCCGCCTCGCGGCCGGCGAAGATGCCGGCGATATAGGTCATCGTCCGGTCGATCACGAACCAGGTTTCGCCGACGCCCATCCCGATCGCGCGGATCGGACCGACCGTTTCGGTGCGGACGTCGCCCGGCGCCATCGACCGGCTGATGCCGAGCACGCCCAGACGGTGCACGTTGCCGAAGCCGTCCTTCATCTCCTTGAGGGTCGGCGTCGCCTTCAGCGTCGTCAGCATCCCGTCCCGTTCGATCCCGATGTTCAGGAGTTCGCCGGCGCTGATGCTGACGATCCGCTGCATGTCATTGAAGCTGTCGATCTTGGTGCCGTTGATCGACACCACGAGGTCGCCCGGCTTGAAACCGGCGATCTCCGCGGCGCTGCCGGCCACGACGGTATCGACCCGCGCGGTCGTCGTCTGCTTGCCGAACACCATGAAAACGCCTGCGAAAATCGCAATCGCGAGCAGGAAATTGGCGATCGGACCGGCCGCGACCACCGCCGCGCGCGAGGCGACCGGCTGGGCGGCGAAGCTTTCCTTGCGCTCCTCCTCGGGCATCGCCGCGAGCGTCGCCTGATCCGGCGCGCTCGCCGCGTTGTCGTCGCCGAGGAACTTCACGTAGCCGCCGAGCGGAATGGCCGCGATCTTCCAGCGGGTGCCGTGACGGTCGTTGAAGCCGATCAGCTCCGGCCCGAAACCGATCGAGAAGGCGAGCACCCGGATGCCGCACCAGCGCGCGACCAGGAAGTGGCCCAATTCGTGGAAGAAGACGACCAGCGTCAGGACGAAAAGGAACGGAACGACGTAGCTCACAATTCCACCCCCGAATGCGGAAATTCCGCCCAGCAGATCGATGCCCATACGCTACTCCCGCCCGCGCCCTGCGTGGTTTCTAAATTGTTAATAGCACTAGGATGCGTTTGCGGCGATTTCGGGCAAGAGGTCGGCGGCGATGAATCTCGCATTATGGTCAACGGCGATGGCGTCCTCGACGCTGTCGGGCTCGGCCATCGCCCCCTGTCGCGCCGCCGCGTCGAGAACCGCCGCGACCAGCGCCGGAATCCCGGCAAAACCGATCCGGCGGTCAAGAAACGCGGCAACGGCAACCTCATCGGCGGCATTGAGCACCGTCGGCGCGCCGCCGCCGGCCTCGAGCGCAGTGCGGGCCAGCGAGAGCGCGGGAAACCGGGTCAGATCAGGTGCTTCGAAGGTTAACGCGCCCAGTTGTGCGAGATCGAGCCGCGGCACCGCCGCCTCCATCCGCTGCGGCCAGGCCAGACAATGCGCGATCGGAATGCGCATGTCCGGCGCACCGAGCTGCGCCACCACCGAGCCGTCCTGGTATTCGACCAGCCCGTGAACCGCCGACTGCGGATGCACCAGCACGTCGATCTTCGCGGACGGCAGGCCGAACAGATGATGCGCCTCGATCAGCTCGAGCCCTTTATTCATCAGAGTCGCGGAATCGACGGTCACCTTCGGACCCATCGACCAGTTCGGATGCCGCAGCGCCTGCTCCGGCGTCGCGGCGCGGATCGCCTCCGCGCTCCAGGTGCGGAACGGCCCGCCGGAGGCCGTGAGGACGATGCGCCTGACCTCCGCATGCGCGCCGGACGACAGCGCCTGGAAGATCGCGTTGTGCTCGCTATCGACCGGCAGCACGGTGGCGCGGGTCGCCTGCGCGCGCCGCATGAACAGACCGCCGGCGCAGACGAGCGACTCCTTGTTGGCGAGCGCGACCGTCGCGCCGCGTTCGATTGCCGCGAGCGTCGGCCGCAGGCCCATCGCCCCGCTGATCGCCGCCATCACCCAATCGGCGGGACGCTGCGCGGCTTCGACCAGCGCCTCGTCGCCGGCCGCGGCCTCGATGCCGGACGCGCCGAGCGCATCCTTCAAATCCTTGTAGCAGGCCGGATCGGCAACAGCCGCAAAGCGAGCGCCGAGATCGCGCGCAAGCTGCGCGAGCTGCGCCGCGTTGCGGCCGGCGCTGACGGCTTCGACGCGGAACCGCTCGCGATTGGCGCGCAGCAGGTCGGCCGTGCTGGCGCCGATCGAGCCCGTCGCACCCAGAATGGTGATCGAGCGCGTTGCGGCCATCGGCTGGCTGTTGTCGCGCGCGAGGTTGGCGAGGTTCATGATCGGCATGGCGCCCGCGTCACCATAACAGAAGACCCTGCGCCGGCGCATCCAGGCCGCCGCGCAGCACGCCGATCAGCGCCGCGACGACGGCCGCGGCCCAGAATCCGTCGAGACGGTCCATCACGCCGCCGTGCCCCGGAATGATGCGGCTGGCATCTTTCGCATCGAACTGCCGCTTGATCCAGGACTCCAGCAGATCGCCCGCTTGCGCGACGATGGACAGCGTGCCCGCGACCATGGTCAGCGCGAGTGGATCGGTGTCGATGCCGGCATAGCGGCTGCCGACATAGCCCGCGACGACCGCGGCGCCGGTGCCGCCGAACGCACCGGCCCAGGTCTTGCCCGGGCTGATCGCGGGCGCGAGCTTCGGCCCGCCGATGGCGCGTCCGGTGAAGTAACCGAGGATGTCGGTCGCCCAGACGATGCCGAACAGAAAGACGATGGCAAAAAATCCGAGCTGCGGATCGCTGCGCAGCAGCACCGGCGCGATCAGCAGCGCGCCCGCATAGACGACGCCCGCCATGACCCAGCCGCGGCGCGCCGACGGCGCAAAGACCGCGACGGCGAAGATGCCGAGCAGGACGACGAGGCTGGCGGTGATCGGCCGCTGCCACTCGGCGATCGCGGCGGTGACCGCGAGGCCGGCCGCGACCGAGGGAAACAGAAACCTGCTCGCCCGCGCGTCGGTCAGCGCCAGCCACTCCCACAGCACGAGAGCGGCGGCGATCAGCCAGAACGCCGCGAAGAACCAGCCGCCAAGATAGGCGACGCCGAGCGCGACCGGCGCCAGCACCGCCGCCGAGACGATCCGCAACGCGAGATTGGAGCGCGCGCCGGCGCCCGGACGCGCGGACGTCCCGGCATGCGATGCGGGGTCGGCCGGCGCCACGAGATCAGGAGCCGGTCTGCGCGACGAGACCGCCGAAGCGGCGCTCGCGCCGGTGAAACTCGTCGATCGCCTGCTCGAGCGCGGCGCGATCGAAGTCCGGCCAGTAGGTCGGGATGAACACCAGCTCGCTATAGGCCGACTGCCACAACAGGAAATTCGACAGCCGCTGCTCGCCGCTGGTGCGGATGACGAGATCGGGATCCGGCGCGTCGGGCGCGCCGAGCAGCGCGGCGAAGGAGTCGAGATCGATCTGCTCCGCCGTCATCTCGCCGCGGGCGACGGCCTGCGCCGCGCGGCGCGCCGCCCGCACGATTTCCTGACGCCCGCCGTAGTTGAAGGCGACGAACAGCGTGAGGCCGGTATTGCCCCGCGTCAGATCCTCGGCCTCGACCAGCAGACGGCCGATGTCCGGGCTCAGGCCCTCGCGCTCGCCGACGATGCGCACGCGCACATTGTTGGCGTGCAGGTCGGCGAGGTCGTTGCGCACGAAGCGGCGCAGCAGCCCCATCAGCTCGCTGACCTCCGCGGCGGGCCGCGTCCAGTTTTCCGAGCTGAACGAGAAGACCGTCAGATATTCAATGCCGAGCTCGCCCGCCGCGCGCACGGTGCGCCGGATCGCCTCGACGCCGCGGCGATGGCCTTCCGCGCGCGGCAAGCCGCGCGCCGCCGCCCAGCGGCCGTTGCCATCCATGATGATGGCGACGTGACGCGGCGTCGGACCTTTCGGCATCGAGACCTGCGGGGCACCGGCGTCCGGCATCGGCATGGTCCTCAAACCGTGAGGATCTCCTTTTCTTTACCGGCCAGCACGGAATCGACTTCCGCGATCATCTGGTCGGTCGCCTTCTGGATGTCGGCGGAGAACTTGTCGTGCTCGTCCTTGCCGATGGCGTGATCCTTCTCGAGCTTCTTGATGACGTCCAGTCCGTCGCGCCGCACATGGCGCACCGCGACGCGCGCGGCTTCCGCATATTTATGGGCGAGCTTCACGAGTTCCTTGCGCCGTTCCTCGTTGAGTTCCGGAATGCGCAGGCGGATCACCTGGCCTTCCGTCGCCGGCGTGAGGCCGAGATTGGCGGCAACGATCGCCTTCTCGACCGCGTGCACCAGCGACTTGTCCCAGACATTGACCGCCATCATGCGCGGCTCCGGCACCGTCACCGTCGACACCTGATTGAGCGGCATCGGCGAGCCGTAGGCGTCGACCTGCACCGGATCGAGCATGTGCGGCGAGGCGCGGCCGGTGCGCAGGCCCGAGAGTTCCGTCTTCAGCGACGCAATCGCGCCCTGCATGCGGCGCTTGATGTCCTCGAGATTATGAGTGGCGTTGGCCATGTTTTTGTCTCCGAAATCGGCTTGCAATCGTCCGGTTTGCAATCGTGCTGCAATCTTCGCGGCCTACACGCGATGCGGGCGGCGCAGCGCGGGTTCCATCGTCATTCGTGTCCGAGGGCTAGCTGACCGTGGTGGCCCGCCCCTGCCCGCGCAGAACCGCCTCGATCGCGCCCGCCTCGCCGACCGAAAACACGATGATAGGCGTCCCGTTTTCGCGGGCAAGCGCGAAGGCCGTGGCGTCCATCACCCGCAGGTTCTTCTCCAGGGCTTCCTGATGGCTGAGCCGGTCGTAGCGGGTCGCCTTCGGGTCCTTCTTGGGATCGGCGGTATAGATCCCGTCGACATTGGTCGCCTTGAGCACGACGTCGGCATCGAGCTCGGCCGCGCGCAGCACGGCGGTGGTGTCGGTGGTGAAATAGGGATTGCCGGTCCCGGCGGCGAGCAGCACGACGCGGCCCTTGCTCAGGTTCTTGATCGCGCGCTTGCGGTTGTAGGTCTCGCACACTGCGGTCATCGCCAGCGCGGACAGGGTGCGCGCTTCGCAGCCCGCCTTCTCGACCGCGGCCTCCAGCGCGAGGCAGTTCATCACGGTGGCGAGCATGCCCATGGTGTCACCGACCGGACGCGAGACGCCGCGCGCCGACACCTCGATGCCGCGAAAGATGTTGCCGCCGCCGACCACGACGCCGATTTCGACGCCGGTCCTGGCGGCGGCCACCAGATCCCTGGCGATGCGCTCGACCGTCGGCTGGTCGATGCTGACGCCGTTGGCGCCGAGCGACTCCCCGGAAATCTTGACGATGGCGCGCCGGTAGATCGGACTTTTGGTTCCCGAACCTGTCATCGCGCGCCCCTCCCGGCCGACGATGCCGCGTGTCCGGCCGCGCGGAGACGGAGCGTGCTCCGCCTCCCGAAGCGTGAGCCTAGCTCTGCCCCGCCGCGGCCGCGACTTCGGCGGCGAAATCGCTCTGCTGCTTCTCGATTCCCTCGCCGAGAGCATAGCGCACAAAGCCGGTGATTTTGACCGGGGCGCCGACCTTGCCCTCCGCTTCTTTCACGGCCTGGGCGACCGTCTTGCCCGGATCGTGCACGAAGGACTGCTCGAGCAGCGTGACTTCCTTGTAGTAGGTCTTGAGGCCGGACTCGACGATCTTGTCGATCACGTTGGCCGGCTTGCCCTGCTGGCGGAACTTCTCGGCCAGCACGTCCTTCTCGCGGGCGACCACGGCCGGGTCGAGACCCGACGCGTCGAGCGCCTGCGGATTGGAGGCGGCGATGTGCATCGCCACCATGCGGCCGAGCGCGGTGAGTTCGCTGGCGTCGCCGGTCGACTCGAGGCCGACCATCACGCCGATCTTGCCGAGACCGTCCGACACCGAATTGTGGACGTAGGAGCCGATCGCGCCCTTGCTGACGACAAGCTCGGCGGCCCGGCGTAGCGTCATGTTCTCGCCGATCTTGGCGATCGAGTCGGAGATCGCCGTCTCGACGGTGACGCCGCCGACTTTCGCCTGCTTGATCGCCTCGACGTCGGTGCCGGCCGACTGCGCGACATCGGCGATCATCTTGACGAGGCCCTGGAACATGTCGTTGCGCGACACGAAGTCGGTCTCGGAATTGACCTCGACCATGGTGCCCTTGGGACCGCGCACCGAGATGCCGATCAGGCCTTCCGCCGCGACGCGGCCGGCCTTCTTGGCCGCCTTCGACAGGCCCTTCTTGCGCAGCCAGTCCTGCGCCGCTTCCATGTCGCCACTGGTCTCGGTCAGCGCCGCCTTGCAATCCATCATGCCGGCGCCGGTGGACTCACGCAGGTCCTTGACCATCTGAGCGGTGATATTGGCCATCAATCCTCGTCCTCAAACTCGAGTGGTTCGGCCGCGGCTTACTCCGCGGTCAGCTCTTTCGCCTTGCTGACCCAGCCGTCGACACGGCCGGGCAGACCGACCTCTTCGCCGACATAGTGCTTCGCGGTGTCGTTGAACTCGGCGATCTGCGTGTAGTGGAAGATGCCGAGGTCGTTGAGCTTCTTCTCGACCGCCGGCGAAACGCCCGGCAGCTTCTTGAGATCGTCGGCCGCGCCGCGCGGGCCCGGCAGCGGCTCGTAGCCGGTGTCGTTGCCGCCGCTCGCGGGAACGGCCTCCTCGACCGGCTTCTCGGCGGCGCCGAGATCGATGCCGGCTTCGCCCTGCGCGCGCGAGATGCCGTCGATGGCGGCCTTGGCGACGAGGTCGCAATAGAGCGCGAGCGCGCGGCTCGCGTCGTCATTGCCCGGAACGACGTAGTTGATGTCGGCCGGATCGCAATTGGTGTCGACGATCGCCGCGACCGGGATGCCGAGGCGCTTGGCTTCCTTGATCGCGATATCTTCCTTGTTGGTGTCGATCACGAACAAGAGGTCCGGCACGCCGCCCATGTCCTTGATGCCGCCCAGCGCGCGGTCGAGCTTGTCGCGCTCGCGCTGCATGGTGAGGCGCTCTTTCTTGGTGTAGCCGCCGGCTTCGTTGGAGCCGAGCATCTCCTCGAGCTTGCGCAACCGCGCGATCGAACCGGAGATCGTCTTCCAGTTGGTCAGCGTGCCGCCGAGCCAGCGCGAATTGACGTAGTACTGCGCCGAGCGCTTGGCGGCGTCGGCGACGACGTCCTGCGCCTGCCGCTTGGTGCCGACGAACAGGATGCGGCCGCCCTTGGCGACGGTGTCGCTCACCGCCTGCAGCGCCTGGTGCAGCAGCGGCACGGTCTGCGCGAGGTCGATGATGTGAATGTTGTTGCGGACGCCGAAGATGAAATCGCCCATCTTCGGGTTCCAGCGGTGGGCCTGATGGCCAAAGTGCACGCCAGCTTCCAAAAGCTGACGCATCGAGTAGTCAGGAAGCGCCATTCGTCTTCTCCGGTTGGTCCGCCGCGGATCTGTGGGCCTGATCGGAATGACGAGGCCACCGGACGGCGTGTCCGCCCATTGTCGGGGCGGCAGCCAAAATCCGCGTGAGTGATGGGCGGTCTTATAGAGGGACGCATTCCGCAGCGCAAGGCGCGGATCGGAAAGATTTGGCCAAGGATTCGAACGGCTTGGAGGGCCCTAGAGGGCCTGCACCTCGACCACGCCGGGAACCGCCTTGATCGCGCCGGCGATCTGCGGCGACACCTTGAAGCGGCCGGGCAGCCGGACCTCGACCTCGGTCATCTGGTCGATCAACAGGATCACGCTGACCTCGCCGTCGCCATTGCCCGCCGCGCGGCCGTTGCGCGCCGGCTCCAGCCGCTTGGCGACCGCGTCGAGCGGCTTGTCGTCCTTCACGAACACCCGCAGGCTTTTCTGGATATTGGCGGCGGCCGCGGCATCGAGCGGCTCGACCG
>Ga0180221_1001669_pt1 | contig 14224 bp, 13 predicted proteins | sample eDN5th37CKraftMG_FD_151339 | JGI IMG/M metagenome (GOLD analysis project Ga0180221, IMG submission 151339) | Enriched Miracle-Growth compost microbial communities from Emeryville, California, USA - eDNA 5th pass 37_C Kraft MG (version 2) (version 2) ...
TCGTCCGAATCGACGATGGCAATCCATTCGCCGCGCGCCGCATCAATCCCCCGGTTGCGGGCGGCGGCCGGGCCCTTGTTCTCCTCGGCGGCGATCAGGCGGACACGCGGGTCCCGTGCTGTATATTGCCGCACGATTTCGATGCTGTCGTCGGGCGAAGCATCGTCGGAGACGATCACTTCCAGATTGCGCACCGTCTGCGCGAGAACAGAATCGAGCGCGGCGGGAAGATACTCGGCGCTCCGGAAGTTCGCCATCACCACCGAGACGAGCGGCTTGGTTCCCTCTGCGGTTGCGCCATCTCGCACGGCTCAGATCTCGCCTCGAACATGGACCGGAGCAGACAGCATCTCATATATCGGTGTAAGTTCCGAGAGGGATTTCATCGCGTCGCCTGTCCGAGGGTCCGGTTGCTCTGGAGGATAGCAAACGGTTGTTGCAGTGCAATATTGATTCATTCTGCGTCGCAACGTCAACGTGCATTATGGAAAGAATAAGACAGAGCATCCAGCTTCAACCGTAAGTCGATTTCGATTGAACTTCCGATTCAACCGGTTATTTTTATGGCAGGGGAACGACATATACGTGCGCCGCGGATCACTTTCTTCAAACGTGGTTCATACAAATTTCAAACCGGGGGCGGATATTTGCAGAAGTGCGGGTTTTTGCCGCTTGCCGGTCCCGCTGCACGATGTCATCTTATATTGCATTGCAGCATCTGGAAGTCGCTTCCTGAAGTGGAATATCCTGCAGAAAGGTGAGGTCCTGATATGGTCGAAAATCGTTTCCAGCGGATTTTATTCATTGCAGCTGCCCTTTTCACGGGCGCAGCAGGGCCGGCTCTTTCGCAGGCGACAGGGGGGTCGTTCTTCGACGATTTCAATAGCTTTGACCGGTCGCGCTGGTATGTGGCTGACGGCTGGTCAAACGGCGAGTGGCAGAACTGCACCTGGTCGAAGAACGAGGTGAGCATTGCCAATGGAATCGTGACGCTGGGATTCGAAAAGAAGCCGTACAACAATCGGCAATATTCTTGTGCTGAGATCCAGACGACGGGCCGCTTCGGTTACGGAGTCTATGAGGCGCGGATGAAGACGGACGAGGGGTCGGGGATCAATGCTGCTTTCTTCAGCTATACGAACTCGCCCCATGACGAGATCGATTTCGAAGTGCTGACGAAAGACACTTCCAAAGTGAGCCTCAACACCTATGTCTCTGGGAAGCCGTACAACGGTGCTTCCGTCGACGTGCCGCCCGGCACGACGCAATTCAACCATTATGCCTTTGTATGGGAGCAGGGGCGGCTGCGCTGGTATGTCAACGGCAAGCTTGTCCACGAGGCGACGGGGACTAATTTGCCGACAAACCCGCAGAAGATCTTCTTCAGCCATTGGGGAAGTGAAACCTTCACCGATTGGATGGGAGCCTTTGCGGATCCCGGACGAAAGTTGGAGATGGAAGTGGATTGGGTGGCCTATACGGCGCCGGGCGATGCGTGCCAGTTTCCGGAGTCGGTGGCCTGCAATCTGAAATAGAAATTTTGCCGGGAAGGCGTTCTGGCTGCTCCGGCCGAAGAGTTGAAGGGTGAGGCGTGCTCGCCGAGGGTGAAAGACACCAGGACGCTGATGGCGCGTTCAGCCACCTGCGTGCGGGTCGGGCTCGGGCCGCCGTGCGCGGAGCGCTTTGGGCTGGGCTCAATAGCTTCGCGCCGGCGGTGGTGGCTGCGGGGGTGTTCACCGTCACCTCCCGCTACCTCACACCCACCGAATACGGTCTTGTGATGCTCGCGGCGAGCATCTCGTTCTTTGCCTCCGCGATTGCGCCGGCAGGGTTCGGCGAAGCGCTCATTCAGCGCCGGGATGTCACCAAAAGACACGTGGATGCCGTCTTCTGGTTGTGCATCGGCAGCGCATTGCTCATCTATGGCGGGCTGGTGCTGTTGACGCCGCTGCTTGCGAGATTCCTCGGCCAGGCGGGCCTGCTGACGCTTCTTCCGGTGGTCGGCTTGCGCGTCGTCTTCGACCAGGCCGCGATCGTCCCCAGTTCGCTGTTGGCGCGATCCATGTCCTTCGACAAGATCGCGCTGCGCACCACGATCGCCTCGGTGGTCGCGGCGGCGGTGTGTGTGCCGCTGCTCCTCATGGGCTACGGCGCTTGGGCGCTGGCGCTCTCCTTTGTCGCAGGTTCCATTGCCACTTTTTCCGCGGCCTTCCTCTCCGTCGACTGGAAGCCGGGCCTGAGCTTCAGCTCGAGGTCGCTGCGCGAGGTCGCCCGTTACGGCACATTCGCCTCCGGCAATCGCACGATCCAGCTCCTCAACTCCGATCAACTCCTGATCGGCTGGCTTATGGGCACGGCGCCGCTTGGCATCTTCAGCTTTTCGCGGCGCATCTATCAGATTTTGAATGACCTGATCGCGGGAGCCCTGAGGACCGTCTCCTTCACCATGCTCTCCTCCCTGCAGGCGGAACACGAAAAGCTGAAGGAGGCATTCCTTTTCGCGACGTTCGCGTCATCCGCCTTCTCCTTCCCGATCTTCGTCGGACTTGCGGCCGTGGCGGGAGACCTCGTTCCGCTCTTCTTCGGCAGCCATTGGGCGGAGGCGGTTCCCGCGCTGCAGGCCTTCTGCGCTCTGGGGCTTTTGAGCTGCATCGGCGTGCTGCAGTCTTCGTTGATCACCAGCCAGGGGAAGGTCGGCTGGTGGATGTCATATCAGGCGGCGCAGCAGATCCTTTCCGCAGTGGTCATTCTGGCGCTCTACAAGTTCGGCATCACGGTCGTGGTGGTTGCCATGGCGGTGAAAACGCTTGTTACGTGGCCCATCTCGGTGGCGCTCACGCTAAGGATCCTGCGCCTCGACGTATTCACCTATATGCGTCAGTTTCTTGCTCCGGCAGTGGCATCGCTCCTGATGTTCGCGAGCGTCCTTGCCGTCCAAGGCAGCATGCCGGAAACCCATCCGGTGCTCCTTCTTGCTGCCGAGGTGGTGACCGGAGCGCTGGTTTATGCGGCGGTGCTCTTGGCCATGGTCGGCCGGCGCCTCCTGCGCATGCGTGATTTGATCCTCAAAAGGGGCACGGTTGCTTCATGAAGCTCGTTTATTTCCGCGGCCATGTGCCGAATTTCGGCGATGAACTGAACACCTATATGTGGCAGCACCTGCTGCCGGCAGGCTTCCTGGACGAGGACGAGCGTGATCTCTTCATCGGCATTGGCTCGATCCTGTGGAACACCTTCCCCAAGACGGCGCGCAAATATGTGATGGGCTCGGGCTACGCGGGCTATACCGGCCTGCCCGACGTGCATGACGGAACGTGGGACATCGTGTTCGTGCGCGGGCCCGAAACGGCGCGTGTTTTGGGAATCGAGCCCGAGAAGGCCATCTGCGACTCGGCTGTCCTGCTACGGGCTTTGCAGCTCCCTGCACCTGCGCCTGCCTTCGATGTCGCCTTCATCCCGCATTACGAGAGCCTGGACCGCGGAATGTGGGAGGAGGCGTGCCGGATCGCCGGGATTCCGCTGATCGATCCACGCGACGACGTGGAGAAGGTCATTGCACAGATTCGCGGCGCCCGCATGGTCATCACCGAGGCCATGCACGGCGCGATCGTGGCTGACGCCCTGCGCACGCCATGGGTGGCCGTGAAGCCGATCAACCCTGGCCATCACGCCAAGTGGAAGGATTGGTCGGGCGCACTCTCGCTCGACGTTCGCTTTCAAGATCTCCGCCCATCCAGCGTTCTTGAATCGTATGTCAGCCTCACCGGTGGGCGGGGCGACCCGAATGGCCGGGCAGGGCGGCTGAGCAGGAGCGCGCTGGCAAGTCCGGTGAACAGGATTCTCGTCCATCAGGCTGCGCGGCATCTACAGCGGATGGCGAGCGCCGAGCCGCAGCTGAGCCGCGACGAGAAGATCTCGGAGGTGACCGAGCGGGCTTTGGCAGCACTCCACGGCTTTGTGCGCGCCCGTCAGCTCAGCCCGATCTGAAGCGGGCGGAGAGCCTGTTCCGGGCGGCGTCTTGGCGTTTTTGTCGCTCCCATCTGGGCGCGCACCGTGTAGACGAAGACGCAGATCACGATGATCGAGGTGATGCTGAACTGGAAGAAGACCGCGACTTCGACGAAGCTTCCGCAGACGATGTAGGTGAGGAAGGACGCGAAGAAGGCGGTCTCGGGGCTCGGCGCCCGGAAAGCCCAGATATAGGCCCTGACCAGGGCGCCATAGAGCAGCAAGACCTGCAGGCCCACGCCGATGAAGCCGATTTCGACGGCGTTATTCACATAGGTATTGTGGAAGTTGAAGCCGGCGCGCGCCTTGATGTCGAACATGGCCCAGAGCAGTTCCGCCGGCGGATAGCCCTGCACCCAGAACGCGCGGTATCCCAGGCCGAGCAATGGATGCTCCTGGATGAACTGGCCGGCGAATTGCCACAGGTCCGTGCGCCCGGTGAGAGTGACGTCCTTTCCGGAGGCATCGAGAAAGTTCTGGAACAGGATCTCGGAATATTGCAGCACGAGAATCAGCATCGCTAGACCCAGGCCCAACAACAGCGCGCCCAGAAAGAGCTTCTGCCCGTGTGTGAGGCGCCGGCTCAGGAGCAGGGCCAAGGCCAGGGCCGAGGCGGGCACGACAAACACGATTGCACCCGTCGATTGCGCCTTCAGGAGCATGGGCCCGGCTGCGGCAAGGCCCGCGAGTGCCGCGAAGCGCATCACGCGTGGCGCAGTCCGGTCGAACAGCATGGCAATGGAAGCGAGTATGAAGGCGCAGATCACGGCGGCGAAGGCGTTCTTGCTGCCGAAGATCCCGATCCAGGCGCCGATATCGTCGCGCACGCGGCCGAAGAGGAGGCTGCCCGCAATGCCGAGTCCGTATATGCTGAACAGGCTTCGCATGAAGACCGTCGGCGATATCCGCGTGGCGATGCCGATGGCGATCACCACCGTGATGGCGAATTGCATCGAATAGCGGAGGGTGAGGCCCGGAAACTGCGACCACAGGACGGAGAGAAGGCAGAAGGCGGGCAGGATCAGAACATACCAGAAGCGGAAGATCGCCTGCACGCTCGCCGCCGGCTTTGAGACGAGCAGAAGGCAACCGGCGAGGAGAAACAAAAGGGCGCTGAGCGGCCCGAACAAGGCTTCGAAGATCAGTGCCGCGAGCGTTATGAAGCTCAGGCCGGCTGCAACCCCTATGCGCAGCCGGGGCCGCGGCAGGCCCGCGGCAGCCGGCCCTTGCGACAGACCTAGCGCCGACATCCGCCCTCTCTTCGGCGTCTGGCCATGCGCTTACCGGCCTGCGGAAGTTTGCATGACGGGAGGCAGTTCCTGCTCTACCTTGATGACATCGCCGGGCCACACTGCGGAATTCTCGTCGGCAAGGACCATGGTCGACTTGCCGTTGACGGTCCGCACGATGGTGATCTTCGGCTCCGGCATATCGGTGCGGTTGGCGGCCGCAGGAGCCTGCGTCAGCGCTTCGGCCATCAGCCCGTGCTGCGTCTGCAGCATAATTCCATTCTCCTCGAGGTTGGCCTCGACCTCCTGGCGTTCCACAGCCAGTTCCGAAATGGCGGTGTTCTTGAGGTTTATGGCATCCTGCTCGGCCTTACTGATGTCCTGGCGCGCGGTCAGGATCGCCGTCTCAAAGTCCAGCAGCTTGCTTTCCATGTCCGCGATATTGCGCTCGGACGTAAGCACGCGGGTATTGACCACGAGGCCCTTTTCCGCCAGTGAGCCGACGCCCTTGAGCTCCTCTTTGGCAAGCTCCACCTGGCGGGTCTGCGTGGTGACCTTCTTCTCCAGTGAGGAGATTTCCTGCTGCAGCAGCTCCTTCAGATCGTCGAGCGCCTCGAGCTGAAGCGTGAGCTGCTTCTGCCGCGCGTCCATGATCGCCTTCTCATCGGCGAGAATGCCCGGCAATTTGGGATCGGACGCGATCTCGTCGGGTATCGTGATCTCTGTTTTGCCAGCCAGTTCCGCCTCGATGCGGGCCCGTTTGACGAGCAGCCGGATGCGCTCGTCGGCAAGCGCGTCTGCGTTGCCCTGCGCGTTGATGAGGTCGCGCTCGGCTCTGCCGCCGGCATCGCGCCTGAGGCCGCCTGCGATGCTGATCGCCTTGAGTACCGTCATGTCGGGCACATAGGGGTACTGCCCCGGCGAGCTCACGTCGCCGGCCATGTAGAAAGGCCTGTATTCGGCAAGCTCCACGGCCGCTTCCGGACGGTCGGCGAGGCCGAATTTCTGCTGCAGTGTCGCCTCGACGGTCTCCGAGATTTCCGCGGTGGATTTGCCCGCCGCCTCGATCTCGCCCACGAAGGGAATCGACAGCTTGCCGGACGCGCTGATCACATAGACGCCGCTCACGGCAGACCATTCGCGGAATGATCCTTCCACGGTCTGCCATTCAACGACGCGGATATTGAGTTTGTCCTGGCTGCCGAGGAGATATTCGTCGGCGGCGGCCTGGGACATTCCAAAGGCGCAGAGCGCGGTAGCGAGCAATGCCTTGGAATGGCGAAGCGCCGTCCGCATGCTCCGGACAGCCGAATGATTGAAACCTAGCAAGTGCAGCCCTTCTCTGAATCGGGAACCCGGGACGGCGCCCGGGTTATTTAGCGGCCTTGGCGGCATCCGTCATGCCGCTCCGCTCAGTAGCTTCCCCGCGACAAGCAGACGGCGGGAACTGTTTTGGCGATAATACGGATATCCTGCGCGATTGACCAGTTCTCAACGTAATGACGGTCGAACGCGATGCGCGCGGCATAGGAAACGTCATTGCGGCCGCTCACCTGCCAGAGGCCGGTCAGGCCTGGCCGGGACTTGAGATAGAAGACTGCGGCGCTGCCGTATCGTTCCAATTCGTCCTGAACGACGGGACGCGGGCCGACAATGCTCATCTCGCCCGTGAGGATGTTGAGAAGCTGCGGCAGCTCATCGAGGCTGAGCTTGCGCAGAACCGCGCCAACCGGTGTGACGCGTGGGTCGTTCTTGAGCTTGCGCGTGGCCTCCCACTCCGCTTGCGCCTCCGGGTTCTCGCTAAGATAGGCCCTGAGCACGGCATCCCCGTCCGGACGCATCGTCCGGAATTTCAGGCAGCGGAAGGGGCGTCCGCCCCGGCCGATCCTGCGATGTCCGTAGAAAACGCTCCCGCCATCCGAGAGCTTTATGAGGGATGCGATAAGCAGAAACAGTGGACTGAAGAGAATGAGGGCACAAAGTGCCCCGACAACATCGAAACCGCGCTTCGCCACGCCTCCGAGAGGGGGTGAAAGATCAAGATCCGCCTCTGCCGCGCTGAAGTTCGCAGACTTGGCCATTTCCCGCATGAAACGCCCCATCCGGCAACCTCTCAGATTAGTCTAGATTACCAAATTTATGGTGCACTGCAATATGACTTCTTTTGGGAAGGCCAAATATTTTCTCGCTCAATTTGTAATCACCGTCCGCACAAAAAGTGATCTGTGTGATAGTTTTATGAACCGGATAATCTATGGTTGTATGCCATGGTTCGTTTATCCCACTAAAGACGTTCATTCGGCCCTTTTTTAACATCTATGTAATATTACGTAATGGAAAGGGAATAACAGTTGATGTTTTCGGCTACCACAAAAAAAGAGTATGTTTTTACCCTCTTCTAAGTCAAAAGGATACAGTCGAGTATCTCCACCGCTTGCTGCTTTTTGCGATGCAGCGTAGTTTTTTCGTGGTTCTGTGATGTCGAATCGAGCTGCGCGACTTGCCGCGCAGCTTTGGCACAGATATATTTCAAGAGTTGCGGCCTACGAGCCGTGGGGGAAAAAACAGGGAAACTGGGGAACCGACCGCCTGGCTCGGTCTTGTTCATGAGTGGACCTGCAAGGCGGAGCAAATGTCGCTGCCAAAGTTCGCAATTGGTATGATTTTCGTCATTCTGGCGGTGGTAATGTGGTCCGTCGCGGATGCCGCCTCATTTGGCATGATCGTCCTGCGCGCAATCTTGTGTGCCGTCGTGCTGCAACTTGGATATTTCGGATACGTGGTCGCAAAGGTGGCGGTGGAATCCCGCAAGGCTCGGGAAGCGGAGCCATCCGCTTCCGTTTCGCCCCGGAAGCACCGTCGGGCGAAGGACGGTCTTCCTTTCGAGCGGCCCCTTTCCCGGTGACCGATCGGCGCCCGGTTGTATTCTGATGCAGTGCACAACTTGATCTGGGCTGTCTCACATTTTCATTTCGCGATGAAAAGATAATTTTTTCACCGCGCAGTATTGTGTTTTTTAAGGACATAATTCGTCTTTATAGATGTTTGCACGCGGATGCTTCTGCAGTGCACCGGCCTGCTGGCGTCCCAATGCAAAGAATGAACGGAGACAAGGTTGGCTTCACTCTTCGGTTTCAGGACCCGGAATCCCCAGCGGGATCGCGAGACAGACCGCGAGAGATATGAGCGGTTGGAGAGCTTGCTTGCAGAGATGGCTGCCCAGATTGCGGCGGAGCGAGGCGGGCTTGAGCGGCGTTACAGGGAAAGCTCCGCGAATGCGGGCTTCCTTGCCGATGCTATCGATAATGAAGAGGCTGCGTCGGGGTCCTCAGCCAGGCTCGATGCGATGACGGACGATCTCATTAATTGTGAGCGCCGCCTCGCAGCACTCTCCCGCCAAATCGCTGTTGTGGAGGATCTTCGCACTCGTGCTCGATCGCTTTTTTCGGACCCTTTGCAAGCTGAAACCCCTAGAAGGGAAGCTTTAGGCGCCCGCTAGAAGTTGCTTGCGGGCTTCTGTCAAATAACTGTCATTCGATGCGACGATTCTTCCTCGTGCGATGTTAGTTGGTCTGCCTTTCATTTTGTCATGTGACTGAAATTTGTGCATTGCAGTATTAATTAGCCCGAATTTTACCTGAATTCGGCATATAATGTTGCAGTGCAATGTAAGCTGTTATAGCCTGTCACGAGGCGAACCAGCCATGGGTGTTTTCAATGCTGCATGTGCTCTATCTCGTTTTCAATCTGACGGATCCGGCAGTTCGCCGCCGCGTTCTGATGTTGAAGGCGGGTGGTGCGGACGTTACGCTGGCAGGCTTCCGCAGGAGTGCTGAGCCACCCGCTGAAATCGAGGGTATCCGCCCGATCGACCTGGGCATCAGCCATGACGGCCAGTTCGTGCAGAGGACGTTCGCGGTTCTGAACGCCGCCATGTCCCTCGGCTCCGCCCTGAAAGATACCGCAAGACCTGATGTGATCGTCGCGCGCAACCTTGAAATGTTGGCTCTTGCCGCCCGGGCAAAGGCGATCTTCGGCGCGGGAGATTTTCCCGTGGTCTATGAAAGCCTCGACATCCATCGCCTGCTGCTCCGGCAGGATCCGGTGGGCGGAGCCCTGCGCTTTCTCGAGCGCTATTTTGCGCGGGACGTGAAGCTGCTCATCACCAGTTCGCCGGCCTTCATGCGCAACTACTTCCTTCCACACGGGCAAGTGAGTGCGCCGGTGGAACTCGTCGAAAACAGGCATTTCGAGCTGAGCCCTTCCGGCAATCCGGGCGCTGAGCAGGTGGAACGCACAGCGCCCCCGTGGCGCATCGGCTGGTTCGGCGCGCTCCGCTGTCGCCGCTCTCTTGCCATCCTGTCCGAGTTCTCGCGCCGCTCGGAAGGCCGTTTCGAGGTGACACTGAGGGGCAGGCCCGCCCTTCGCGAGTTCGAGGATTTCCAGGGGGCGGTTGCCGCCGAGCCCTTCCTCTCCTTTGAAGGTTCGTATCGCAATCCTGAGGATCTCGCCGCGATCTACGGCGAGGTTCACTTCTCATGGGTCATCGATTTCTTCGAGGAGGGGCAGAACTCGCAGTGGCTCCTGCCCAACCGCTTGTATGAAGGCAGCCGCTTCGGCGCGGTGCCGATCGCGATGCGCGATACGGAGACGGCGCGTTTTCTGGAGGAGCGGGGGATTGGGATCATCCTGCCCGAGCCCACGCCCGAGGCTCTTGAGCGCGTGATCGGCGGCATGGATCGGGAGCGTTACCTGGATTTGCGCAGGCGGGTCTTGGCTGTCGACCGGAAGACCTGGACTTGCGATCGGCAGGATTGCCTGGACTTCGTGGCCAGGCTCGGCCGGCTCGTGGCCGCTCCGCCGCCCGCCATGGCCCGAGCGCTCGTTAAAGCATGATGAATCACGGAGATGATGACCAGATGAAGGATCGCTGGCCTGCCTCCTGCCTGATGATCGTGCCCTGTCTGAATGAAGCCGCGCATATCGGCGCGCTGCTGCAGCGCCTGGAGCCTTCCGCCCGCCGGCTCGACGCCCGAATTGTGGTCGTGGATGGCGGAAGCAGCGACGGCACTCGTGAGATCGTTTCCCGGTTCGCCGCGGAGAATCCGGCTGTGATCCTGCTGGAAAACAAGAAGCGGGTCCAAAGCGCTGCGGTAAATCTCGCGGTAGATCTGTTGGGCGAAGGCGTCGAGTACCTGATCAGGATCGATGCCCACGGCGGCTATCCCGAAGATTACTGCGACCGGCTTCTAGAGGAGGCCGTGGCGACAGGTGCGGACTCCGTCGTGGTGTCGATGGAGACCACGGGCTCCGGCCTGGTGCAGCGTGCTGCGGCTGCGGCGCAAAATTCAAAGCTCGGCACCGGCGGCTCCAAGCATCGCCATCAGGCGAGCGGTGCGTGGATTGATCACGGTCACCATGCACTCATGCGGATAAGCGCCTTCAAGGCGGTGGGAGGCTATGACGAGAGCTTCAGCCATAATGAGGATGCGGAACTTGACCATCGCCTCCGGCAGGCCGGCTACCGCATATGGCTTACCGCCAGAACGCGAATGACCTACTATCCCCGCTCCACGTTCAAGGGCCTCTACCTACAATATCTGGGTTATGGTCGGGGAAGGGCGCGTAACGTCCTCAAGCACCGTGTCATCCCGAAGGTGAGGCAGATGGCTCCACTCCTGATCTTGCCTTTCGCGATTCTCGCGACATTTTCGTTCGCGTACTGGATTGCTGCGATCCCCTTCCTGTTTTGGGCCGCGACCTGTCTCATCTACGGCGCGCTGCTCGCCATCCGGGAACGTGATGCTCACCTGCTTTTGGCGGGTCCTTCCGCCATGATCATGCACTTCGCCTGGTCACTGGGATTTTGGCAGCAGCTTCTTTCGGCCAGTCTGCGGAGGGAGGCCGCGTGACCGAGAAGATTATCCTGTCCGATGCCATCGATATCTGTGTCTGCACCTTCCGGCGTCCGGCGCTTGCGGAGACGCTGCGTTCGCTGGCGGCCTTGAAGCTTCCTGCGGGCTATAAGGTCGGCATTATCATAGCGGACAACGACGATCAGCCGAGCGCGCGGGACCTCGTGATCCGGATGATGGACGAGCTGCAGATGCCCGTTCACTACATCCACGCTCCTGCGCGCAACATTTCGCTTGCCCGCAACGCCTGTCTTGACGCCAGCCGTGCGCGCTTCATCGCCTTCATCGACGACGATGAGACAGCGACGGAGGAATGGCTGGTGCGTCTCGTCAAATCGGCGGAGGGAAGCCGCGCGGATGTGGTGCTTGGTCCGGTGCGCGCCGGTTACAGCGAGGATGCGCCGGAGTGGATGCGCCGCGGTGACTTCCATTCCACTTTCCCCGTGTTGGTGGGCGGGGAGATCCGCACGGGATACACCTGTAACGTGCTGATGCGCATGGATGCGAAAGCGATCCTCGGCCGTAGGTTCAACCTCGACCGGGGACAGACGGGCGGAGAGGACACGGCCTTTTTCGACGAGGTCTACAGGGAAGGCGGCAGGATCGTTTACGCTCCGGATGCCTGGACGGACGAGATCGTGCCTGCGGACCGGGCCAGCTTCAGCTGGCTGCTGCGCAGGCGCTATCGCGTCGGTCAAACCCACGGAAGGCTCGTCGCTGGCCGCAAGTCGGGGATCCGCTTTGCGGCGGAATTGGCGTTTGTCGGCGCCAAGATCGCCTATTGCGCCGCCGGCGCGGCCCTTACGGCGCCATGGTCCACCAGCCGGAACCGCAACATCCTGCGCGGGGTCATGCATGCGGGCGTGCTGAGCGGTCTTCTCGGCGGCAACGAACTTCGCCAGTACGGAATTCAAGCCGCGGGCGAGGGGCATGGGCATGCAACCTGAGCTCAGGCCGCACTTCAATGAAGGACAGATAAGAGCAGAACAGCGGCGCGCTAGCCGCAGTCTTTTGGGACGGGGGTCAACCGCAGCGCTTTCGATGGGTGTCTGCACAGTTCTGGAGCCTCAAGGGATTTTGCGATGAAGAAAGTAAGGAAAGCCGTTATTCCCGTCGCCGGACTTGGTACCCGCTTTTTGCCGGCTACCAAGGCGCTGCCAAAGGAAATGCTTACGATCGTCGACAAGCCGGTCGTGCAATACGCGGTGGACGAGGCGCTTGAGGCCGGGATCGAGCACATCATTTTTGTCACCGGCCGCAACAAGGCCGTGATCGAGGATTACTTCGACCTCCAGCCGGAATTGGTCGGCACGCTCGAAAAAGCCGGCAAAACCAAGGAATTGAAGCTGCTCGAAGAGATAATGCCCGTCGCAGGTTCGGTGAGCTTCACGCGCCAGCAGGCGCCGCTCGGGCTCGGTCACGCGGTCTGGTGCGCGCGGGAAATCGTCGGTGACGAGCCGTTCGCCGTGCTTCTGCCGGATATGGTCTCCTTCGGCAAGAAGGGCTGCCTGGCCGAGGCGATGGAGCTCTACAGCCTCACGGGCGGCAATGTGCTAGCCGTGGAGCAGTGCCACCCCCAGGAAACGAGCAAATATGGTATTGTCGGCCGAGGCTCCGAAGTGGTGCCTGGGTTCGAGATCACCGGCATGGTTGAAAAGCCTGCGCCCGAAAACGCCCCGTCGAACTTCTATATCAACGGACGCTACATCCTGCAGCCGGAGATATTCGCGCTGCTGGGCCGTCATGAACGCGGCGCCGGCAATGAGATCCAGATCACCGATGCCATGGCTCATCTCCTGAAGGAGCAGGCGTTCTATGCGCGGCCGTTCACGGGGCGCATGTTCGATTGCGGATCGAAATCCGGCTTTATCGAAGCCAATGTGGCCTTCGCGCTGGCGCGCGACGACATCAGGGAAAGTGTATTTGAGCCCATCCGCAGCATGGTGGGCCTCGATCGGAGAACCGGGCAGGCGGCTTGAAACGAGACGCTTGACCGCTCCCGCCTCGGTCGCGGGAGCGGTCGCCAGGGGGGCGGCCCGGATCGCCGAAGAGAGATAAGAGGTGAAGGACATGAATCATCCCGGCTTTTCCGTGACGAAGCCCGTCCCGGTGGCCGCCAGCGAGTCACAAGAGACCGACACGTTCATCGATGTCGAGCGTCTCTTGGCGATGCTGTATCGGCAGGCTCGTGTTCTCATCCTCAGCGCCCTGGTCGGCCTCGGCCTGGGCGTCCTCTATCTCGCCACGACACCGCCCACCTACACTGCGGTCAGTCAGGTGCTCATCGATGAGAGCCTGCGCAAGATGGTCGATAGCACGTCATCCTTCACATCCGAGATGGAGACGGATTCGGCCATGCTGAGCCAGATCGAGATCGTGAGATCCGTGCGGCTTGCGGAAGCGGTCATGGAAGCGGAAGGGCTCGACCGGGACGAGAACTTCCTGAATCCGCCGCAATCGCTTTTCTCGAAGATCGTGGGCTATGCACGCTCGGCTGTTCATTCCCTGCGCGGCAGCGATGTGCCCACCGAAACGACCGATGCGGCCGAAAGCAATCGAAGAGCCGCCATCTACACTCTTCAGCACAACATCGTTGCGCAGCGCGCAGGCCGCAGCCTGGTGATCTCCATCGGGTTCCAGTCGCATGATCCCGAACTGGCGGCCAGGATCACCAATGCCTACGCCAAGGCTTATGTATCCGACCAGTTGAACGCTGGCTTCGAGGCCACAGAGCAGGCGGCGGTCTGGCTGGAAGGCCGGTTGGCGGAGCTGCGCCAAAGCTCGCAGACAGCGGCGCTGGCTGTCGAGCAGTATCGCGCGCAACACGGGCTTTCCGCCGCGAGCGGCGAGCTGATGGCCGATCGCAGACTTTCCGATCTCAACAGCCAGATCGCGATTGCCAAGGCCGATACCGCGCGGGCCTATGCACGCTATCGGCAATACCAGGAGATTGTTGACGCAGGGCCCGAGGAGGCCGTCCGAAACGCGACCGTCTCGGAGGAGCTGGCGGGCAATTCCGTCCTGACGGAGCTTAAGACGCGCTATCTCAACGCGACCCGGCGCGAGCAGGAG
>Ga0180221_1001671_pt1 | contig 14221 bp, 15 predicted proteins | sample eDN5th37CKraftMG_FD_151339 | JGI IMG/M metagenome (GOLD analysis project Ga0180221, IMG submission 151339) | Enriched Miracle-Growth compost microbial communities from Emeryville, California, USA - eDNA 5th pass 37_C Kraft MG (version 2) (version 2) ...
AGATCTCGGCGGTGTTCCCGCATCTGACGGTGCTGGAGAACGTGCGCATCGCCTTGCAGCGCCAGCGCGGCACCTCGTTCGATTTCTGGCGTTCGCGCCGCGTGCTCGACACATTCAACGACCGCGCGATGGAACTGATCGCCGACGTCGGCTTGAGCGCATTCGCCGCAGTCGCGGCGGTGGAGCTGCCTTACGGTCGCAAGCGCGCGCTGGAGATCGCGACGACGCTGGCGCTCGATCCGCAGATGCTGCTGCTCGACGAGCCGATGGCCGGCATGGGGCACGAGGACATCGACCGCATCGCCGCGCTGATCAAGCGGGTGTCGGCCGACCGCACCGTGCTGATGGTCGAGCATAATCTCGACGTGGTGTCGGACCTGTCCGACACCATCACCGTGCTGACCCGCGGGGCGGTGCTGGCGGAAGGCGACTACGACACCGTGTCGAACAATCGCGACGTGCGCGAGGCCTATATGGGGGTCGGCCATGCTTGACCCGCAACGCGACGCCTTGCTTACGATCGAGAAGCTCGAGGCGTGGTACGGCGAGTCCCATATTCTTCACGGCGTCGATTTCGAGGTGTTTCCCGGCGAGGTGGTGACGCTGCTCGGCCGCAACGGCGCCGGCAAGACCACGACATTGAAATCGGTGATGGGCATCGTCGGTCATCGCACCGGCTCGGTGCGTTTCGAGGGCCGCGAGACGATCCGCCTGCCGTCGAACGCGATCGCGCGGGCAGGCATCGCGCTCTGTCCCGAGGAACGCGGCATCTTTGCAAGCCTCGACGTGCAGGAGAACCTGCTGCTGCCGCCGGAGGTGAAGCCGGGCGGTCTGTCGCTCGACCAGATCTTCGAGCTGTTTCCGAACCTGCGCGAGCGGCTGGGCTCGAGCCAGGGCACCAAGCTGTCGGGCGGCGAGCAGCAGATGCTGGCGATCGGCCGCATCCTGCGCACCGGCGCGCGGCTCTTGCTGCTCGACGAGCCGACCGAGGGGCTGGCGCCTGTCATCATCCAGCAGATCGGCAAGACGATCCGCGCGCTGAAGGACAAGGGCTTCACGATCCTGCTGGTCGAGCAGAACTTCCGTTTCGCCTCGACGGTGGCGGACCGCTACTACATCATGGAGCATGGCAAGGTCGTGCACCGGTTCGCCAATACGGAACTCGATGCCAATCTCGGCACGCTTCACGAGTATCTCGGAGTGTGACTAAGATATCGTTCAAGTCATAACAAGAAGGAGGAATACGCATCATGATGACACGTCTGTTGGGCTATACGGCGCTTGCCGTCGCGCTGGCCTGCGGCGCCGCGCAGGCGCAGACCACCGTCAAGATCGGTGTGCTGAGCGACATGTCGAGCCTCTATGCCGACATCGGCGGCCCCGGCTCGCTCGCCGCCGCCAAGCTCGCGGTCGAGGACTTCACGAAGGACCACAAGGATTTCAAGGTCGAGATCATCAGCGGCGATCATCAGAACAAGCCGGACGTCGGCTCGCAGATCGCCAACCAGTGGTATGACGTCGACAAGGTCGATCTCATCGTCGACGTGCCGAACTCCGGCGTCGCGCTCGCGGTCAACGAGGTCGCGCGCAACAAGAACAAGGTGTTCATCGACTCCGGCGCGGCGTCCTCGGACCTCACCGGCGCCAAGTGCTCGCCGAACACCGTGCACTGGACCTACGACACCTGGATGCTGGCGAACGGCACCGGCAAGGCGATCGTCAAGACCGGCGGCGACACCTGGTTCTTCCTGACCTCCGACTATGCGTTCGGCCACGCGCTCGAGCGCGACACCATGGCGGTGGTCGAGAAGAACGGCGGCAAGGTGCTCGGCAAGGTGCGCCACCCGCTCAACACCAACGACTTCTCGTCGTTCCTGCTGCAGGCCCAGTCGTCCAAGGCCAAGGTGATCGGCCTCGCCAATGCCGGCGGCGACACCATCAACTCGATCAAGCAGGCGGCCGAGTTCGGCATCGTCAAGGGCGGACAGAACCTCGCCGGCCTTCTGGTGTTCGCGAGCGACGTCAACTCGCTCGGCCTGCAGACCGCGCAGGGCCTGATCCTGACCGGCACCTGGTACTGGGACCAGACCGACGCCAACCGCGCCTGGACCAAGCGCTGGCACGCCGCGCGCAACGCCTCCGGCAAGGTGCCGACCATGATCCATGCCGGCGTCTATTCCGGCGTGCTGCACTACCTCAAGGCGGTGGCCGCGCTGAAGGGCGCCAAGGACGACGGCAAGGCCGTGGTCGCCAAGATGAAGGAGATGCCGACCGACGATCCGCTGTTCGGCAAGGGCACCGTCCGCGCCGACGGCCGCAAGATCCACCCGGCCTATCTCTATGAAGTGAAGAAGCCGTCGGAGTCCAAGGGCCCCGGCGACTTCTACAAGGTGCGCGCGACGATCCCGGCCGACGAAGCCTTCCGTCCGCTCAAGGACGGCGGCTGCCCGCTGGTCAAGAGCTGACCCGCAGATCGTGACAACCGGGAGCGGGCGGTGACGCCCGCTCCCCGCTCGCGCGGAGAGACGGCGTGTTCGAGGTTTTCGGAATTCCATCGCAGGCGCTGTTCGGGCAGCTGCTGATCGGGCTGATCAACGGCTCGTTCTATGCGCTGCTGAGCCTCGGCCTCGCCGTCATCTTCGGCATGCTCAACATCATCAATTTCGCCCACGGCGCCCAATACATGCTCGGCGCCTTCGCGGCGTTCTTCCTGCTGCAATATGCCGGCCTCAACTACTGGTTCGCGCTGGTCGTCGCGCCGATCGTGGTCGGCGCGGTCGGCGTCGTCATCGAGCGGCTGTTCCTGCAGTGGCTCTACAAGCTCGATCATCTCTACGGCCTGCTGCTGACCTTCGGCCTCGCGCTGGTGATCGAGGGCACGTTCCGCAATTTCTTCGGCTCCTCGGGCCTGCCTTACAGCGTGCCGGATGCGCTGCGCGGCGGGCAGAACCTCGGCTTCATGTTCCTGCCGAACTACCGGGCCTGGGTGATCGCGTTCTCGCTGGTCGTCTGCCTCGGAACCTGGTTCCTGATCGAGCGCACCAGGCTCGGCGCCTATTTGCGCGCCGCGACGGAGAACCCGACGCTGGTGCGCGCCTTCGGCATCAACGTGCCGCGCATGATCACGCTGACCTACGGCTTCGGCGTCGGCCTCGCCGCGCTCGCCGGGGTGATGGCGGCGCCGATCTACAATGTCTCGCCGCAGATGGGCGCGGACCTCATCATCGTGGTGTTCGCCGTGGTGGTGATCGGCGGCATGGGCTCGATCATGGGGGCGATCGTTACCGGCTTCGGCCTCGGCGTGATCGAGGGACTGACCAAGGTGTTCTTCCCGGAAGCCTCGAACACGGTGATCTTCGTCATCATGGCGATCGTGCTGCTGGTGCGGCCGGCCGGACTGTTCGGACGGAGGGTCTGACGATGGCGACCGCGGCCCCCGGCATCATGGCGACAGGCGGCGCGGCGCGCGCCGGCATGGAGCGCAGCGAGATCGTCGCCTTCGTGCTGATGCTCGCGGTGCTGATCGTCGCGCCGAATGTCGTCTACCCGCTGTTCGTCATGCAGGTGCTGTGCTTCGCGATCTTCGCCTGCGCGTTCAACCTGCTGATCGGCTATGTCGGCCTCCTGTCGTTCGGCCATGCGCTCTATTTCGGCTGGGCGAGCTATGTCAGCGCGCATCTCGCCAAGGTCGGCGCGATCGGCATTCCGTACTGGGCGGGCGGCTGGCACTGGTTCGTCATCCCGCTGCCGCCGATGCCGCCGGAGATCGCGATCCTCGGTGGCACCCTGACCGCGGCGGTGCTTGGCCTGATCGCCGGCGCGCTCGCGATCCGCCGCCAGGGCATCTATTTCGCCATGATCACGCTGGCGCTGGCGCAGATGATGTATTTCTTCGCCATCCAGGCGCCGTTCACCCACGGCGAGGACGGCATCCAGGGCGTGCCGCGCGGCGTGATGTTCGGCCTGTTCGACCTGCGCGACGAGACGACGATGTATGCCGTCGTGCTGGCGATCTTCGTCGCCTGCTTCCTCTTGATCTACCGCATCATCCATTCGCCGTTCGGCGAGGTCATCAAGGCGATCCGCGAGAACGAGACCCGCGCGATCTCGCTCGGCTACAAGACCGACCGCTACAAGCTGATGACCTTCGTGCTGTCGGCGGCGCTGACCGGCGTCGCCGGATCGACCAAGGCGATCGTGTTCCAGCTCGCCTCGCTGACCGACGTGCACTGGGCGATGTCGGGCGAGGTGGTGCTGATGACGCTGATCGGCGGGCTCGGCACCATTTTCGGCCCGGTGGTCGGCGCCTTCGTCATCATCGCCATGCAGAACTACCTGTCCGGCTTCGACCAGTGGGTGACGGTGATCCAGGGCGCGATCTTCGTCGCCTGCGTAATGCTGTTCCGCCGCGGCGTGATCGGCGAATTCGCCCACATCCTGCGGATCAAGCTGTGAGAGCCGCCCCCTGAGGCACCGACGAAACGGCCCGAATTCGGCCGCAAAACCTCGTTCAAAGCCTTGATTCGCCAGCAGAAAATGCCGTGATTTGCCGGCGGTTTTCCATCGCTTTGACCGGCTGAATCAGCTAGAAAAACCGCACCGATTTCTTACCCGGAACAGCGATCGTGTCCGACACCGACAACCCGAAAACGGGGGACGGCAGCCCCTCCGACGTGCGGCCCATCTCGATCACCGACGAGATGAAGCGCAGCTATCTCGATTACGCGATGAGCGTGATCGTGTCGCGCGCCTTGCCCGACGCGCGCGACGGGCTGAAGCCGGTGCACCGGCGCATCCTCTATTCGATGAACGAGCAGGGCCACACGCCCGACAAGAAATACGTCAAGTCGGCCCGCATCGTCGGCGACGTGATGGGCAAATATCACCCGCACGGCGACCAGGCGATCTACGACTCGCTTGTGCGCATGGCGCAGGACTTCTCGATGCGCCTGCCGCTGATCGACGGGCAGGGCAATTTCGGCTCGGTCGACGGCGACCCGCCGGCGGCGATGCGCTACACGGAGTCGCGGCTCGCCAGGCCCGCGCTGGCGCTGCTCGAGGACATCGACAAGGACACCGTCGACTTCCACGACAACTACGACAACACCGAGCGCGAGCCCTCGGTGCTGCCGGCGCGGTTCCCGAACCTGCTGGTCAACGGCGCGGGCGGCATCGCGGTCGGCATGGCGACCAATATCCCGCCGCATAACCTCGGCGAGATCGTCGACGCCTGCATCGCGCTGATCGACAAGCCGGAGATCACCATCGACGAGCTGATCGCGATCGTGCCGGGCCCGGATTTCCCGACCGGCGGCATCATCCTCGGCCGCGACGGCATCCACTCCGCCTATCGCACCGGCCGCGGCTCCATCGTGATGCGCGGCAAGGTCGAGACCGAGACCGTGCGCAAGGAGCGCGAGGCCTTCATCATTACGGAAATCCCGTATCAGGTGAACAAGGCGACCATGGTGGAGCGCATCGCCGAGCTGGTGCGCGACAAGAAGATCGACGGCGTCGCGGATCTCCGCGACGAGTCCGACCGCGACGGCTATCGCGTCGTCATCGAGCTGAAACGCGAGGCGGTGCCGGACGTCGTCCTGAACCAGCTCTACCGCTTCACGCCGCTGCAGACGAGCTTCGGCGCCAACATGGTCGCGCTCGACGGCGGCCGTCCTCTGGTGATGAACCTGAAGGACCTGTTGACGAGCTTCGTCGCCTTCCGCGAGGAGGTGATCTCCCGGCGCACCAAGTTCCTGCTCGGCAAGGCGCGCGACCGCGCCCATGTGTTGGTCGGCCTCGCCATCGCGGTCGCCAATATCGACGAGATCATCAAGCTGATCCGCAGCGCCAAGGACCCCAACGCCGCGCGCGAGGCGCTGATGGGCCGCGACTGGCCGGCCAAGGACATGGCGGCGATGGTGACGCTGATCGACGATCCGCGCCACAAGCTCACCGAGGACGGCACCATCCGCCTGTCGGCCGAGCAGGCCAAGGCGATCCTCGACCTGCGCCTGCAGCGGCTGACCGCGCTCGGCCGCGACGAGATCAAGGAGGAGCTCGACAAGCTCGCCGCCGAAATCTCCGACTACCTCGACATCCTGCGCTCGCGCGCCCGCATCCAGGCGATCATCAAGACCGAGCTGACGCAGGTGAAGACCGACTTCGCCACGCCGCGCCGCACGGTGATCGCGGAGGCGACCGGCGTCGTGGAGGAGGAAGACCTCATCACCCGCGAGGAGATGGTCGTCACCGTCTCGCACCAGGGCTACATCAAGCGGGTGCCGCTCTCGACCTATCGCGCGCAGCGCCGCGGCGGCAAGGGCCGCTCCGGCATGCAGACCCGCGAGGAGGATTTCGTGGCGCGGCTGTTCGTCGCCTCGACCCACGCGCCGGTGCTGTATTTCTCCTCGCTCGGCAAGGTCTACAAGCAGAAGGTCTGGCGGCTGCCGATCGCGGCGCCGCAGGCGCGCGGCAAGGCGCTGATCAACATCCTGCCGCTGCAGCAGGGCGAGATCATCTCGACCATCATGCCGCTGCCGGAGGACGAGGCGAGCTGGGCCAATCTCGACGTCATGTTCGCGACGACCAGCGGCACCGTCCGCCGCAACAAGCTGTCCGACTTTGTCGACGTGCGGCCCTCCGGCATCATCGCGATGAAGCTCGAGGACGGCGAGTCGATCGTCAACGTGCAGATCTGCACCGAGAAGGACGACGTGCTGCTGACCGCCTCGGGCGGCCAGTGCATCCGCTTCCCGGTGACCGACGTGCGCGTGTTCCAGGGCCGCACCTCGCGCGGCGTGCGCGGCATCGACCTGAAGAAGGACGATGCCGTGATCTCGATGACGATCCTCGGCCATGCCGACGCGACGTCCGACGAGCGCGTGGCTTATCTGAAGCGCGCCAACGCGGTGCGCCGGGGCAACGAGCCCGAGGAGACGCCGGTCGACGTCGAGGAGGCAACCGGCGCGATCGAGCTCGGCGAGAAGCGTTACGTCGAGATGTCGGCGGCCGAACAGTTCGTGCTGACGATCTCGGAGAAGGGCTACGGCAAGCGGACCTCGTCCTACGAGTACCGCACCACCGGCCGCGGCGGCAAAGGCATCGTCGCGATGAGCGTGACCGCGCGCAACGGCAAGCTGGTCGCCTCGTTCCCGGTCGAGGAAGCCGACCAGATCATGCTGGTGACCGACGGCGGCAAGCTGATCCGCACCGCGGTCGACGGCATCCGCATCGCCGGCCGCTCGACCCAGGGCGTCATCGTGTTCTCGACCGCCGAGGACGAGAGGGTCGTTTCGGTCGAGCACCTGAAGGACGACGACGGCGGCGGCACAGAGTAGGATAATGGCGATGCGGCAGACCTATCACGGCGGATGCCAGTGCGGCGCGGTGCGCTACGACGTCACCATGGAGCTGGGCGAGGTCATCTCGTGCAACTGCTCGCGTTGCGGCAAGCTCGGCTCGCTGCTCGCCTTCGCCCCGGCGCAGGACTTCACGCTGCGCTCCGGCGAGGGCGCGACGACCGACTACCGGTTCAACAAGCACGTCATCCATCATCTGTTCTGCTCGACCTGCGGCATCCAGTCGTTCGCGCGCGGTCGCACGCCGGACGGCGCCGAGATGGTCGCGGTCAATGTCCGCTGCCTCGATGACGTCGACACCGCCGCGCTCAAGGTGAAGACCGTCGACGGCCGAAACTTCTAGAGAACTTGCATGAACTGGTCGCTGTTCTCCGCCTTCCTGGCGATCACCATCCTGCTGGTGCTGACGCCGGGCCCGATCGTGACGCTGGTGGTCTCGACCGCCGCAACGCGCGGCATCCGCGCCGCGATGATGACGGTGATCGGCACCACGCTCGGCAATGCGGTGCTGCTCGCCTGCATCGCCTTCGGCCTCAACTGGGTGCTGCGCACCTCGGCCGAGGTGTTCGAGGCGATGCGCTGGGCCGGCGCGGCCTATCTGGTGTGGCTCGGCATCCAGGCCTGGCGTCACGCCGGCGCGGAGGGGCTGTCGCCGCCGCCGCGCGGCCACGTTCATGCCTGGCGCGGTTTCGCGGTCGCGATGACCAATCCGAAGACCATCGCGTTCTTCACGGCGTTCCTGCCGCAGTTTATCGATCCGGCGCTGCCGGTCGGGCGGCAGTTGCTGGTGATGTGCACGGTGTCGGTGATCGTCGCCGGCCTGCTCGATGCCTGCTGGGGCATCGCCGCCGGGTACGGCCGCGCCTGGTTCATGCAGCCCAAACACAACCGGCTGCTCGGCCGGTTGTCGGCGCTGGCGCTGGTCGGCGGCGGCATCTGGCTGTCGCTGGCGCGCCGGCCGACCTAAGGTCCCGGGTTGTCTCGCGGGATAGTGAGAGATCTATCCGTCATTCCGGGGCGCGCTGAAAGCGCGAACCCGGAATCCAGTTGCGCTGACCGTCTTCGTGTTTCTGGATTCCGGATCGCCACCATAGCGCGTCGAAGACGCGCGTGAACGCGCTTATGGTGGCGTCCGGAATGACAGCGGATTGTTAATCCACGACCTTGTGCTTGACCGCGCGTACCGCCGCCGTCAGCAGCGGCATCAGCACGACCGGCAGGATCTTTTCCAGCGGATCGCTGCCGCCGCCGCCCGACAGCAGGCCGAGCGGACTTTTCGATGAGGACGCGAACTCGGTTTCGAGATCGCTCATCGACAGGTCGCGCAATTCGACCGCGAGGTCGTATTCCGGCCCGGTCCGCGCCGACAGCGCGACGGCGAGCACGATGGCGGCGATGACGAGATCGGCGACCGCCAGCGCGAAGGCTGCCCAGGCCGCCCCCCAGAGCGGACCGAGCGCCAGAAAGCCGGTCACGTTCAGCATGGCGAGGCCGATGAAGGCGATCAGCCCCGCGGTGGCGGCGAGCGCGGTGCGCCGCGCCGCCAGTCGCAACTGGGCTTCCGCGATGATGCGTTCCGCCCGCCAGAGAATCCGCAGATCGCGGAGCATGGTCTGCATGAGGTCCTCCTGCTAGCGATGCATGATCCGGCCGATCAGGATGCCGACCGCGAGCGCGCCGATCACGCTGGTGAGCGGATGGTCGGTGACCTTGCGCTCGACGGTCTCGCTGGCGTCGCCGGCGAAGTCCGACACGTCCTGCGCAAGGCCGCGCAACTGATCGGTGACATTGGTGAGCTGTTCGGTCAGGCCGGAGATATCGAGACCGAACTCGTGATCGCCATTGCCGTTCTTGGTCTTGCGGCCGGCGCGGATCGCCTCGATCTCGCGACGCAGCGAGTCGAGCTCCGAACGAAGGGCGGAGGCGGTGGTGGCTTTGGACATGATCGTTTCTCCTCTGTGTGACGCTTGTGATGCGCGGTGTCAGGGCGCGAGGGGCGCCAGTACCTTGGGGGCCGGCGCGGTCGCCGGCGTCATGCCTTGCAGGCGGCGCACGGCGTGACGGATGGTGGCGACGATCGGCGCCGCCACGGCGACGCTGGCGACGCCGAACAGGGCGCCGAATAGCATCAGGCTGGCGAGCGTCCAGGCCGGCGGCAGCCGCACCAGATGCTTCTGCACGATCGGCGCGAAGCCGTAGCCGACCACCATGTGAATGAGCGTGTAGATGCCGATCGCCATCGCCGTCGTGGCGCCGCCGAGCGGCAGGGCGATCAGCAGGATCGGGACGCCGCCGACGATGGCGCCGAGATAGGGCACGAAGGTCAAGAGGCCGGCCTGCACGCCGAGCAGCAGCGCGTTCGGCACGCCGAGCACCGACAGCGCGGCCACCGTCAGCACGCCGAGCATCACCATCTCGGCAAGCTGGCCGACCAGCCAGCGCCGCAGGTAATAGCCGGACTCGTCGAGAAACAGCGACACTTCTGCGCGGCGGTGGCGCGGGAACATCTCGACGAGACTGCGCCGATAGGCTGCCGGATCGGCGGCGACGAACAGGCCGATCAACATCACGACGAACACCTCGGCGATGCCGCCAACCGTCAGCGTGAAGGCATTGCGCGCCTCGCCGAAGAAGCGGCCGGGATCGGGAAACATCATGCGGCCGAAATTGCGCAGCGCCTCGTTGCCGCCGGCGCCGCTGTTGCCGTTGTCCTGTGTGACGCCGAGCTCGGTCATCTTCTGCGCGATGGCGGCGAGCTGGTCGTTGAGCGCGCGCACCAGATCGTTGATCTGCCCGGCAATGCTCATGCCGCTCCAGAACAGCAGGCCGGCGACGAGCAGCGTGGCGATCAGGGCGACCAGCACCAGATTCCAGGTGCGGCCAATCGGCAGCACGCGGCACAGCGCGACCGTCGCGGCGTCGAACACCACCGCGATCAGGAGCGCTGCAAAAATCATCAGCAGCACGCCGGACGCCATCCAGAGCAGAAACAGCGCGGCCGCGCCGATGAGGCCGATCACGACGGCGCGGACGGCGCCGCCGTGGGCGGGCTCCGCGGCTGGCACGGCCGGCACGGAATAGGGGTTGGTCATGACGCTCGGGTTCCGGTGGTCGCTGGTGAAACGCCGGATGCGCCGAAAGGTTCCCGACCGCTCCTCAGAAAGTGCGGTTAATCCAATATGTTAGCCGAGGCGGCTCAAAGTTTGCCTCATACTCCGCTCGTTCCCGTGTACAGACATCGGGTGTCTCCGATGTGGGTTGCACCCAACTTGGGACCGGGAGGTCACAACTTGCTGAGACCGGCGTGACCCGAGGGTGAGGGCGCGCGCGGCGGTCGGCCTTGGCGCGAGGGCTCAGTTCAGCCGGTCGAGGCCGACGATGCGGGCGCCGTTCATGCCCTGGGTGGTGTTGCCGCAGTGGTTGTAGGGCCAGCCGCGATCGGGGCAGGCCGGCGCGGGCGTCGCGGCGGCATTGGGCAGCGGGATGGCGGCTGCGACCGGCTCGATCAGCTGCGGGAAGCCAGTGATCGCACCGGCGATGGCGGCGGCGAGGACGATGGCTCCGAAAGCCTTGAAACTGACTTGCAGCATGGCGGTCCCCTGTGATCGCGAGATTTGGTCCTTGTTCCTTGGTCGCGGCCGGGCCTCAGGCGGTTCACAGGAAAAACGCCGTGAGACGGGGCCGGGTTCCGCCGGTGGAGGGCGCTTTTCACAGCCCTTTTCCCAGCCTTGCCGGGCCGTTTGGGGCGGGTTAGACCCCCGTCATGGCGCAGACATCGGCCAAGACCGCCCTTAAGACCGCCCTTTACGCCGGCTCGTTCGACCCCGTGACCAACGGCCATCTCGACGTGGTGCGGGGCGCCGCGCGGCTCGCCGACCGGCTGGTGCTGGCGATCGGCATCCACCCCGGCAAGACGCCGATGTTCTCCGTCGAGGAGCGCAAGGCCATGCTCGAAGAGTGCTGCGGGCCGGTCGCCAAAGAGGCCGGCTGCGAGATTTCCGTGACGACCTTCGACGATCTGGTGGTCACCGCGGCCCAGCGCGCCGGCGCGACGCTGCTGATCCGGGGCCTGCGCGACGGCACCGATCTCGACTATGAAATGCAGATGGCCGGGATGAACGGCACGATGGTGCCGCAGGTGCAGACGGTGTTCCTGCCGGCCTCGCCGGCGGTGCGCCCGATCACCGCCACACTGGTTCGCCAGATTGCCGGCATGGGCGGCGACGTCTCGGCCTTCGTGCCGCCCCCGGTCGCCGCCCGGCTCAAGACCAAAGCCAGACGCTGAACCTCAAACGCCGTTCCCAGAATCCGGAGTATCCATGGTCCGCATCGCCGCCGCTCTCGTCGCGCTGTTTCTCGTCGCGCCCGCGCTCGCGCAAGCCGTCAAGCTGCCACCCGGCGCCGACCCGCAGAACACCATCGTCATGGACACGACCAAGGGCCGCGTCGTCATCAAGCTGCGCGCCGACCTCGCGCCGCAGCACGCCGCGCGCATCAAGCAGCTCTCGCGTGACGGCTTCTACAACAACGTGCCGTTCCACCGCGTGATCGACGGCTTCATGGCGCAGACCGGCGACGGCCAGCGCGGCGACGGCACCGGCGGCTCGAAATACCCGAACCTGCCGGCGGAATTCTCGCAGGTGCCGTTCAAGCGCGGCATCGTCGGCATGGCGCGCGCGCAGAGCCCGAACTCGGCGAACTCGCAGTTCTTCATCATGTTCGCCGACGGCGCGTTCCTGAACGGCAAATACACCGTGATCGGCGAGGTGATCTCCGGCATGGACCATGTCGACAAGATCAAGCGCGGCGAACCGGTTGCCAATCCCGACCGCATCGTCAAGATGCAGGTCGCCGCCGACATCCACTAGCCTGTCACCGCTTTTCAGAACGAAGGAATAGTCCATGGCCAAGCCCGAAGACACCCTCACGCTCGAAACAACCAAGGGTCCGGTCGTGATCGAGATGCGTCCCGATCTCGCGCCCAACCACGTCGCCCATATCAAGAAGCTGGTGAATGAGGGCTTCTATGACGGCATCGTGTTCCATCGCGTGATCGACGGCTTCATGGCGCAGACCGGCTGCCCGTACGGCACCGGCACCGGCGGCTCCGACTATCCCAACCTCAAGCAGGAGTTCAACGACGAGCCGCACGTGCGCGGCGTCGTCTCGATGGCGCGCGCGGCCAATCCCGATTCGGCCAACTCGCAGTTCTTCATCGTGTTCGACGACGCGACCTTCCTCGACAACCAGTACACGGTGTGGGGCAAGGTGATCTCCGGCATGGAGAACGTCGACAAGATCAAGCGCGGCGAGCCGGTGCAGAACCCGGACAAGATCGTCAAGGCGACGATGGGCGCGTGAGCCGCGTCTTATTGCTCATCACCGCTGCTGATTAAAATTCGCGCCGAATTGGCCGAAGCGGCGCCAAGGGAATGACCTTGGCGCCGCTTTTGCTTTTGCGCTCAATGATTCACACCGCAGCGATTCGATTTGTTTTGTTGCGGCGCAAATTCGGCGGATAGCGGCCATTCGCGCAGCGCAGGGCCCGGAGGCCAAATTTCGCCACATCGATGGAACGAACTTGGCCCTGTTGCGTTATCGAGTGCTCGTTACCATGTTTTCGTTCCAGTCGCGTTCGTTCGGCTAACCGTTCAAGACAACAACCGTTCAAGACAATCAGGTTGGAAGAACCTGTCGTTGCGAAAGCGGCGATTTCCAGTGCGGATGCAGACCTGTTCGCTTTCAACCGAAGTGGGAGATACGAACATGCCCCAACTCCGAGAGCCTGTTTCCCCGCGGACCTTCATCGCCAACATGATGGCGCTGTTCGGCAGCAAGCCGGCACGGCGGCGCTCGCGCGCGCGCTATCTCGTGCGCGAGAGCGGCGACGGCTGGTTCATCGAATTCGCCGGCGACCATTTCGGCCCCTACAAGGACGCCTTCGAGGCGATGATGCAGGCGATCGACGCCGCCCAGAAGCTCGGCGAGCGCGGCAGCCCCACCCAGGTCCAGTTGATCGGGGCGCGCGGCAAGATCCGCCAGGTGTGGAATTACGGCACCGATCCGGCCGGCCTCGTCGCGGTCCGCTGAATTTTCAGACCGGCCGATTTTCTCGGCCGATTGTCCGCAAGTCATTTCAGAAGTCATTTCAACGGCGCTATTGTCTGACCTGATCATTGCCGAGCCCACGTGGTGCGCCGTCCCGGATGACCGGGACGGCGTTCCGCGTTATGGAGGGGTTGAATCGCGCCACCTCCCGTCGTTCAGTCATCCGTCATGCGTACCGACCTTTTCGACTTCAACCTGCCGGCCGAGCGGATCGCGCTGCGGCCGGTGAGCCCCCGCGACAGCGCGCGGCTCCTCGTGGTGGCGCCCGGCGGCGCTCCCGAACTGTCCGACCACCGGCTGCGCGACCTGCCGGACCTGCTGCGCGCCGGCGACGTGCTGGTGGTCAACGACACCAAGGTGATCCCGGCGCGGCTCAACGGCCGCCGGATCGGGCGGGGCGAGGCGGAGCCGGCCATCGAGGCGACCCTGATCAAGCGGCTCGACGGCTCGCGCTGGCGCGCCTTCGTGCGGCCGGCCAAGCGCCTCGAGGTCGGCGACATCGTCCGGTTCGGCGACGAGGGCAAGGTGTGCTTCCTCGGCCAGCTCGACGCCGAGGTGGCGGCCAAGGACGACGGCGGCGAGGTGACGCTGTCGTTCAGCTTTCACGGCCCGGTGCTCGACCAGGCGATCGAGGAGCGCGGCGAGATGCCGTTGCCGCCCTATATCGCCTCCAGGCGCGAGCCCGACGCGCAGGACAAGGCCGACTACCAGACGGCGTTCGCCAAGATCGAAGGCTCGGTGGCGGCGCCGACCGC
>Ga0180221_1001674_pt1 | contig 14208 bp, 14 predicted proteins | sample eDN5th37CKraftMG_FD_151339 | JGI IMG/M metagenome (GOLD analysis project Ga0180221, IMG submission 151339) | Enriched Miracle-Growth compost microbial communities from Emeryville, California, USA - eDNA 5th pass 37_C Kraft MG (version 2) (version 2) ...
ACCACGAGGGCCTCCTGTGAGCGAAGCGGATACCTAGGCAGTTCCACTCCACCGCGGGAGGCCCTCCTCGCGCCATCACTCAGATCAGCGCGTCACACAAACTCGACCAACGTGCCGGGTCAGTACAACTAGCCGACGCGCTCGTCGCGTGGTGGGACCGTGCCGCGCGGCCCTCAGCCGGCCTTCTGATGCTCAGACCGGGTCGCGGCGCAACACCGTGAGGCGCAGGGCGCCCGGAGCGGTCGTGGGGACGGCGGGGTGCCGGGGCGGCACAGGGGTGACGCGGCGGTAGGGCGTGCCGAGCGGCGGCCGGGGATCGGGGTCACCCGCGTTCGGCCACAGGGCGCACGCGCGCTCGGCCTGGGCGGTGATGGTGAGCGACGGGTTCACGCCGAGGTTGGCGGAGATCGTCGAGCCGTCGAGCACGTGCAGCCCGGGGTGGCCGAAGGCCCGGTGGTACGGGTCGACGACGCCCTCGTCGGACGTGGCTCCGATGGTGCAGCCGCCGATGAAGTGCGCGGTCATCGGCACGTCGACGATCTCGCCGAGGCTGCTCGCCCCGAACCCGCCGACGTGCTCGGCCATCCGCCGGTAGGCGGCGTTGGCCTGCGGGATCCACGTCGGGTTCGGCTCGCCGTCGTCCGGCGACGACGTGAGCCGCCACCCTCCCCGCCACGTGCGCCGCGGACGGACGCGGATCGCCGCACCGCCGGTCTGCATGACGAGCCCGATCACCGCGCGCTGCGACCAGGAGCCGATGCCCCACAGCGCCGACGACGCGCGCAGCGGGTGCCGGACCACCTGCCCCAGCCAGCGCAGCGGTCGCGGCACCCGGCCGCCGCCGTCGGTGATCACGGTGCCGAGCAGCCCCATGAGGTTGGAGCCGCGGCCGTAGCGGACCGGCTCCAGGTGGGTGCGCTCGTCGAGCCACACCGACGACGTGATCGCCACGCCGCTGTTGAGCTCCGGCCTGCGCCGCCAGCCGCGCACCCGGCGGACCGCGCCGCCGAGCGACTCCGAGTTCGTGCGGGTCAGCTCGCCGAGCCGGTCGGACAGGTGCGGCAGCGTCCCGTCGGCCTTGAGCCGGTGCAGCAGCGCCTGCGTGCCCCAGGCGCCCGCCGCGACGACGACCTGGTCGGCGACGAGCCGGCCGCGTGGCGACCGGCGGCCGGTTCGTGTCGTCGTGACGTCCCACCGCCCGTCCGGACGCGGGCGCAGCGACGTCACCGTCGTCTCGGGCACGACCTGCGCGCCCGCCCGCTCGGCGAGCCAGAGGTAGTTCGTCTCGAGGGTGTTCTTGGCGCCGTGCCGACAACCGGTCATGCACTCGCCGCACTGCAGGCAGCCGCGGCGCTCGGGGCCGGCGCCGCCGAAGAACGGGTCGGGGACGCGCGCGCCCGGCTCGCCGAACACGACACCGACGGGCGCCAGCCGGAACGAGTGCTCGACGCCCAGGTCGCGCGCCGCCGCCCGGACGATCTCGTCGGCGGGGGTGGTCGTCGGGTTGTCGACGACCCCGAGCATGCGCCGGGCCTGGTCGTAGTGCGGCGCGAGCTCCTCGCGCCAGTCGGTGAGGTGCGACCACTGCGGGTCGTCCCAGAACGCGTCCGACTCCGGCTGGTAGAGCGTGTTGGCGTAGACGAGCGAGCCGCCGCCGACGCCCGCGCCCGCGAGCACGACCACGTCCGGGAGCACGTGGATCCGCTGGATGCCGAGGCACCCCAGCCGCGGAGCCCACAGGAACCGGCGCACGTCCCACGAGGTGCGGGGGAGCGTCTCGGGCGTGAACCGGCGGCCCGCCTCGAGCACCGTGACCCGGTACCCCTTCTCCGAGAGCCGCAGGGCCGCGACGGAGCCGCCGAACCCGGAGCCGACCACGACGACGTGGGGGCGAGCGTCATCGACCACCGGCGCAGGCTACCGCCCGCGGCCCCGGACCCGGCCCGCGCCCGGCCCGCCCCGCGCCCCGCGCGAGCTCGCGAGTTCGTAGGTTCGCGACGAGTTCGTAGGTCAGGCGCTACGAACTCGTCGGGAACCTACGAACTCACGGCCCAGGGGGCAGTGCGCGCGGCCGGGGCCCGGCCTGGTGACCGGCTGACGACAGACGGCCGGGCACCCCGCGCGGGGTGCCCGGCCGTCCGGCGCGGGTCAGGTCAGGAGATGCGGACGAAGCCGTCCACCACGACCTTCTTCGACGACGCGGCCACGACCTTGATCGTGTGCGTGCCGGCCTTCGACCACGTCTTGCTGTAGACGAGCTGGCCGTACGTCGTCTTCTTCGCCGAGAGGTTGACCGTCGCGGCCTTCTTCCCGTCGATGTAGATGTACGCCTTGCCGTAGCCCTTGCCCTTGGTCACGACGACGCCGAGGCTGCGCGCCTTGACCTTGTAGCTGGCCGAGGCGCCCTTCTTCTTCGAGACCTTGGCCGACTTGCCGAGGTACTTCGAGCCCTTCACGGTCGACCACTTGCCCTTGTAGGCCTTCGACGAGGGCGTGCTCACGAGCGTCGCGGTCGTCTTCGGGCCGTAGGTGACGGCGGTCGCCGTCAACGCGCAGTCGTGCGCCTGGAAGGCGAACTGCGTCTTCTGACGGAAGGCCAGCCGGCTCGAGACGGAGGTGACGGCCTTCTTGTAGAGCTTGTCCAGGCCATTGCTACCGGCGACGCCTGTGTAGGCGAAACCGCAGGCGTCCTTCATGCCCCACTTGACCTTCACCGGCACAGTCTTGGACGACACCGTGCCATGCGTTAGCACGGCCGTCGGCTTCGCGGTCACCTTCGGCTTGGAGGTGTCCACGTACACCGTTCGGGTCGGCGACTTGAACGTGTTGCCGAACGCGTCAACGGCGACGAGCTGCCACGTGTGCTTGCCGTCCTTCACCGTGTACGGCAGTCGGGTCCACGCCGTCGGGCGGTACTGGCGGACTCGCTCCTTGCCGTCGACGACGAGAGCAACGTACGAGACAGCTGAGCCGGTGTCCCCGATCCCGGTCCAACCCAGCGCCAGGTTGTTCGTCTTGATGAAGTCCGCGGGACGGTCGTCATACCACCCGTACGCCGAGACGTACCGGTAGCCACTCACGGTCGGCTTTGTGGTGTCGACGTCCCGAGTCACCGTCACGGCGACCGTCCCGTTGCTCTGCGTCGCGCCGATCTCGATGGTCAGCTTGCCCGCGGCGAGCTTGTCGCCCTTGGCCCACGCGTACCCCCCACGCGGGGAGGGGTAGGCGGCCTCCTGGTAGTTGTTCGCGGAGCTGGCAACGCGAACGACGACGCCCGCTCCGGGGATACCGGGACGCGGGTTCGTAGCGTCGTCGATCCACTCGTCGTAGCCGACCGGCGTCCGGTACTCGACCGTGTACCGCTGGGCTCCGTAGGGGATGGAGATCAGACGTCGCGCACCGGTCGGTGTCGTGGACTGCGCGACGGGCGCCAGGTAGATCGTCTCCTTCGCCTTACCGGTTGGCGTCGCCTTCTCGCTTGCCGCGAGCATTCCCATCTGGTCCAGGTGCGACGCGGACAGGTGCCCGAGCTTCTCGCGGGAGGGCGCGTACGAACCGTCGCCCATGAGCTCCCACGGGTCGCCGTACTCGTCGAAGCAGGGCTTCGCCAGGGCCGAGGCCGGTGCCGTCACCTTGCAGCTCGTGAGTACGGCGTCGCTGTGCGTCAGGCCGAAGTTGTGGCCGAGCTCGTGCGCCAGAACCTGCGTCGGCACACCCTCGGAGCCGAAGAGCCAGATCGTCTGGGCGCCGTTAGCCGCCGGGCCGACCGAGGCGAGGCCCGCAAGCGTCGTGCACATCGGCTGGTCCGGAACCGCGATGACGAAGTGGCGGAAGCGGTTGGACGTCTGACCCTTCGCCTTCGCCGCCGCATTGGCGGCGTCGGCGAGCGCGTCCGCGTTGCAGTTCTCGCCGACCTCACCCGTGATGACGCTGTCGGCAACCGTCCCAGGCGCAGTAACTCCGGCGGTCACCTTGATCGCACCCTTGGTCACTGTCGAGTAGTAGGCGTTGACGCGACCGACGAGAGCGGAGAACGCAGCGTTGTCGAGCTTGGGCTTGTGCGCCCCGCTCTTCGAAGTCAAGGGGATGAACACGAGTTCATGGGTTCCCTTGTCAGGCGCGGTGGCCGTGCCGGCCGGGGCGACGAGCGGAGCGACACCGAGCACAGAACCTGACTCGTCCTGGGTGACCTTGACCGTCGAACCGCCGACGAACTTCTTGGCCTCGTCGGCCGGTATCTCGACGCGCGTTCCATCGGCCGTCACAACGTGGGCCTGCTCCACGGACTCCCCCGCGGCGAAGTCATCACCGACCAGCAGCTCGACGGTCCCGGTCAGCGTGCTGACCTCGGGGTCGGCGGGAGTCGGGGACGGCGGTGCGGACACCGCGGTGGCGGGGCCGGCGGCGAGCACCAGGCTCAACCCCGCTCCCAGGACGATGGCGAGACGGCGTCTCATGGTTCTCCTTGGTCGTGGCCCCCTGCGGGAGATCCCGCTCGAGCGGGCCGTCGGCTGCGACGGCCCGCCGACCTTATCGGCGGCTCCGGCCCCGGCATGCCCGGTTCGGACCGGATTCGCCCTTTCGCGAGGGTGATCCGGGCCACAGACCCCTCGAGTGGCGGATGCGCGGCCGGGGCGGCGGCGCACGGCCGGCGCTAGCGTCGTCGGCGTGCGCATCGGCCCTCGTCTCGACGCCGCCCTGGCCGCGCGGGAGCACCCGCCGGCCTCGCTACTGGACGACCCGCGTCCACCGTTCCGCGTCCTGCGGGTCGTCCAGCCGATCCCCGGCAGCTCGCCGGCAGTCGTCGGCGAGGCGCTGACGACGTGGCGCCGGCACCGGCTCGCCGGGCTGCGCGTCGAGGCCGACGGGCCGGCGCGCCCGGGGTCGACGGTCGTGAGCGGGCTCGTCGTCGGTTCGGTGACCGTCGCGGCGCCGTGCCGCGTGCTCGACGTCGTCCGCAGCGACGACGTCGTCTCGCTCGTCTACGCGACGCTGCCCGGCCACCCCGAGGACGGCGTCGAGCGGTTCTCCGTCGAGCGGGGGCCGACCGGGCTCGTCTTCACCGTGACGGCCGTGAGCCGCCCGGGCCGCTGGTTCGTCCGCGCCGGGGGGCCGGTCGCGCGCGCCGTCCAGTCCCGGGTCACGGAACGGTACGTCGCTGCCGCCCTGCGCCTGGCGGGCGACGGCTGAGGCGGCCGACGCGGGGGCGACGCCTCAGGCCAGCGAGAGGAACAGCTTCTCGAGCTTCGCGACGTCGAGCGTGGGCTCCTCGTCCGCCGTCGCGGGCGTCGTCAGGCACTGCTTCATCCCCGTCGCGATGATGGCGAAGCCGGCCCGGTCGAGTGCGCGCGAGACCGCGGACAGCTGGGTGACGACGTCCTCGCAGTCGCGGCCCTCGTCGATCATGCGGACCACGGCGGCGAGCTGGCCCTGCGCGCGCTTGAGGCGGTTGCTGACCTTGGTCATCTCCTGGGCGTCGAGCTGCACGGTGCTCCTCCGGGGTCGGTGGTCGACGGTGCCGTCAGCGACAGGTGCACTGCTGGTCGCGGGGCACGTCCGCCATGACGGCGTCGACGTGCTGGCCGCAGCCGGTCCAGGTGACCTTGCCGCAGGTGCTGCATCGGATCGGGCTGCACATGAGGGTTCTCCTTCTGTCGTGCGGTGGGGACGGGTGCTACCGGCGGACGGCGCCGCCTGCTCCTTCGAGCGTGCGGGTGAGGCTGGGGTGGGCCGCGCGCAGCGTGAGCCAGCCGCCGGAGAGGTTGCGGGCGTCGAGGCCGGCCTGGAGCAGGACGCGGGTCGCGAGGTACGACCGCACGCCGCTGGCGCAGTGCACGGCGACGGGTCGCCCGGCCGCGGCTGAACAGACCTCGTCCAACCGGTCGCGCAGCTCGGTGTGCGGGATGTTGAGCGCGTCGTCGAGATGCCCCCGCTCGAACTCCGCGCGGGAGCGGACGTCGAGCACGAGGCTGGTGGCGACGACCTCGTCCAGCTCGTGCGGGTGCCACTGGGGCATCGTCCCGTCGAGCACGTTCTGCGCGACGAAGCCGAGCATGTTGACCGGGTCCTTGGCGGAGCCGTACGGCGGCGCGTACGCGAGCTCGAGCTCGGCGAGGTCGCCGGCGGTCATCCCCGCGCGCAGCGCCGTGGCGAGGACGTCGATGCGCTTGTCGACGCCCTCGCGGCCGACCGCCTGCGCGCCGAGGAGCCGGCCGTCGGGGGAGAAGCTCGCGACGAGGTGGATCTGCTCGGCGCCGGGGAAGTAGCCGGCGTGGTGAGCGGCGTGGGTGCGCACCACCTCGTGCTCGATGCCCGCGCGCCGCAGGGCGGCCTGGCTCGCGCCCGTGACCGCCGCGGTCAGGTCGAACACCCGGACGATCGCGGTGCCGAGCACCGGCGCCTGCGGGGTCGTCCGGCGGCCGAGCATCGCGTCTGCAGCGCGGCGGCCCTGGCGGTTCGCCGGACCGGCGAGCGGGACGGGAGCGGCCTCGCCGGTGACAGTCTGGGTCACCTCGACGGCGTCGCCGACCGCCCAGATGTGCGGGTCGGACGTGTGCTGGTCGGCGTCGACGCGGATGCCCCCGCGCGCCCCCAGCTCGAGCCCGGCGTCGCGCGCGAGGTCGCTCGCGGGCCGGACGCCCACGTTGACGACGACGACGTCGGCCGGCAGGCGCGTCCCGTCGGAGAGCTCGACGACCGCCGCGTCGCCCTCGCCCGGCGCGACGGCCCGCGCGGACACCCCGAGGTGGAGGCCGACGCCGTGCGCCTGGAGCTCGTCCGCGAGGAGCGGTGCCAGCTCGGCGTCGAGCGGCGGGAGCACCTGGTCGGCGAGCTCGACGAGCTCGACCTGCAGCCCGCGGGCCGTCAGCGCCTCCACGGCCTCGAGCCCGATGAAGCCCGCACCGACGACGACCGCCCGGCCGCTTCCCGGCCGCGCCGAGAGCCGGGCCTTCAGCGCGTCCAGGTCGGGGATCGTGCGCAGCGCGTGCACCGCCGGGTGGTCGAGCCCGTCGACCGGCGGTCGGACCGCGACCGCGCCGGGCGCCAGCAGCAACGCGTCGTACTCGAGCGCGTACGTGCCGTCGGCGGCCTCGACGGTGACGGTGCGGGCGTCGCGGTCGATCGCGGTGACCCGGCTGCCGGTGCGCACGTCGAGCGCGAGCGCCGCGCGCAGCGACTCGGGGGTGTGCAGCAGCAGGGCGTCGCGCTGCTCGATCTCGCCGGCGAGGTGGTACGGCAGGCCGCAGTTGGCGAACGAGACGTAGCCGGACTGCTCGAGGACGACGATCGACGCCGACTCGTCGAGCCGGCGCGCACGCGCCGCGGCACTCATGCCGCCCGCGACCCCGCCGACGATGACGATGCGGCGCGCGTCCGGGCGCGCGGTGGGGGTGGGCATGGCGAGACGATACCCCGGGGGGTATCCGCCGACCAAGTCGGGCCCGCGCGCCCGGCGGCACCGGCCCGTCCCGGGCACGACGAAGGGCCCGTCACGCTCATGGTGACGGGCCCTTCGGGCGGCGGAGGATGGGGGATTCGAACCCCCGAGGGCTTGCACCCAACACGCTTTCCAAGCGTGCGCCATAGGCCACTAGGCGAATCCTCCTGGCTGCAGCAGGCGCGGCCCTCGCGGGTCGCACGCCTCCTGACGCCGGACCAGGGTACCCGACGCGCGAGGTGCCGGACGCCGCCGGCCGCCCGCGCGCACCTCGTCGGACCGGGCTCCGAGCCTCGCCGGCCCGGGGCTTCGCGCGACCTAGAGTGGGCCGGTACCGGGCGCCCCGCCCGACTGACCCCGGAAGGATGGAGCCGTGCCCCGCATCGCCGCCCCCACCGTGGCCGAGCACCGCGCGGCTCGGGAGCGGGCGCTCCTGGACGCGGCTCGTCGCCAGCTCACCGCGGAGCCGGGCCGGCTGCCGACGCTCGCGGAGGTCGGCGAGCTCGCGGGACTCTCGCGCTCCAGCGTGTACCAGTACTTCGGCTCGCGGGACGACCTGCTGCGGGCGCTCGTCCGCGACTCGTTCCCGCGCTGGCAGGAGCGGCTCGACGCGGCGACGCAGGCGGCCGACGGACCCGCCGCGCGGGTGCTCGCGTTCGTCCGGGCGAACCTCGAGCTGGTCGCCGACGGTGAGCACGCGCTGGCGGAGGCCCTGGCGGTCGTCGCGCCGGGGGAGGACCTGGAGCGCGAGTCCCGGGCGTTCCACGAGCAGCTCCTGCTGCCCGTGCTCGGCGCGCTCACCGAGCTGGGCGTGCCGGACCCGCAGACCATCACCGAGCTGGTCAACGCCGTCGTCCACGCGGCCTCGCGCCGCGTCGAGCAGTCCGGCGACGTCGAACGCGCCTACGCCGGTGCGGCGGCGCTGCTTGGTGCGTACCTCGACGGGGCGGCGGCGCCGCGGCCCCGTGACGGGGCGGGCGAGGCCGACGAGGCCGACGAGGCCGACGACACCGACGAGACCGGCAAGGTCGATCGGGCCGCAGTCGCGCCGGAGGGCGCCGCCGAGGTCTGACCCGGGGCGCCCTCCGTCGGTGCGTCAGGCGGGACGCAGCTGCCCGTCGACCATCTCGAGGACCCGGTCGACGTGCTCGAGCACGTCGTGGTCGTGCGTGACCATGACGGTCGCGACGCCGAACTCGTGCGTCTCGTGCGCGAGCAGCTCGACGATCTCGTGGCTGCGCCGCCGGTCGAGGGCGGCCGTCGGCTCGTCGACCAGCAGGACGGACGGCGACGCGACGAGCGCGCGGGCGATCCCGACGCGCTGGCGCTCGCCGCCCGACAGGCGGCCGGGGCGACGGTTCGCGTGCTCCGCCATCCCGACGGCTGCGAGCAGGTCCTGCGGCGACGTCTCGGCGCGGCGGCCGGTGATCTTCTCGACGAGCCGCAGCTGGTCGATCGCGGTGAGCGCCGGCACGAGGTTGCCGGACTGGAACACGAACCCGACGTGGTCGCGGCGGAACCGGGCGAGCGCGCGGTCGGAGATCTCGGTCAGCTCCGTCCCGGCGACGACGACGGAGCCGGAGGTCGGTCGGGTGAGCCCGCCGGCGACGGCGAGCAGGCTCGACTTGCCGGCGCCGGACGGGCCGACGACGGCGACGATCTCCCCGGGCGCGACGACGAGGTCGACGTGGTCGAGGCGGCGACCTGCTGGTCCCCATCGCCGAACGTCAGCGTGACGTCGGACAGCGTCAGCCCGGTGCGGACGCGGGTGCTGGTGGCGGTGGTCATCGGTTCTCTCCCAGCGCGGTGACGGGGTCGACGGAGGCGATGCGGGCGGTCGCGACGGCCGCGCCGGCGAGCCCGAGCCCGAGCAGCAGGGCGGCGCCGGTGACGATCGGGGCGGCCTCCAGGGCGAACGGCATGCCGGTGCCGAGGAGCAGGGCACTGAAGCCCAGCCCGACGCCGACGCCGACGGCGACGGCCGTGACGAGCAGGACCGTGGCCTGCAGCACGCCGTCGGCTCTCGGGGTCGGGGAGCGCCGGTTTCCCGAGGCGATGTCTCTATCTTACCAACACGCTGTCGGGAACTTTGGCGGACGGTCAGGCCGACGGGCGCAGCACCACGAACGGCCCGGTCAGCGGCGCCAGCACCTCTGGCGACGGGCTCCCGCCCTCCGCCTCGTCGTAGTACCCGACGAGGAAGTCGCGCAGCGGCTCGGTGGGCAGGCGCCAGTCGTCGTCCTGCACGAGGTCCGGCCTCACGACGAGCGCGAGCAGCAGCATCCCCGGCACCCGCCAGCCACCCGGTCGCAGGGCGGGCTGCACGTACGGCAGCGGCAGGGCCCGCGCACCGCGGCGGAGGTAGAACCGCAGGCGCGCCGCCGGGTCGCCGTGGTCCTCGGGGCGGTCGGCGCCGGTCGCGGCCGGGTCCTCGACCTCGGCCAGCACGACGAGCGGGTCGAGCCGCTCGGTCCAGCGGTCGAGCGCCGCCTCGAGCAGCGCGCCCCCGACGCCCCCGCCCCGCACGCCCGGCGCGACGGCCAGGTACGAGAGCAGCAGCACCCGCGTCGACGGCGACCAGGCCCCGGTCGCCAGGCCGAGCGCGGTCCCCTCGTCGTCCCGGGCGACGACGGCGACGACCGTGCCGTCCTCCAGGCCGGCCGTCATGCCCTCGACGGTCTCGAGCTCGTCCAGCGGGAACGACGGCGCCAGGATCGCGGCGTGCAGGCCGGCGAGCGCCTCGGCGTCCGCGACGGGCTCGACTCGCACGGCAGCCTCCCGGGTCCGGCGCGTGGTCACCGCCCAGTGTGCCGCGCGGTCAGTCCTCCCAGTCCATGGCGACGATGTGCGTGAGCTCCTTGTCGAGGTACAGCTCCACCGTCGCGTCGGCGGTGTACCCGTCCTGCCACGTCGCGGTGCCGGAGCAGGTCAGGACGAGCACCTCGTCGGACCCCTCCGGCAGGTGGAACCCGTCGCGACGGTCCTCGACGAGCGCGACGTCGTCGATCCGCACCAGCGGGATCTCGTCCTCGTCCTTCGAGATGTCCACCGCGTCCTGCGTCGCGTCCGCGCACGTGAGGGCGGACACCAGCGCGCGCTCCTGCCGGTCGAGGAGGGCGGGGAGCGCGACCTCCGTGACCACGATGCCGAGCGCGGCGAGCGCGAACCAGGCACCCAGGACGAGCCCGACGATCGCCCGGGCCGACATCGCGCGCCGCCGCGCCGCGTACGGCTGCGTCGGCAGGGCGCCGGCCGGCATGGGCTGCACGTGCGCCGACCACTGCTCGCCGTCGAACCAGCGCAACCACCCGGCCTGCTGCGGGTCCGGGTACCAGCCCGGGCGCACCTCGCTCATCGGTCCTCTTCCTCGCCGGCCGCTGCCGGGCCTCGCCCGTGCATCGGCATCCGCCGACCCCTCCTGGAGGGACCCGCGACCGCTAGCGTGACCGCCGTGGGTGCGGGCGCGGCGGTGGTGCGGGTGCGGCCCGGCCCGCTGCCCGAGGACGAGTGGTTCTCCGGCATCCCGGCGGTGCGGCAGATCCAGACCGAGGGCTGGGAGCTCGCCCCGCTGACGGTGCTCGTCGGCGAGAACGGCGCCGGCAAGTCGACGATCGTCGAGGCGCTCGCCGAGGCGTACGGGATGGGGCCGGAGGGCGGCTCGATCGGCTCCGGCTACTCCACCCGCCGCACCGAGTCGGGCCTGGCCCAGTACCTGCAGCTCGAGCGGGCGATCGGCCGGCCGCACCACGGGTTCTTCCTGCGGGCCGAGACGATGCACGCGTTCTACTCGTTCCTCGAGGACAACCCCGGCCGCGGGTACGAGCCCGCCTTCCACCGGATGTCGCACGGCGAGTCGTTCCTGGAGCTCGTCGGCAACCGGATGCACCGGCGCGGGTTCTACGTGCTCGACGAGCCGGAGGCCGCCCTGTCGTTCACGAGCTGCCTCGCGCTCGTGAGCCGCCTGGCCCGCGCGCCGGAGGAGGGGTCGCAGGTGCTGCTCTCGACGCACTCGCCGGTGCTCGCCGCGCTGCCCGGCGCAGACGTCTGGGAGCTCGGCGACTGGGGCATGCGCCGCTGCGCCTGGGAGGACCTGGACCTCGTCCGCACCTGGCGCGCCTTCCTCGACGCCCCGCACCGCACCCTCCGCGCCCTCGACTGACCGCGGCCGCCACCGCCCGACCCCCCGTCGCCCCGGCCACCCCTACGAACTCGCGGCTGGAGGGGGCGGGCTGGGGGGCGGGGTCGGCCGGGGGGCCGGGTGGGTCCGGGGGCGGTCGGGCTCCGTTAGGATGGGGAGCAGACCCCTCGTGCGGCGTCATCTCGCTGAACTCCCCCAGGGCCGGAAGGCAGCAAGGGCAGGCGAGCTCTGGCGGGTGCGCGAGGGGTCCTTTCCGTTCCCGGGCCCGAATGGCGCGGTCCTCCCGGGGGACGGGCGGGTCCTCCCCAGGTCGCACGACGACGGGAGCAGGACCCACCCCTCGGCCGACGCCCCGGACGCGCGCTGCGGCGGAGGCTGGGGGCATGCCCGACACGCCCGCTCGTCTCAGCGCCCGCGGCCTCGTCAAGAGGTTCGGCCCGACCGTCGCTCTCGACGGCGTGGACGTCGACGTCGCGCCGGGGGAGTCCGTCGCGGTGATGGGCCCGTCGGGGTCGGGCAAGTCGACGCTGCTGCACTGCCTCGCCGGGATCCTCCTGCCCGACGAGGGGTCGGTGGTGCTGCGGCCGGAGGGGGCCGCGCCGGTCGACGTCGGCGCCGCGGGGGAGAAGCAGCGCTCGCTGGTGCGCCGGCAGCACTTCGGGTTCGTGTTCCAGTTCGGCCAGCTCGTCTCGGAGCTCACGGCGGTGGAGAACGTCGCGCTGCCGTCGATGCTGCTCGGCGCGCCGCGCGCCGAGGCGGAGGGGGTCGCCGCGCGCTGGCTGCACGCGTTCGGGCTGCAGGGCATGGAGGGCCGCCGGCCCGGCGAGATGTCGGGCGGGCAGGCGCAGCGCGTGGCGGTCGCCCGCGCGCTCATCACCCGCCCGTCGGTCGTCTTCGCCGACGAGCCGACCGGCGCGCTCGACCAGACCACGGGGCACGGCGTCATGGACGTCCTGACCCGGGCGACGCGGGACGTGGGGGCGTCCCTCGTCGTCGTGACGCACGACGAGCAGGTCGCCGCTTGGTGCAGCCGGCGCGTCGTCGTGCGGGACGGCCGGACCGTCCCGACGCCGGAGGGGGCGTCGGGACGGTCGGCCGTCGAGGCGGGGGCGGAAGCCCCGACGACGCCGGTGGTCGCGGGGGCGCCCCGGTGAGCGAGACCGCCGTCGCGGTCGACGTGCCGTCGGTCGCCGACATCCCCGTCCCGGAGGTCCGCCGTCGCCGGCTGTCGCCCGTCGTCGCGCTCGTGCCGCGGCTGCAGCGCGCCGGCGGCAGCGACGCCCGCCGCACCACCGCGTTGGCGGTCGGGGCGTTCGCGGCGATGACCGCCCTCGCGCTGAGCGTCGTCGGCGGCCTGCTCGCGTTCAGCGACCGCGTCGACGCGCCCGGCCTGGCCGTCCCGGAGGGGCAGCGCGGGCTGTACGTGATGTTCGCCTGGACGGCCCTCGTCGTGCTCGTCGTCCCGCTGCTGACGCTCGGCGGGGCCGCCGCGCGGCTCGGGGTGGCGCGACGCGACGCACGGCTCGCCGCCCTGCGGCTGCTCGGCGCGACGCCTCGCGAGGTCGTCGGGCTCACGCTCGTCGAGACGGCCGCCCAGGGGTTCGTCGGCGCGGCGCTCGGCTTCGTCGGGTACCTGGCGCTGATCCCCACCGTGTGGACGCGCTTCACGTTCGAGGGAAAGCAGCTCGGCGCCGCCGAGCTGTGGACCGGCTGGCAGGCGCCGGTCGTCGCGCTCGTCGCCGTGCCGCTGCTGGCCGCCGTCTCCGGCGCCGTCACGCTGCGGCGGGTCGTCGTGACGCCGCTGGGCGTCTCGCAGCGGGTCACGCCGCCGTCCACGCGGGCCGTCCGGGTCGTCGTCGCGGTGGTCGCCATGGGCGCGTTCGCGGTCGTCACCCAGGTGCTCGGCGCGTTCGGCGCCGCCGCGGTCGCCGTGCTGCTCGGCATGTTCGGCCTCGCCTTCGCGACGCTCAACGCGCTGGGTCCGTGGGTGCTCGGCGTGTTCGGCCGACGACGAGTGAGGAAGGCCCGCACGCCCGAGCAGCTGCTCGCCGCGCGGCGCGTCGCCGGCGACCCGAAGGGGGCGTGGCGCGTCGTCGGCGGGCTCGCGCTCGCCGGGTTCGTCGCCGGGGCGATGGCGGTGCTGCCCGTGCTCGTCCGGGGGGTCGAGGCGCAGGACGGCATGGACGTCGTCGGCCGCGACCTCATGACCGGCGGCATGCTCACGCTCGCGATCAGCTTCGTCGTCGCGGCGACGAGCGCCGGGGTCACCCAGGCCGCCGCGGTGCTCGACCGGCGCCGCGAGCTCGTCCTGCAGACGCTCGCCGGGGTGCCGGCCGACCTGCTGCACCGGGTGCGGCGACGCGAGGTGCTCGGCCCCGTGGTGCTCGTCTCCGTCGGGTCGGCCGCGCTGGCGCTCGTCCTGCTCCTGCCGCTGTTCGGCATCGCGGCGGTCCAGGACCCGCGAGGAGTGCTGATCCTCGTCGCGTGCCTGACCGGCGGCGTCCTGCTCGTGCTCGCGGCCGTCGAGGCGTCACGGCCGCTGCTGCGGCAGGTGCTGGCGACGACGACCGTCCGTGCCGACTGAGCGGCCCGCCCCCGTGGCCCGGCCCACGCCGGTTTTCCCTTCGATCCG
>Ga0180221_1001676_pt1 | contig 14188 bp, 13 predicted proteins | sample eDN5th37CKraftMG_FD_151339 | JGI IMG/M metagenome (GOLD analysis project Ga0180221, IMG submission 151339) | Enriched Miracle-Growth compost microbial communities from Emeryville, California, USA - eDNA 5th pass 37_C Kraft MG (version 2) (version 2) ...
GCGTGCGCTCGACAACCTCGCCGACGGCGGGCGCGCGGGCACCCTGCCGCCGCTGCTCATCGACCGGTTCCTCGACGACGCGATCGAGATCGACGTCGACGCGCTGTTCGACGGGCACGAGCTGTTCCTCGGCGGCGTGATGGAGCACATCGAGGAGGCCGGCATCCACTCCGGCGACTCGGCGTGCGCGCTGCCGCCGGTGACGCTGTCGGTGCAGGAGCTCGAGCGGATCCGGCTGTCGACGGAGGCCATCGCGCTCGGCGTCGGGGTGCACGGGCTGCTCAACATCCAGTTCGCGCTCGTCTCCGACGTGCTCTACGTCCTCGAGGCGAACCCGCGCGCGTCGCGCACCGTCCCGTTCGTGTCGAAGGCGACCGGCGTGTCGCTCGCGAAGGCGGCCGCCCACGTGATGGCCGGACGGACCATCGCGCAGCTGCGCGCCGAGGGCCTGCTGCCGACGGAGGACGCGAGCGTGCTGGACCTCGACTCGCCGATCGCGGTGAAGGAGGCGGTGCTGCCGTTCAAGCGGTTCCGCACCGGTGAGGGGCACGTGGTCGACACCGTGCTGGGGCCGGAGATGCGCTCCACCGGCGAGGTCATGGGCTTCGACGTCGACTTCCCGACGGCGTTCGCGAAGTCCCAGGAGGCGGCGTTCGGTGGGCTCCCGACGAGCGGCCGGGTGTTCATCTCGGTCGCCGACCGGGACAAGCGCTCGATCATCCTGCCCGCGAAGCGCCTGACCGAGCTCGGGTTCGAGATCCTCGCGACCGAGGGCACGGCCGCCGTGCTGCACCGCAACGGCATCGCGTCGACGACGGTGACGAAGTTCTCCGTCGGCCGCCGCACGGGTGCCGAGACGATCGTCGACCTCATCACGGCGGGCGAGGTGGACATGGTGGTCAACACGCCGTCCGGCCAGGGCGCGCGTGCGGACGGCTACGAGATCCGTGCCGCGACGACGGCCGCCGACAAGGCGATCGTCACCACGGTGCAGCAGCTCGGCGCCGCGGTCCAGGCGATCGAGGCGGCCCAGGCGGGGCCGTTCCGGGTGTGGAGCCTGCAGGAGCACACGGCCGCCGCGGACGGGCGGCGCGCGCAGCGCGAGGCGGTGACCGCGTGAGCGCCGCCGGCACGGCCCGCACGCCGTTCGGAGCGCGCCTCGCCGCCGCGATGGACGAGCACGGCCCGCTGTGCGTCGGCATCGACCCGCACGCCGCCCTCCTGACGCAGTGGGGGCTGCCCGACGACGCCGAGGGCGTCCGCCGGTTCGCCCTCACGGTGATGGAGGCGGTCGCCGGGCGCGTCGCGGCGGTCAAGCCGCAGGCGGCCTTCTTCGAGCGGCACGGCTCCGCCGGGCTCGCCGCGCTCGAGGAGGTCGTCGCGGCGGGCCGGGAGACCGGCACGCTCGTCCTCGTCGACGCCAAGCGCGGCGACATCGGCTCGACGATGAGCGCCTACGCGGACGCGTTCCTCGCCGACGGCTCGCCGCTCGCGGGCGACGCCGTCACCGTCTCGCCGTACCTGGGCTTCGGCTCGCTGCAGCCGGCGGTCGAGCGGGCCGCCGCGACCGGCCGCGGCCTGCTCGTCCTGTGCCTCACGTCGAACCCCGAGGGTCACGAGGTGCAGCACGCGCGCACGGCCGACGGCACGAGCGTGGCCGCGACGATGGCGGCGCACGCCGCACGCCTCAACGCCGGCGCCACGCCGATGGGCTCCGTGGGCCTCGTCGTCGGTGCCACGGTCGGCGACGCCGCGGCGCGCACGGGCACCGACCTCACGGCGGTCAACGGCCCGCTGCTCGCGCCCGGGGTCGGCGCGCAGGGCGCCGGGCCGGCCGAGCTCGCTGCGGCGTTCGGCGACGCGCGGGGCCAGGTCCTCGCGTCGTCGTCGCGGGCCGTGCTCGCGGCCGGTCCCGACGTCGCCGCGCTGCGTGCGGCCGCCCGCGCCGCCGCCGGGGACGTGACCAAGGCGCTGCGCGAGACGCTCTGACGGGCGAGCCACGCGCCGACGGTCCTGGCGGCCGCGCGGTCGCGGCACACCGTCCCGCGCGGTGGCGTCGTCCCAGGTCCGCGCGGCGCGCCGGGCGCGTCCGCGTTGCCGCCCACCCGGGTGGTCGCTAGGTTCGGAACCACGGCCGCTCCCGCAGAGGCCGGGCTCGCAGGTCAGGTCCGAGACGAGAAGGTGACGCGCGTGGCTCTTCCTCCGCTGACTCCCGAACAGCGCGCTGCAGCGCTGCAGAAGGCCGCCGCAGCCCGGCAGGCCCGTGCCGAGGTGAAGAACCGCCTCAAGTACTCGCAGGGATCCCTGTCCGAGGTGATCGCGCAGGGGCAGCAGGACGAGACGATCGGCAAGCTGAAGGTCGTGTCGCTGCTCGAGTCGCTCCCGGGCATCGGCAAGGTCAAGGCGCGTGAGATCATGTCCGAGATCGGCATCTCGGAGACGCGACGCGTCCGTGGCCTGGGCCCCCACCAGGTCGACGCCCTCGTCTCGCGCTTCGGCTGACCCGCCGGGACCACCTGACGGCGCTGCGCGCCACACCGTTCGAGGAGCATCGCACCACCCATGACGACGACGCCTGCCCGGCTGACCGTTCTCGCCGGGCCGACCGCCGTCGGCAAGGGGACCGTCTCCGCCGACGTGCGTGCGCGCTACCCGCAGGTCTGGCTCTCGGTCTCGGCGACCACGCGTCCGCCGCGACCGGGTGAGGTCGACGGCGTGCACTACCGCTTCGTGTCCCCGGACGAGTTCGACCGCATGGTCGCGGACGGCGAGCTGCTGGAGTGGGCGGTCGTGCACGGCCGCCACCGGTACGGCACCCCGCGCGGACCCGTCGAGGAGCGCCTCGCCGCCGGCTGCCCCGCGCTGCTCGAGATCGACCTCCAGGGCGCGCGGCAGGTGCGCGAGACGATGCCCGACGCGTTCTTCGTCTTCCTCGCGCCGCCGTCGTTCGACGAGCTCGTCCGGCGGCTCGTCGGGCGCGGGACCGAGGACGAGGAGGAGCGCGCCCGGCGCCTGGAGACCGCGCGCGTCGAGATGGCGGCGGAGGGCGAGTTCGACCACGTCATCGTCAACGACGACGTCGAGCGCGCGACGGACGAGCTGGTCCGCGTGATGGGCGTGACGAGCGGGTAGAATGCCTGCAGGTCATCTGAGCCTCACCCCTTTCGAAACCCGGGAGACCACTGTGTCCGGAACCGTCGCGGCCCCCACCGGCATCACCGACCCGCCCATCGACGACCTGCTGGAGCGTGCGGACTCCAAGTACGCGCTCGTGCTGTACTCGGCCAAGCGCGCGCGGCAGATCAACGCCTACTACTCGCAGCTGAACGAGGGGCTGCTCGAGTACGTCGGCCCGCTGGTCGAGACGCGTCCGCAGGAGAAGCCCCTGTCGATCGCGATGCGCGAGATCGACGGCGGCCTGCTCGTCGCCCGCTCCACGGAGGAGTAAGGCCCCCACGATGCGGGTCGTCCTCGGCGTCGCGGGCGGGATCGCCGCCTACAAGGCGGTCCTGCTGCTGCGCCTGCTGCGGGAGGCGGGCCACGAGGTCCGCGTCGTGCCGACGCCGGCCGCGCTCGAGTTCGTCGGCCGCACGACGTGGGAGGCGCTGTCGGGTCAGCCGGTCACGACCGACGTCTTCGAGGACGTCGACCAGGTCGCGCACGTCGCCATCGGGCAGCGGGCCGAGCTCGTCGTCGTCGCCCCGGCCACGGCGGACCTGCTCGCGCGCGCCGCGGCCGGTCGGGCGGACGACCTGCTGACCGCCACGCTCCTGGTGACCCGGGCGCCGGTGCTGGTCGCGCCCGCGATGCACACCGAGATGTGGGAGCACCCCGCGACCGTCGCCAACGTCGCGACCTTGCGCTCGCGCGGCGTTCACGTCCTCGACCCCGCCTCGGGCCGCCTCACCGGCGCGGACACCGGGCCCGGCCGGCTGCCGGAGCCCGAGGTGATCGCCGCCGCCGCCCTCGCGCTGGTGCACGGCCGCGGCGACGACCTGGCCGGCCGGCGCGTCGTCGTCTCCGCGGGGGGCACGCGCGAGCCGCTCGACCCGGTGCGGTTCCTCGGGAACCGCTCGTCGGGACGCCAGGGTGTGGCGCTGGCCCGCGCCGCAGCCGCCCGAGGCGCCCAGGTGACGCTCGTCGCCGCGAACATCGACGTCCCGCCCGCGGGCTCCGAGGTGGTCCGCGTCGGGACCACCGCCGAGCTGCGCGAGGCCGTGCGCGCCGCCGCGAAGGACGCGGACGCCGTCGTCATGGCCGCGGCCGTGTCCGACTTCCGGCCCGTGAGCCCGGCGGCCGACAAGATCAAGAAGCGCGCCGACGGTGTGGCGCCGACGATCGAGCTGGTCGAGAACCCGGACGTCCTGGCCGAGCTCGCGCGCGACCGGCTGCGCGAGGGGCAGGTCGTCGTCGGCTTCGCGGCCGAGACCGGCGACGCCGGCGGCACGGTCCTCGAGCACGGGGTCGCGAAGGCCCGCCGGAAGGGCGCCGACCTGCTCGTCGTCAACGCCGTGGGGGAGCGGCTCGGCTTCGGGACGGACACGAACGACGTCGTCGTCGTCGACGCCACGGGGAGCGTCGTCGCGCGCGCCGGGGGCACGAAGGACGAGGTCGCGCACGCGGTGTGGGACGCCGTCCGCCCCCTGCTGGACGCGTGAGCGGGCGTCCGCGCGCACGCCGGTAGGGTGACCGCCATGACGTCGGCCGCCACCCGCCTGTTCACCTCCGAGTCGGTCACCGAGGGGCACCCCGACAAGGTCTGCGACCAGATCTCGGACGCGATCCTCGACGCCATGCTCGAGCAGGACCCGCACGCCCGGGTGGCCGTCGAGACGATGGTGACGACGGGTCTCGTGCACGTCGCGGGCGAGGTCACCACGAGCGCGTACGTCGAGATCCCGGCGATCGTGCGCGAGGTCGTGCGGACGATCGGGTACACCTCGTCGCACATCGGGTTCGACGGCGAGTCGTGCGGCGTGTCGGTGTCGATCGGCCAGCAGTCGCCCGACATCGCCCAGGGCGTCGACAAGTCCATCGAGCTGCGGCTCGACGGCTCGGGCATCGACCCGCTCGACGCGCAGGGCGCGGGAGACCAGGGTCTGATGTTCGGCTACGCGTGCGACGACACGCCCTCGCTGCTGCCGCTGCCCATCTGGCTGTCCCACCGGCTCGCCGAGCGGCTCGCGCACGTCCGGCGGGAGGGGATCGTCCCGGGGCTGCGGCCCGACGGCAAGACCCAGGTGACGATCGGGTACGAGGGCGACCGGGCGGTCGCGCTCGACACCGTCGTCCTCTCCACGCAGCACGATCCCGACGTGCGGCTCGACGACCAGCTGCGGCCGGCCGTCGAGGAGCTCGTCGTCGCGCCGGTGCTGGAGCAGGTCGACCTCGACACCTCGGGCCACCGGCTCCTGGTCAACCCGACCGGGCAGTTCGTCGTCGGCGGTCCCCAGGGCGACGCCGGGCTCACCGGCCGCAAGATCATCGTCGACACCTACGGCGGCTTCGCGCGGCACGGCGGCGGGGCGTTCTCCGGCAAGGACCCGTCCAAGGTCGACCGCTCGGCCGCGTACGCCATGCGCTGGGTCGCCAAGAACGTCGTCGCGGCCGGCCTGGCTCGCCGCTGCGAGGTGCAGGTCGCGTACGCGATCGGCAAGTCCCACCCGGTCGGGCTCTACGTCGAGACGTTCGGCACCGCGGTCGTGCCGGAGGAGCGGCTGGTCACGGCGATCCGCGAGGTGTTCGACCTGCGTCCCGCGGCGATCATCCGCGACCTGGACCTGCTCCGGCCGATCTACCGCCGCACGGCGGCGTACGGTCACTTCGGCCGCGAGCTGCCGCAGTTCACGTGGGAGCGCACGGACCGGGTGGCGGACCTGCAGCAGGCGGTCGGCTGACGCGACGCGCCGGCGGCTCGCGCGCCGCGCCGGGGGACGGAACGCGGCGCCCGGCCGGCCCCGCACGTGGGCGACGGGTGGTGAGATGAGGCCGTGGACGTGACGGCGGAGCAGCTCGAGCTCGACGGGCTCCCCGTGCCGCGGCGACGCCGACCCCGCTCGCCGGGCGTCGAGCCCGCGTCCGTCGCCCCGGTCGCGCGCGTGGCCCTCGACCTGGCGCCCGCGCACCTCGACCACCCGTTCGACTACCTGGTCCCGGCGGCCCTCGCCGACGACGCGCGCCCCGGTGTCCGGGTCAAGGTCCGGTTCGCCGGTCGCGACGTCGACGGCTACGTGCTCGACCGCGTCGACGAGGCGGACCACGACGGGCCGCTCGCGCCGTTGCGGCGCGTCGTGTCGCCGGAGCCGGTCCTGACGCCCGAGGTCGCCCGGCTCTCGCGAGCCGTCGCCGACCGGTGGGCCGGCACGCTGAGCGACGTGCTGCGCCTCGCGGTGCCGCCTCGGCACGCGCGCGTCGAGGCGGAGCCCGGCGCGGAGCACACCCCGGAGCACGACGACGCGCCACCCCCGACGCTCACCGGGGAGGCATGGGAGCCGTACCGGGGTGGGCCCGCGTTCCTGCAGCACCTCGCTGCCGGAGGCTGCCCTCGCGCGGTGTGGTCCGCCCTCCCCGGCCCGGCCGGCCGGCGCTGGCCCGACGCGATCGCGCAGGCCGTGGCAGCGACGGTCGTCGGCGGGCGCGGCGCGCTCGTCGTCGTCCCGGACGCGCGCGACGGGGACCGCGTCCTGGAGGCGCTCGAGGCCGTCGGGCTGCCCCGGTGGTCCGCGGGTGCACCCGGCGGTGTCGTCCGGCTCGCGGCGGACGACGGACCGTCCGCCCGCTACCGGTCGTTCCTGGCCGTGGCACGGGGCCGGGCGCGCGTGGTCGTGGGCACCCGCGCGTCGGCGTTCGCGCCGGTGCAGGACCTGGGCCTCGTCGTCTGCTGGGACGACGGCGACCCGCTGCACGCCGAGCCGCGTGCCCCGTACCCGCACGTGCGCGAGGTGCTGGCGCTGCGCAGCGAGCTCGAGGGCGCCGCCCTGCTGGTCGGCGGCCTGGCGCGCTCGGTCGAGGCGCAGGCGTGGGTGACGAGCGGCTGGGCGCACCCCGTCGCCGCCGAGCGGGCCACCGTACGCGCACGCGCCCCCCGCGTGCGCGCGCTGGACTCCGTCGAGCTGGCCCGCGAGGGGCCCGCGGCCGCCGCCCGCATCCCTGCTCCTGCCTGGCGTGCCGTCCGCGACGCTCTGCCGCGCGGCCCGGTGCTCGTGCAGGTCGCGCGAGCGGGGTACCTGCCGGTCGTCGCCTGCGGGCGCTGCCGCACACCGGCGCGCTGCGGCGCGTGCCACGGGCCGCTCGGCCTCGCGCGGGCGGACGGCGTGCCGACCTGCGGGTGGTGCGGGCGGCTCGCGACGGCCTGGCGCTGCTCCGAGTGCGGGCACGAGCGCCTGCGGTCGGTGCGGGTGGGCTCGGAGCGCACCGCCGAGGAGCTCGGCCGCGCGTTCCCCGGCACGACCGTCCGGGTGTCCGGGGCGCGGGCCGCCGGCGGCGTGCTCGACACCGTGCCGGACCGCCCGGCGCTCGTGGTCGCGACGCCGGGCGCCGAGCCGGTCGCCGCGGGCGGGTACGCGGCCGCCGTGATCCTCGACGCCGGCCTCGCGACGGCGGGGTCTGCGCTCGGCGCGTCGGTCGAGGGCCTGCGTCGCTGGCTCGGCGCCGCCGCGCTCGTCCGGTCCGCCGACGAGGGCGGCCAGGTGCTGCTCGTCGGCGACGCGGAGGTGCGGGCGGCCCAGGCCCTCGTGCGGTGGGACCCGGCGGGGCTCGCGGCGCGCGAGCTCGAGGAGCGCACGCAGCTCTCGCTGCCGCCGGCGGTGCGGATCGCCGCGGTGACGGGCCCCCGCGACGCCGTCCAGGCGGTCGTGGGGCGGCTCGAGCTGCCGTCGGCCCAGGTCCTCGGCCCCGTGGTCGTGCCCGGCACCGGCGAGCCGGGCGCGTTCGAGCCGGACGTCCGCGCGCTCGTGCGCGTGCCGCGGGCCGACGGCGCGGCGCTCGCCCGTGCGGTCGCCGCCTCGGCGGCCGTGCGCAGCGCGCGCCGCGAAGGGGGCAGCGTCCGGATCCAGCTGGACCCGCAGGAGATCGCGTGAGCGCCCGGCCCGTGCCGACGACGGTCGTGCTCGACCTCGGCAACGTCCTCGTGCGGTGGGACCCGCGTGCGGTCTACCACGGGCGGCTGGCGCCTGACGACGTAGACGCGTTCTTCGCCGACGTGCCGTTCGAGCACCTCGCTCGCGTGACGGACGCCGGCACGCCGTGGGCCGTCGCGCGCGCCGAGGTGGCGCGGCGGCACCCGCACCACGCGGGGGCGGTCGACCTGTACGTCGCCCACTTCGCCGACTCGCTGCTCGGCCCGGTGCCGGGGATGCACCAGCTCGTGACCGAGCTGCGCGAGCGCGGCGTCCGGCTGCTGGGCCTGACCAACTGGTCGGCGGAGACGTTCCACCACGCCGAGCCGGCCGCGCCCGCCGTCGGCCTGCTGGAGGCGGTGCTGGTGTCGGGAGAGGTGCACCTCGCCAAGCCCGACCCGGCGATCTTCACGCTGCTGATCGAGCGGTTCGCGCTCGACCCCGCGGCGACGGTCTTCGTCGACGACTCGCCGCCGAACGTGGCCGCGGGGGCCGCCGCGGGGCTCGACGCGCTGCTGTTCCGCGACGCCCGGACCCTGCGCGGGGAGCTGGCGGCCAGGGGCCTGACGGTCGCGGCCCCGGGGACGGCCGCCACCTAGGATCGAGGCATGCGCCTCCTGTTCGCCGGCACACCTGCGCCCGCGGTCCCGTCCCTGCAGGCCCTGCTGGGCTCGCGGCACGAGGTCGTCGCGGTGCTCACCCGCCCGGACGCGCCCGTCGGGCGCGGACGCACGCTGACGCCCAGCCCCGTGAAGCAGGCGGCGCTCGAGGCGGGCGTCGAGGTCCTCACCGGGCGCCCGCGCGACCCCGAGCTGCAGGCGCGGCTGCGCAGTCTCGACCTCGACGCGGCGCCGGTCGTCGCGTACGGCGCGCTGCTCCCGGCCGAGCTGCTCGAGGTTCCCCGTCACGGCTGGGTGAACCTGCACTTCTCCGTGCTGCCGGCCTGGCGGGGCGCGGCGCCCGTGCAGCACGCGCTCATCGCGGGAGACGAGGTGACGGGAGCGACGACGTTCCGGATCGAGGAGGGCCTGGACACCGGCCCGGTGTTCGGCTCGTTCACCGAGCTCGTCCGGCCGCGCGACACCGCGGGCGACCTGCTGGAGCGCCTGGCGACCGCGGGCGCCGAGCTGCTCGTGCGCACGCTCGACGGCATCGAGGACGGCGAGCTCGTCGCGGTGCCCCAGCCCGCGGAGGGCGTGTCGCGCGCCCCCAAGCTGGAGGTCGCCGACGCGCAGGTGCGCTGGGAGCGCCCGGCCTACGCGATCGACCGGCTCGTGCGCGGCTGCACGCCGGCTCCCGGCGCCTGGACCACCCTGCCGGACGGCTCGCGGCTCGGCCTCGGGCCGGTCGAGGTGGTCGACGACGTGCTCGACCTCGCCCCTGGAGAGCTGCGCGTGGGCCGGCGCGACGTGCTCGTCGGCGCGGGGTCGGGTGCGGTCCGCCTCGGTCTGGTCACGGCACCCGGCAAGCGCCCGATGCCGGCGCCGGACTGGGCGCGCGGCGCGCGGCTCACCGAGCGGGTCCGTCTGGGGGTCGCGGCGTGAGCGACGAGAGGCGCGCACCCCGCGGTCAGGGTCCGGGCGGCGGGTCCGGACGCCGCCGGGACGCCGGCGGGGACCGCCGGGACGCCGGAGGCCGTCAGCGCGGGGCCGCCCGGTCGCAGGGACGCACGCAGCGCTCCGCGGCGGCGCCCTCGCAGCGCCGACGGTCGGGCGACCCGGCGAGGTCGGTCGCGTACGACGTGCTGCGCGAGGTCCACGAGTCCGACGCGTACGCGAACCTCGTCCTGCCGCCGCTCCTGCGCGAGCGCCGGATCCAGGGGCGCGACGCGGGCTTCGCGACGGAGCTGGCGTACGGCACGCTGCGCCTGCGCGGCCGGTACGACGCCGTGCTCGCGCACGCCGCCGACCGCCCGGTCGAGCGCATCGACCCGCCCGTCCTGGACCTCCTGCGCCTGGGTGCCCACCAGCTGCTCGGCATGCGGGTGCCCGCGCACGCCGCCGTCTCGGAGACCGTCGGCCTCGCCCGCGAGCGCGTCGGCACCGGGGCGTCGCAGTTCGTCAACGCGGTGCTGCGGACCGTCGGCCGCGACGACCTCGACACCTGGCTCGCCCGGATCGGCGACGCGGCGGACCCGGAGGGCACGGACGCCGACGCCCGGCTCGCTGTCGTCGAGAGCCACCCCGCGTGGGTCGTGCGCGCGCTGCGCGAGGCGCTCGTCGGCCATGGCCGCGACGCGTCCGAGCTGCGGGACCTGCTGGTGGCCGACGACGAGGCGCCCCGGGTCACCCTCGTCGCCCGGCCGGGGCTCGTCGCACGTGCGGAGCTCGTCGACGAGGCGGGGGAGGGTGCGCGGCCCGGTGAGCTGACGCCCACCGCGGTGGTGCTCGGTGCCGGCGGCGACCCCGCGGCCCTCGCCGCCGTCCGCGAGGCACGCGCCGGTGTGCAGGACGAGGGCAGCCAGGCCGTCGCGCTCGCGCTCGCCGCCGCGCCCGTCGACGGCCGGGACGAACGCTGGCTGGACCTGTGCGCCGGGCCGGGCGGCAAGGCGGCGCTGCTCGCCGCTCTGGCGGGCGGTCGAGGGGCCCGGCTGGTCGCCAACGAGGTCCAGCCGCACCGGGCCCGTCTCGTCGAGCAGTCGGTGCGGGCCGCCCGGTCGGCGGTCGAGGCGGTCCGGGTCGGCGACGGCCGAACCGTCGGCGACGACGAGCCGGGCGCGTACGACCGCGTCATGGTCGACGCGCCGTGCACGGGGCTCGGCGCCCTGCGGCGGCGCCCGGAGTCCCGCTGGCGGCGCACCCCGGCGGACGTCGCGCCGCTGTCAGCCCTGCAGCGGGCCCTGCTCGGCTCGGCGCTGCGGGCGGTGCGCCCCGGGGGCGTGGTCGCCTACGTGACCTGCTCGCCCCATCTGGCCGAGACGCGGCTCGTGGTCACGGACGCCGTGCGCGCGGCCGCCAAGGCGGGCCTGCAGGTCGAGACGCTCGACGCGGCCTCGGTCCTGCGCGAGGTCGCGGGCGGGCCCGTCGCGCTGCCCGAGGGCCGTACCGACGTGCAGCTGTGGCCGCACGTGCACGGCACGGACGCCATGCACCTGACCCTGCTGCGCCGGGTCGCCTGAGCGCGTCGCGCCGGGGGTGCCCGGCCGGCGCACCCCACCGGGGGCACGGATCGCGAGCCGACGGGCGGCGCGCCGGCACGTCGCTACCCTGGCCGCATGGGCGCCCTGATCAACCCGAGCATCCTGTCCGCCGACTTCGCCAACCTCGAGCGTGACCTCGGGCGCATCGCGAACGCGGACTTCGCGCACGTCGACGTCATGGACAACCACTTCGTGCCCAACCTCACGCTCGGGCTGCCCGTCGTCGCGCGGCTCGCCCAGGTCTCGCCAGTGCCGCTCGACGTGCACCTCATGATCGAGGACGCCGACCGCTGGGCGCCTCAGTACGCGGAGGCGGGCGCCGCGTCGGTCACGTTCCACGCCGAGGCCGCCCAGGCGCCGGTGCGCCTCGCCCGTGAGCTGCGGGCGGGCGGCGTGCGGGTCGGCGTCGCGCTGCGGCCCGCCTCGGCGGTGGAGCCGTTCCTCGACCTGCTCGACGAGATCGACATGGTGCTCGTCATGACGGTCGAGCCGGGGTTCGGCGGCCAGTCCTTCATCGAGGGCACGCTGCCGAAGATCCGCCGCACGCGCGCCGCGATCGACGAGGCGCACCTGGACACGTGGGTGCAGGTCGACGGCGGCGTCGCACGCGACACGATCGCGCGGGTCGCGCGGGCGGGTGCGAACGTGTTCGTCGCCGGGTCGGCGGTCTACGGCGCGGACGACGTGGCGGGGGAGATCGACGAGCTGCGCCGCCTCGCGGACGCTGCTCACACCGTCGAGGCCTGACAGCCGTCACCCGTCGGCGCGACCGGGACGGGTCCCGCGCGACGGACGCGCACGGGCGGGAATGCGCGCTGTGGCATCATCGTTGGCGCTGAGCAGAACACACGTGCTCCGGGGTCGGTGAAATTCCGAGCCGGCGGTGACAGTCCGCGACCCGGGCGATCGGCAACGGTCGTCCGGTTGACCTGGTGGAACTCCAGGACCGACGGTGAGAGTCCGGATGGGAGGAACACGTGGCGGCGCGCCGGACGGCGTGCCGTGACGCGGGCACGCCCTCGTCGTCGACCCCCGGAGCCTGAGCGCACGGGAGGTGAGCGGTCGATGAGCGGTCCCGACGTCGGTCCCGTCGAGCTCGCCGCGATGCGTCGCGCGCTGGAGCTCGCGCGCCGCGGCCCGGAGCACGACCCGAACCCGCGGGTCGGCTGCGTCCTGCTGCGCGACGGAGCGGTCGTGGGCGAGGGCTGGCACCGCGGCGCCGGGACCCCGCACGCCGAGGTCGCCGCGCTCGCCGACGCCCGCGAGCGCGGCCAGAGCGCCGGGGGAGCCACGGCCGTCGTCACCCTCGAGCCGTGCGACCACACCGGGCGCACCGGGCCGTGCTCGGTCGCGCTGCTCGAGGCGGGCGTGCGCCGCGTCGTGGTGTCCGTCGCCGACCCGAACCCGGTCGCCGCCGGCGGCGCGGCACGTCTGCGTGCGCACGGCGTCGACGTGGTGACGGGCGTGCTGGCCGACGAGGGCCGCGCGGTGCTCGGCGCGTGGGTCGCGACGGTCGAGCGGACGCGGCCCTTCGTCACCCTCAAGACCGCGACGAGCCTCGACGGACGGGTCGCGGCGGCCGACGGGTCGAGCCGCTGGATCACGTCCGACGTCGCCCGGCGGCACGCGCACGAGCTGCGCGCCGAGGTGGACGCGATCGTCGTCGGCACCGGGACGGCGCTGCGGGACGACCCGTCCCTCACCGCCCGCGACGCGGCGGGCGGCCTGGTGGCGCGTCAGCCGCTGCGCGTCGTGGTCGGCCACCGGCGGGTGCCGGAGGGCGCCCGCCTGCGCGGGCCGGGCGGCGAGCTCGTCGAGCTGGCGACGCACGACCCTGCCGCCGTGCTCGACACGCTGGGGGAGCGCGGGGTGCGCACCGTGCTGGTCGAGGGCGGACCCACCCTCGCGGCGGCCTTCCTGCGGGCCGGCCTGGTCGACGAGGTGCACGCGTACGTCGCCCCGGTCCTGCTCGGCGACGGCCCGTCGGCCGTCGCGGGCCTCGACGTCACCACCATCGCCGACGCCGTCCGCCTGGAGCCGCGCAGCGTGCTGCCGCTGGGTCCGGACGTGCTCGTCGTCGCCACCCCCGTGCGGCACCTTCCGTCGCAGTCCGGACGCCCCGAGGAGGCGCACTGATGTTCACCGGCATCGTCGAGGAGGTCGGGTCGGTCGTCGCGCTCGACCGGGTCGAGGGCGCGGACGCGCGGCTGCGGGTGCGCGGACCGCTCGTGACGAGCGACGCGCGCCTCGGGGACTCGATCGCCGTCAGCGGGGTGTGCCTCACGGTGGCCGACCTGCCGGCGGACGGCGAGCTGGTCGCGGACGTCATGCCGGAGACGCTGCGCCGCACCGCGCTCGGCGAGCTGCGTCCGGGCGACACCGTCAACCTCGAGCGTGCTCTGGCCGTCGGAGGCCGCTACGGCGGTCACGTCGTGCAGGGGCACGTCGACGGCGTGGGCACGATCCTGAGCCGCACGCCGGGGCCGCGGTGGGACGACGTCGAGATCGGGCTGGACCCGTCCCTGGCGCGCTACGTCGCGGAGAAGGGGTCGATCGCCGTGCAGGGCGTCTCGCTCACGGTGACGCACGTGCGCGACGACGCGTTCGGCGTCTCCCTCATCCCGACGACGCTGGCCGCGACGACCCTGGGCTCGCTCGCGCCGGGCTCGCGGGTCAACCTCGAGGTCGACGTGCTCGCGAAGTACACCGAGCGGCTGCTGACGGCCGGGGCGACGCGATGAGCGTCCGGCTCGGCACCGTCGAGGAGGCGCTCGAGGCGCTGCACGCGGGGTGGCCCGTGCTGGTCGCCGACTCGCCCGACCGCGAGAACGAGGCCGACATCGTCCTCGCCGCCCAGTCCGCGACGCCGAAGTGGGTCGCGTGGACGATCCGCCACTCGTCGGGCTACCTGTGCGCACCGATGCCGGCGGCC
>Ga0180221_1001679_pt1 | contig 14167 bp, 9 predicted proteins | sample eDN5th37CKraftMG_FD_151339 | JGI IMG/M metagenome (GOLD analysis project Ga0180221, IMG submission 151339) | Enriched Miracle-Growth compost microbial communities from Emeryville, California, USA - eDNA 5th pass 37_C Kraft MG (version 2) (version 2) ...
GCCGGGTCGCTCGACGGCCTCGCGACCCGGTACGGCGTCCTGCTGCTCGTGAAGCTGATCCTCCTCGTGGTGCTCGGGCTCATCGGGTACGCCCACCGGACGCTCGTGGTCGAGCGGCTCGGCCGCGACGACGCGCGTCCGCGGAACCTGTTCTGGCGGCTCGCCGCCGTCGAGGTCGCCGTCATGGGCGCGGTCATGGGCGTGGCCGTGGCCCTCGCGTCGTCCGCGCCGCCCGTGAGCGAGGTCGTCGGCAAGGACCTCACCCCGGCAGAGCGCGTCACCGGGCACCTCCTCCCGCCCGCGCTCACCCCCGCCCGCTGGTTCACCGAGTGGCGGTGGGACCTCATCCTCGCGACCCTCTGCGCCGCCGGCGTGATCGTGTACGTCGGGTGGGTCGTGCGGCTCGCGCGCCGCGGCGACCGCTGGCCGTGGGGGCGGACCGTCCTGTGGTGCGCGGGCATGGTCGTGCTGTGGTGGACGACGTCCGGCGGCCCCGCGATGTACGGGCACGTCCTGTTCAGCGCGCACATGGTCCAGCACATGGTCCTCGCGATGGTCGTGCCGATCTTCCTCGTGCTGGGCGCCCCCGTGACGCTCGCGCTGCGCGGCCTCCCCGTCCGCAAGGACGGCTCGCGGGGGCCGCGCGAGTGGCTGCTGATCCTCGTGCACTCGCGGTGGGGCCAGTTCGTCGCGAACCCCGTCGTGGCCGCGGCGCTGTTCGCGAGCTCGCTCGTCGTCTTCTACTACACGCCGCTGTTCTCGTGGTCCCTGCACTCCTACGTCGGGCACCTGTGGATGGTCGTGCACTTCACCGGTGCCGGGTACCTGTTCGCGAACGCGCTCGTCGGGATCGACCCCGGCCCCCAGCGGCTCGGGTACCCCCAGCGGCTCGTCCTGCTGTTCGCGACGATGGCGTTCCACGCGTTCTTCGGTGTCGCGCTCATCAGCTCCGAGACCCTGCTCGTGCCGGACTGGTTCGGGCTCCTCGGCCGGACCTGGGGCGAGTCCGCGATCGAGGACCAGCAGACCGGCGGGTCCGTCGCCTGGGGGATCGGCGAGCTGCCGACGCTGCTGCTCGCGGTCCTCGTCGCGACGTCGTGGTCGCGGTCCGACGCGCGGGAGGCGCGCCGCAAGGACCGCAAGGCCGAGCGGGACGGTGACGCGGAGCTGCGGGAGTACAACGAGATGCTGGCGAAGCTCGCGAAGCGCGACGACCCCCGCTGACCCGCCGAGCGGCCGGCGGCGCCCTGCCCGTCTTTCGAGGTCAGCATGAGGTCGGCCCCTGATCCGGGCTCGGAACGGGGGACGACGTCATGGTCGCCAGGTGGGCGGTGGCGAACCGCATGGTCGACGGGTGGCTGGTTGTCGGCACCGGGAGTGTGCTCGAACCGTCAGACGCCGGTGACCGCCTCGACGTCTCCGGCGGCGATGGCGTCGTCGAGGAGGGCGGCGTCGGCCTCGGCCTGGTCGGCGTACTTCCGTGCGAACCGGGCGACGGACTTCTCGAACCGGTCGTCGTCGGGGTCCTGGCCGAGGTACCCGGCGACGGCGGCGGCGTCGCCGGCCCGGGCGTGGGCGCGGGCGAGGGTCGCGCCGCAGAGCTCGGCGATCGCCACGAGGCCTCGGGGGCGGATCCGTGCGAGGTCGATGGACCCCTTCATGTCGTGGAGCTGCCGGACGTAGAAGTGCCGCCCGGCGGGACCGGTGGCCCAGCCGAGCAGGATGTCGCTGGCGGCCTGCGCGTGCTTCTGGCCGTTGACGACGCGCTGGCCCGCATGGTCGTACTCGCTCGGCTCGAGGTACCGCTCGAGCACCGACTCCTGCGCCTGCTTGAGCTGCAGGACGAGCGGGTCGTCGTCGTCGCGGCCGGCGAGCAGGAGCACGTAGGCCTGCGTCCCGACGCTGCCGACCCCGACGACCTTGCGCGCGGCGTCGACCCGGTCGAACCGGTCGAGGAGGTGGCGGAGCGGGTCGTCGAGGGTGGAGCGGTAGGCGTCGAAGACGGCGTCGTACTGGTCGCGGTCGAGCGCGCTGAGGGGTTCGCGGGAGACGAGCGGCGGGGCTTCGCGGAACTGGAGGTGCCCGTCGACGAGCTCGGTGAGCTTCTCGGCGGCGCGCAGGCTGGTGCGGGTGCGGGCCTTGTCGAAGGTGTCGGCCGCGACCCGGTGCTCGCGCTTGGTGGCGGACGCGGCCTCGAGGGTCTGCATGATGCGTTCCTCGTCGACGCGGGCGTACCAGACGTCGAGGGTGCGCTGGTGGGCGAGGCTCGCCGTCGTGATGCGGTACGCCCAGGCGGCGGCGCGTGCCGCGTCCCGCGCGACGTCCCGGTCGAACCCCCGGTCGCGCGCGGCGAGGACGAGCGACGCCGCGAGCCGCAGGACGTCCCACTCGAACGGCCCGGGGAGGGTCTCGTCGAAGTCGTTGATGTCGAAGACGAGGCGTCGGTCGGCGGCCGCGTAGACGCCGAAGTTCGCGACGTGCGCGTCCCCGCAGAGCTGCGTGGTGCCGCCCGACCGGGGGAGCGCCGCGAGGTCGGCGGCCATGACGGCCGCGGAGCCTCGGTAGAACGCGAACGGCGAGGCGCTCATGCGCCCGTAGCGGATGGGGACGAGCTCGGGGACGCGGGCCGCGTCCTGCTCGCGGAGGAGGGCGACGGGGTCGGGGCGGTCGGCTGCGGGCGACCCAGTCCGCGAGTGCCTCCAGAGGGGCGTGCTCGCGCCACGACCGGCCCTGCTCGGCCCGCGCCGCGACGGAGGGGCGTCCGCGCTCGGCGGACGGGAACGCCGGGGCCTTCCCCGGCGTCGTCGGGATGGTCATGACGCATTGTGCGCCGGGCAGGGACCGGGAGGCGCGGTGAGCCGTGAACCTCACCCGCGGGACCGGGCGCGCGACTGTGATAGGACGGACCGGTGACGACCGACGCGGCCACCCCGTTCCACGACCTCGACGCCTACGTCGCCCTGCCGCGGCTCGCGGGGCTGACCCTCTCGCCGGACGGGTCGCGGCTCGTGACGTCCGTCCAGACCCTCGACCCGAAGCGCACGCGGTACGTGACTGCGCTGTGGGAGGTCGACCCGACCGGGGAGGCTCCTGCCCGGCGTCTGACGCGGTCGGCGAAGGGCGAGGCGGCCGCGGTGTTCGCGGCGAACGGCGACCTCCTGTTCACGTCCGCCCGTCCCGACGCCGACACCAAGCCCGACGACGACGCGAAGCCCGCGCTCTGGCTGCTGCCCGCGGCCGGCGGGGAGGCGCGGGTCGTCGCGACGACCCCGGGCGGCGTCGGCGGGGTGACGACCGCGCGCGACGCCGACGTCGTGTCGGTGGTGTCCGACCTGCTGCCGTCGGCCGGCGACCTCGACGAGGACGCGAAGCTGCGCAAGGCCCGCAAGGAGCACAAGGTCGCGGCGATCCTGCACGACGGCTACCCGGTGCGGTACTGGGACCACGACCTCGGCCCCGACCGCCCGCACCGGTTCGCCGCGGACCTGGGCTCGCTCACGGACGAGGTGCCGGGTGCGCTGGTGCCCGCGCCGTCGTCGGGCGAGGAAGGCGACGCGGACGCCGGCACGCCCGAGGGCGCACGCCTGGACCTGCGCGACCTGACGCCCGCTCCCGGCGCCGCGCTCGAGGAGTCCGACGCCGCGCTCAGCCCGGACGGCCGGACGCTCGTGACGACGTGGCGCGTGACCGGCCCCGGGCCGACGCAGCGCAGCACGCTCGTCGCGATCGACACCGCGACGGGGGAGCGGTACACCCTCGTCGACGACAAGGGCGCCGACCTGTTCGCGCCCACGGTCTCGCCGGACGGCCGGTTCGTCGCCTACGCCCGCGAGACCCTCACGACGCCGCACCGGGCGCCCGAGGTCACGCTCGCCGTCGTCGCGCTCGCGCCCAAGCAGAGCCCGCGCAGCCTCACGACGCACTGGGACCGTTGGCCTTCGTCGGTCACCTGGCTCCCGGACGGCTCGGGCCTCCTCGTGACCGCCGACGACGACGGCCGCGGCCCGGTCTTCCACGTCGCCGCCACGGGGGGCGGGATCGTCCCGGTCGAGCGCGTCACCGCGGGCGACCACGTCTACACGAACGTCCAGGTCGCACGGGACGGCTCGGCGTTCTACGCGCTGCGGTCGAGCTACCTCGCGCCGGCGGAGCCCGTCCGCGTGGACCTGGCCGCGTTCCTCGCCCAGGACGAGGGCAGGCGCACCCCGGTCGAGCCGACGCTCCTGCGCGGGCCGGTGCCCGCGCCGGCGCTGTCAGGGACGCTCGTCGAGGTCGAGACCCCCGCGTCCGACGACGTCCGGGTGCGCGCGTGGCTCGCGCTGCCCGAGGGCGCGAGCGCGGACAGCCCCGCGCCGCTCGTGCTGTGGGTGCACGGCGGACCGCTCGGCTCGTGGAACACGTGGAGCTGGCGCTGGAACCCGTGGCTGCTGGTCGCCGCGGGGTACGCGGTGCTGCTCCCCGACCCGGCGCTGTCCACCGGGTACGGGCAGGACTTCGTGCAGCGCGGCTGGGGCGCGTGGGGCGACAAGCCGTTCACCGACGTCATGGCGGTGACGGACGCGGTCGTCGCGCGCGACGACATCGACGAGACCCGCACCGCGATGATGGGCGGATCGTTCGGCGGCTACATGGCGAACTGGATCGCCGGGCACACCGACCGGTTCCGCGCGATCGTCTCGCACGCGAGCCTGTGGGCGCTCGACCAGTTCGGCCCGACGACGGACGCCGCGTTCTACTGGCAGCGCGAGATGAGCCCCGAGATGGCGCACGAGAACTCGCCGCACCGGTTCGTCGGCGACATCCGGACGCCCATGCTCGTCGTCCACGGGGACAAGGACTACCGCGTCCCCGTCGGCGAGGGCCTGCGGCTCTGGTACGAGCTGCTGTCCGCGTCCGGACTGCCCGCCGACGCCGACGGGAAGACCGTGCACCGGTTCCTGTACTTCCCGGACGAGAACCACTGGGTCCTCACGCCCCAGCACGCCAAGGTCTGGTACCAGGTGGTGCTCGCGTTCCTCGCCGAGCACGTGCTGGGTGTCACGCCCGACGACGACGCCTACCCCGGCCTGCCCCCGGTCCTGGGCTGACGGTCGGGACCGCGCGCCCCGGGACCCGCTGTGCTCGGCAGGCCCGGACCCGCGTGGTCAGGCGCGGGCGACGTCGACCAGCACCGCCGCGAGGTCCGCGGGGCGCGAGAACATCGCCCAGTGACCCGTGGGCAGGTCGACCCAGGTGACGTCGTGGTCGAGCAGCTCGGTGTGGAACGGCGCGCCCGGTCCGGCGATCGCCTGGAGCTGCTCGGCGCTGATGCTCGTGCAGATCGCGGTGGCGGGCACGTCGAAGCGGGCCGGGTCCGAGACGTGCACCGGCTCGGTCGCGACCCGTCCCGGCTGGGGCCGGGCTCGCTCGCGGAACCGGGCGAGCCCGGCGTCGTCGATGCCGTCGATGCTGGAGCCCTGCGCCGCGAGCTCGTCCCAGCCCGGGAGCGGGATCTCCGTGGCGCCGTCGGGCAGGGCGGGGTGGAGGGCGGCGCCGTCGACGAGCGGTCCGGAGTCCAGGTAGACGGCGCGCGCGACCCGGCCGGGGACGCGGTCCACGACCTCGCCGACGAGCGCGCCGCCGCCGCTGTGCCCGACGAGCACCACGCGCCCGTCCAGGCTCTCGACGAGCGCGACGACCGCGCGCAGGTGGTCCGCGCGCGTCACGGCGGCGCGGTCGTCGGCGGTGTCGTCGTCGCCGAGGCCAGGGAGGGTCACGGGGTGGGGGACGAGGCCGGCGTCGCGGAGCGGGCCGACGACGTCGTCCCACGCCCAGCCGCCGAGCCAGAAGCCGGGGACGAGGACCACGTGCGTGCGGGGGGTTGTCATACGTCGAGTCTCGACCCACCCTGGTGACACCTGTCTGTCACCGATGTTCGGGGGTCGTGTGAACCGCACCGAGCGCCTCTACGCCGTCGCCGAGGAGCTGCGCCGGGCCGGCGCTCAGGGCACGACCAGCGCGCGTCTCGCGCGCAGCCTCGAGGTCAGCATCCGGACGATCAAGCGCGACGTGTCGGCGCTCCAGCAGGCCGGTCTGCCCGTGCGCGCCGAGGCGGGCCCGGGCGGCGGGTAAGTGCTCGACGCCGTCGCGAGCCTCCCGCCGGTCAACTACACGCCCGCGCAGGCCGTCGCGGTGTCCGTCGCGCTCGCGCTCCTGCCGCCGGGGTCGCCGTTCGCCGTCGACGCCGCGACCGCCCGCGCGAAGCTGTGGGACGCGCTCGGGCCCGGTGACCGGGAGCGCGCCTCGCGCCTCGCCGCACGCGTCTGGACCCGCGGCGGCACACCGCCCGAGGGAGCCGCCCCCGTGTCCGACGACGACGCGGCACCCGGCTCCGGAGCCTCGGCCGCGGGGGTGCTCCGGGCGGTCGAGCAGGCGCTCGCGGGCGAGCGCGTGCTCGCGATCCGCTACCGGTCACGGGACGGCCGGGCCTCGCGTCGCCGCGTCGAGCCCGTGCTCCTCGCGCACACGGACGGCCGCTGGTACCTCGTCGCGTGGTGCCGCGACCGCGACGGGATGCGGTGGTTCCGCCTCGACCGGGTCGAGCGCGCCGACGTGACGACCGAGCCGTACGTGCCGCGGCTCGTCGAGGAGGTCGGTGCGCCGCCCGCGGGTGCGGCCGCCGTCGGGACGGTCTGAGACGCGCGCCCCGCGCGTGGGGGACCTGTCGTGCCTGAGGTAGCCCGGTCATCCCCCGACGGGTTGACTTGTCGCATGGCCCTGAACCTTCCTCCCGCCGTCCGGACGTTCGTCGACGCGACCAACGCGGGGGACAGCGACGCGTTCGTCGCCGCCTTCACGCCGGACGCGGTGCTCGACGACTGGGGTCGGACCTTCGCCGGGCACGACGGGATCGCCCGGTGGAACGTGACGGACAACATCGGGAAGCGGTCGCACTTCGAGGTCGTGTCCGCGGAGGAGACGGGCACGCCCGGGGTGTGGACGGTCGTCCTGACCGTGACGGGCGACGGCTACAACGGCACGGGCCCCCTGACCTTCACGCTCGACGGTGACCGCATCGCCCGGCTCGTCATCAGCCCGACCTGAGGACAGCGCGCGGACGGCGCCCGCACGGCCCGCTACGCCCCCGACGACGGGACGGCGCCCGCCGTCGGTCGCGAGGCCACGGGCCGGCCCGCTCCGGGAGCCGCCGGGAGGGCGCGCCGTTCGAGGAGCAGGGCGAGCACCAGACCGACGGCGCCGAGGGCTGCCGCGACCAGGGCCACCTGGTCCATCGCGCGCGTGAACCCGGCGAGGAAGGGCTCGGCGAGCCGCGGGTCGAGGCCTCCGAGGAAGGACGTGTCCGCGAGTCCGTTCGCGGCGGCGTCGTGCACGGTGGCGACCTGCTCGGGATGGGCCGCCGCGGCCGCGGAGAAGCCGGGCGTCTGCGCGGCCGCGGCGTAGGACGCCGGGATCGTCCGGGCCGCTCGCCCGAACAGGAGCGTCAGGAGCACCGCCGTCCCCGTCGTCGCGCCGATGTTGCGGAAGAACGTCCCCGCCGCGCTCGCGACGCCGAGCTGTCCGAGTCCCACGGAGGTCTGCAGGAGGAGCATGACCGTGTTCGTCGTCGCGCCCAGGCCCACGCCGATGACGAGCATGAGCACGTCGACGACGGCGAGCGGCGTGGTCGAGGACACCGTCGACAGGCCGAGGAACGCGACGGTGAGGGCGAGCATGCCGAGGACGGGGAAGACCGTGGTGCGTCCCGTCCTTCTCACCAGCCGCCCGACGACGACGGACGTCACGCTGATGCCCAGCACCATGGGCACCAGCAGCGCGCCGGCGACGGTCGGGCTCGCTCCGCGGACGATCTGCAGGTAGAGCGGCAGGAGCACGATCCCGCCGAACTGCGCGGCGCCGACGACGAACGTGAGCAGGACGGGGACGGCGAACGCGCGCCGGCGGAGCAGCCCCAGGGGGAGCAGCCCGTCGTCACCCGCACGAAGCTGGCGCAGGACGAACCCGAGGACCCCGGCCCCGCCGACGAGGTAGCAGGTGAGCGCAGGCGTCGAGGCCCATCCCCACGTCATGCCCTCCTGCCCGACGAGGAGCAGGGGGACGAGCGCGACGCAGAGCAGGACGGCGCCGGCCCAGTCCACCCGCGCGGCACGCGCGGGTGTCCGGCGTGGCAGGGTGCGCGCCACGACGGCCATCGCCGCGAGCCCGATCGGGAGGTTGACCCAGAACGCCCAGCGCCAGCCGGCCACGCCCGCGAGCTCCGGCTGCGATGCGAAGAAGCCGCCGGCGAGCGGGCCGAGCAGGCTCGACAGGGCCATCGTGGCGGCGAAGTACCCCTGGTAGCTCGCGCGCTCCCGCGGTGGGACGACGTCGGCGGTGATGGCGAACGCGAGCGACATGAGACCGCCCGCGCCGAGCCCCTGGAGGGCGCGGAACGCGGTGAGCGAGGCCATCGACGTGGCCAGCCCGCACAGGGCGGAGCCCAGGAGGAAGAGCCCGACGGCGACGAGGTAGAGCGGCTTGCGCCCGTAGAGGTCGGACAGCTTGCCGTAGAGGAGGGTGGTGACGGTCGACGTGATGAGGAACGCGGTGGTGAGCCAGGCCTGCTCGTCGAGGCCGCCGAGGGCGTCGCCGATGGTGCGGGACGCGCTCGCGACGATCGTCTGGTCGAGCCCGGAGAGCAGCATGCCGAGCATGAGGCCCAGGAGGATCGCGAGGACCCGTCGGCGGGGGAGGGCGCCGGGAGGTGTGGGCGCGGGCTCGGGCTCCGGCACCCGTCCCGCGAGGCCGGAGGTGGGGGATGTGGTCATGATCTTGGTCCTTTGAGCTATTGACCGAACGTTCGTTCGGTAACGAGAGCGACGCTAGTAACCGAACGAACGGTCGTCAAGCGCCCGGGTACGATCGGGGCATGGCCACCCCTGTCGCTCCGTCCGCCGGCACGCAGCCGCGCCGGTCCGCGGCGGCGACGCGGGCGGAGATCCTCCGCGTCGCCCTCGACCTCTTCACCCGCCAGGGGTACGACGGCACCTCGATCCGGGACATCGCCGAGGCGCTCGGCATGACGAAGTCGTCGCTCTACTACCACTTCCCGGGCAAGGAGGCGATCGCCTCCGCCCTCGCCGAACGGCGCGGCCGCGAGCTCGAGGAGCTCGTGCGCTGGATCGAGGAGCAGCCCCCTGGGCCTGGTCTCCTGCGCGACGCAGCGCTGCGCTGGCTCGCGTCGGCCGACGCCGAGCAGATCCGCGGCATGCGCTTCGCGCGCGCGAACCAGCCGGTGATGCACCGGCTCGCCGAGGAGCACGCCGGCATCCGGCAGGGCTTCGACCGCGTGGTCGAGGCACTCCTGCCCGGCGGCGCCGGCATCCGCGAGCGCCTGCGCGTGCGGATGGTCTTCGAGACGCTGTCGGCCGCGATCCTCGCCGCGGAGGGCACCGACGCGACCGACGACGACATCATCGCCGCCGCGCGGGACGCCGTCGTCGCCGCCACGTCGTAGGTCCCGCGCACTCAGGCACGTGCGGTTGACTGGGCTGCGTGAGCTCCGCACCCGCCCGTCTGCCCCGTGTCCGCGCGTCCGCCCTCGTCGGGCGCGGCTGGCTCAACACCGGCGGCAGGACGCTCGGCCTCGAGGACTTCCGGGGGCGGGTCGTGATCCTCGACTTCTGGACGTTCTGCTGCATCAACTGCCTGCACGTCCTCGACGAGCTCCGGGACCTCGAGCAGCGGTTCGGCGACGTCCTCACGATCGTCGGGGTGCACTCGCCGAAGTTCGTCCACGAGGCCGACCCGGACGCCCTCGCGGCCGCCGTCGAGCGCTACGAGGTCCACCACCCCGTCCTCGACGATCCCGAGCTCGTCACCTGGCAGGCGTACACGGCCCGCGCCTGGCCGACGCTCGTCGTGATCGACCCCGAGGGCTACGTCGTCGCGCAGCTCGCGGGCGAGGGGCACGCGGCGTCGATCGAGGCCCTCGTCTCCGAGCTCGTCGCCGAGCACCGCGCCAAGGGCACGCTGCGCGAGGGCGACGGCCCCTACGTCCCGCCGACGCCGCAGCCGTCCACCCTGCGTTTCCCCGCCAAGGCCGTCGCGCTGCCGGGCGGGAACCTGCTCGTCGCGGACGCCGGCCACCACGCGCTGGCCGAGCTCGCGCCCGACGCCGAGACGCTCGTCCGACGGATCGGCTCGGGCGAGCGCGGGCTCGTCGACGGCAACCCCGCGGACGCCCGGTTCGCCGAGCCGAACGGGCTCTGCCTGGTCCCGGACGAGCTGCGCCCGAGGCTCGGGTACGACGTGCTCGTCGCCGACACCGCCAACCACGTGCTGCGCGGGGTGCGCCTCGACGACGGCACCGTCACGACCGTCGCGGGGACGGGCGAGCAGTTCATGGTCGGCGCACCGGACAACCTCGTCGGCACGCTCGCGGACGAGCCCTTCGTGCCCGGGGCGAAGGTCCCGCCGCTCACGGTGAAGCTCTCGTCGCCGTGGGACGTCGCGTGGGTGCCCGAGCTCACGGCGTTCGTCGTCGCGATGGCCGGGAACCACACGCTGTGGGCCTTCGACGGCACGGAGGGCTCGATCGAGCACCTCGCCGGGACCATGAACGAGGGGCTCCAGGACGGGCCGCTGCTCGACGCGTGGTTCGCGCAGCCGTCCGGGCTCGCCGCCGTGCCCGGGAGGGTGTGGGTCGCCGACTCCGAGACGTCCGCGCTGCGCTGGGTCGACCCGGCGGACCGGACCGTGCACACCGCCGTCGGGCAGGGGCTGTTCGACTTCGGCCACCGCGACGGCGCAGCCGACCAGGCGCTGTTCCAGCACCCGCTGGGCGTCGCGACCCTGCCCGACGGGTCCGTCCTCGTCGCGGACACCTACGACGGCGCCCTGCGTCGCTACGCCCCCGACGACGACGCCCCGGGCGGCGGCGACGTCAGCACCCTCGTCCAGGGTCTCGCGGAGCCCAGCGGCGTCGTCGTGCGCGACGCCGCGGACGGCGGCCTCGAGGTGCTCGTGGTCGAGTCGGCGGCGCACCGCATCACGCGCGTCGCGCTCCCGGCCGACCTGCGCTCGCTCGGTACGACGGTGGACGGCGGCGCCCACCGGACCCAGCGGCCCGTCACCGACCTGGCCCCGGGGGCGCTGCGGCTGCGCGTGCCCTTCACGCCTGCGCCGGGCCAGAAGCTCGACGACCGGTTCGGCCCGTCGACGCAGCTCTCGGTGAGCGCGACGCCGGCGAGCCTCCTCGTGGGCGGCGCCGGCACGGACACCGCCCTCGACCGCGAACTCGTCCTGGCGACCGCCGCCCCCGGCGAGACGCTCGAGGGCGTGCTGCACGTGAGCGCGCGGGCGGCGTCGTGCGACGCGTTCGGACCCGACGGCGAGCCCGTCGAGTTCCCGGCCTGCAACCTCGCGCAGCAGGACTGGGGCGTGCCCGTCCGGATCACCGCGGACGGCGCCGCCGAGCTGGTCCTCCCGCTGCTCGGCTGAGCGAACACGTCGATCGGGTGCCCTCGGGGTTGGTCTCGAACTTGACCATGATCGGCGGGACGGCGCCCACGGTCACGATCTCGCTCACGTGGCCCTTGCCGTGGCGTGCCGCGTGCTTTGAGCTCGCGCTCCACGGGCCGTGGCCGCCGCCCCGGACCTCCGCCGCGCGCTCGCGCTGCGCGCGGAGATGGGCGACGCGGCGGCCGCTGCGGCGATCCGGCTCCTGCTGGACGTCCCCCGCTAGCTCCAGCGCCCGCGCTCAGCGTCGCTTCGATCACCTCGGCGGGGTCACACTCCCAGCACGTCGCGCGTGAGGTCCGCACGCCCGCTGACGCCCACCTTCGCGAACACGCGGCCGAGGTTGTTCTGCACCGTCCGCAGGCTCAGGTGGAGCTGGCTCGCGATCTCCTCGTTCGACCGGCCCGCGACGGCGAGGGTCGCGATCTCCCGTTCGCGCGTCGTGAGCCCGACGGCGCGGTGGACCGGCCGCACGATCATGCCCGGCTCCCCGCCGTGGCGGCGTACGAGGTCCCGGGCCCCGGTGAGGGTCGTGCGGAGGCGCCGCGCGTCCCCGGACCGCTGGACCTGCCCCGCCGCGTGGGCGAGCGCGCGCGCCCCGATCAGCACGTGGCCCTCCGCGATGAGCTCTCGCCCGGCGGCGAGGGCGTCCTCGGTGGTCGCGTCGGAGACCCGGGCGAGGCGCAGCACGGCTCGCAGGAGGGCGCTGTTCGTGCCGGAGCACGACGTCTCGAGCAGGGCGAGACGCTCGTCGTCGGACGCGAAGTCGACGGACATGGCGCCGGCGACGCAGCCGGCGAACACCGCGCCCCGGGCCAGGAGCGTTCGGGACTCCTCCCAGAGGTCGTCGGCGGCGCGGCGGCGCGACTCCGGGCTCTCCCCGCTCTCGTAGACGTCCAGCTGGGCGAGCGCCCACGTGGGCGTCGTCACCGGGAACGGGCCGAGTGCCCCGCGCAGCTCCGCGGCCTGGCGTGCGAGCGCCCGCGCGGTGTCCGAGCGGCCCTCCATCGCGGCCAGGGCGGCGCCGATGCTCCGGTTCCCGGCCTCGAACTGGCGGTGCAACGACGACCGCAGCCCGACGGACAGGGTGACGCTCAGGTGGGCCCGGAGCTCGCTGACCCGCGCGAGGAGGAGCAGGGCCAGCGACACGACGTACCCGTGCCCGTGGATGATGTCCGGGTCGAGGTCCACGCGCCCCCGTTCGAGCCCGTCGCGCGACGACGCCAGCGCCTCCTCGTAGCGGCCGTCCGCGACCAGGGCGAGATTGTGCTCGATGCGTGTCCAGACGGACTGGTCGACGACGGCGCCGGTTCGGAGGTCGGTGCCCGGCTCCGTGACGGCGTCGAACGCGAGCGCGCCGACGGCGTCCCCGACCGCGAGTCGACGTTGGGTCTCCATGTTCTCGACGGTCTGCCGGGCGGACGCCGGGACCCTCGTGGCGGGGATGGTCAGCGGCTCCGGCGGGACGGCGGCGTGCAGCGTCTCCAGCCAGCGGCGGCCGGCCTCGAGCCAGACCGCGAGGTCGCCGGCGTCGGGCACGGCCTCGTCGAGGCAGGCGAGGGCGGCTGACAGGTCGCCGTCGACCTCGGCGAGGACGTTGGCCCGCCAGATCGTCCAGCGGGTCCGCCACACGGGGTCGCCGCTGGGGGGCGTGAGCTCCATGATGTCGCGCATGGTCCGGGGGTCGGCGTCGCCCACGACGAGCGTGCGCAGGTAGGGCAGAGCTGTCAGGACCGAGGGCTCGCGCTCCCACTCGGCGCGCTGCGCGAGCGTCGAGCGATACCACTCCTCCAGGAACAGCCGGTTGAGGACGGTGCCCGACGCCTCGGGCTCGTCCGTGAAGTACCGGGGGTCCTCGATGCCCGACGGCGTGGGGAACCAGACCGGCAACGGCGGGCCCGCGGGAACGGGCGCGTCGTCGGAGGTGCCGCGCCGGTGGTCGGCGAGCGCGAGGCGACGGATGCGGGGAACCGTCGCGCGGAGATACTCGGCGACAGCGTGCGGGTAGAGGCCGACGACGACGTCCCGGCCGCGGGTCGCGAACCGGAGCAGACCCCCGGCCTCGAGCTCGGCGAGAACGTCAGTGCTGGCGAGCTCGCGCGCGGTCGCCTCGGGCACCGTCCCGATCACGGCCAGCGTCTCGAGGGCCGACCGGGCCGGGGCGCTCAGGTCGTCGAGGAAGGGCTCCAGCGTGGGCGCCAGCGCCGTCGCGGAGAGCTCGTGGGTGAGCCGCCACGTGCCGCCGACGTCGCCCACCGCGCCGCTTCGCCGGGCCAGGTCCAGCATCGTGAGCGCGAGCCGCGGCAGACCGCCCGAGAGCGTGAACAACCGGCCGGCGAGACTCGCCGCGACCGGCCCGGGCAGCAGGTCCGTGAGCAGGTCCTGGAAGACGTCGAAACCGAGTGCCTGAACGGTCACCTGGACCGCGGGCTGGAGGTCGGAACCGGGAACCACGCCCGCCCTCGGCACAGGGCGCGACGCAGCCAGTACCGGAAACGGACTGAGGGCGTGCGCCGCGGCGATCGCGCCCGAAGACGTCTCGTCGAGAACGTCGACGTCGTCGATCACGAGGACGGCCCTCGAGCCCGCGAACGCGGTCCGGAGCTGCGTCGTCGCCGCCGACACCGCCGATCCCGCACGACCGTCCGCGCGGGGACCCAGCCCGGCGATC
>Ga0180221_1001681_pt1 | contig 14143 bp, 18 predicted proteins | sample eDN5th37CKraftMG_FD_151339 | JGI IMG/M metagenome (GOLD analysis project Ga0180221, IMG submission 151339) | Enriched Miracle-Growth compost microbial communities from Emeryville, California, USA - eDNA 5th pass 37_C Kraft MG (version 2) (version 2) ...
CGACATCTTCGCAATCCTTCAGTCGAGCGGCGTGGTGTTTGCGATCGCCCTGTGCTGGCTGCTGCGTTTCATGGTCAAGCGCCTCAGCGCGCGCGCCGCCCACCCTTACTGGCGGCTGGTGATCGTGGCGACCGATGCAACCTGGATCTTTATCGGTCTTTATGCGCTCAGCGTCTGGAAAGACCAGTTCATTCGCTGGCTTGGAGCGGGATCGCTCTTGCAACAGGCCAGCCTCGATTTTCTGATGCCGGTTATGACCGCACATGCGGCCGACCGCTTCGTTCCGGTGGAGTTTCAGCCGCTGCCCCTCAGCGTGCAACTTCAAAACCTGTTTTTTTTCGCGCTGCTGCCCATGGTCTGGCTGGTAATGGCGGCCATCATCAACGGCTACGAACTTTCAGCACCGGCCACGCCCTCTCCGGCGCCATCGCGTTCGAGCACGTGGCGCAAATGGCTGAAGGATTTCGCCGCGCATTTCGTGGGCGGGTATCGCAACCGCTACTCGCCCGTCTGGACCTGCCTCAAATTGACCCTCGGCGCCGGCCTTGCCACGCTGCTCACCTTCATCATCGCCTATCAGGCGATCTCCTGGGCCGGTGCCTGGATGTGGTATGGCCTGACAAGGCTGATCGGAGCCCACGACCTCGGGACCTGGCAACTCTTCGCCGATATCATCAGCCTCTTCATCGGCAGCCCTAGCGACCTTGATGGCGGAATTCTTCTCGACGCGATCCGCGTTGCGCTCCTGGCCGCGGTTCTGGAGACGGCGGTCGCCACTGGCGGCAAGGCTCGCGGTGTCAGCTCCGCGGTTCCTTGAAGCTCAGATAGGCCGGACGCGCCGAGTATAACGCGATCGACAGCGTGAGGTCACGGGCCGAAGCCGGTATGGAGAAGCTCGCCGCCATCTTCGCAGGTTTGCCGGGCTCGGTCGCGGCGAATGTCGGCCCACCGCACAAAGACCTCTCCAATGCCTCGGGATAAGTCCGCCTGATCACCGGATCGGAAAGAAAGGCAGGCCGCCATTCCCGGCCTTCGCCATCGGAAAGCCTTACCTCGCAGGGAATAGCAGCGAGGGCCTGCGGATCGGGGATGACCGCCTCGAATTCCGCGAGGACAATGGCGCGGCCTTCGCTCCCTGCCAGTCTGGTGAAGCGCGATACGGTCCAGCTTGCACCGCCATAGTCGATCGCCTGGCCCACTGCTCCTGCTACAGGGTTGCGCACGTGTTCGGCGCGCCAATCCTGGATGTCTCCCCAGGAATGCACGGCAAGCGCGGCAGGCACGGCAATGAGCAGTGCCGCCATGCTCAGCCAATAGCCGCGCCGGGAGAACGTGATCGCATTTACGGGAGAACTGTCCAGGGCGGCCCCTCCTCGTTGCGGCGGATGGTGATCGCGGATTCGATATTCTGATCGGAAGCGTTCGTGGCTATGCGGATTTCGTCGTCAAGCGGCATCAATTTGGTGCGCGCCACGACCACCGTTCCGTCCGCGATGGCGGCCTCCGGCACTTCGAACACAAGCAAGATGCGACGCGGAAGACCCGGCTGATAGACATCACCGGGCATCATCTCGATGGTTGCCGGCACCCGGTCCGTCAGGACATAGCGGATACCGTTGCGATCGAGCCATTCGCCCGACGTGAGGCTCAGCGTCTCGAACTTCGCCTCTGCTTCGCCCTCCGCAACGATCCACACGCCGGAACTCGTGTACGGCTTCGATTTCCCGAAAGTTTCGATGTTGAGCGCACGCGCCACCCTCACCCGGTCCAGCGAAACAGCGAAGGTGCTCGCCTCGATGCGTTCATTCATGCCGCCGGATGAGACGATCGGCGAGGTGATATCGCTGTAAAGAGGCCGCGTATATTGCATGCCGTAAAGCACGGCGGCGGCAAACAGCACCGCCAGAATGGTACGCACCATCTTCATTGCGGTGTTTTCTCCACCGGCAGTTCGACAGTCGCAACGGGATCTCCGTCGTACCAGCCGCTCGCGCCATACAAATTGTCGCGCAGTTTATAGATCTGGCCGTTGACAGTGAGTTTCAATTTGTCCGGCACCGGCACGTCTGCCGGCCATTCCCAAACCATCGTCACGCGCTCTGGCATGTCCGGGTTGAAATATCCCGCAATGTATTTGTCGCGATCGAGATAAACCGTGGGCATCGGCAGTTCTGCAGGCACGGCGCTCGGTTGCACGACACGGTAAAGAATATTGTTCGGGGTCGCCGAGCGGTTCACCACATTCATACTCACCATCAGAAGCTGCTGAGGCTGCGATGGCGCAATTCCTGTCGGCGGCACCGTTCCCACATAGGCCGAGTGCAACGTCACCAACCAGCGCCCCGTGTCGATCTGCTGGCCGGCGGGCACGACAGGCGTCTCAGGAGGATGGGCTGCCTCATAAAGCGCCATGGAGAATGAGACGGCGGATGCGACCAGCCCCCCCAAGCCCGCAATCAAAAACGCATATAGTCTTTGGCGCAGTGTGGTTCGCGTCGGTTCGGTCATCCGCCAAGGCCGAATGCAATCATCCTCGAACGCCTTATACGACGAGGGCGACGCACGACTGGACAACAATTGTTACAGACGCCAGCAAAAACGGAGCAGCCGGATAATTCGGCTCGCAGCCAGTATATAAGCTTGCCACCAGCAACATATTGGTATGAATAATTGCAGAAGTGCAGCGCATAATTTGAAATAACTTAAATTGCTGCTTTTGCCTCTGTCGAGCTCCCGAGTAGATCCGCAGAGATGCTGACCTTGATCCGCGATGCTGCGAGTGCACCGAGTAATCGTCGCCGATGGAGGGCAGAGATCAAGGAGGAGGAATACATGTCTACTTACAGTTCTGGAACATCCATGCGCCCGTATGTGCCGCCGACCTGGGTTCGCGTCCTGCTTGGGGCCGTCCTGATCCTGGGTGGGCTATTCGTGTTGGGCGACATAGCGCTCGCCACGCTCGTGAGCGCGCTGTTCATTGGCTTCACCGCTATTATTGTCGGCGCGTTCGAAATCCTCCATGCCTTCTGGACGAAGGGGTGGGGCGGCTTCATCTGGCATGTAATTCTCGGCGCGCTCTATATCGTCTTCGGCTGGACCGTTGTGAATCAGCCCGTTTCAGGCGCCCTCGTGCTTACCTTGGTCCTTGGGCTGATATTCCTGGCATCCGGCGTCGTGCGCATCATTGTTGCCTTTCGGAATTGGCGCGAAGCCGGTTGGTTGATGCTCATCTCGGGAATATTCGGAATCCTGGCTGGTCTGATCATCCTTTCTGGATGGCCGACGAGCAGCATTTGGGTTCTCGGACTTCTCCTGGGCATCGATCTCATCTCCCATGGAGTGGCTTGGCTGACCTATGGCTGGATGCCATCGGCGCGGACGGCTTCCTGATCCGCGAACTCGCCTTAACGATCGGATAAATCGCCATCATCGCCGGCCAGGATGAAAGGCTTTGCAGAGAGCAGCGCGGCAAGCCAGCGGCTGGAGGGGTCCTGCGCGCAATAGATGATGAAGACGATCAGAATTGGAACGCCCAGAAAGGCGCCCGACAGGCCCCACATGAAACTTCCGAAGAACACCGCGAAAACGACGGCAAACGGCGAGATCGCCAATGATGCGCCGGTGATCAATGGTTCCAGATAGCTGCCGATCACGAACTGGATAACGCTGAGGCCAAGGAAGACGATAACGGCCATCTGCCAGGATTCGAACTGCGCGATGGCGAACAGCGTGGGAAACAACGTGGCGACCAGCGGACCAAGAAAGGGAATGTAGTTCAGCACGAAGGCGATTGCTCCCCAGGCTGCCGCCAGTTCAAGCCCCGCAACGAGCGCGAAGACCCATACTATGAAACCGGTGAAGACGCTGGCAACGGTACGCACGACCATGAAACGGCGCAGCTTCCGGCCGATTTCATCATTGGCTCGCAAGATCCGTTCGCCATATGGCTGCGCGAGCGGCAAGCGCAAACGTGTGTTGAAGTCCGCGCCTTCGAGCAGCCCGAGCATTACGAAAACCACGACCAAAGCGGCAAAACCCGTCGCGCTGTTGAGCCGGCCTGCGATGTTCTGGATGAAGCCGAGCAGCCACGTCACGTCGAACCGATCCGTAATCGGGCCGACGACGGCGATGCCGTGCTCTTCCAGCCAGTTCGTCCACGTGAGGTAGATCGCCTGAAAACGGCCGGCGTTGAGGAAAAGCCACTGAACGAGCTTGCTGAAACTCCAGGCGATCAGTGAACCCACGGCCAATATGACGAGGATGGTGAGACTGAGGGTGAGGAGCAGAGCGAGAAGCTTCGGGATACGCCGCTGGAGCGCCGCCTGCATTGGCCATACCAGCGCGATTATGAAGAGGGCGAACGTGAGGGGTACGAAAATCCGTCGCGCAAAATAGAGCAAGGCGATGACAAGAATTGCTGTCGCCAGGGTGCCGATCATCGGGCTGCGGCTCCTTCCCACGGTCGGACCGGGATCGTTCAAATCGCTCCCTTCGTGTCTCATTGCAAAGTCCGGTTTCGCAGAAGAAAGGCCGCCAACGCGGTCAAAATAACGCCGCCTAACAATCCCGCCACGCCCACTCCAACGAGAATGGCCGGTGTCAAACCGCCCACGCCCTGCATGGTCGCATCTGCGGCATTCTCAAAATAGCCGAGGTACCGGCCCACACCAGGGATATTTTCTGCGATCCATGTCAGAAGCAAGCCGCCGATGCCCCCAATGAGGCTGTTGATCCCCCTTCCAAAGCTTTGGCCATCTGCCCATCGGCCGAACGCCAACCCGCTGGCTGCGCCGCAGACAAATTCCACGACGATCAGAATAACGCTCTCAAACGCTGACATCTTCGGACCCATGTCGGGATGAACAGTGCCTGAAGAGCGATGTCACCGTTTCACAGAGGTTCATGGCGACACGCCAAGCAACCCCTTCCCGGCATCCTGGTCGGACACACAGCAGCACCCCTGGGTTGCCCGGTACGTGCGAAACCGCCGGGCGATGGTAGTCTATGCTTTCACAACCCCCAAGGCCAAAATGAACGAACTGAATCATGCTCATCGGCGGTGTGGCCTGTGTGATACTATGAATTTCTGAATTTACCCGGTCGATATTGAAAAGGTCTTACCACATGAGACAACAATGGTTTGTCAGGCTTTGGTATTCTTTCTCGACCGGCGGCCTGCTTGTTGGCACATTGTTCTTCGCCTTTTCTCTGACGCCAACACTCCTGCCACGGACGTACATCACCCAGGGTGTGCTCTCGGGATGTTCCCTGGCCGCGGGATATCTTGTCGGCGTGCTAGCCTACTGGCTTTGGGAGTATCTGGAGTTGCCGACCCCGCGAGGCCGCGTGATGCGGACCGCCAAGATCGGCGCCGCGCTCGTCTGCGCCATCGTTGCCGTTGCTTTCCTCTGGCAGGCGGCACAATGGCAGAATTCGATCCGCAATCTGATGGGCCTGGAGCCAGTGGAGAGCGCCCACTCCGTGCAGGTCGGCCTGATTGCGCTGGCAATCTTTGCCATTCTGCTCCTGATGGGAAGACTTTTTCAGCTGACGTTCCGTTTGGTGTCCACCAAGGTCAACCGCTTCGTGCCGAAGCGGGTGTCCAATGTTATCGGGATCCTGGCGGCAATCGCACTGTTTTGGTCGGTGATCAGCGGTGTTCTCTTCCGCGTCGTGCTCCATGCCGCGGATTCGTCATTTCAACAATATGATGCGCTGATCGAACCAGAGACGCGACAGCCAACCGATCCCCTGAAGACCGGCAGCAGTGCTTCTCTGCTCCAATGGGACGAGCTTGGACGCGCGGGACGGGAATTCATCTCCTCGGGCCCAACTGGCGGCGAGATCAGCGCATTCTTCGGAAGAGAGGCGCTCGAGCCCATCCGCGTATATGCCGGACTCCGGTCGGCCGAGACTGCGGAGGAACGAGCGAAACTCGCTCTGGAGGAACTGAAGCGCGTGGGCGGGTTCGAACGTTCGATCCTGGTGGTGGTGACGCCCACCGGTACCGGCTGGATCGATCCTGCCGCGATGGACAGCCTGGAGCACCTCCATAACGGGGACGTGGCGAGCGTCGCGGTCCAATACTCATACCTCACGAGCTGGCTCTCTCTGCTGGTGGAGCCTGGGTACGGGGCCGATACCGCCCGCGCGCTCTTCAAGCAAATCTACGGTTACTGGACCAGCCTTCCCCGGGATCGCCGCCCCCGGCTCTATCTGCACGGCCTGAGCCTCGGCGCCATGAACTCGGAGCAATCGACGGATCTCTTCGAAATGATCGGCGATCCATTCCAGGGCGCCTTATGGAGCGGGCCACCTTTCCCAAGCAGGCTCTGGCGCTTTCTCACCGCCAACCGCGATCCTGGATCACCGGCCTGGCTGCCTCGCTTCCGCGATGGTTCGTTCGCGCGATTCATGAATCAGGGTGGCGCATCTCCGGAATCGCGTTCGGCCTCGCGCTGGGGGCCGATGCGCTTCGTCTATCTCCAATATGCGAGCGATCCGGTGACGTTCTTCGACCAACGTTATCTTTATCGCGAGCCGGAGTGGATCAGGCCACCCCGCGGCCCGGATGTATCGCGGGAGATGCGGTGGTATCCCGTCGTAACGGTGCTTCAGCTGGGGGTGGATATAGCGATGGCGACGACCGCTCCAATCGGTCACGGCCATGTCTACGCGCCTGCGCATTACATAGACGCATGGATCGAAGTGACCAACGTTCAGGGGTGGAGCGCCAGCGAAATCGCTCGATTGAAGCAGCATCTCTCTGAGCAGCAGTGAAGAGAATGGCCAGCCGTCATTCTTCTTCCAACGAGCCTCGGGCCCGTCATCAGCCTGCGTTTTCAGCCGCGACCGTCCAAACGCCGCGGCTCGTTTCTGCGGATGATCTTCAGGACAAGAAGAGCAATGCCGATGAGCAACAAAAGAGCCCCGCCGATCATGCTGAAGAGAGATTCGTAGCGGTAACCTGATGCAAGAACAAGAAATCCGACAACTAAAAAGGCTATGGCAGCCAACTTGTTGACCAGGAAGGACGGAAGGGCTTCTGCCGCCATTTCGATCTCCATCAGATCCAAGGAAGCCTGACAGTTAGAGTCGCACTGCTGATTGGGCTCGTCAAGTGAGCACAGCACCGGTGCTGGGTAAGCGTCCCCGAGTACCCATACTCGACGCGGGATTTCCGGCGGGCCATCATCAGGACAGCGGTCTTACCGGCGATGGAAGGTAGGGCGCCCGGATCCAATGACAGCGGATCAAGGCTGAAGGGAGTCCTCCAGATTGTCGTAATCGAGGAACTTCAGTTCCGTACGATATCTCGCGTGGCAGCTTTCGCAGAGGGTCTCCAGCCGTTCCACCAACGGAAGGATTTCCTCTCGAGGTGCATCGGCTGCCTGCTGGGCAAGGCGATAAGCGTCCTCGGCCGCCGTCTTGAACTGCTGGAAGTCGTTCCAGACGGCGACCGTCGCGAGTGAAACGCGTGCCGGATCGGCCTCCGCTCCTTCCTCCGTCCACGGGTTGGGTTCGGCGCGATAGAGGTTCGGAAAGGCATAGAGCATGTGAGAAATGGAGGTTAGACGGGTCCGCAACTCGTATTCGTCCATCGGGAGGACACCATCGAGGATGTCGTGGACCGTATCATTGTTGGCGCCGATGCTGACCATCAGCAGGCGGCGCGCCACTGTCGCCTCCGTCTGCGAGGTCAAGGCCTGCCTTGAGGCATCTGTGGCATCCTCACCGGATCGCGCGGCAAACACGCCGGCTATCGCCGTGCTGAGCACGACCACGACGAATGGTGCGATCGGGCGCATAGTCGGCCTCCCTCCTCATGCAACTGCAAAGTTGGGTACGGCTTGTCGCTTAGTCCTGCATGATTCTTCACAGACAACTGCACCAAACGCTCGTCGGCGCACATTCTCTCTGCTGGTTTGCCGAGAAGTATGACGGCCCTTGGCTGGCGCTCCGACACACGAGCTTGATCATTTTATACAGGCGAATGCGAAAATTTATGCAGGCCGAAGAGCCAGTAGATGCGCTTAATCGGCCGGGAGAAAAGGCTTGGCTCAGGGGGAGACGAACTGGCCGGCCGATAGTTCCGGGCCTATCCGGAAAGAAATATCCAGGCTGATGGAGGAGGCATCTAATTTGAAAAAGCTTTTAACGATCTGCGCGATCGGCCTTGCTGCCAGTTTGAGCGAACAGGCTGTTGCCTTGGCGCAGGCTCCGCAGCCGGTGCCTACGGTCGTTCCGGCTCCGCGCGCCTTCGCGACCTCGACCGAGCACTACGAATTCCTGAAGGCCCTCCACAACGGCGGCACCCGGCACACCTATGAATCCGTCCCGAAGTGGGAGGGGCTATGGGAACCGAGCTACAACAATATCGCGCTGCGCGGTACCTCCTCGGTCTTCTTCGAGGGTGCGATGCCCGCCGGTCTGAAGGCAGGTGGGACGGTCAAGGAAGGTGTGTTGTCGCCGGAATACGAAGCAGCCTTCAAGCAGCGCCGCGAGAACATGCTGAAATACAACGAGCAGCCATATGACCGGCTCACCACCTGTGAGCCGGCAGGCATGCCACGCTGGCTGCTCGAACCTTATGTGCGCGAATGGGTAAACACCCCCGATCAATCCTGGTGGCTGAACGACCTCGCCAACGACACGCGGCGCGTCTACATCAATCAGGAGCACAAGAATATCGATGGCTCACACTCGCCAAATGGTGACAGTGTCGGCTTCTGGGCCGGCAACAAGCTGATCGTCCATACGGTCGACGTCTGGCCGATGGACTATTTCCGCGGTTATCCGCCCACTTCGAACGAATTCGAGGCGGTAGAGGTCTATGAGAAGATCGTCGAACCGAACGGGCTTGAGCGCATCGTCGCGCAGGTGACTTTCTACGACAAGCTTGGCTTGGCGGAGCCGTTGAACGGCGTTTACACATGGATCCGCGCCTACAAGCAGGAGCAGGCCGGTTACAGGATGCGGCATTGGGACTGCAATTCGGCGGTCCAGGCGAAGACCGAAAACAACGAAACCTCGATCCGCCTGCCTGGCGAATCCCAGAAGAGCTGGTTGGAAAATCGCGCGCCGGACCTTCCGCCGACACTATCCGGCCAAACGCAGACACCCGGCGAAGCCGATTTCGACCTCAACGATATGCTCGAGCAGACCAATCAGGGAAATCAGCAGCAATGAAGACATCGGCTATCGCACTTTCCGTGGTTTCCACCCTGCTGTGCGCGACAGCTGCAGTTGCCCATCACAGCTTCTCCATGTTCGATCCCAGCCAGGAAATCGTCGTGAAGGGCACGGTTGCGCGCTGGGCCTATAACAGCCCGCACACCTTCATGATGATCCAGGACGAAGGGGGCAAGCTGTGGGCGTTCGAGGGGGCCGCGCCACCCGCGCTCCTGGCACGGGCGCCGGCAATCTCCGGAGACACGTTCAAGAAGGGACAGACCGTCACCGTGATCGTCTGCCCGCTGCGTGACGGCAGAAACGGAGGCGCAGCAGGGCTGTTCTTTACCGAGGACGGTACTGTCTACAACCCATCCGACGCGGGTTGCAGCGCGAACCAGCGAATCAAGGAATGGACAGAGTGGTTGAAGGCCGGCCACAAATCCAAGGCGGAGGCAGAGGCCGCCAAATAAGGCCGGGAAAAAGCACCTGAGTTCGGTAGTCCCGAAAGATGCTTTATGACAGGGGAGGCGCATCGCCATGATGCAGGCGCTCAGCGAGTTCGGGCAGAATCCCGTGAGCCTCGCCATGGCGAGTTCCTCTTGGGTCGTACCCGCCATGCAGTCGATTCACATCATGGCCATCGCCGTCGTCTTCTTTTCGATCCTCGTCGTGGCCATGCGCCTGTTCGGCCTGGCTTGGGCCGGCCAGTCAGTCCGCCAAACGACAGACCGCTTCGCTCCCTGGATCGCCGGCTCGCTGGTCGTGCTTGCCGGCACCGGTGTGGTGCTGATCTTCGCCGAACCGGTCCGCGAGCTCATGGCGGTTTCGTTCTGGCTGAAAATGGCGCTTCTGCTTGTCGCCATCCTTATCTCGCTTCGGTTCATGCGCGCCGTGAAACGCAGCCCGGTCTACTGGGAAGAGCATGGGCAGGCTGATGCTTCGACGCGAAGCCTGACGGCAGTCACAGTGGGCATCTGGATCGCCATCATCTTCCTCGGCCGCTTCATCGCTTACGATCCGTTGATTTGGGGTCGCCTATCGCCGCTCACCGTCGGTTGAGGAAAAGGATCATCAATGGACTGGCACGGCTTCTTCCAAGCGCTGCAGGATTCCCCCCTGGCGCATTTCATCAATACGGCAGGCGCGACCTATCCCATCGTGGAATCGCTTCACGTGATCGCCATCGCTCTTGTGTTCGGTTCCATCTTCGTCGTGGATCTTCGGCTGCTCGGCCTCGCATCGACCGTCCGGCCATTTACCGGCGTCGCTCGGGACCTCCTGCGCTGCACCTGGTGCGGGTTCGCGCTTGCCGTGGTCACCGGTGTGCTGCTTTTCCTCCCCAATGCCAGCAATCTGTACTCGAACGCACCTTTCCTGACGAAGATGGCGCTGCTCGGCGCTGCCGGCCTTAACATGCTCGTTTTCGAGTTGATTACCGTACGCCGTGTCTCGATCTGGGATAGTCTCCACCCACCGGTGGAGGCCAAGCTCGCGGGGCTGCTGTCAATCCTGCTCTGGACCGGTGTCATCGTGGCGGGCCGCCTGATCGGCTTTACCTCTGTGGCCGATGATCCTTTCTCTTATATCTGAGTAAAAACTTCTGGCGGACCGAATATACGTGATGCGTTAGAAGTCGAGCGCGCTTGGCCGCCAACCGCTGGGCTGCCTGGCCCCGACTTGCGCATGGGATGCGGCCCCGTGGAATTAAAACGCTTTCAAGCCGTGCCGCGCCTTGACATGGCGGGAACCCTCCTCGAATGTTCCAGAAAACCGGAAATTGACGTGTAGAGGGAGGTTCATTCTGCGTCAGTCCCGCCTCCATAGCGGCATTACGCAGGTCTTCCTGGTGCTCTTTGCGCTGCTGGCGGCCCTTGCGCCGGACTTCGACGCGCCGCTCCCCAGCAACGACTTCGAAGAATATCTCTCGGCTCCCGCCCACAAGCGAAGCGGCGGGGCGAACGTCGTCAGCACCACACTCGGTGTTGCCGGCGATGTGGAAGAGGAAGCAGACGAGGACGAAGCAGACGAGCAAAATGTCACCTTCGGCGCTGTAGCATCGCTCGACTGCGCCCCGGGTGTCGAGTATCAGGCAGCCGCCAGTACTTGGCTTGTCTCCTTCGCCCGCCTCTCGGCGCATTTCTGCACAGGTCCCCCAATTCTCTGAAGCGATGGCGGTCAGACGCGCCTGACGGTGCGCCTGTCAGTCTCCTCCGCGACACACCGCGACGCTGTGGCCATCAAGGGCCGCGGGCCGGGACGTCGCGCATGCCGCTCACCGGCACTCCTTCGGAGCAAGTTTCAATGGAAAGTCTCGGCCCCGAGCTTCTTAAGCTCGTGCAAATCATTTGGATCAACATCATCCTCTCCGGCGACAATGCCGTCGTCATCGCCATGGCCTGTCGCGGCCTGCCGCGGGACAAACAGCGTCCGGGCATGGTGCTCGGCGCCCTAGTCGCCGTGGTGCTGCGTATCGTCTTCACGGTCCTCGTGGCCGCGCTTCTCGCGACGCCCTTCCTGAAGATCGTGGGCGGCTGCCTGCTCTTGTGGATCTCCGTCAAGCTGGTGCTTGGTGAGGACGAGGAAGGCGGCGTGGTGCAGCAGACCGAGCAGCTCTGGCATGCGATCCGCACCGTCGCGATCGCCGATGCGGTGATGAGCCTCGACAATGTTCTGGCCATTGCCGCAGTGGCGGATGATTCCACCACGCTGCTCATCGTTGGCCTCGTCATCTCGGTCCCGCTCATCGTCGCCGGTTCGGCGATCATCATGGCGCTGCTCGGCCGTCTGCCGATCCTCGTCTGGGCCGGCGCTGCGCTGCTCGGCTGGGTCGCGGGCGAGATGCTCGTTTCCGACCCTTGGCTGCTCAGCACCTTCGGCGAACAGCTTATGCAGCGCATCGAACTTCCCGTCGCCGCGCTCAGTGCAGTCTTCGTGGTGGCGCTCGGCTATTTCCTGGTCCGCCGCACCGCCAGACTCAAAGCCCAAGAACAGGAAGCCTGACCATGCAGACCTTCGTCATCCCAGGCTGGATCTGGGTCAATTTCGTCCTCCTCGTCGCGGCGGCAATCTTCGTCGGGGTGAAGCTCGCTGTCGAGAAGAAGGACGGACGGCAGCAACCGGCATCGGTCCATACCTCGCCGCTCAAGCGGGCGATCAAGTGAGAGAAGCCGAGGGCAAGGGTTCACACCCTCCCCTCGGCCGTGTGACGCCTTTCGAGGGCGGCGGGGCTCTCTAACAGGCGCGCTTAATCCTGTTATGCGGAGGCGGCCGAGTAATTCCTGCGCGCTTGCCATTGCGGGCGATGTTTGATTACCTTCGGTCGTTTCGATGAAAGGGGCTCGTTTTGGTTGGCGCACGTCACTTCGCTGGTTTGGCGGCCGCTCTTTTTTCACTTGGTTTGGCAAGTTGCCAGAAAGAGACGCTAATGGCCGAAGCGCCGGGAGGTGCTTGTAGGCCCGAAGCCGCCAAGACCCTGGTCGGAATGGATAGAGTAACTGACGAGCAAGCTAAACAATTGACGGGTGCATCCGTCGTGCGCCAGGTCAAGCCCGGCGACCCGGTTACGATGGATTTCCGGCAGGATCGCGTAACGATCGAAACTGATGAGGGCACGGGCAAAATCGTCCGCGCCGTCTGCGGATAGCAACAACCCGAGGCGGAGATTCTCGTTCTCTTTACGCCGGCTCCGATCGAGCGTTGCACTGTCTGAACAGTTGAACGCTGCGCTGGCCGGAGGCAGCAGGATAGCGGCCTTCGCGCCCCTCTTACGAAGCTGCAACATTCGTTCAAAATTGCCGGTTCAGAAGCAACTGAAAATTTGCAGGCTGGAATTATTGATCCTAACGGCCACCAAGGGACCACAACGTGCCGAAGTCCACCAACGCCAGATAAACGAGCATTCCTATTCGGGAATTATCAGATGAGCGGTGACATGATCTTTTGTGTACCGCCATTGGGCCGACGAACTGCAATGATGGAGTAAAAAACCCCTGAAGGAGGGTCCAAGATGAGTATGGAAAACGCGAAGAAGCATCGCAGGGCATCGCTCAACACGCCGAACGGTCTCGGTTCCAATGCATCGAAGGATATCGCGGCTGCTCTCAGTGCGCTTCTGGCTGACGTGTTTGCGCTTTACGTCAAGACCAAGAATTTTCATTGGCATATGTCAGGGCCGCATTTCCGGGATTATCATCTTCTCCTCGACGAACAGGCCGCGCAGATTTTTGCGATGACGGATGACATCGCGGAACGAGCCCGCAAGGTCGGCGGCACGACGATCCGCTCGATTGGCCACATCGCCAAACTGAAGAGCATCGAGGACAATGACGCCGATTTTGTCACGCCCGAGGACATGCTGGCCGAGCTCAAGGAAGACAACTTAGCGCTCGCTCAGCGCATGCGCGATACCCACAATGTCTGCGACGAACATGGCGACGTCGCCACGGCCAGCCTGCTCGAAAACTGGATCGACGAGGCAGAGCGCCGCACGTGGTTCCTATTCGAGACGACGAGAACGAGATAAGTGGACGTACGTTGCGTGCTTGATTGAATGCGCAACGTCTGCGATGCCGTCTTCAGTCCAGCCGAAGACGCTTCGCCGCTTGGCGGAACAGTGTCTCGGCGCCCCTCTCAAACCGAAATGCCGCGAGAAAGTCATCGATCCGGTAGCTCGGTAGCGCTTGCCGGATTATGGCGGCGAACATTTTTCCCTCGTCTATCCGTCCTGCAAGCGCAAGACAGTGTGCCGCGATCGCCAGAATGATGATGTGGGCGTTGGGACGAGCGGCAGCCTTGATAGCCCAGTCCGCCGCTTCCTCGAATTGCCCCAGTCGCACATGTGCCATGGCGCGTGCCCCGAGCATTCCAAACAGCAGGGGGTCGAACGGACTGAGGCTGCGCGAATGGTCGGACGAGGCTATGGCCGCCGATGGGTCTCCCGACTGTGCTTGGACAAAGGCCAAGGCGTAGT
>Ga0180221_1001683_pt1 | contig 14138 bp, 12 predicted proteins | sample eDN5th37CKraftMG_FD_151339 | JGI IMG/M metagenome (GOLD analysis project Ga0180221, IMG submission 151339) | Enriched Miracle-Growth compost microbial communities from Emeryville, California, USA - eDNA 5th pass 37_C Kraft MG (version 2) (version 2) ...
CAAGCCGGAGCCGGCCCCGGCCGCGCCCGCTGGCGACGGTGGCATGGGCGGCATGGACTTCTGATCGGTCCACCGATCCGGAGGGCCTGAGCCCGACAGCAGGAGGGGCGGTCCGCACGTCGTGCGGGCCGCCCCTCCTGCTGCGTCGTCCCTGCTGTCGTCCCTGCTGTGTCGTCCTCAGCGGGTCGCGAAGAGCCGTGTGGCCTGGGCCTCGGCGTCGGCGTACGTGCGCGACGCCGAGGACAGCGCCGCGGTCACGGCGTCGAGCGCCGACTCGACCTGGGCCTGCGCGCTCTGCCATTGGCTCATGACCCCTGCGAACTGCGTCGCCGCGCCGCCGTGCCAGCTCGACTGCAGGTCCTGCAGGTGCCGCATCATCGCCCCGGTCTCGGAGCGGATCGCCGCCACGGAGCCGTTCACCGCCGCGCTCGCCTGCGCGACCCGCTCGCTGTCCACCTGGTACCGCACGTGTCCTCCTTCGTCGCCGTGTCCCCTGGGGGCTGCACCGACGACGCTACGGACCGCGAGGCCTCCGGCGAGGCCGCGGTCCACAGCCTGTGGAGAACCGTCAGGAGGCGGGCTCCTCCTCGAGCAGGCGCCGCTCCTTGGCCAGGCGGTGCAGCTCGCCGTCCAGGTTCTGCCGCGCCGGCTCCTCCCACGCCGCGCCCATGGGGCTGAAGTACAGCGAGGGGCGCTGCTGGAGCTTCTTCAGCACCCGGATGCGGGCGTCGAGGTAGTCGGCCAGCGGGATGTGCGAGTACTCCGCCCGGACGTTCGCCATGTACTCCTTGTAGCGCTGCGGCTCCGCCGCCAGCATGGCGAGGTCGGCGTCGTTGAGCACCGCGGAGTCCACGTCGTCCGGCAGCGGCTTGTGCCGGGCGATCGAGTCGACCAGCCGGGCCGTGCGCTCCACCGCCGCGGCGGGCACGCCGAGCTCGGTGAGCTGGGTGCGCGCGAGGTTCGCGCTCACCGTGGTCTGCTCGCCGCCCTGGTTCGCCTGGGCGACCTTGCGCGTCGCGTCGAACACGGCGCCGTGGTACCAGGCCGCGAGGCGGACGAGGTCGGGCTCGTGGGTCTCCTGGGCCAGCTCGTCCACGCGGTGCAGGACGTCGGCCAGGTGGCGCAGGTTGTGGAAGTGGCGCTCGGGCGCGGACCAGCGGTCGATGAGGTCCTGCCCGACGGCGCGGATCTGCTCGCTGTCGGCGGTGGCTCCCGCGCCGTGGCACGTACGGACGAACGCGGAGAGGAACCACTGCGGCGCGTCGGCGCTCATGACGCCCATCGCTATCAGACCTTCGCTCGGCGGACTCGGACTGCCCTTCTCGTCAGCGTACGACCGCGGGGTGACGTCGCAGCGCCGCCGGGCGCGCCCGACGGTCCGTCGCGTCAGGGCCCGGGTTCAGGCGGAGGAGGGCGACGCGCCATCGTAGCCGTCTGCCCGCGGGAGGAGAACTCGCACCGTCATCCCGCCACCGGGCGTCTCGCTCACCGACACGTGCCCCTGGTGCGCGCCGACGATCGCGGCGACGATGGCCATCCCCAGCCCGGAGCCGCCCGACTCGCGGTTGCGCGACGAGTCCGCGCGGTAGAAGCGCTCGAACACGCGCGCGGCCTGCTCGGGGGCGATGCCCGGGCCGTGGTCGCGGACCTCGACGACGGCGCCGCCGTCGGGCGACGTGCCCACCGCCAGCTCGGCGGGCGAGCCGGTGGGGGTGTGCCGGGCCACGTTCCCGACGAGGTTGGTGAGCACCTGCCGCAAGCGGTCCCGGTCGCCGGTCACCACCAGCGTCGAGGGCGCGGGGGTGCCGGGGGCGAGACCGGTCGTGGTGACCTCGCGCGTCGGGTCCAGGGCGTGCAGGTCCTGCGCCGCGTCGCGGGCCATCGCCGCGAGGTCCACCCGCTCGCGGTGCATCGGGCGGCCCTCGTCGAGGCGGGCCAGCACGAGCAGGTCGTTGACCAGCGTGCTCATGCGGCGCGCCGAGTCCTCGATGCGACCCATCGTGTCCTCGACCTTGGCGGGGGTGTCCAGCGCTCCCATGCGGTACAGCTCGCCGTACCCCTTGACGGTGGCGAGCGGGGTGCGCAGCTCGTGGCTCGCGTCGGAGACGAAGCGGCGCATCCGGCGCTCCGACTCCTCCTGGGCGGAGAACGCCCGCTCGATCTGCGCCAGCATCGTGTTCAGCGACGCGGACAGCGAGCCCACCTCGGTCGACGCCGGGCGTTCCGGGACGCGCTGTGACAGGTCGCCCGCGGCGATCTCCGCCGCGGTGGACTCGATCTGCCGCAGCGGGCGCAGGGAGCGGTGCACCAGCAGGAACGAGATCGCGCCGCCGAGGATCACGATGCCGAGCGCCGAGAACAGCAGGGAGCGCGTGAGGTAGGAGACCGTGTGCTGCACGTCGGCCAGGGGCAGGCCCACGTAGACGGCGCCCTGGACCGTCCCCGAGGAGGCGTACGGGAGCGCGACGACGCGCCAGTCGCCGGGCTCGGAGCCACCGACGGCGCCGACGGTGATGGGTTCGAGGCTGCGGTCGACCACCGCGGAGACGTTCTCGTCCGGGATGTCCGGGATGCCGTACTTCTGTTGGGTGGCGGGCCACACGATCGGGCCCGAGGTGGCGCCGTCCACGTCGCGCAGGATGACGACGTACTCGCTGGGCGCCCGCTGCGCGAGCTCCCCGGAGGAGTTGAGGGTCATGTTCGCCACGCTCTTGGCGGACTGCGTGAGCTGCTGGTCGGTCTGCGCCACGAGGTACCCGGACACGACCGTGCGGGTCACGACGGCGGCGAGCACCAGCCCCGCGGTCAGCACGAGCACCGTGATGACGACGAGGCGGGTGAGCAGCGGCAGCCGCTCGAGCCACGTCCACGGCGCACCCCGCGGGGCCGGCTCCGCGACGGGCTCCGTCGGGGTCGACCGCGGGTCGGCGGGCAGGGCCCGTCCGTCCGCCGTCGTCCCCGGGGCCGCGACCGGTGCGCCGGGCGGGGGCGTGCTCATCGCGGCGCCTGGGGCGCCCGCAGCAGGTAGCCGACGCCGCGCTTGGTGTGGATGAGCGGCGGCAGCGTGACGTCGTCGCCGTCGGGGCCGGTGACGGAGAGGTGGTCGATCTTGCGGCGCAGGTAGGAGATGTAGGACTCGACGATGTTCGCGTCGCCGCCCCAGTCGTACTGCCAGACGTGGTCGAGGATCTGGGCCTTGGACAGCACCCGGCCCGCGTTGAGCATGAGGTAGCGCAGGAGCTTGAACTCGGTGGGGGAGAGGTCGATCTCGGTGCCCGCGCGGCGGACCTCGTGCGAGTCCTCGTCGAGCTCCAGGTCGCCGACGCGCAGCACGGCGTCGTCCTCGGGCTCGCCCGCGTGGGTGCGGCGCAGGACGGCGCGGATGCGGGCCACGACCTCCTCCAGGCTGAACGGCTTGGTGACGTAGTCGTCCCCGCCGACGGTGAGCCCCTGCACCTTGTCCTGCGTGTCGTCCCGGGCCGTGAGGAACAGCACGGGGGTGTGCCGGCCGGTGGAGCGCATGCGGCGGGTCACGGTGAAGCCGTCCATGTCGGGGAGCATCACGTCGAGCACGACCAGGTCGGGCTCGACGTCGCGGACGAGCTGCAGCGCCCCCTGGCCGTCCCCGGCGGCGTGCACCTCGAACCCCGCGAACCGCAGGGACGTCGACAGCAGCTCGCGGATGTTGGGCTCGTCGTCCACGACGACGAGCCGTGCCTCGGGTGCGCTCATGACCTCAGTGTGCGGCCGGGGTCTGAGCGTTGCCTGGGAAAGGGCTCGGACGGCCCTGGTGCAGGAGAGCACGTGCCACGGGTGGGGTGTGGGTGGCCTCGGCCATGCTGGTCGGGTGGGCGAAAGGGTGGGCGACAGGATGCGGATCACGGGGGAGCAGCGCCGGCGGCGCCTGGTGGCGCGGCAGCTCGCGCTGGGGGTCGAGGGGCCGGGCGCCCCCGCCGCGACGACGCCCGAGGACGTCACGCGCCGGCTGGTGGCCCTGCACGCCACGGACGCGCCGAGCGTGCACCTGGCGGTGCTCGCGCGGGTCCCGGGGCTGGGGATCGACGACGTGCGGGCCGCGCTCTTCGAGCGGCGCAGCCTCGTCAAGGTGCTGGCCATGCGGCGCACGATGTTCGTCGTGCCGCGGGACCTCGTGCCCGTGGTGCACGCGGCCGCGTCGGCGCCGGTCGCGGACCGGTTGCGGACGCGGTTGCTCAAGGAGCTCGCGACGCTGCCCACCGACCCGCCGGTCGAGGACCCGGAGGCCCTGGTGGAGGCCGCCGAGGCGCAGGTGCGCGCGGCCCTCGCGGCGGGTGCGCTCGACGGCGCCGAACTGTCCCGGGCGGCGCCGCTGCTGCGCACCGCGTTCCTGCCCACCACGGACAAGGCGTGGGACGTGCGGCGCACCATGACCTCGCCGCTGCTGTCCGTGCTGTCCGCGGAGGGCGCCGTCGTGCGCGGCGAGCCGCGCGGGGCGTGGTCGTCGCCGCGGCACGTCTGGTCGCCGATGACCGACTGGTTCCCCGACGGCATCCCCGCGATGGACGAGGAGGCGGCGCGCGTCGAGCTCGCCCGCGCGTGGTTGGAGGCGTTCGGGCCGGCCACCGTGGCGGACCTGAAATGGTGGACCGGCTGGAACCTCGGGCAGGCGCGTCGCGCCGTCGCCGCCCTCGACGTGCGCGACGTCGAGCTGGAGGTGGGACCGCCGGGCGGCGAGGCCGTCGTCGTCGACGGGGTCATGCTGCGGACCACCGACCTGGACGCGGACCTCGACCCCTCCTGGGACGACGTCGTCGCCGGGCACGCGGCCCTGCTGCCGACCCTCGACCCGACCACGATGGGCTGGACCGCGCGGGACTGGTACCTGGGGCCGCACCGCCCGCAGCTCTTCGACAGCGCCGGCAACGCGGGCGCCACCGTCTGGTGGCAGGGCCGGGTCGTGGGCCTGTGGGTCGTGCGCCGCGACGGCGAGGTCGCGTGGCGGCTGCTCGAGGACGTCGGGGCCGACGGCGAGACGGCGGTCGCCGCCGAGGCCGCCCGGCTCCAGGAGGCGCTGGGCGGAAGCACCTTCACGCCCGGCTACACGACGCCGCTCTACCGCGACCTGCTCGCCGGCGGCGACTGAGCGGCCGACCAGGCGGTCGCGCACGTTTTCAGACCTGAGAACGTGCGCCACCGCCTGGTCGGCGGGGTCAGAGGTAGCGCCGCGGGTCGAACTCGTCGAGCGGGATGATCCGCACGCGCGGCAGGGGGGCGGTGAACGCGTCGGCGTCGCCCTCGAGGTCGAACATCTCCAGGCCGCGCTCGGCGAGCTGGGCGAACTGCCCGTTGACGAACTCGCGGAACGCCAGCAGCCCGACGCGGCGGTCGTCGCCCAGCAGGGCCTCGATCTGGGGCAGGAAGTCGCCGTCGTGGCTCGCGAGCAGGACGTCGCCGTCGCGGTCCGCCAGCGCCTCCAGCGTGCGCTGGATACCGACGTCCACGACCTTCTCCGTGCCGGACGACGCCAGCGGGATCGGCTTGTACCCCATCGCGAGCAGCGCCTGCACGAACGCCATCGGCATCTGCCCGCTGCTGGCGTTGAGGAAGAACAGCGGGACGACGTCCTGGGCCCACAGCTTCTGCGCGAACGTCGAGATGCGGTCCCAGCGCGGGCGCTCCTCCGGGTTCGGCCGCCGGTTCAGCACGTTCATGCCGAGCGTGGCGTCGATGTTCTCGCCGTCCACCAGGAGGTAGGTGCGGCGGCCCGCGGCCTCCGCGGGGGCGGGCGGGCTCGCGGGGGCCGGGACGGAGAAGGCGGGAGACATGCCCCTCAGCGTATCGGCACCCACCCCAAAACGATTCGTGACGTGGCCTTCGCTCCCGGGCGGTGACCCAATGGCTCGCGTCCGGGTCGCGACGCCGCGACCGCGCCACGAGACAGGAGGACACCGATGTCCCGCACCACGCGACGCACCGGCCGCAGCACGCGCGCCACGACCGCCCGGAGCGCCCCCACCGCCCGACGATGGCGCCGGGTCGCGGCGGCGGCCGTCGCCGCCCTGGTCGCGCCGCTCGCGGTCGCGGCCGTCGCGACCGCCGGGGCGGCACCCGCCGCCGCCCACGGCTCCGTCACCGACCCGCCCACCCGGAACTACGGGTGCTTGGACCGGTGGGGCGACGACCACCTGAACCCCGAGATGGCCGAGCTCGACCCGATGTGCTGGGGCGCCTGGCAGGCGGACCCGAGCGCCATGTGGAACTGGAACGGCCTGTACCGGGAGAACGTCGGCGGCCAGCACCAGGCCGCCATCCCCGACGGGCAGCTCTGCTCCGGAGGCCGGACGGAGGGTGGCCGCTACGACTACCTCGACACGCCCGGCGGCTGGTACGCCACCGGGGTGGAGCACCAGTTCGAGCTGACGCTCACCGACGGCGCCAATCACGGCGCCGACTACCTGCAGGTCTACGTGACCCGGCAGGGCTTCGACCCGACGACCGAGCCCATCGGCTGGGACGACCTCGAGCTCGTCACGGAGACGGGGTCGTACCCGCCCACCTCGCCGTACACGACCGACGTCGACCTCACGGGTCACGACGGGCGCGCCGTGCTGTTCACGGTCTGGCAGGCGAGCCACTTCGACCAGTCGTACTACCTGTGCTCCGACATCAACATCGGCGGCGGGGACATCGTCGGCGACGGCCCGGCCGACGGCGGCGGTGACGACGGCGGTGACGACGGTGACGACGGGAGCGACGACGGCGACGACGGGAACGACGACGGCGGCGACGACGGCAGCGGCGAGGCGGGCGCCTGCACCGCCGAGGTGCAGGTGACGAACGCGTGGGACGGCGGCTACCAGGCCGACGTCACGGTCACGGCGTCCGAGGCGATCGACGGCTGGGCCGTCGACCTGGGCGGCCTCGACGTCCAGCAGGTGTGGAACGGCGTGCTCGACGGCGGCACGGTGACGAGCACCGCGTGGAACGGCGCCCTCGGGGCCGGGGAGTCGACGACGTTCGGCCTCGTCGGCACCGGGTCGGCCGGCACCCCGTCCGTGGGGTGCTCCGCGGGCTGAGGCCGTGGGACGACGCCGGCCCCCGTCGAGGGTCGACGGGGGCCGGCGTGCGTCCGGGATCAGCCGGTCACTGCTCCGTGGTGGGCGAGATCTGCGGCGAGGGCGCGTTGCCCGCCTTGAGGGCGGCGAGCCGCGCCTCGAGCTCGATGTCCTTGTCGGAGGCCTCCAGCTCGGCGAACTGGGAGTCGAGGGACGCGGCCGCGACCTCGGCCTGCCCCATCGCCATGGCCTCCTCGCGGCGCACGGTCTCCTCGTAGCGGGCCAGCTCGCTGGTCGGGTCGAGCACGTTGATGGAGCTGATCGCGCCCTGCACCGTCTGCTGGGCCTGCGCCGCCTTCTGGCGGGCGACGAGCTGGTCGCGCTTGGCCTTGAGCTCGCCCAGCTTGTCCTTCATCGCGGCGAGGCCGGTCTTGAGCTTCTCGACCGTGACCCGCTGCTGCTCGATCATCGGCTGCGCCGTCTTGACCTCGGACTCGGCGTCGAGCTGCTTGCGCAGGGCCACCTTGGCGAGGTTGTCGAACTTGTCGGCGTCCGCCGTGTTGCCGGCGGCCCGGTACTCGTCGGCCTTGCGCGACGCGGCGAGGGCCTTCGTGCCCCACTCGCTCGCGGCGGCGACGTCCTCGTGGTAGTCCTGCTCGGCCAGGCGCAGGTTGCCGATCGTCTGGGCGATGGCCTGCTCGGCCTCGGCGATGTTGTTGGTGTAGTCGCGCACCAGCTGGTCGAGCATCTTCTGCGGGTCCTCGGCGCGGTCCAGCAGGGCGTTGATGTTCGCCTTCGCGAGCTGGCTGATCCGCCCGAGGATGCTCTGCTTCTGCGTCATGGTCGTGCTTCCTTCCGTCGCCTGCTGAGTGCGTCTGTCGTCGTCGTGTGCCTGCCAGAACGTGTGCCGCCCCGGCCGGGTTCCGCCCGGGTGGGGCGAGGTCAGAAGCGCCCGCCGCGCGACCTCCCGCCGCGGCCGCCGCCGCTGCGTCGTCCGCCGCCGCCGAACCCGCCGCCGCCCCGGCCCCCGCCGAAGCTGCCGCCGTAGCCGCCGCGCCGGCGCCCGCCGCCGTACCCGCTCCCGCGGCCGTAGCCACCGCCGATGCCGCCGCCGATGCCGCCGCCGGACCCGCGCAGCACGGAGTCGAGCAGGATCCCGCCGAGCACCATGCCGCCCACGTTCGATCCCCCCGGCCCCTGGCCGGCGCCCCACGACGACGTGTCCTGCTCGGCGAGGCGCGTCGCCTGCTGCGCGTACTGCTCGGCCCGCTGCGCGCGCTCGAGCGCGGCCTGCGGGTCCTGGGTCTGCAGGGACTGCGCCTCGGCGACGAGCCGCGCCGCCTCGGCCAGGCGCGTGCGGGCCTCGGGGCCGACGGCACCGCGCCGGGTCGCGACGTAGTCCTGCGTGGCGCGCACCTGCGAGTCGACGCGTCCGAGCGTGTCCCGCAGCAGGGCCCGGGCGCGGGCGTCGGCCTCGGCCTTCGCGCGCGCCGGCGCGAGGACGGCGTCCAGCGCCGCCTCCGCGGACGTGAGGCGGTGCAGCGCGGCGAGCGGGTCGCCCCCGGAGCGGGCGTCGCGCGCCTGGGCCATCGCCGCCTCGGCCTCGGCCACGGCGGCCGCCACGGCGACCGGGTCGGGCATGCCCTCGCTCGCGGGGCCGCCCGCCGGCACCAGGCGGGCGGCGTCGGCCACGTCCTGGCCGATCGACGCGAGCCCCTTGTCCAGGTCGGCCCCGGCCGACGCGAGCTGCGCGCCCGCCTGGTCGACGGCGTCCAGCAGCGTCGCGGCCTGACCGAGGGCGTTCTGCGCGGCGCGCAGGTGCGCGACCGCGGCGGCGCGGGTACGGCCGGACAGCGAGCCGCGGCCGGAGGCGACGGCCTCCCGCGCGTGCGCCACGAGGGCGGCCGCCTGGTCGGGGTTGCCCCGCACGGACGCCAGCGCCGCCACCGGGTAGGACGCCGCGAGCGCCGCGAGCGTCTCGCGGGCGACGGGCAGGCGCGCCTCGATCTCGCCCGCGCGCTGCTCCGTCTCGTCCAGCAGCTCGGGGGCGCGCCGCTGCAGGGCGCGCAGCTTGTCGAACGCGTCGGTCTGCGCGTCCAGCGCGCTGGTCGCGCGCTCGCACAGCTCGAGGATGCCGACCAGCAGCTGCCGGCGTCGCGGCTCGTCCTCGGGCACCTCGTCGTCCAGCTCCTGGCGCAGGTGGAACGCCTGCGCCACGTCGGCCTTCGCCCCCTCCAGCGCGGCGGAGAACTCCTGCGTGGCCTCGAGCCCGAACTCCGCCTGCGCGAAGCCCAGCTCCTGCTCCGAGGTGCGCACGGCGTCGTCGATCTCGACGAGCGCGGTGCCGACACGGCGCTGGAGCTCGGCGGTCGGCAGGGTGGCGTCGTCGCCCTGCGTGCCGGGGGCGGGCTGTCGGCCCTTGCGCCGCGACCGGTACCAGAGCCAGCCGCCCACGCCGCCGGCCACGGCGATCCCGCCGACGGCGGCGGCCGCGCCCCAGGCGCCGCCGCCGGAGGAGGACGTCCCGCCGGTGCGGACGGCGTCCGCGGCCGCGATCGCCGCGCCCACCCAGTCGTCGTCGCGCAGGTGGTCCTCGGCGACCTCCTCGACCTGGTCGAGGCGGCTGTCCGAGAGCCCGTTGTTGGAGTCCACCGAGAGCCCGTAGGCCCGGTCCTCGGTCGCGACGGCGAGCAGCAGGTCGTTCACCCCGAGTCCCGCGTCGGTCGCGGTCCGGTTCGCCCAGTCCCGCCCGTCGGTGCCGTCGAACGAGTCCACGTAGACGACGAACAGCTGGTAGGGCGTCTCGTCCGCGAGGCTGTCGAGCGCCGCCTGCACCTGGGCCTCGTCGTCGGCGGTCAGCACGTCCGCGAGGTCGGTGATCTCGCTGTCGAGCGCGGTCAGGGGCGGGACGGCGGAGGCGGACGGCGCGAGGGCGGCCGGGGCGGCGAGCGCCAGCAGTGCCAGCAGCAGGGCCAGCACGCACGCACCGACGGCCGCTGCGGCGCGCCGCGGCGCAGCGGGGGTGACACGGGGATTCACGACCTGATCGTGTCGCGCGCGGGCACGCGACGCAATTGCGGCACCTCGGGCACCCCGGCGGCGCGGCGTCAGCCCTCGGCGTCGCCCGGCGCGGCGGCCCGCAGCCGCTCGAGGAGCGGGCCGGCCGCCTCGGCGAGGAACTGCTCCTGCCGCTCGCTGCCGATCTGCACCAGGGCGAGGTCGGTGAACCCCGCCTCCCAGAAGGCGGAGGCGGCCTCGACGACCGCGTCCAGGTCGGGGCCGCAGGGGATCGACCCCGCCACGTCCTCGGGGCGCACGAACGACGTCGCCCGGTCGAACGCCTCGGTGGTGGGCAGGTTCGCGTTCACGGGCCAGCCGAGGCCGAACCAGCGGAACTGCTCGTGCGCGCGGGTGATCGCGGCGTCGCGGTCGGGGTCCCACGAGATCGGCAGCTGGCCGATCTTGCGCGAGGGCGGCAGCTCGGAGCCCGCGCGGGCGGCGTCCCAGCGCTCGACGAGGCCCGGCTTCGGCTCGGTCGCGACGAGGTGGTCGGCGAGCGGCGCGAAGTGCTCCACCGACTGCGGGCCCGAGACGGCGACGCCGATCTCGACGGGCTCGTCCGGCAGGTCCCACAGCCGGGCCGAGTCGACCTGGAAGTGGTCGCCGCGGTAGCTCACGAGGTCGCCCTCCAGAAGGACGGAGATGATCTCCACCGCCTCGGCCAGCATCTCGTGCCGCTCGTCGACGGCGGGCCACCCCGCCCCGACGACGTGCTCGTTGAGGTTCTCGCCGGCGCCGAGGCCCAGGGTGAACCGGCCGTCCGAGAGCAGCCCGACCGTCGCCGCCTTCTGCGCGACGACGGCCGGGTGGTAGCGCAGCGTCGGGCAGGTCACGTAGGTCATGAGACCGACCCGCTCGGTCGCGTGCGCCACCGCCCCGAGCACGCTCCACGCGTACGGCGCGTGGCCCTGCGTGTCCAGCCACGGGAAGTAGTGGTCGCTCATCACCTCGAAGTCGAACCCCGCCCGCTCCGCGCGGACGGCGAAGTCGACGAGGCTCTTCGGGCCGGCCTGCTCGGTCATCAGGGTGTAGCCGAATCGGGTCATGCGGCCACCGTGCGACGGCGGCCGCATGCCCGCACGACGACGCCCCCGAGGGGTCGGCGGAGCGGCGGGGCCTCAGCCGGCCGCGGTGGCGTCCAGGTCCTCGGCGTCGACGATGCGGTACGCGTAGCCCTGCTCGGCGAGGAACCGCTGCCGGTGCGCGGCGAAGTCCTGGTCGACGGTGTCGCGCGCGACGACGGCGTAGAAGTGCGCGGTGCGGCCGTCGGCCTTGGGCCGCATGACGCGACCCAGCCGCTGCGCCTCCTCCTGCCGGGACCCGAACGACCCGGACACCTGGATCGCGACCGACGCCTCCGGCAGGTCGATCGAGAAGTTGGCGACCTTCGACACCACGAGCCGGTGGATCTCGCCCGAGCGGAACTCCTCGAACAGGCGCTGGCGCTCGCGGACCGTCGTCGCGCCCGTGATGAGCGGCGCGTCGAGGTGGGCGCTGAGCTCCTCGAGCTGGTCCAGGTACTGGCCGATGACGAGCACCTGGTCGTCGGGGTGCTGCGCCACGATCCGCTCGACCACCCGGTTCTTGCCGGGCGCGCACGCGGCGAGCCGGTACTTGTCCTCCGGCTCGGCCGTCGCGTAGAGCATCCGCTCGTGCTCGGGCAGCGTGAGGCGCACCTCGACGCAGTCCGCGGGTGCGATGTACCCCTGCGCCTCGATGTCCTTCCAGGGCGCGTCGTACCGCTTCGGCCCGATGAGGCTGAACACCTCGTCCTCCCGGCCGTCCTCGCGCACCAGCGTTGCGGTGAGGCCGAGGCGACGGCGCGCCTGCAGGTCCGCCGTCATGCGGAAGATCGGGGCGGGCAGCAGGTGCACCTCGTCGTAGAGGATGAGGCCCCAGTCGCGGGCGTCGAGCAGCTCGAGGTGGCTGTACACGCCCTTCCGCTTGGTCGTGAGCACCTGGTAGGTGGCGATCGTGACCGGCTTGATCTCCTTGCGGGAGCCGGAGTACTCGCCGATCTCGTCCTCGGTGAGGGTGGTGCGGCGCACCAGCTCGTCGCGCCACTGCCGGGCGCTGACGGTGTTGGTCACGAGGATGAGCGTCGTGGTGCCGCTCTTCGCCATCGCGCCCGCGCCGACGATCGTCTTGCCCGCGCCGCACGGCAGCACGACGACGCCGGAGCCGCCGTGCCAGAAGCCGTCCACCGCCTGCGCCTGGTACGGGCGCATCTCCCACGCCTTCGGCTCCTCGTGCGGGGTGCGCGGGTGCGTGGTGGGGGAGAGGGCGATCTCGTGCTTCTCGCCGTCGACGTACCCGGCGAGGTCCTCCGCGGGCCAGCCGAGCTTGACCAGCACCTGCTTGAGGTGGCCGCGCTCTGACGGGTGCACGACGACGGTCTCGTCGTCGACGCGGTCGCCGACCAGGCCGGCGGTGCGCTTGGACTTGAGCACCTCGGCCAGCACGGCCCGGTCCGTCGACTCGAGCACGAGACCGTGCGTGGGATGTGTCGCGAGCGTCAGCCGTCCGTACCTCCCCATGGTCTCGGCGACGTCGATGAGCAGCGCGTGCGGCACCGGGTACCGCGAGTACTCGATGAGGGTGTTCACGACCTGCTCCGCGTCGTGACCCGCGGCGCGCGCGTTCCACAGCCCCAGGCTGGTGAGGCGGTAGGTGTGGATGTGCTCCGGCGCGCGCTCCAGCTCCGCGAACGGCGCGATGGCGCGGCGGGCGTCGTCGGCCCGGGGGTGGTCCACCTCCAGGAGGATGGACTTGTCGCTCTGCACGATGAGCGGTCCGTCGGTCATGCGGTTCCTTTCCGGTCGACGTCCAGGATGCCAACACCGGGCGGCGGCCGCGTGTTCCGGGCCCGCGACCCGCCCCGGGGCCGACCGGAGATCCCCTGAACAGGGGATGGAGCAGGGTGCGCCCGGGCGCGAGGCTGGCGGCAGCGGTCGGCGCCGCCGCCGCGCTCACGAAGGAGAGCCTGCCATGAGCACCGGGAGACGGGTCGTCGACCAGGTCGTCGTGATCGGGGCGGGGCCGTCCGGCCTCTCGACGGCGGCCGAGCTGCTCGCCCGCGACGTCCCCACCGTCGTCCTCGACCGCGGCGGCGCCGGCGCCGCGTGGGCGTCGCGTTACGACTCGCTGCGGCTGAACACCTCGCGCCGGCTCTCCGCGCTCCCGGACGCGCCGTTCCCGCGTGGCTACGGGCAGTTCCCCACGCGCGACCAGTACGTCGCCTACCTGCGCGACTACGCCCGCGCCCGGGGCGTGGTCGTCGAGGTGCGCGCGATCCGGCCGGCGGAGGGCGGCTGGGTGGTCGACACCGACGCCGGGGCGCGCCTGGCGTCCGACGTCGTCGTGGCGACCGGGATCTTCCGCACCCCGGTGCTGCCGTCGTGGCCGGGCCGGTTCGACGGCGACGTCGTGCACGCGGCGGACTACCGGGAGCCAGCGCCGTACCGCGGGCGCCGTGTCGTCGTGGCGGGCGCGGGGTCGACCGGGATGGAGCTCGCGGCCGAGCTGGCGCGCGCCGGCGCCCGCGAGGTGCACCTCGCGGTCCGCACGCCGCCGAGCATCCTGCTGCGGGAGAACCACGGCGTGCCGGGCGACCTGCTCGTCCCGCTGTTCCTGCGCCTGCCGCCGCGCGTGACGGACCGCGTGCTCGCCCTCGTGCAGCGGCTCACCGTGGGCGACCTGAGCGCGTTCGGGCTCCCGCGGCCCACCGAGGGCGTGCTCGCCCGGCTGTTCGCCCACGGGCGGGGACCGGCGATCGTCGACCGTGAGGTGCTCGACGTCGTGCGGTCGGGCGCCGTGCGCTGCGTGCCCGGGTTCGTCCACCGGCCCGGGCTGCTCGGGTACACCGGGAGCATCGCCCGCCGGGTCGCCATGGACCTCGCCGGGCTCCGGGCGCCCGCCCCCGCGCATGGCGGCGCGCGCCTAGTCAGCGCGGGGCCGCGGTGCGGACGTCGGGCTCGGGTGCGGCCAGCGCCGCGAGCTCGGGCCGGCTGCGCACGCCGAGCTTGGCGTAGACCGACTTGACGT
>Ga0180221_1001684_pt1 | contig 14138 bp, 25 predicted proteins | sample eDN5th37CKraftMG_FD_151339 | JGI IMG/M metagenome (GOLD analysis project Ga0180221, IMG submission 151339) | Enriched Miracle-Growth compost microbial communities from Emeryville, California, USA - eDNA 5th pass 37_C Kraft MG (version 2) (version 2) ...
AAGCGCCACTACGCGCACGTCGACTGCCCCGGCCACGCCGACTACGTGAAGAACATGATCACCGGCGCCGCGCAGATGGACGGCGCGATCCTCGTCGTGTCCGCCGCCGACGGCCCGATGCCGCAGACCCGCGAGCACATCCTGCTCGCCCGCCAGGTCGGCGTGCCGGCGATCGTCGTGTTCCTCAACAAGTGCGACATGGTCGACGACCCCGAGCTGCTCGAGCTCGTCGAGCTCGAGGTCCGCGAGCTGCTCTCGAAGTACAATTTCCCGGGCGACAAGATCCCGATCGTCAAGGGCTCGGCGCTGGCCGCGCTCGAGGACAAGGATCCCAAGCTCGGCAAGGACGCCATCCTCGAGCTGATGAAGGCGGTCGACGACTACATCCCGCAGCCGGAGCGCCCGAAGGACCAGCCGTTCCTGATGCCGGTCGAAGACGTGTTCTCGATCTCGGGCCGCGGCACCGTGGTGACCGGCCGCGTCGAGCGCGGCGTCATCAAGGTCGGCGAGGAAGTCGAGATCGTCGGCCTGCGCCCGACCATCAAGACCACGGTCACCGGCGTCGAGATGTTCCGCAAGCTGCTCGACCAGGGCGAGGCCGGCGACAACATCGGCGCGCTGCTGCGCGGCACCAAGCGCGAGGAGGTCGAGCGCGGCCAGGTGCTGTGCAAGCCCGGCTCCGTGAAGCCGCACACCAAGTTCAAGGCCGAGGCCTACATCCTCACCAAGGAGGAGGGCGGCCGCCACACGCCGTTCTTCACCAACTACCGCCCGCAGTTCTACTTCCGCACCACGGACGTGACCGGCGTGGTCAAGCTGCCGGAAGGCACCGAGATGGTGATGCCGGGCGACAACATCGCCATGGAAGTCACGCTGATCGTGCCGATCGCCATGGAGGAGAAGCTGCGCTTCGCCATCCGCGAGGGCGGCCGCACCGTCGGCGCCGGCGTCGTGGCCAGCATCATCGAGTAAGGGACGAACGTCGTCGTGCGGCCGGGATCGTATCCCGGCCGCTCAATCTTCGGGACGGCAGAGGCACAAAAGACATGAACGGCCAGAACATCCGCATCCGGCTCAAGGCCTACGATCACCGCATTCTCGACGCCTCGACGCGCGAGATCGTGGCGACCGCCAAGCGTACCGGGGCGCAGGTGCGCGGGCCGATCCCGCTGCCGACCAAGATCGAGAAGTTCACCGTGAACCGCTCGCCGCACATCGACAAGAAGAGCCGCGAGCAGTTCGAGATGCGCACGCACAAGCGCTTGCTCGACATCGTCGACCCGACCCCGCAGACCGTCGATGCTCTGATGAAGCTCGACCTCGCGGCCGGCGTCGATGTCGAGATCAAGCTCTAAGGCGGGCGAGGAAAAGGAAAGCACCCGATGCGTTCCGGCGTGATCGCACAGAAGATGGGTATGATGCGGGTCTTCACCGAGGCCGGCGAGCACGTGCCCGTGACGGTGCTGCGGCTGAACAACTGTCAGGTCGTGGCTCACCGCACCAAGGACAAGAACGGCTACGTCGCGCTGCAGCTCGGCGCCGGCCTGCGCAAGCCGCAGCGGACCAGCAAGGCCCAGCGCGGCCATTTCGCCGTGGCCAAGGTCGAGCCCAAGGTCAAGCTCGCCGAGTTCCGCGTCAGCGACGACGCGCTGATCCCGGTCGGCGCGGAGATCACCGCGGACCACTTCGTGGTCGGCCAGTTCGTCGACGTGGTCGGCACCTCGATCGGCAAGGGCTACGCCGGCGGCATGAAGCGGTGGAACTTCGGCGGCCTGCGCGCCTCGCACGGCGTGTCGATCTCGCACCGCTCCATCGGCGGCACCGGCGGCCGCCAGGATCCCGGCAAGACGTTCAAGAACAAGAAGATGCCCGGCCACCTCGGCGTCGATCGCGTGACCACGCTCAACCTGCGCGTGGTGCAGACCGACGTGGAGCGCGGCCTCATCATGGTCGAGGGCGCGGTGCCCGGCGCCAAGGGCGGCTGGATCACCGTTCGCGACGCGGTGAAGAAGGCGCTGCCGAAGGAAGCGCCGAAGCCCGGCAAGTTCCGCGAGGCGGCCCAGGCTGCGGCGCCGGCCGCCGAAGCGCCGGCGGCGGACGCCGCCCAGAGCGAGGGGGCGTGAGATGGACGTGAAGGTCACCACCATCGAGGGCAAGGAGGCCGGCTCGGTCACGCTGTCCGACGACATCTTCGGGCTCGAGCCGCGCACCGACATCATCCAGCGCTGCGTCACCTGGCAGCTCGCCAAGCGCCAGCGCGGCACCCACGACGTCAAGAACCGGGCCGAGATCTGGCGGACCGGCAAGAAGATGTACAAGCAGAAGGGCACCGGCGGCGCCCGTCACGGCTCCGCGCGCGTCAACCTGTTCCGCGGCGGCGGCCGCTCGTTCGGCCCGACGCCGCGCAGCCACGCCATCGACCTGCCGAAGAAGGTGCGCGCGCTCGCGCTGCGCCACGCCCTGTCGGCCAAGGCCAAGGACGGCGGCCTGATCGTGGTCGATGCGCTGACCGCGAAGGAGGCCAAGACCAGGGCGCTGCGCGACAGCTTCGCCAGGCTCGGCCTCGACAGCGTGCTGTTCGTGGACGGCGCCGAGGTCGAGAGCAACTTCCGGCTTGCCGCGCGCGGCATTCCGAACGTGGACGTGCTGCCGATCCAGGGCATCAACGTCTATGACATCCTGCGGCGGACCAAGCTCGTGCTGACGAAGGCGGCCGTCGATGCGCTGGAGGCGCGATTCAAATGAGCACCAGCGATCCCCGCCATTACGACGTCATCGTCTCCCCGGTCATCACCGAGAAGGCGACCATGGCCTCCGAGAGGAACCAGGTGATGTTCCGCGTCGCCGGCAGCGCCACCAAGCCGCAGATCAAGGAAGCGGTGGAGAAGCTGTTCGACGTCAAGGTGAAGAAGGTCAACACGCTGGTCCGCAAGGGCAAGTTCAAGACGTCGCGCGGCACGCGCGGCTTCCAGTCCGACGTCAAGCGCGCGATCGTGACCCTCGAAGAGGGCCACCGCATCGACGTGACCACCGGCTTGTAAGGAATTGGCGCGATGGCACTGAAAACGTTCAAGCCGACCACGCCGGGCCAGCGTCAGCTCGTGATCGTGGACCGCTCGGGCCTCTACAAGGGCGCGCCGGTTAAGGCGCTCACCGAGGGCAAGAATTCCACCGGCGGCCGCAACAACAACGGCCGCATCACGGTGCGCTTCCGCGGCGGCGGCCACAAGAAGGCGCTGCGCACGGTCGATTTCAAGCGCCGCAAGTTCGACGCGCCGGCCTCCGTGGAGCGGATCGAGTACGATCCGAACCGCACGGGCTTCATCGCGCTCATCAAGTATGCCGACGGCGAGCAGAGCTACATCCTGGCGCCGCAGCGGCTCGCCGCCGGCGACACCGTGGTCTCCGGCGAATACGTCGACGTCAAGCCGGGCAACGCCATGCCGCTCGGCAACATGCCGGTCGGCACCATCGTCCATAACGTCGAGCTCAAGATCGGCAAGGGCGGGCAGCTCGCGCGCTCGGCCGGCACCTACGCCCAGATCGTCGGCCGCGACCAGGAATACGTGATCCTGCGCCTGAACTCGGGCGAGCAGCGCCTCGTCCACGGCCGCTGCATGGGGACCGTCGGCGCGGTGTCGAACCCGGACAACATGAACATCTCGATCGGCAAGGCCGGCCGCAAGCGCTGGCTGGGCCGGCGGCCGCACAACCGCGGCGTCGCCATGAACCCGGTCGATCACCCGCACGGCGGCGGCGAGGGCCGCACCTCGGGCGGCCGCCATCCGGTCACCCCGTGGGGCTTCCCGACCAAGGGCAAGAAGACGCGCGTCAACAAGCGCACCACGAGGTTCATCATCGCCAGCCGCCACGCGCGGAAGAAGAAGTAAGCGAGGACGATATGGCGCGTTCGGTTTGGAAAGGTCCGTTCGTCGACGGCTATCTGCTCAAGAAGGCGGAAGCCGCGCGCGCGTCGGGCCGCCGCGATGTCATCAAGACGTGGAGCCGCCGCTCGACGATCCTGCCGCAGTTCGTCGGCATCACGTTCGGCGTCTACAACGGCCACAAGCACATTCCCGTGCTGGTGACCGAGGAGATGGTCGGCCACAAGTTCGGCGAGTTCTCTCCGACCCGCACGTTCCACGGCCACTCGGGCGACCGCAAGGCCAAGCGCGCTCCGGGCGCGGCGGGCTAAGGCTGAGGCGAGGGTAAGATGAGCAAGAAGAAGCATCCGCGCGCGCTCGGCGAGAACGAGGCCAAGGCCGTCGCCCGCGTCATGCGGGTGAGCCCGCAGAAGCTGAACCTGGTGGCCCAGCTCATTCGCGGCAAGAAGGTCGCGACCGCGCTGGCGGACCTGGAGTTCTCGCGCAAGCGCGTGGCCAAGGACGTGCGCAAGTGCCTGGAGTCGGCGATCGCCAATGCCGAGAACAACCATGACCTCGACGTCGACGATCTCGTCGTCGCCGAGGCCCATGTCGGCAAGTCGATCGTCATCAAGCGGTTTCACGCCCGCGGCCGCGGCCGCGCCGGCGCCATTCTCAAGCGGTTCTCGCACCTGACGATCGTCGTGCGCGAGACGCCGGCCGCTGCGGCGGCCTAAGGAGAGCTCGATGGGTCAGAAGGTCAATCCGATCGGTCTGCGTCTCGGCATCAACCGGACGTGGGATTCGCGCTGGTTCGCCGGCAAGGCCGAGTACGGCAAGCTGCTGCACGAGGACATGAAGATCCGCGAGGTGCTGGCCGAGCCGCTCAAGCAGGCCGCGGTGTCGCGCATCGTGATCGAGCGCCCGCACAAGAAGTGCCGGGTGACGATCCATTCGGCGCGCCCCGGCGTCGTGATCGGCAAGAAGGGCGCCGACATCGAGAAGCTGCGCCGGCTGGTCGCCAAGCTCACGGACTCCGACGTCGTCATCAACATCATCGAGATCCGCAAGCCGGAGCTCGACGCCACGCTGGTCGCCGAATCGATCGCGCAGCAGCTCGAGCGCCGCGTCGCGTTCCGCCGCGCCATGAAGCGCGCCGTGCAGTCGGCGATGCGGCTCGGCGCCGAGGGCATCCGCATCAACTGCTCCGGCCGGCTCGGCGGCGCCGAGATCGCGCGCATGGAGTGGTACCGCGAGGGCCGCGTGCCGCTGCACACGCTGCGCGCCGACATCGACTACGGCACCGCCACGGCGTTCACCACCTACGGCACCTGCGGCGTCAAGGTGTGGATCTTCAAGGGCGAGATCCTGGAGCACGACCCGATGGCGCAGGACAAGCGGCTCGCCGAGGGCGACGCCGGCCGTCCGCGGCGCGACGCGGCGTAAGCGCGAGGGAAAAGGTCCAGTTCCATGTTGCAACCTGCACGCACCAAGTTCCGCAAGGCGCACAAGGGCCGCATCAAGGGCCTCGCGACCTCCGCGACCAGCCTCGACTTCGGCCAGTTCGGCCTGAAGGCGCTGGAGCCGGAGCGCATCACCGCGCGCCAGATCGAGGCCGCGCGGCGCGCGCTGACCCGCCACATGAAGCGCGTCGGCCGCGTGTGGATCCGCGTCTATCCCGACGTGCCGGTGTCGAAGAAGCCGGCGGAAGTCCGCATGGGCTCCGGCAAGGGCGCGCCGGAACTGTGGGTGGCGCGGGTCAAGCCCGGCCGCATCCTGTTCGAGATCGACGGCGTGTCCAGCCAGCTCGCGCGCGAGGCCCTCGGGCTTGCCGCCGCCAAGCTGCCGATCAAGACGCGCTTCGTCGAGCGCATCGCGGAGTGACGACGATGGCCAAGACCGAAGACCTGCGGACCATGACCGTCGATCAGCTCGACGACGAGCTGCTCAAGCTGAAGAAGGAGCAGTTCAACCTGCGCTTCCAGCGGGCCACGGGCCAGCTCGAGAACACCGCGCGCGTGCGCGTCGTGCGCCGCGACATCGCCCGTATCAAGACGGTGGCGCAGCAGAAGCGCGCCGCCGCGCAGACCGCGAAATAAGGAGAGCATAATGCCGAAGCGCATTCTGCAGGGCGCCGTCGTCAGCAACAACCAGAAGAAGACGGTTGTCGTGCGCGTCGAGCGTCGCTTCACCCACCCCGTCCTCAAGAAGACGGTGCGGAGCACGAAGAAGTACTACGCCCACGACGAGAACAACCAGTACGCGGTGGGCGACATCGTCTGGATCGAGGAGCACCGGCCGATCTCGCGGCTCAAACGGTGGGTGGTCGTGCGCGGCGAGAAGCCGCATCACGCCAAGTAAGTCGCGACCGGGTCGCGAGCAAAGGAACAAGAGGGCGCCATGATTCAGATGCAGACGAACCTGGACGTCGCCGACAATTCCGGCGCGCGCCGCGTGATGTGCATCAAGGTGCTGGGCGGCTCCAAGCGCAAGTACGCCACCGTGGGCGACGTCATCGTCGTCTCGGTGAAGGAGGCGATCCCGCGCGGCCGCGTCAAGAAGGGCGACGTGATGAAGGCGGTCGTCGTGCGCATCGCCAAGGACATCCGCCGCCCGGACGGCTCGATCATCCGTTTCGACCGCAACGCGGCGGTGCTGATCAACCAGCAGTCGGAGCCGGTCGGCACCCGCATCTTCGGGCCGGTGCCGCGCGAGCTGCGCGCCAAGAACCACATGAAGATCATCTCGCTCGCGCCGGAGGTGCTGTAATGGCTGCGCGCATTCGCAAGGGCGACAAGGTCGTCGTCATTTCCGGCCGCGACAAGGGCCGCACCGGCGAGGTCATCGAGGTTCGCCCCTCAGAGAACCGCGCGCTGGTGCGTGGCGTCAACCTGGTGAAGCGCCACCAGAAGCAGACGGCGAACCAGGAGGGCGGCATCATTTCCAAGGAAGCGCCGATCCACCTGTCGAACCTCGCTTACGCCGACAAGGACGGCAAGCCGACGCGCGTCGGCTTCAAGATTCAGCAGGACGGAACGCGGGTGCGCTACGCCAAGCGTTCGGGAGCCGAGATCGATGGCTGAGACACAGACCACCCAGACGCGCCTCCAGGCGCAGTACAACGACAGCATCCGCAAGAAGCTGACGGAGCAGTTCGGCTACTCGAACGCGTTCCAGGTGCCCGCGCTCGAGAAGATCGCGGTGAACATGGGCATCGGCGAGGCGGTGAACGACCGCAAGAAGGTCGAGAACGCCGCCGCCGACCTGGCGCTGATCACCGGCCAGAAGCCGGTGGTGACCAGCGCCCGCAAGTCGATCGCGACCTACAAGCTGCGCGAAGGCCAGGCGATCGGCTGCAAGGTCACGCTGCGCAAGGCGCGGATGTACGAGTTCCTCGACCGGCTCATCAACATTGCGCTGCCGCGCGTGCGCGACTTCCGCGGCCTCAACCCCAAGAGCTTCGACGGTCGCGGCAACTACACGTTCGGCATCAAGGAGCACATCATCTTCCCGGAGATCGATTACGACAAGGTGACCGACATCTGGGGCATGGACATCACCGTCTGCACCACGGCGCGCACCGACGACGAGGCGCGCGCGCTGCTGGCGGCCTTCAACTTCCCGTTCCGGCAGTGAGGCGCGAGACGCGACCTCAGACGCGGATACCCAGGAGCTAAGAATGGCGAAGAAGAGTTCGATCGAGAAGAACAACCGGCGGCGCAAGATGGCGAAGTCTTTCGGCGGGCGTCGCGCCCGGCTGAAGGCGATTGCGCTCGACAAGTCGAAGCCGCTCGAGGAGCGGTTCGCGGCGACGCTGAAGCTCGCCGAGCTGCCGCGCAACTCGTCGCCGACGCGCATCCGCAACCGCTGCGAGGTGACCGGCCGCCCGCGCGCCTACAACGGCAAGCTGCGCATGAGCCGCATCGCGCTGCGCGAGCTCGGCTCCAAGGGCCTCATTCCCGGCCTCGTGAAGTCGAGCTGGTAAGGAGGATCGAGAGCCATGTCAGTGAACGATCCGATCGGCGACCTGATCACGCGCATCCGCAACGCGCAGCAGCGCAACAAGTCGAAAGTGTCGAGCCCCGGCTCGAACCTGCGCACGCGCGTGCTCGACGTGCTCAAGGCCGAGGGCTACATCCGCGGTTACGCCAGCGTGGAGAAGGACGGCCGCTCCGAGCTCGAGATCGAGCTCAAGTATTTCGAGGGCGAGCCGGTGATCCGCGAGATCGAGCGGGTGTCGAAGCCCGGCCGCCGCGTCTACGCCTCGGTGAAGAACCTGCCGCGCATCAACAACGGCCTCGGCGTGGCCGTGGTGTCCACGCCCAAGGGCGTGATGGCCGACCACGAGGCGCGCGACGCCAACGTCGGCGGCGAAATCCTGTTCACGGTGTTCTGACGGAGAGCGGCATGTCGCGCATCGGCAAGAAGGCGGTCGCCGTTCCCTCCGGCGTCACGGCGAGCGTGGAAGGGCAGACGGTGAAGGTGAAGGGGCCGAAGGGCTCGCTTCAGTTCGTCGTGCCCAAGGAGATCGAGGTGAAGATGGACAATGGCGCGATCAAGGTCGATCCGCGCTCGGAGACCAAGCGCGCCCGCTCCATGTGGGGCACCTCGCGCACGCTGGTCTCGAACCTGATGACCGGCGTCACCAAGGGCTTCGAGGACAAGCTGGAGATCAACGGCGTCGGCTACCGCGCGGCGGTGCAGGGCAAGAACCTGCAGCTCTCGCTCGGCTACAGCCACGACGTGGTCTATCCGATCCCGGAGGGCATCGCGATCGCGACGCCGAAGCCGACCGAGATCGTGATCACCGGCATCGACAAGCAGCGGGTCGGCCAGGTCGCCGCGGAGATCCGCGCGTTCCGGCCGCCGGAGCCCTACAAGGGCAAGGGCGTCAAGTATGCCGGCGAGTTCATCTTCCGCAAGGAAGGCAAGAAGAAGTAACGGGAGCGCAGCATGCCGAAGCTCGATAAACGGACGGCGCGGCGCCAGGGGCGCGTGCGCAAGGCGATCAGGGCGCATGCCGGCGGCCGCGCGCGGCTGTCCGTGTTCCGCTCCTCGAAGCACATCTACGCCCAGGTCATCGACGACCGGAAGGGCGAGACCGTGGCCGCGGCCTCCTCGATGGAGAAGGACCTGCGGGGCTCGCTCAAGACCGGCGCCGACGTGGGCGCGGCCTCGGCGGTCGGCAAGCTCCTCGCCGAGCGCGCCGTGGCCAAGGGCGTATCCGAGGTGGTGTTCGACCGCGGCAGCTACCGCTACCACGGCCGCATCAAGGCGCTGGCGGACGCCGCCCGCGAAGGCGGATTGAAGTTCTAACCAACAACGAGGGCGAGAGCCTGCAAGGACAAAGCTGATGGCACGGTCACCGCGGGAACGCGAAAGAACACGAGAGCGGGAAGAGCGCGACGAGTTCACCGACAAGCTCGTCCACATCAACCGCGTCGCCAAGGTGGTGAAGGGCGGCCGGCGCTTCGGCTTCGCCGCGCTGGTGGTGGTCGGCGACCAGAAGGGCCGCGTCGGCTTCGGCCACGGCAAGGCCCGCGAGGTGCCGGAGGCGATCCGCAAGGCCACCGACTCCGCCAAGCGCAACCTGATCCGCGTCCCGCTGCGCGAGGGCCGCACGCTGCACCACGACATCTTCGGCCGTCACGGCGCCGGCAAGGTCTACCTGCGCGCCGCGCCTCCCGGCACCGGCATCATCGCCGGCGGGCCGATGCGCGCGGTGTTCGAGACGCTCGGCATGCAGGACGTGGTGGCGAAGTCGATCGGCTCGTCGAACCCCTACAACATGGTGCGCGCGACCTTCGACGCGCTCAAGCACCAGGACTCGCCGCGCTCGGTCGCGGCGCGCCGCAACGTCAAGGTCTCGGCGCTGCAGGCCCGCCGCCACGACGCCGCCGAGGCCGAGCAGCCGGCCGACTGACTGAGGGAATGAGGAGCAGGCTATGGCCTCGGATAAAACCATCAAGGTGAAGCAGGTCGGCAGCCCGCTGCGCCGCCACCATTCGCAGCGCGAGACGCTGATCGGCCTCGGCCTCAACAAGATGAACCGGGTGTCGGAGATCGTCGATACGCCGTCCACGCGCGGCATGATCGCCAAGGTCCAGCACCTCGTCGAAGTGCTCGACGACACGAAATAGCGTCGCCGCCGCCCGCCTGGGCGGCCGGCCCACATGAATAAGGAGAGGGCGATGAAGCTCAACGAGATCGCCGACAACCCCGGCTCCCGCAAGAAGCGCATGCGCATCGGGCGCGGCATCGGCTCGGGCATGGGCAAGACCGGCGGCCGCGGCGGCAAGGGCCAGACCGCGCGCTCGGGCGTGCGCATCAAGGGCTTCGAGGGCGGCCAGATGCCGCTGCACCGCCGCCTGCCGAAGCGCGGCTTCAACAACATCTTCGCCAAGTCGCTGAACGAGATCAATCTCGGCCGCGTGCAGACGGCGATCGATGCCGGCAAGCTCGACCCGGCCGTGGACATCGACGTGGCGCTGCTCGTCAACGCCGGCGTCCTGCGCCGCGCCCGCGACGGCGTGCGGCTCCTTGGCGACGGCGAATTGAAGACCAAGGTCAATTTCGTCGTCAACGGCGCGTCGAAGTCCGCCGTCGCCGCGGTCGAGAAGCTCGGCGGCAAGGTGACGATCCTGGCCGCCCCGGCGCCGGACGGCGACGCGCCCAAGGCTGGCGAATCCAAAGCTGCCGAATCCAAGGCTGGCGAATCCAAGGCGGCCAAGACCCGGGCGCCGAAGGCGGAGAAGGGCGGCGACAAGCCCGCGTGATCCCCATATAGGGGAGCATCGCCGGGGATAGCCGCCGAGGGTCCCTCGCGGATATGATCCCCGGCGCGGGCGCGAGCGGAGCGAGCCATGGCCTCAGCAGCAGAACAACTGGCGGCAAACCTCAACTTTTCGGCGCTTGCCAAGGCCAGCGAGCTCAAGCAGCGCATCTGGTTCACGCTCGGCGCGCTGCTGGTCTACCGGCTCGGGACCTATATCCCGCTGCCCGGCATCGACCCGGCGGCGTGGGACCAGGTGTTCCGCACCCAGGCCGGCGGCATTCTCGGCATGTTCAACATGTTCGCCGGCGGCGGCATCCATCGCCTGGCGATCTTCGCCCTTAACATCATGCCGTACATCTCGGCCTCGATCATCATCCAGTTGATGACGACGGTCTCGCCCACGCTCGAGAACCTGAAGAAGGAGGGCGAGCAGGGCCGCAAGATCATGAACCAGTACACCCGGTACCTCACCGTGGTGCTGGCGGCGTTCCAGGCCTACGGCATCGCCATCGGCCTCGAAGGCGCGGGGCAGGTGGTGGCGGAGCCGGGCCTGTTCTTCCGCCTCTCCACCATGGTGACGCTGACCGGCGGCACCATCTTCCTGATGTGGCTCGGCGAGCAGATCACCGCGCGCGGCATCGGCAACGGCATCTCGCTCATCATCCTCGCCGGCATCGTGGCGGAGCTGCCGAGCGCGCTGGTCGGCATGTTCGAGCTCGGCCGCCAGGGCGCGCTCTCGACCGGCCTGATCCTGGTGGTGCTCGTCATGGCGGTGGCCGTCATCGCCTTCATCGTGTTCATGGAGCGCGCCCAGCGCCGGCTGCTGATCCAGTATCCCAAGCGCCAGGTCGGCAACCGCATGTTCGAGGGCCAGTCCTCGCACCTGCCGCTCAAGCTCAACACCTCCGGCGTGATCCCGCCGATCTTCGCCTCGTCGCTGCTGCTGCTGCCGGCCACGGTGGCGAACTTCAACGCCGGCCGCGGCGGCGAATGGCTGACCCTCGTCACCACCCAGCTCGCCCACGGCAGGCCACTGTTCCTCGTCCTCTACGTCGGGCTCATCATCTTCTTCGCGTTCTTCTACACCGCGATCGTGTTCAACCCGACCGAGACCGCGGACAACCTCAAGAAGCACGGCGGCTTCATCCCCGGCATCCGGCCGGGCGAACGCACCGCCGAATACATCGACTACGTGCTGACCCGCATCACGGTGGTCGGCGCCGCCTATCTCGCGGTGGTGTGCCTGATCCCGGAAATCCTGATCTCCTACGCCGCCGTGCCGTTCTATTTCGGCGGCACGTCGCTGCTGATCGTGGTCAGCGTCACCATGGATACGGTCGCGCAGATCCAGGGCTACCTGCTCGCGCACCAGTACGAAGGTCTGATCAAGAAGTCCAAACTGCGGGGGCGCCGTAGATGAGGCTTATTCTGCTTGGTCCCCCGGGGGCGGGAAAAGGCACGCAAGCCCAACGTCTCGTCGAGAAATACCACATCGTCCAGCTCTCCACCGGCGACATGCTGCGCGCGGCGGTGGCCGCGGGCACGCCGGTCGGCCTCAAGGCCAAGGAGATCATGGCGCGCGGCGAGCTGGTGCCGGACGAGGTGGTCGTCGCCATCATCGCCGACCGCATCGAGAAGCCGGACGCCCGCAACGGCTTCATCCTCGACGGCTTCCCGCGCACCGTCCCGCAGGCCGAGGCGCTCGACCGCCTGCTGCGCGAGCGCGGCCTGCGCCTGGACGCTGCGGTGGAGCTCAAGGTCGACGAAGCCATCCTGCTCGGCCGCGTCGAGCGGCGCGTGGCGGAGATGAAGGCGCGCGGCGAGGCGGCGCGCGCCGACGACAACCCGGAATCGCTGAAGAAGCGGCTCGAGGCCTACCGGGCGCAGACCGCGCCGCTGGTCCGCTTCTACGCCGACCAGGGCCTGCTGCGATCGGTGGACGGCATGGCCTCCATCGACGAGGTGACCGCCGCCATCGGCCGGGTGCTGTCCGAGGGCGCGTCCCGGGCGCCGACCGCGTCGTGACCGCCGGAGCGGCGTACCGCCGCGGCGGCGGACGGCGGGGCTGCGGCCGTCGCCGGACGGCCGGTCCGGGTCGCGGCGGCCAGACGACGAAAAGGTGGAAAAACCTTGAAGAAATCGGCGCTGGGAGGTTGACGGCCGTGGGTGGAGACCGTAAATACGCCCCACTCATAGGAGTTTTTGAACGATGCCCCGGCGCCACGAGGTGGGCTGGAGCGTCGTTTACGCGCTTATCATCGGAACATGCGGAGAACGGCCACCGCGGCGGCCGCGAGGAGTAGCGACTTTGGCACGTATTGCTGGCGTCAACATCCCGACCAACAAGCGCGTTGTCATCGCGCTTCAGTACATCCACGGCATCGGACCCAAGAAGGCCCAGGAGATCGTGGACCAGGTCCACATCGACCCGGCGCGGCGCGTGTCGCAACTGTCCGACCAGGAAGTCCTCCAGATCCGCGAGATGATCGACCGCGACTACGTCGTCGAGGGCGACCTGCGTCGCGAGGTCGCCATGAACATCAAGCGGCTGATGGACCTCGGCTGCTACCGCGGCCTGCGCCACCGGCGCGGCCTCCCGGTGCGCGGGCAGCGGACGCACACCAACGCGCGGACCCGCAAGGGGCCGGCCAAGGCCATCGCCGGCAAGAAGAAGTAACCGCCTTTTATTGCAGTTGAACGAACGCCGCGGGCCAGCACCGGGCACCGAAAGGGTTGAGAATGGGCAAGGAAGCCGTTCGCGTCCGCCGACGCGAGAAGAAGAACATCGCGTCCGGCGTGGCGCACGTCAACGCGACGTTCAACAACACGATGATCACCATCACCGACGCGCAGGGCAACACCATCGCCTGGTCGTCGGCCGGCACCATGGGCTTCAAGGGCTCGCGCAAGTCGACCCCCTACGCGGCGCAGGTCGCGGGCGAGGACGTCGCCAAGAAGGCGCAGGAGCATGGCGTGCGCACGCTCGAGGTCGAGGTCGCGGGCCCCGGCTCGGGCCGCGAATCGGCGCTGCGGGCGCTGCAGGCCGCGGGCTTCATGGTCACGTCGATCCGCGACGTGACGCCGATCCCGCACAACGGCTGCCGTCCGCGCAAGCGCCGGCGCGTCTGATCCGGTTCTCCGGCGCGCGACTTTTTTCGCCCGCCGCCGCTGTCGGTTGTCCCGCGGATGCGGCGCGGGATGCGTGGCCCAAGGCGACATCACAATTCGAGTAATGAACATTCGGGCGTAGCTGTTCGGGGCACAACTGCTCAGGGCCGGTGGAGCTCAGCGCGATAGGTGGACAAGTGACGATTCAGAAAAACTGGCAGGAACTGATCCGACCCAACAAGCTTCAGGTGCAGCCCGGCGCCGACGCCAAGCGTCTCGCGACCGTGGTCGCCGAGCCGTTGGAGCGCGGCTTCGGCCTCACGCTCGGCAACGCGCTGCGGCGGATCCTGTTGTCGTCGCTGCAGGGCGCGGCGGTGCAGTCGGTCCATATC
>Ga0180221_1001687_pt1 | contig 14128 bp, 7 predicted proteins | sample eDN5th37CKraftMG_FD_151339 | JGI IMG/M metagenome (GOLD analysis project Ga0180221, IMG submission 151339) | Enriched Miracle-Growth compost microbial communities from Emeryville, California, USA - eDNA 5th pass 37_C Kraft MG (version 2) (version 2) ...
GCCTTTTGGTGGTTTGCCGAACGGTTCGGCGGCAAGTCGAAGGAGCGCAAACACGAGCGCGGCGCGATGCTTGTCACTCTTGACGAGCTCGAGGCAGAAATCGACCGGCACAACCGCACGGAACGTGCCTGCGAACTGCAAGCCGCGCTCGGCTGGAAATGGCGTCTGGCAGACGCTGCAGCGACCGAAGAAGCAGGCTTTTACAGCCCGGCTCATCTCGCCGGCGTGTCCTGGCCGTGGCGCCTTGAGCAGAGCCATACGATGCTGATCGGCACAACCGGCACCGGCAAGACCGTGGCCCTTAGCCAGCTCCTCGGCGAGGCCCGGATGCGGGGGCAACGTGCAGTGGTTTTCGATCTCACAGGGGCGTTCATCGAGGCCTTTTACGATCCCGAGCGCGACATCATCCTGAACCCGCTCGATGCCCGCTGCCCAACCTGGAGCGTTTTTCATGACTGCACCAGCGAGGGCGAATTCCACGCAGCGGCCGAAGCACTCGTTCCGCACGACGGTGGCGGCTCGGAGCAGTTCTGGGTGCTGGCAGCCCGCATGCTCTTCGTGGAGATGTGCCTGCATCTCCAGCGCACCGGGCAGGCCACCAACCACGCGCTCGCAACCCGTTTGATGACCGCCGATCTCGCGCAGGTCCACAAGCTCATGCGCGGCACCATGGCCGACCCGCTGACCGCTCCCGAAGCAGCGCGCATGGCGGAGTCGATCCGGGCCGTTTTCAACGCCAATGCCAAGGCGCTGAAGCTGCTGCCCAACAACAGCCCGCGCTTCTCGGTACGGGACTGGACCCGAGGCATCTCCGCTCCGGGCTCGATCCTGTTCCTTTCGGCGCGCTATGTCGACATGTCGATCTGTTCGCAACTGCTCACCTTGTGGCTCGACACGGCCATGAACACGTTGATGACGTTGGAGCGCACGCCTGATCTCAGGCTTTGGTTCCTGGTCGATGAATTGGGTGCGCTCCACCGCCTTCCCGCGCTTGAAAAAGGGCTCCAGACCGCCCGCAATTTCGGCGGCGCGATCGTCACCGGCGTCCATGCCTTTGCCAAGCTCAAGGAGGTCTACGGCGAGAACATGGCGATGACCCTGTCCTCGCTGGCTCGAAGCAAGCTCATCCTTGCCACCGCCGACCGGGAGACGGCGACCTGGTGCTCCGATTTCATCGGGCATCGCCAGGTGCGCGACATGGAGGAAGGGTACAGCTACGGCTACAACAATGCCCGCGATGCCGTCAGCCTGACCCCCCGGCGTCAGATCGAACCACTGCTCCTTCCCGACCAGTTCATGAACCTGCCGAGGCTCTCCGGCTATCTCAAGTTCCCGGACGGTTTCCCGGCCGCTCCGGTCACGCTCGTGCCGCGCCGTTTGCCCCGGCTGGCAGAGGGGTTCATTGCGCGTGCCTCCGAACCTGGCCCCCAAAGGGTTGCGCCGGATGAAGGAGCCACGGCGGGCACCTCTACGCCCCCATCGCATTCCGAACCTGTCGAAGGTGCACCCGCCGCGAATGACGATGGTGCAGGCAAGCCGGTAGTCCCCCGGCAGTTTAAGCTCGACCTGCAGGGCGTGAAACCCGCGCCGGATCAGGCAAGCCTAAAGGGCGAGGAACATCTCCGAGCCATGCCTGTCCATGCGGTGCGGGGAGCGCCCGACGAAGGCAAGGCCGGTGCAGATGCCGCAGCAATCGGGACGGCTCGGACAGTCGCGACCCCGCCTCCAGGACCGCTTCTTTCAGGCAGAAGTGAAGCGGCCGATGGGGCGCAGCCAGCACCTGAGGAGAACGCGACCACACGAGGCGACAAGCCCGGTTCGAGTGGCCTCAAGTCACCGCCAGTCGAGCGACCGCAAGAGCGAGAACATCCGCGCGAAAGGGCCGAACGGGACTTGCTCGAAGGCGGCGTCGAGAGCGGCGAACAGGACTTCTACGAACCCGATCTTTGAGAGCCGCAAAGCAAGGGAGCACCTTGCTTGAAGGGACAGAACCCATGCTTTCGGTCGCCAATGTCCGGTCAGCCTCCGGCGCGGCCAGCTACTTTGCTGCCGACAACTATTATGCGAGTGCGGACGCTGACCGATCGGGTCAGTGGGTGGGATCAGGCGCGGCAGCCCTTGGCCTTTCCGGAGAAGTTGATGCCGCGGTCTTCGACAGGCTCCTCAAAGGCGAACTTCCTGGCGGAACCAGGGTCGGCCACGAAAACCAGCACCGTGCGGGAACCGATCTCACGTTCTCGCTGCCCAAAAGCTGGTCGGTCCTCGCCCTCGTTGGCGGCGATAAGCGCATCATCGAAGCCTATCGCGAAGCGGTGATCGAGACGCTTAAATGGGCCGAAAGGAACGCGGCCGAAACGCGCCTCGTCGAAAACGGGAAGGTGCGTACCGTTCCGACCGGCAACCTCACGGTGGCGCTGTTCCAGCACGATACCAATCGCAACCAGGAGCCCAATCTCCATTTCCATGCCGTGGTCGCCAACGTCACGAAAGGCGCCGATGGCAAATGGCGAACATTGAAGAATGACCGGCTCTGGTCGCTCAACACGCTCCTCAACAGCATGACGATGGCGCGCTTTCGGCTCTCGGTTGAAAAGCTCGGTTATGCGGTGGGCTCCGTCGGCAAGCACGGCAATTTCGAGGCTGCCGGATTTACCCGCGAGCAGGTCATGGCCTTCTCCACGCGGCGCCAGGAAGTGCTCGACGCGCGGCGTGGCCCGGGACTTGAAGCCGGCAAGATTGCTGCCCTCGACACCCGCAGCGCCAAGCAGGCCGTCGCCGATCGGGGCGCGCTTTTGTCGAGCTGGCAAGGCCATGCCCGGGCCGCAGGCCTCGACCTGCCGGCCATGATTGAAACGGCGCAGGCCCTCGCAAATCCAGCATCTCGCACGATCTCAGCGGGCGCCAGCCTGATCGAGCGGGGCAAGGCGTGGCTTCGGGACTTTGCCGAGCGGATCAAGGGCAATCCTGCCGATCCGCTTATCCCGGCTCACGTCCTCAAGCAGGACCGTGAAACCATTGCCGCAGCCCAGGCAACAGCCTCCGCCGTGCGCCACCTCTCGCAGCGCGAAGCGGCCTTTCGGCGCGAGGCGCTTTACAAATCAGCGCTGGATTTCGGGCTGCCCACAACGATCGCAGCCGTCGAAACGCGGGTCAATGCGTTGGTCCGTTCGGGCGATCTCGTTCCAGGGTCAGGAGAGCACAAGGGCTGGCTGACCTCGCGCGATGCGCTCGCTAGCGAGCATCGCATTCTCGCCGCCGTCGAAGCCGGTAGGGACGCTGTTGCTCCCCTTCTCGACAGCAATGAAGCAGGCGCACGGGTCAAGGCCGTCGCTGCCATCAATCACGGTATCGACCTCAACGCCGGCCAAGAAGGGGCTGCGCGCCTGATCCTCGCATCGACCCACCGGATAATCGCCATTCAGGGCGTCGCCGGTGCGGGCAAGAGCAGTGTTTTGAAGCCCGTGGCGCAGATTCTCGGTGAGGAGGGCAAGGAGATCATCGGGCTCGCGGTCCAGAACACCCTGGTCCAGATGCTGGAGCGCGATACCGGCATCACGTCGATGACCTTGGCGCGGCTGCTCAAGAGCTGGGCGCCACTGCTGGCAGATACTGGAAATACCGGCCTTCAGGCTGAGGCAAAGGAATCGCTCGGCGACCGCGTGCTGGTCCTCGACGAAGCCTCGATGGTCTCGAACCACGACAAGGAGCGACTGGTAACGCTGGCCAACCTTGCCGGCGTCCGGCGGCTCGTTCTTGTTGGCGATACGCGCCAGCTCGGCGCGGTCGATGCGGGCAAGCCATTCGATCTTGTCCAGAAGGCAGGCATCGCGCGCGCGGACATGACCACCAACCTGCGCGGCCGCGACTCGCAGCTGCGGCTCGCCCAGGCCGCTGCACAAACGGGCGATGTCCATACCGCCCTTGGCCATCTCAAAGGCTCGACGATCGAGGCAAGGGGCGACAGCGCATTGGTCGCCGCCGAGCAATGGCTCGCGCTGGCGCCGCAGGACCGCGATGGGACTGCGATATATGCCTCTGGCCGGCTCTTGCGCACGGCGGTCAATGAAGCGGTGCAACGCGGGCTCAAGGCCAACGGCGAGCTCGGTACGACCGTACTGGAGCTGACTGTGCTGTCGCGGGTCAACGCGACCCGCGAGGAGTTACGATACCTCTCGGCCTACCGCCCCGGCATGGTCCTTGAGGTTCGCAGCCCGGACAAGCAGCAGCGGCTCCCGTGCGGCGAATACAGGATCGAGAGCATCGACGACAAATCGCGAGAGGTCCGGCTCCGCGATGCCAAGGGCCGGATGCGGAGCCTTCGCCCGAGCCGAATCCGCCCCGGCGAGAAAGGCGATCGGCTCGCGCTGTTCGAAGAGAAGCGCCTTTCGGTCCATGATGGCGACCGAATTCGCTGGACCGAGAACGATCATCGGCGAGCCCTGTTCAATGCGGACCAGGCGCGGATCGAGGCTACTGACGGATCCAAGGTTACGCTGGTGACGTCATCCGGTCTGCGCCATGAACTCGAGCGCGGGGACCCGATGCTGAGGCGGCTCGACCTCGCCTACGCGCTCAATGCCCATATGGCCCAGGGTCTTACCTCCGATCGCGGGATTGCGGTGATGGATAGCCGCGAGCGCAACCTTGCCAACCAGCAGACCTTCCTCGTCACCGTGACACGCCTGCGCGATCACCTGACCCTTGTGGTCGACAGTGCCGATAAGCTTGGAAAGGCCGTGGCCCACAACACCGGCGAAAAGACCTCGGCCCTGGAAGTGACCGAGCGGCTCCGCGAGGCAGCCGCGAAGGGCCTGGCCGCTGGCGCCTCGAACAAGGACGGTCAATCGAAGAAGCCGCCCGAACTGACCAAGGAGCGCACCAAGCCTTTCGAAATCGGCATTTGATCTTTTCGATGGTGAGCCTGGACGGCGGATCATTCTCCAGGCACCCTGGCGCTCATCGACTTGGGCTATGGGCGGGACTGTGAAGGGCGTTTTCGAGATCAGCGGCAATTCGCGCTACGATGACGCGATCACCGAGCGGTATCACTTCCCGAGCAATTACCTCTCGATTGCGCGAGAGCTCGTGAGTGACTGGATCGTCTATCGCGAGACCCGCGTCGCTGGCGGCCGCATGGCCTATATCGCTGCCGCCTTCGTCGAGCGGATCGATGCCGATCCCAGCGACCCCAGCCACTTCTACGCACGGATCCGCGACTATCTCGAGTTCGATCAGCCCGTACCTTACCGCGACGGCAGCGGCCGCTTTGCCGAGCGGTTCCTGCGCGAGATGGTGAGGCCAGGCGATGCCGGGCGAAGCCTACGCGGCAAGTCGGTCCGCGTGCTCGAGAACGAAGATTTCGTGGCGATCGTCAATGCTGGCCTCGCCGAGACCCTCGATCCCGACAACCGGGTCCGGCTCGAACTTGACGCGCCCCGCATCGACCCGGAAACCAATCTGCTGCTCGAAGATCATATCGCGGAGCGGCGCATCGAGCAGATGCTGGTGAACCGCAAGATCCGAGACGCGAATTTCCGCAATCATGTCCTCGACGCTTACGAGAATACCTGCGCAGTCACGGGCCTCCGGATCGTGAATGGCGGCGGCAAGGCCGAAGCCCAGGCCGCGCACATCTGGTCCGTTGCCGACGGTGGGCCGGACATCGTCCAGAACGGAGTGGCGCTGTCAGCGACGGCCCATTGGCTGTTTGATCGCCACCTCATCACCTTCGATGACAATCTCTGCCTCCTGGTGTCGCACAACAAGGTGCCGTCAGAGCTTTTGCAACTCTTCCCGCCGGCAGGGCAGCAAATCCGACTGCCGCGTGACCGAGGCTTGCACCCGCGACCCGACTTCGTTGCGCGGCATCGTGAACGATTTGCAGGCGTCTGACGCCCGGCAGATCAGACCGACCGCCCGAACCAGATCACCCGGCCGACGACATGGATCGTCGAGCGGTCAACGTCGGTCCAGGTCGGATACGCCGAATTGTCGCTCGAGATCGTGATCTGCCGCCCACCTGGCTGGATGGTCACGCGCTTCACCACGAGCGCGTCGTCGGCGCGCAGCACATAGATGCCATCGCGCAGGCGCGAGCCCTGATCGGACGCATCGACGAGCACTTCGTCGCCATCCCGAAGCGTCGGCTCCATCGACTCTCCATGGACATGGATGATCGACAGGCTCGCGCTCTTGGCCCGGGTCAGCTTGCCCAGCCACCGCTCGTCAAAGCCGAACCGGGTATGCGCCGTCTCGCTTTCCGCGATCGCGCCAAATCCGGCTGAAGCATCGACATTGAGGATCGGCACCTCGACCAGGCCATCGCGTATGGCGAGCGCGGGGCCGCCAAGCACCTGCTCGTCGACCCCGAAGAAGCGGGCCAGAATGCGCCGGTCTTCGTCGTCCAGCTTGCGCGGTGAGCCGCGCTTGATGAATTGCTGGATGTACGCGGGGTTGCGATTGAGCAGCCGCGAAATCGCGGAATAGCCCACGTTCCTTTGCCGGATCAGGCGATCCAGCTCTTCTCTGACATTCTCCATCGGCGGCGCCTTTCAAGGGGCGGTCCAGGTTGGCGTGTAGGAATTCATCCTAGACTCGATGGAGCCTTCCTAATAAGAACATAACATGAACACAAGCCAAATCTGATTCGAGGTAGGCCATGAAGCTGCTGGAACGCATCGAGCGTCATCTCAAGAAGACCCACATTTCCGCCACCCGGTTCGGGCGGCGAGCGGTCGGAGATCCGCGCTTTGTGTTGGACCTACGATTGGGACGACGGCCACGCCGGCGGACGCTCGAGAGAGTAGAGGAGTACCTAAAGACATTCGACGGATAGATTTTGCTCGTCATCGCCTACTTGCGGCAGATTTCAACGTACCCGATCAGCTCCGCAGAATAGCTTCCATCACCGGTTGCCAGCCCCTTGTGCTTTAGTTCGCGTTGCAATGTAGGCTCGACCACATTTGCGAAGAGCTCGAGCCGTTCCTCAGCGGTCAGGAATGGTTCGGCTGCTGGTGATTGTAGATACAGGACCGACTGCCTTTCGATAGCAGGCATCCGTGTGCCGTCTGGTCGCACCGCAATCGTCTGAACAGTTGTGCGCCGCTCGCCATTCCCAACTGCCGACTCAACAATCCAGAACGATAGGAGTGTCTGGCTGATATCGTCGCTGGACACGCAAAGGCCCAATTGCTCCGGCGGCAGACCTCTCCAACGGCCTAATTCTTCCTGAACCAAGGGGTGGTCTAGACCGAGCAATTCGATGCCATCCTGGCTCGTGGCGAAATCGCGATCGAGTGTGAATCGCACTTTGCGTGAGCCATCGGCGGTCGTCAGATCGTAAGTTTGATCATCAATTTTTGCGAGGCGCTGGTCACGGTCAGGAAGGGAAGATGCCATGAACTGGACGATCCGTCCCATGCCATTCGAGACGTCAGAAAATGGCTGATACTCGTCGAGGCTGAACCCATCGAGGTCCTGGAAGAGGTCAAAAACGACCTCTCGAGCCTCTCGGGCATTGGATAGCGCGGCCTCGAGTTCGACGGTGGTTCGCTGCAGGTTGGGGTCGGAAAGCGCTTCCTGATAGACGCGGTCATAGTTCAAACGTTCGGACAGCTGCCCCAAGATCTGGGCTCTAAGATCTTCAGCGACATTGCCCTGATCGTCGACCTTGCCCAGTGTTCTGGCGATCTCCGTCAGCTTGTCGTCGAGGAGCAGGAATATCCGCCCCTCGATCGTGTCGGAAAGAACCAAATTGTAAACCTGCGCGGTATGCGCTTGGCCATATCGATGGATGCGTCCGATCCGCTGCTCCATATCCATCGGGTTCCACGGTAGATCAAAATTGAACAGAATCCGGGCAAACTGGAGGTTGATCCCCTCACGTCCCGCAGCAGTACAAACTAGGACACGCGGCCCATCTTTCATTCGGAAGCGGCGCTCAGCCGCTGTCTTGGCACCATGATCTCCGCCGCGGAGCACGACAACGCCTTGGCCTGGGTAGGCCTGCTCGATCTCACGGGCGATCAGATCGACAGTTCCAAGGTAGGTCGAAAAGATGACAACCTTCTCGCTTGGATTTTGACGCCACAGTGTCCCCAAACCGTCCAACAGCTTTTGGACTTTGGTCTCGCGTGATTGCGGAAAAGACTCTAGCAGATCCCCGATGCGCAGCCGCTCCTCTGGCAAGTGGAGATCCACCACGGACGAAGCGATATCCTCAATATGGGACGCGGCATACTCGCTACCGTAAGGATCAGACGCCATTTCCAGTGCGTCGTCGTCGAGCTTTCTTGCAAGCCGGTATTTGAGGTCAGCCATCACTCGGTCGACCTCGCTGCGTCCAATCGGGTCGCGTGCAAGGTTCCATTCCAGATGGATCAGTTCGCGCGCTTCATCGTACAGACGCTCGCGACCTTCTATATCGAGCTCGCGGTCGCGAAGAAGGGCTTCCTTCAGTGTCAGCATCAAAAGTCGGCGCTTTAGAGTCCGGCGGACGGCAGCGAAACTTGAAGCGGCGATCTTTTGGAAAATCGCCATCAGAAAGCCCAAGGCCCGTCCTTGGTTTCCCTTGCGCTTGGCCAGATCGAAACCGTCCTCGAGATACTCCCGAAGCTTCTCGTAAAAGCCGCGTTCCTGCTCCTGCATAAGGAAGGACTCAGTATGCACCCAGCGCCTAGCAAACAGCGGCTCACCGTCCGGTTTGCAGGCGTCAGCCTTGGTCCGTCGGTACATGACGGTATTCAAGCGGTGCCTGTGCTCGACCATCTCCTCGGGGCCACCAAACAGGGTCGGATTAAGCAGCTGGATCAGCATCCAGAATTGGAAGTGGTTGCCCTGGTGCGGTGTGGCCGACAGCAAGAGGAGGTCCCGCGTATGCCCCTTCAGAGCTTCCGCCAGTTTGTAGTTTTCGGTCTTTCTGACCTTGCCGCCGGTCCGATAGGCCGTCAGGTGGTGGGCCTCGTCGAAGACTACCAGATCCCACCTCGGGGCTTCCAGAAGGCGCTTGATCCGGTTCGGTCGCTTAAGCGTATCGATGCTTGCAATCAGCAGATCATGCTTTGCGAATGCGTTTGTCTTTCGGTCCGTGATGTCGCCTTCAGAACCGAACACTTCGAAGTCGAGGTTGAAAATTTCGTTCAGTTCACGATGCCAGTTATTCACCAATCCCGCTGGCACTACCATGAGCGCGCGGTTGAGTTCCCCACGGCTGGCCAGCTCTCTCAAGACCAGCGCGGTCTCAATCGTTTTGCCCAGCCCAACTTCATCAGCGATTAGAAACCTGCGAGGTGAAGCCGTCGCAATCCGGTGTGTGAGGACTACCTGGTGCGGTAAGAGGTCGATACGAGCTGACGTCAGCGCTGACGCGCTTTCCATCAATGGCAAAACGTGTGCCTCGTACGAAAGCCAAGCCTTGCGCGCCCTATCTTCTGTGCCTTCAACTGACCGAAGAATACGCTCGGTGCGAGAGAGCTCGACCCGCACCGCGGTGATCGGTACGCGGCGCTCGCCGACACTGAAAAACGCGCGGAGGTAGCCGTCACGAGCAGGGTCAAGGACAACGCCTTGGCCAAACTCTGGATGCGTAATCCGTTCGCCGGGCTGTAACTGAGGTGATGATACCACGCGTCGGCCTTAAGTAATTCGTAGATGGAAGAGGCCTGCGGCCTTGGCGCCTTCACGTAACAGGATTTCCTGCGGGTACTCGTTGGCTTCACCCCACAGAATACGACCGAAGGCTAATAGGCTATCGGTATGGGGTGCAGCGCAGCGCCATTCTACGGAGTCTGTTGCCGGATGAAATTTGATACGCCCGTGGCCTGAAGGCAGCCAAAAGATCAGCGCGGCTTCACTTTCATAATGTGCTTGGAACGAGAGTATCGCGTCTTTGACTGTTTCGCCCAACCAAGCCTCCGCATCAGAAGGCGCCAGAAGGTCAAGGCTGCCTTCCAAACCCGCTACGACCAGAGTGTTGTTCTGATTGCTCGGGAGGTCTTCCGGCCAGCTCCTAGCCGACTGTAGGAACTGACGCAGGCTCCAGACCTCTTTAGCCACGCAGACCTGATTGCGGGCTTCTTCATCCCAGATCCAACTGGTGCCGCGCCGCTGCCAGACGGTATCGAGTGTATGCTTCACAGATCATACTCCTCGAACAACGAGCCCTGCTGGGGCTTGGTCGCCTGGGATGCAGCCCAGGAGTTGTAGATCGTCACAGCTCGTGATGCCGCATTTCGGCTGGCTTGGTCCGGACCGTTCCGTTGCAGCCATTCCAACAGCGGTTTCAGCGCTACGTGGGGTTTGAAGTTTTCGTTTTTCAACGTGTCGGAAGCGTTGATGCCGCTGCCATCGAAGCAGGAGCCGATCAGCACCAGAGCTTGATCCAAGTCTGATGTCAGGCGACGCTTGTGCTTCCCAGACCAGTCACGGGCAAAGTCGAGCGGGTTGACGCGGGAGAAAACCTTGCTCTTTTCCGAGCACCAGCCACGTTGTTCGAACTCATCAGGTGTCGTGATTGAGCCTTTGAGGAATTTCTGAAGCTGATCTCGTTTCATCTCGGTGGCGGTGCCGAACGTGCGCAGGAACTGGCGCGTGATCGGCTCCGCGTTGACGGGGGGCGGTTCTTTGCCCTTGTCAGCGTCCTCATCAATGAGCTGGTTGATGCCGACCAGCGCATCCTTAACGGTGATCGGCCTCCCTTCATCGACATAGACCTTGCCATAGTGACGGGAAAAATACTCGAGCGCCTTGCCGCGCCGGATCACCTGGATGTCTGCGGCAGGCAACCCCTCCTTGGCGTGATTTTCCAGCATTGCCTGCAACTGGCGCACGTCGGCCATGACTTCGCGCCGCATGCGGCCCCAGCTCACTGGCGTCGGCTCTTCCGTGCGTTTGCGGCAAACATGGATGATGTCGTACTCGATGGTTTTTGAGCCGAACTCACCATCGCCTTTGGTCTCGTCGGATCGGATCGGATAGGTCGCCTCTAGATAGTAGCCGGCATCAAACAGAGATTCGAGCACGGCTACCCAGGGCTCGTCTTCACTGTGATGAAATGTGAACGCGAGAATGCCGCCAGGCTTAAGGATGCGGTGTGCTTCGCGCCAACATTGGGTGAGCAGCCGCTTGTAGAAACCATCAGGATCCTCAGGCTCGCGCGCGCGATTCGCCACTGCCTCAAGAGACTTGGGAGTGTATTCTGAGGTGAAATAATCAGGGTATTGGTCTTTGAGAGCTAACCGAAGCCAAACATAGAAAAAATCCGATAGCTCTGAATAATGCAAAAGTCCGCCAAACGGGGGATCCGTGATGACTAGGTCGTAGGAAGATGACGAGATCCCAGACAAATCGGTTGACGATCCACAGGATACCGAGATGTTGTTCGGCAGAGGGTCACCAATTTGTATCTTCTCACTCTTTCCTGAGAGCGAGTCCTTTAGGTCTGGGCGCAACCGTTCAATATTCCCGTTGCTTACTAATTCCCAAGGCTCGCGCGCCCATCGCATCGCATCGGGTAAGCCACGTATAGCTGACTTCCAATTCCCATCGCCAACAGAGCTAAGAGGGCTCGGCTCTAGGCTTGTAGATTTGGGGTGGAAATTGGAATTGCTGAGTGCGGCTGAGATTTGGTTGTTACGTAAATGCCAGATACTAAGATTGGTATTACAACGAACGAACTGCTGAAATGCACCCAGAACAAATTCCCGAGTTGCACGGTCATGTTTCTCGCCCCCAACCTCGCAAATGGCTTTCAAGAATAAGGAATTTACAAGTAACTGCCTTGGATTGAACAAGGTCCACCAGTGGGTTAGCCCATGGCCTTCTCGAATGTCACCGTTAGCAATCCCGGTCATGAAACCATAAGGTATGGCAGACCGTGGCCAGTAATCGGCCAAATCGGTGTCTTTGCGCCTTTCCCACTCCGACAACGCAGCATTAAATTGCTTTGCTTGCAGTGTCCCAAATGGAGCAAAAAACCGGCCGCCGTTTGCTGCACCAAGCTTATCTCCTTCAGGAGAATATCCTTGGAACGCGTAGGCCGCTACCGGTCCAGCCTTTCCGCTTGCTTTCACAGTCGCGAGCACGTCCTGAACAGTACCGCAGGATCCGCAAGCATAGTTGGACCTTTTGGGAACAGTTCCGGTGTCTGTTCGAAACGTAAGACCAGTCTCGGGGCAAGTGACTTCAATAGGCAATTTTCCCCTTACCTCCAAGAGCCGAATTCGGGAAGCGCGCTCTATATTCCATCGAATTGTTGCTTCGCAGCTGTCTTGAGCCGAGCCACCTAAATGATGTCCATCTCCGTCCTGACGGGGACTGCCATTAAGCCAGCTCGGATGAACAAGAATGGTTAGCTCAACCTTCTTGCTTTTGCTTTTTGAAAGTTTGAATAGCTCGGCGTGCCCACAATGCGGACAGATTGCTCCGCGCTTACGATCAAGCGTGGTCGAAGGAAACTCCGATGGAGACCGGTAAAGGGGGACGTCCGGTGCAAGCCTTGGATTGTCTTCCTCAATATGGAATTCGCTGCCGCATTTATTGCAGGTATGGTCCCAGTATTTAGTCGCTAGAGTTTTTGCGGCGATCACTGGGCTGCTCATGATCGGTGTACGGTGGCCGCAGCCAGTTACCTGACAAGGCCCGTGTTTTGCCCAAAATGTGAATACGCTTTCAGGCCCTTCGTAGCGGAATTGGTGCCGTAGATCGTGCGATATGCTCAGAGGGTCGAAACTGTCCGGCATGACGCGTCGTTCGGGCAGGAAAGTCCAGACACCTTTCTCACCACCCGGACCATCGCAATAGAAATAGGGGTTTAGCTGGGGCCTGACATAAGCGTCTATGTCAGAAATGAGGGACTCTACTTTGGAGAGGTTGGTATTGGATAGTTCTTGCTTAACGACAAACCAAGCGACTGGATTTAGATCCGTGCCTGTCACCTGCATCCCGAGCCTAGCGGCCTCAACAACCGTTGTTCCGCCTCCCATGAAGATATCGGCTACTTTTAAGTGATTGAATGAACCGCGTTTCTGATGGTTTGCATAATAACTCTCCCACACCGCCCTTGAAGCATGGGCGCCGTCTTCGGGCGCTCGCGTTGCAGCAGCAATCAACATCGAACGGAAAACGCTTGACTGCCGCCTCGCCCACCATTTTGACATCTGGTAGATAGGCTTTTTTGAAGCGCCGGAAGCGGCTTCCAGGCTTGCAATTTCATTGATCGGCACGAGTGGAAAATCGATCTCCAAGCATGTTTTGGGGCGATGCGGATCGCTGAAATCAACAGTTTCAAGCGCGGCGGCTTTGCCTGCCCCGACTGCCTTCGCGACTTCCTGCGCCAACACTTCTTTTTTCGATGCCATGTGGCGCAATCCTTACTTTGTAATCTCGACGAAGGGAGAAAGCACCTCAAGCAGCGAGAGGCCGCCATGCGTCAGAGTCGGGTAGCCGCCCTGGCTCTTCCACTTCCAGCGGCCCACCGCCAGACGGTGTTCGCCATGTGGACTTTTGATCTGGAGAGCGACTGGAGGGACAAATGGACCTGTTTCGCCGCTTCCCTTTGAACTCCGCCTGCTGGCAAACGTCGACTTCAGAAATTGACCGACCTCGCCGTCTGCATCCGGGAAGTAGCCGGTGGCGGCATAGCCATGGTCAGACGTGATGACCAACCGACGGCCGGTTGCAAGACGTTCAACGAATGCCCAGAAATCGTCGCTGTTGAGCTGTTCGGTGGCGTCACGAATTAAGGTATCAAGCCCCTGACCGGCGACAGCGCCATCGTGGACCTTACTGTCCGGCCAATGGTGCCAGAAAACCCAGTTCTTTGAGCCGTTGATCAGACCTTCACAGTCTTTCCAGGGCATATCGACGCATTCGGTGACCGTCGGTTGGAGCCTATGCGCCATGCCGCCGCCGTTGTTTTGAAGCTGGCTTCGGCTGCCGAAACCGAGAGCTTTTGCAAATTCATTAGTTTCGCCGGGCAGCTCGGAGGCATTTGCGGAAACCTCGTGCAGCGTGAAGCCTCGCTCCTGGGCACCTTGCAGCAACCAGGGCAGCTCACGCAGCGAAAGGCCGTCCAGGATGAGCACAGCTTTGGCGCTGTACGGCTCCGACCACCAGCGTGCGAGGCGATCGG
>Ga0180221_1001689_pt1 | contig 14118 bp, 11 predicted proteins | sample eDN5th37CKraftMG_FD_151339 | JGI IMG/M metagenome (GOLD analysis project Ga0180221, IMG submission 151339) | Enriched Miracle-Growth compost microbial communities from Emeryville, California, USA - eDNA 5th pass 37_C Kraft MG (version 2) (version 2) ...
GCCAGGCGGCGGCTTCCAGCGACTGGCGCACCGCCTCGCTCGGATCGACGGTGCGTGACTTCAGCGCGACGACCACGACGTCGCTTTCGGGAAGCGCGACGTCCCTCTGATCGCCGAACACGATGGCGACCCGCAGGCCCGACCTCCGGAACGCCACCGCGACGTCCGTCGCGCCGGTGAAGTCGTCTGCGATCGCGCCGATCATCGGGTCACCTCTCCGGCGGGGGCCCATGCCTCCCGCGACCTGTGAAGATCGGGGGTGGCAACGGGCATTCGGACTCCTTCGTCACGGCCGAGCCTAGCGGTGCCGATGGCATCCTGCGCTGGAAGGCACGGGCCCGACTCTCGGCTACTCCGGCAGCAGCGACACCGGGAGCGGCTTCACCTACGTCCCGGGAGGCCCCGGGCGCAAGTTCTTGAGCTACTCGGCCGGCTCCGGCGGCGGGGCGGGCATGAGCTGGGTCGACCGGAGCTACCCCGGCGCCCACATCACGTCGGACGCGCGTCGGCCCGAGGACATGCACGACTGCTTCGGTCCGCTGGCGGACAGCGGCACCGTCCGCATCATGGCTCCTCGTGGGGTGAGATCGAGCGGGCAGCGCGTATCAGGACTGAGGCACGGGGCTCGACCGCTCTCGTACGGTGATCGTGAACAACGCGGGGATCTACCGTCGTGGCGCCGTGGACGAGCTTTCGCTGGACGACGTCGATCTCCTTTACCGCATCAACCAGCGTGCCGTGATGGTCTCCGTCGCCCAGCTGATGCCGCTTCTCACCTCGGGGAGCGCGGTGGTCACGATCCTCGAGCGCACCTTCCTCGGTCGAATCGCGCAGCCGAACGAGATCACGGCGGCCGTGCTCCTGCTCGCAGGTGAAGGCGCTTCGTACATCACCGGTGCCGAGCTCGTGGTCGAACGGGGGACTGTCCGTCTGACCGGCGACGTCGGTTCCAGCCCCAGATCGGACTGATTGGGGGACGCCCGCGTCAATGACGGCGACGATCCCTCGTCGCTGAGCTGAGGGCCGCGCCCCTCACTTCGATGCCTTCTCCACTCACGGCGCGGCGGCGGTGGGTTACTGGTCACGGTGTTTGTCGTGGGCGCCACTCACCGATCCTGCGAAGAGTGAATGCTCGTCGCTGTTGTCTGGGGGTCAGATGGCCAGGGGTGGCGCCGCTGGCGTTCGAAGGCGACTGATTCAGCAGTGGACTGATTTGGATGAGGGTTGATGTCACGTACGTTTAGGTTCCTGCCTCTGATGGTGTGCGGTGGCGCGGCTGTGCTGCTGGCGCTGGTGTTGGCTGTGTGGATGCCGCGCGGTGTGCACGCCCTGTGGGTGGGTGAGTCACTTGCCGACGGTGGGGTGCTCGCCACCGGTCAGGTGCATCTCGAGACCACTGGCGAGGTGAGCGTCGAGGTGGATGGGGAGGCGATCGGCTCTGGTGCCGCTATCTGCGTGACGGACACGGTGACCATCGCGGTCCCGCTGAGCGTTCAGGCCACGGGCACCAGTGCCGTGCCGGCACTTGACCGCACCAGTCGGACCGCCGCGCCAGGGACGGTCCGCGATGTGGATCTCGACGACATCAACGCGGCCCTGCACTCGTCTCCCGAACCGCAGCTGCATCTGCTGCATCTGGAGGTCACCAGTGCTCAGGCGGGGACGGTGCGTGTGGATGAGGTGCTCTCCCTCTCCACCGCGCGCGGGGCCGGCTGGGTCTCGACCGTCCATGTCGAGATCGACCTCCTGTTCGACTCCTGCGACGGGATCTTGGCGACTTCTTGGGACACCACTACAACCACAGACCCGGTCATCTTCGTTTTCGGTGCCGGCAGCGAAGGCACCATCGACTGGGGTGACGGCAGTCCTCTCGAGGCCGTCCGGGGAGGAACCCACACCCACGACTACTCCGAGGATGGAGCCTGGGACGTCACCGTCACGGGCGTCATTCCCTCGGTCAGATTCAACGGGTCAGACGCGTTGGTGTCGGTGAACCGGTGGGACGAAGCCACACGCACGACCTCGCTGCTCTCCGCCTTCGAAGGCGCGGACAATCTGGTCTACGTCACGGCCCCACCCACCACCGTCACCGACATGTCGCATGCGTTCCGCGACACGACCGCCAACCCCACCCTGGATGGGTGGGACACCTCCAGCGTGACGCACATGGCGTACATGTTCGCCAGCGCGCGAGCGTTCAACGGTGACCTGTCCCGTTGGGACACCTCCAGCGTGCGGAACATGGCGTCCATGTTCTACTACGCGCGGGCGTTCAACAGCGACCTGTCCCGTTGGGACACCTCAAAGGTCATGAACATGTCGTACATGTTCTACGACGCGTCGGTGTTCGACAGCGACCTGTCCCGTTGGGACACCTCCAGCGTGACGCACATGGCGTACATGTTCGCCAGCGCGCGAGCGTTCAACAGCGACCTGTCCCGTTGGGACACCTCCAAGGTCACGGACATGGGGGGCATGTTCCAGAGCGCATCAGCCTTCACGGGCGACCTGCGTCCGTGGAATGTGTTGCTCATCCCTCAGGAGCCGCCAGCCTTCAGGAGGGACGCGAACCCCGCCATGCAGTCCCCCATCTGGGGAACAGAAGGCATGCCGGTGACGTCCGATGCCGAGGGCGACGACACCCCTGTAGCGGACGACACCCGCGACGAGCTCGAATCGGCCACCGACTCCCCCGAGACAGAACCGGTCGACAACCCTGCCGAGACAGAAGCGGTCGACAACCCTGTTGAGGCAGAACCTGTCGATGACCCTGCCACGGGAGACGCCGCCCCGGCACAAGAACCGGCCAACCCGCAACAGACCGACATGCTGCCTCCACGCGAAGAGACATACGAGCCGTCGCCAATACGCGCCTTCCTGCTCGCGCCGTCTCAGGAGTCATGAGGTAGCGCCGCTGGCGTTCGAAGGCGACTGATTCAGCAGTGGACTGATTTGGATGAGAGTTGATGTCACGTACGTTTAGGTTCCTGCCTCTGATCGTGTGCGGTGGCGCGGCTGTGCTGCTGGCGCTGGTGTTGGCTGTGTGGATGCCGCGCGGTGTGCACGCCCTGTGGGTGGGTGAGTCACTTGCCGACGGTGGGGTGCTCGCCACCGGTCAGGTGCATCTCGAGACCACTGGCGAGGTGAGCGTCGAGGTGGATGGGGAGGCGATCGGCTCTGGTGCCGCTATCTGCGTGACGGACACGGTGACCATCGCGGTCCCGCTGAGCGTTCAGGCCACGGGCACCAGTGCCGTGCCGGCACTTGACCGCACCAGTCGGACCGCCGCGCCAGGGACGGTCAGCGATGTGGATCTCGACGACATCAACGCGGCCCTGCGCTCGTCTCCCGAACCGCAGCTGCATCTGCTGCATCTGGAGGTCACCAGTGCTCAGGCGGGGACGGTGCGTGTGGATGAGGTGCTCTCCCTCTCCGCCGCGCGCGGGGCTGGCTGGGTCTCGACCGTCCATGTCGAGGTCGACCTCCTGTTCGACTCCTGCGGCGGGGTCTTGGCGACTTCTTGGGACACCACCACAACCACAGACCCGGTCATCTTCGTTTTCGGTGCCGGCAGCGAAGGCACCATCGACTGGGGTGACGGCAGTCCCCTCGAGGCCGTCCGGGAAGGAACCCAGACCCACGACTACTCCGAGGATGGAGCCTGGGACGTCACCGTCACGGGCATCATTCCCTCGGTCAGATTCCACGGGTCAGACGCGCTGGTGTCGGTGAACCGGTGGGACGAAGCCACACGCACGACCTCGCTGGCGGCGACCTTCCAAGGCGCGGACAATCTGGTCTACGTCACGGCCCCACCCACCACCGTCACCAACATGTCGCATGCGTTCCGGGACACGACCGCCAACCCCACCCTGGACGGGTGGAACACCTCCAACGTCACCACCATGGCGAACATGTTCCACGAGGCGTCGGCGTTCAACGGTGACCTGTCCGATTGGGACACCTCCAACGTCACGAGCATGCGATCCATGTTCTACTACGCGCGGGCGTTCAACAGCGACCTGTCCCGTTGGGACACCTCCCAGGTCTGGGACATGGAGGCCATGTTTTTCCACGCGTCGGCGTTCAACAGCGACCTGTCCCGTTGGGATACCTCCAACGTCACCGACATGTCGTCCATGTTCAACGACGCCCGGGCGTTCAACAGCGACCTGTCGAGTTGGGACACCTCCAAGGTCACGAGCATGGCGTCCATGTTCTACAGTGCGTCGGCGTTCAACAGCGACCTGTCCCGTTGGGACACCTCCAAGGTGAAGACCTTGTCGTACATGTTCAACGGCGCGTCGGCGTTCAACAGCGACCTGTCCCGTTGGGACACCTCCAGCGTGACGGGCATGTCGTACATGTTCAACGGCGCGTCGGCGTTCAACAGCGACCTGTCCCGCTGGGACACCTCCAAGGTCACGGACATGAGGGGCATGTTCCAGAGCGCATCAGCCTTCACGGGCGACCTGCGTCCGTGGAATGTGTTGCGCATCCCTCAGGAGCCGACGAACTTCAGGTTGAACGCGAACCCTGCCATGCAGTCGCCCATCTGGGGAACAGAAGGCATGCCGGTGAGATCCGGTGCCGAGGGCGACGACACCCCTCAAGCGGACGACACCCCTCAAGCGGACGACACCCCTGAAGCGGACGACACCCGCGACGAGCACGAATCAGCCACAGACTCCCCCGAGACAGAACCGGTCGACAACCCTGCTGAGGCAGAACCTGTCGATGACCCTGCTGAGGCAGAACCGGGCGATGACCCTGCCACGGGAGACGCCGCCCCGGCACAAGAACCGGCCAACCCTCAACAGACCGACATGCTGCCTCCACGCGAAGAGACATACGAGCCGTCGCCAATACGCGCCTTCCTGCTCGCGCCGTCTCAGGAGTCATGATCGGGCCCGATCTAGCTGCCGCCGTCACGCCGCCAGCGTGGCCGCGAAGCCCTTATGCGTGCGTTTAGGTCACGGCGGCGGTAGCAGTGGCGTCGCGCTCGGCGCTGGCGGGCGGCAACAGGCCTGCCTGACCTGCCGATAATCCTCTGGTGGCGCGTCTCAACCCCTGATCGGACTGTTCGCGCGGTGTCTCGAGCAGTTCGGACTGATGATTCCAGGCTCCGATGGCGGGGCGAATCCGCGGTCGTCTCAAGTCCCTTCAGACTTTGCGCTGAGAATGAGGGGTCCATCGCGTGCTTCGCGGAGCCCGGCGAAGCGACGTCATCGCAATCGCCCGGCCGGCGGCTGCGAGCGGACAGCGGGTCACCCTCGACCCCCACATCCGACCGGCGCTGCTCCTGAACACCGATGTGGGGCGGTGCGTGGAGGAGGTGGGGACGATCGCGTCGGTTGTGAGACTCAGTGACGAAGATGCCGCGCACGTCTACCCGGGCCTGCCTCGCTGATGTGACCGTCGCGCATCGCGATCTTCCTGGGTCGGCGCGTGGGCAACATACGACGAACGGTAAGGAATGCTTCTTCATCAATCAGGACGTTGACTGGGTTTCCGTTCGTGCGTTCGTTGATGACGAAGCCCTCAACTGACCTGGGGAGGCCGGTCCGATTCTCAGTCGGGCGCCGACGAACGACCTTCGAGTCTGTCCTGCTCGAACTGGCCGCCCGTCGCACCGGTAGAGCCACCACAGACGGCGGACGTGCTATCGATGCGCTGGAATCGAACGGGGATTCGCCCTTCGGGCCAAACGAGTACGTCCGCGGGCTCTGGAAGCTGAGCCACACCGGGGGTTCGCACCCTGGGCTGAGCGACGAGGAAGATGCACACCATCGCATCTACGCGATCAGCGCCATCACGAGTTGGCTGGTGCGAACCTACGCCTAGCCGTGGCGGCGAGCGGACCCCTATCCGGACATTGGGAAACAGTGATGCACCTGCGTGGCACATGACGCATTCGGTCGTTCATCCTCTTAACGCAGCGCGCATAACGAGCGGCCGTCCGCGGCGCGCGTCGCAGTGGCGCGGCATGAGGCCGCGCACACAGACACGAATCTTCATTTGACGCGCGTCGCATGTGGGCTTTACTCTTGCCAAGACGTTTTGCCAAAACGTCTTGGCAACGAGTCTGCAACTCACAACACAAGCGAAATGGAGTCGAAGTGAAGAAGCTTCGCACACAGGCGGATGGGCGCGCTCGGCGCGTGGGAGCCGCACTCGCCGCGGTCAGTGTGTCCGCGGTCGTCCTGAGCGGTTGCGGCGCCGGCGGGACCGCAGAGCCGACGGCGGCAGCCGACGAGCTCACGATCGTGGTCGAGGGTGGCGGCAAGGCTGAGCTGCAGCCCATCGCCGACCTTTACAAGACCGAGACCGGTACAACGGTGACGCTGGTCGAACTGCCGTACGCAGGCCTCTACGACCGGATCTCGGCCGACCTCCAGGCGGGGAGCCCCTCCTTCGACATCGCGGCGCTGGACGCGATCTGGCTTTCCTCGTTCGCTCCCGCTCTCGCCCCGCTCGACGACCTCTACACGGACGAGGTCAAGAAAGACCTGTTCGACGGTCTCGTCAGTGAGGCGCAGATCGGCGACGCCTTCGTCGGCATGCCCGTGTGGACGAACTCCGAGGTGCTGTTCTACCGCACCGACCTGTTCGAAGACGAAGCGAACAAGTCGGACTTCGAGGAGAAGTACGGCTATGCACTCGCGGCCCCGACCACCTGGGAGCAGTACCGCGACGTGGCCGAGTTCTTCACGCGCGACACTGACGGCGACGGAAAGATCGACCTCTACGGCACGGATGTGAAGGGTGCCGTCGAGACGGAGTGGCTGGCGACCGTCTCGCAGGCGGGCGAGGAGCACATGGTCCTCGACGCGGACACCGGCGAGGTCACGATCGACAACGCTGCGCACAAGGAGGCGCTCGACTTCTACGTCAGCCTGCTGCCGTACGCGCCGTCCGGTGCCGCGCAGCTCGACTGGGCCGGGGCTCAGAACCTCTTCTACCAGGGCAACCTCGCCATGATGCGCTTCTGGGGTCACGCGTACCGCCAGACCCCAGACGACTCGCCGGTGAAGGACTCGATCGGCGTCGCGCCAATGATCGGGGGCCCGGCCGGCGTCGCAGGTGTCCCGGGCGCTTGGTACCTCTCGGTGCCGGCGACGAGCCAGAAGCAGGATGCGGCGAAGGACTTCATCGCGTTCGCCTACGAGCACAACGAGCTGTCGGCCGACACCTCGCTCGGTCTCGTCGCACGCGCCAGCGCGTTCGAGAGCAAGGCGGGCGAAGAGGGATTCGAGAACTACGCGGCACTCGTCGACACGCTCAACGCGGCGCAGTCGCTTCCGCGACCGAAGACCGAGAAGTGGCAGGAGATCGTCGACTCGGTGCTGATCCCCACGCTTCAGAAGGCCGTGGAGCCGGGCGCCGACACCGCTGAGCTGCTGTCTGACGCCAAGGCGCAGATCGAATCGATCGTCAAGTAGGAGTTCGCTTCGTGCTTTCCACATCTCCCCAGTCCGTCGTCGGGGTGGCTCCGGCCACCCCGGCGGCGGCCGGAAAGAGCCGACGACTCGGTCGCCGCGAGCGCGGCGACCGCCGGTTCGCGCTGCTGCTCATGCTTCCGGCAGCTCTCTTCCTCGCGGCCTTCGTCCTCTGGCCGCTGCTGCGGTTCGTCTACGACAGCTTCTTCGAGATCTCCCCGTTCGCCGGAGCGGGCCGAACCTTCATCGGTCTCGACAACTACATCGCCGCATTCGCATCTGAGGCGTTCACCTCCGCATCGGTGCGGACCCTCGTCTACACCTTCTTCGTCGTCGCGATGGAGTTCACCCTCGGGCTTGCCGTCGCCCTCCTGTTCACGGCTCTGGGGAGTCGCTCGACCGTCTTCCGCACGTTCTTCATGTACCCGCTGATGATCGCCCCCGTCGTGGCCGGACTGCTGTGGCGTTTCCTGCTCATCGACAACTTCGGGATCATCAACGAGCTGCTCTTCCAGGTCGGCATCCTCTCCAGCCCTGATCAGGTGCAGTGGCTGAGCAACCCGAACCTGGCGCTCTTCTCCGTCGCCATCCCCGACATCTGGCTGACGACCTCGTTCATCACTCTCGTGCTCTTCGCCGGGCTTCAGAACATCCCGGGCGACATCATCGAGGCCGCTCGGCTCGACGGCGCGCGCTATCCCCGCATCCTCTTCAACATCATCGTCCCGCTGCTCCGCCCCGTCATCGCCGTCGCGCTGATCGTGCGCGGCATCGACGCGGCCCGCGCGTTCGACGTGATCCTCATTCAGACCGACGGCGGACCGCAGGGCAGCACAACGACCCTGAGCCTCCTCATCTACCGGACCATGACGCGATTCGGCGATCCAGGGCTGGCCAGTGCCATGGGCACCCTCTACCTGTTGGCGATGCTCGCTGTGTCCATCGCGGCGATCCTTCTGATCTGGCGACCGGGAGCTGGTGCGCGATGAATCCTCTCGAAACACGTGGGCGCAGCCGCATCCTCCTGTGGGCGCTGCTCGCGGCGACGCTGGTCCTATACGGGTTCCCGTTCGTCTACCTGCTGCTGACGTCGTTCAAGACTCCCTTGGAGGCGATCTCGGTTCCGCCGAGCGTCGTCCCCACCGTGTGGACGCTCGAGAACTATGTGTCGGCGCTCACCCGCCAGGGCGTCGATGCCGCCCTCATCAACAGCGTCGTCACGGCTCTGATCTCGACCGGTCTGAGCCTGGTCCTGGCGGTCCCCGCGGCATACGCGATCACGCGATTCCGCACACCCTCCGGCCGCGTCTTCATCCTTGCGGCGCTCGTCACACGAATGGTCCCGACGATCGCGGTCGGCGCGCCGCTGGTCGAGATCATGCGAAGCATGGGGCTCACCGACACGTCCTTCGGGCTCGCGCTTGCGCACACCACGATCTCGCTGCCGCTGTCGATCTGGCTCATGGCGAGCTTCTTCGAGGCCGTGCCGGACGAGCTCAGCGAAGCGGCCCAGATGGACGGATGCAACCGGCTCCAAGCGATGATCCGCGTGGTCCTGCCAGTGGTGTCGGGAGGACTGGCAGTCACCGCGATCTTCGCCTTCCTCGCCTCGTGGAACGAATTCCTCTTCTCGCTGCTGCTCACATCGGTGCGTGCGCAGACGACGCCCGTCGTCATCGCGAACTTCCAGAGCCAGTTCGGCCTCGACTGGGGTGGCATGACCGCGCTGGCCGCGGTCTACTCGGTCCCGGTCATCATCCTGACCCTCTTCCTCCAGCGCCACATCGTCGCCGGGCTCACGCTCGGTGCGGTGAAGGGCTGACCCGATCGGAGCCCATGACATGACTAGCGAGAGCACCTTTGACGTCACCAGCGGCGAGCACGGCGACCCGCACGACGACATCGGAGCCGTCATCAACAGCATCCTGGCCGATGTCAAGAAGCGTCAGGACCGCAACGACGTCCGTGATGGCGGAAAGCCGGGAGCGGTGATCCACATCCCGCCCGGGGACTACCGTCTCCGCACGCAGGTGCGGATCGACATGAGCTTCGTGAGGATCCAGGGCTCGGGTCACGGTTTCACGTCGTCCAGCATCCGCTTCAACGTGCCCGCCGAGGACTGGCCAGCGCTGCACGAGCTCTGGCCGGGCGGCAGCCGTGTGCTCGTCGACCTGCCGCCGGCAGAGAGCGACGACCCCTCCGCGGGGGCCGCCTTCGTCATCGCGCGTGAGGGTGATCCCCGCATCAGCTCCGTCGAGTTCTCCGGCTTCTGCATCGACGGCCTCCACTTCACCGGCTCGGCTGCGGACGGCAACCCGGAGAACTCCTACGTCAACGGCAGGACGGGGATCTACGCGGCCACGGCCAACGACTCCGTCCGCATCAACGGGATGGGCTTCGTCTACCTCGAGAACGCCGTCGTCATGTGCAACGCTGACGCGCTCTCGATCCACGACAACTTCGTCGCCGAATGCGGCAGCTGCATCGAGCTGCGCGGATGGGGGCAGGCTTCCAAGATCACCGACAACCTCATCGGCGCCGGGCCAGCCGGCCACTCCATCTATGCCGAGAACCACGGCGGGCTGCTGATCGCTGCGAACAACGTCTTCCCCCGCGGCCGCAGCAGCGTGCACCTGCACGGCGTCACGCGGTCGACCGTCACCGCCAACCGGCTGCACTCCTTCTATCCCGGGATGGTGCGCCTGACCGGCGGCAGCTCCGAGAACCTCGTGTCGGCCAACCACCTGCTTCGGGACCGGGAGCCCTGGACGCCGTTCTTCGGGGTCGACAACGGCGCCACGGATGACTTCGGCCTCCTGCACGTCGACGGCAGCGACAACAGCATCATCGGGAACCACTTCTCCGAGGTGGTCGACGCGAACGATGTCATGCCGGCGGGGGTGAAGCCCGTCATCGTCCGCATCGCGGAAGGCACCGGCAACTTCGTGTCCAACAACCACACAGTGGCCAAGAACATCAGCGCCGCCGCCAACGACTCCTGTTATGAGGCCCAGGTCGGAGCCCTGCTGGAGACGGGCGCGGATCGTCGCCTCGCCGTCACCACGGTGCAGATCGACGCCGCCTCCACGGGCAATACGGTGCTCGACTCGGGCACCGACGCCCAGGTTGCCGTAGACAGGTCTGCGAACGCTGTCCGCGCCACGCCGTCGGTCGGTGCGTAGCAAGCCGACGGGTCGCCGCCGACCCCGAATGGAGATGAGACCTTGAAGCAGAAGCGAGTCACGATCAAGCAGGTGGCTGCTGAGGCGGGCGTATCCATCACCACCGTGTCGCACGTCCTCAACAACGTGCCGGGACTTCGGGTGAACCCCGCGACGCGTCAGCGGATCGAGGAGGTATCCGCGCGCCTCGGCTACGTGCCCAACGGTCTCGCCCAGTCTCTGCGCACGCAGCGTTCGAACTCGATCGGGCTCATCGGCGACGAGATCGTCACCACTCCCTTCGCGGGCAAACTCGTCCTCGGTGCGCAGGAAGTCGCGATCTCTCGCGACGCGGTGCTGTTCGTGGTCTCCACCGGTTACCAGCGCGATGTCGAGGCGCGCGAGATCGAGGAGCTTCTGCGGCGGCAGGTGGACGGCATCCTCTACGCATCGATGTTCCACCGCGACCTCGCGCTGCCCGAACAACTGGCGTCCGTGCCCACCGTCATCCTGAACGCCGAATGCACCACCGCCGGGGTTCCGTGGGTCGCCCCCGACGAGGTCGCCGGCGGCCGGGACGCCGCTGACGTCTTGATCGGGGCAGGACACCGGCGACTGGGATTCATCAACAACATCGATGACATCCCCGCCTCCTCCGGAAGGCTCGCCGGGTTCACGGCGCGGATGGAAGAAGCGGGCATCCCGGCCGGCACGCTCGCGCTCGCGACTGCCCAGACCGACCCCGCGGGCGGCTATGAGGCGGCGGTGGCCCTGCTGTCACGCTCGCCGCGGCCGACGGCGATCTTCTGCTTCAACGACCGGCTGGCCATGGGGGCGTACCGCGCCGCTGCGGAACTCGGTCTCCGGATCCCGCAGGACGTGTCGATCATGGGCTTCGACAACCACGAATTCGTCGCCGACGGAATCCACCCCGGCCTGACGACGATCGAGCTGCCCCATTACGACATGGGCGTGTGGGCCGCAGAGCAGCTCTTCAACCAGATCGACGGTGCGACCGCTGCGACGCCGACGGCTCTGCTCCGCGGACCCGTCATCCATCGCGGGTCTGTCGCCCCGCCCTCATAGACCCCCACGACCGCGAGAGGGCCCGCAACGTTTCTGCAGACTCGCGCCCGGGCCCTCTCGCTTTTCCACGCCGAAAGAGAGCACATGCGCCCCGCTGTCCACTTCACGCCCGCGTCCGGATGGATCAACGATCCCCACGGCATCACCGCCCGCGATGGCGGCTACGACGTGTTCTTCCAGCACGTGCCAGGCTCCACCGTCTGGGCGCCGAACTGTCATTGGGGCCACGCAAGCGGGACGGATCTGCTCAGCCTCCAGGAGCGACCCGTGGCGCTCAAACCGGGTGAGGGCGACGACGGCATCTGGACCGGCTGCATCGTCAAGGACGGTTCGGAGGCACGCGCCTTCTACACCGCCGTGTCGACGCCCGACTTCGGCATCGGCAGGGTGCGCGTTGCGCGCCCAGACGACGCATCGTGGGATACGTGGACGAAGGGCGACGTCGTCGTTACGGCGCCCGAGAGCCTCGACCTCATCGCTTACCGCGATCCGTTCATCCGGAAGGAGGGCGACCGCTGGCGCATGTTCGTCGGAGCTGCAGGCCGCGACGGCACAGCAATGGCACTGACATACGTGTCCGAAGACCTGGACGCCTGGGAGTACGACGGAGTGGCGCTCGAACGGCACACCACCGAACGCGATCCCGTGTGGACGGGAGCGCTCTGGGAGTGCCCGCAGGTCTTCACGTTTGATGATCGTGCAGTGATGGTGTCGTCGATCTGGGATGCGGACGAGCTGCACTACGCGGCGTATGCCACCGGCGTGTTCCGCGATGGCCGGTTCGATGCACAGCGGTGGGAACGGCTCACGTGGGGGCCGAGCCTGTACGCACCCTCGCTCTTCGCAGACAAGGAGGGGGCTCCCGCACTCACGTTCTGGCTCCGCGGAATCGGCGGAGACGGCTGGGCAGGCGCGCACAGCATCCCCTATCGCCTCGAGGCCACCGAGGATCGACTCATCGCCCGTCCGCACCCGGACGTCGCGGCGCACCGCACGCAGAGGTTCGACGACGGTCGGGTGTCGGGATTGGCGGCTGACATCGAGTGGGCCGCCGTGGACGGCCCGCTTCGTGTCGAGTCGGGCGGGAAGGCGCTCCTCGAACTGACGCGCCGGGGCCGCGAGCTGGAAGTCTCGGCCGGTGAGGAGACGGTGCAGATTCCGGTCGACGGGTCGGTGCGGATCATCCTCGACGGGCCCATCCTCGAGGTCTGTTCCGACGCTGGGATCTTCGCGTGTGCCCTTTCGCCAGCCAGCGACGACCTCGCTGTCATCGTCGAGGCTGACACCTGCTCGGTATATGGACTGGCCCGATGAGTACGTCACGTGTCCTCGTCGTAGGTGAGGCTCTCATCGACATCGTCGACGGCAAGGAGATCGTCGGCGGCTCACCCGCGAACGTCGCACTCGGCCTCGGGCGGCTCGGCGTCACCGTCGAACTGCTCACCGCGATCGGCGGCGACGACCGCGGCAGCCGCATCATGGAGCACCTCGCGCAGTCTGGTGTCTCCGTGCTGCCGGAATCTCTCTGTCTGGAGAAGACATCCACAGCGCGCGCGGTGGTCGGTCCAAACGGAAGCGCCACGTACGACTTCGACATCGAATGGAGTCTCCCAGGAACGGCATCAGGCGGGCACGACATCCTGCATGTGGGATCGATTGCGTGCTTCCTGGAGCCGGGGGCAAGCGACGTCGTGGCACTCGCCCGGCTGGTGGCTGCGAGCGGACAGCGGGTGACCTTCGACCCCAACATCCGCCCGGCGCTGCTCGCGGGCACCGATGTGAGGCGGCGCGTAGAGGAGCTGGCGAAGATCGCGTCGGCCGTGAAACTCAGTGACGAGGACGCCGCGCACGTCTACCCGGGCCTTCCCATCGACGCGGTCATAGAAAGGCTGATGTCGCTTGGGCCCCAGATCATTGCCGTGACCGAGGGCGGCGACGGCGCGGTTATCGCCAGCAGCAATGGTCGCGTGCGTGTGCCCGGATCAAAGGTAGAGGTCGTCGACACGGTTGGCGCCGGCGATACTTTCATGGCGTCTCTTGTGGCGTCTCTCGCAGAACTTGAGGACTGGAACGCGCCTGCAGAGGACCTGGAGCCGCTGCTCCGACGATGCGTCAACGCCGCCGCGGTCACGGTGAGTCGCCGAGGGGCCGACCTTCCGTGGCGGGAGGAGCTTGGAGGCTAATCCGAGGCAACTCCTGCTCCGGATGGGTCGGGTGAGCCCAAAGACGCGAAATCTTCAGTCCGGACTATCCGTGGAAAGTCCGGCCTACATCTGGAATGGACATCTGTAATCGACAGACATCAGAGGGGCTGACGGGAATCGAACCCGCGCTGTCTGCTTGGGAAGCAGAAGTTCTGCCATTGAACTACAGCCCCGTGCGCGTGTGCGCCCGGTCAGCATATCAAGCGGGGCGAGGGTGGAGTCCAGGGC
>Ga0180221_1001692_pt1 | contig 14106 bp, 17 predicted proteins | sample eDN5th37CKraftMG_FD_151339 | JGI IMG/M metagenome (GOLD analysis project Ga0180221, IMG submission 151339) | Enriched Miracle-Growth compost microbial communities from Emeryville, California, USA - eDNA 5th pass 37_C Kraft MG (version 2) (version 2) ...
GCGCCAATCAGCGCCTCATCGATGCGAGCCTCTTGCCGGATGCCGATGAACGGTTCGCGCAGGCGCGCGTTGTTGCGGAAAGCTTTATCGGTTTCGGTTATGAACCTGTCGGGATCGATCACTACGCATTGCCGGACGACAGTTTGGCGATCGCCGCGCGCAATGGCACGCTGCACCGCAATTTCCAGGGCTATACGGATGATCGTTGCCAGACTTTGATTGGCCTCGGCCCCTCATCGATTTCGCAGTTTCCCGGCGGTTATGCGCAGAATATCTCAGACGTGACGCAATATTCCAAGCGCGTTAACGCCGGCGAACTTGCGACGGTCCGCGGTTATGCGATGCGCGAAAGCGACCGTATCCGCGCCGGTATCATCACTGCATTGATGTGCAATTTCCGGGTCGATCTGAACATGACTGCGCCGGGCGTGGAATTTTCCGATGAACTGGCTCTTTTGCGCCCTCTGGTCGCGGATGGGCTGGTGGAAGTTCGTGACGGGGTCATCAGCGCGACGAGGGCCGGCAGGCCGCTGATCCGTCTGGTTGCGGCTGCTTTTGATGAATTTCGCAGGGAAACGATGCACGGCTTCAGTTTCGCCGTCTGAATTTGCGTTCGAACAAAGAGGTAGAGCGAACAATGCTCTATCAAGAGAATGCTGCTGCACCGGGCCGTCAAAAGGTCAGCGGCATGGGAGCACCGCCGTTGGGGGACGTGCGGTGCTCCACTATTTTAAAGCACAGCCCGAAAGTCTGGATGGCTTTCGGGCTGTGCGTTTAAGGGTCAGGCTTTGCGGTTCTTTTCCAGCTTGGGCAGGAAAATCGTCAGCAGTCCAAGCAGAGGCAGATACGAGCAGATATTGTAAACATACTCGATGCCCTTCTGGTCAGCGACGACACCAAGGACGGCGGCTGCGATACCGGCCATGCCGAACGCGAAACCGAAGAACAGGCCCGACACCATCCCGACACGTCCTGGCAGCAGTTCCTGCGCGAAGACCACGATGGCCGGGAAGGCCGAGGCGAGGATCAGGCCGATGATGACGGTCAGGACAGCCGTCATTTCGAGATTCGCATAGGGCAGGGCCAGCGTGAATGGCAGGACGCCGAGGATCGAGGCCCATATCACCTTGCGCGCGCCGATCCTGTCACCAATCGGGCCGCCGATGATCGTTCCCGCGGCAACCGCGCCGAGAAACAGGAACAGAAGTAGCTGTGACGTCTGCACCGTCACGCCGAAGTGGTTGATGGTATAAAAGGTGTAGTAGCTCGTCAGGCTGGCCATGTAGATGTATTTGGTGAAGACCAGCATCGCCAAAACGCCGACCGAAACGAGAACCTTGTTGCGCGGCAACGGAAGTGTCTTGTCGGGCTTCGCCTTGCTGGCATTGGCAATCCGGTAGCGATTGTACCAGTTGCTCACATACCAGAGCAGCATCATGCCGATCAGCGCCGCAACGGAGAACCAGGACACGCTGATCTGGCCGAACGGCAGAACGATGAATGCCGCCAGAAGCGGACCGATGGACGAGCCGAAATTGCCGCCCACCTGAAACAGCGACTGCGCGAAACCGTGCCGTCCGCCCGAGGCAAGCCGTGCCACGCGCGCCGCTTCGGGATGGAAAACGGACGAGCCGAAGCCGACAAACGCCGCACCCAGAAGCAGGATCGAATAGTGATGCGCGGTCGCAAGAAAGACGAGGCCGACAAGCGTGCAGCCCATGCCGAACGGCAGGGAATAAGGCATCGGCTTGCGGTCGGTATAGATACCCACGAGCGGCTGCAAGATCGATGCCGTCATCTGGAAGGTGAATGTTAAAAGCCCAATCTGCCAGAATGACAGGCTGTAATTGTCCTTCAGCATTGGATAGATGGCCGGAAGGAGCGACTGCATCATGTCGTTCAGGAAATGGCCCATGCTGGTGGCCAGAATTATGGCGAGGACAGTATTGTCCGCGCCGCTGTTTGATGGCTGCTGTGCAGCACTCATGCTCATACTGCTACTCCGAAGATGAAAGCCGGTCTTCAGGCGTATTTCCTGCCGATATTATCTGACAGCTGGAAACGAGACCTCAAGGAAATTGCGGGGTTTTGATGAGAAACCGGCGAAAATTTGCGAATTTGATGTCTGAACAGGCACGCGTCCTGCTCAAACGTCAAATTCAATTCGCCAGCGAATGTCGCGACCCATTCTCAGCACGCTAGTAATAGAACTATTGCCACTCGCCCGCTTTCGTGATTTGGTCCAATAGTTTCGAGAGTGGGCCAAACAAGGGGCAGAGCTGCAATGAAACCGAAGTCGCCGCCGGGACTTTTATTGCCGGGCAGCGAGGAACTGCAAAAGTTCCACGAACAGCGCATCGCCATGCTGGAAGGCATGAGCGGACCGGTGATTGCCCTGCCGACGCGCTATCCCGACGGCTATTTCGTGCCGCGCCATCATCACAGCAGGGCGCAGCTCCTTTGCGCATCCCAAGGGGTGGTGCTGGTGACGACCGACGCTGGACGCTGGATGATACCGAGCGATCACGCCATGTGGATACCGGCGGGTGTGGAGCATTCGGTCGAAATTCTCGGCGAAGTCTTCATGCGGTCGATCTATATCTGCGTCGATGCTGTGTCCGGTGTGCCGGATTATCTCCATGTGGTCGGGCTTACAGATCTCATGCGGTGCCTCATAACCGATGCAACGGCGCAGGACAGCACACCCGAACCGGACAGTCGCGATGCGCTGGTGATCGAGCTTATATTGCGGGACCTTCACACACTGCCGCAACGTTCGCTGGGCCTGCCTTTTCCGTCCGATCCGCGCTTGCAGAAACTGTGCCGCGAATTCGTGAAAAAGCCTTCTTCGCGTGCCACAATTGATGACTGGGCGGACAGGATGGCGATGAGCCGACGCTCGTTCACTCGGCATTTCCAGCGGGAAACCGGCGTAAGTCTTTCGGTCTGGCGCCAGCAGGCATGTCTGTTTGCCGCGGTTCCCCGCCTCACGGAAGGGGAGCCGGTAACGAGCGTGGCGCTGGATCTGGGTTATGACAGCGTTTCCGCTTTCACGACGATGTTTCGCAGGATGCTCGGTGTTTCGCCGCGGTTTTATTTGCCGCGGCTCGATACTGTACCATTTGAGCGCAGCGATAGCATCGCGGCGGAATAATAACAATTGTCTCTGCGATGGGAGCGCAGTAATAGGGCTACATGCTTTTTCAACGCCGTAATCCCCCGACCAGAAAAGAGCGTCTGAGGCTTCTGGTCTGGCCGCGCCGCTCCTTCTCCCGTTCCCTCCGGTACGGTGGAAAGCGGATATTGCGTATCACTGCTTCGCCCCATGCTGTCGCCGCCGGTCTGGCGGTCGGCGTATTCTCCGCCTTCACGCCTTTCTTCGGTTTCCATCTCATCATCGCAATCGTGCTGGCTTATGTCCTTGCCGGAAACATCGCTGCCGCGGCTCTTGGCACAACGCTCGCCAACCCGCTGACGCTGCCGCTGATCTGGGGAAGCACGTTCGAGCTTGGCCGCTTCATCATGAACGGAAGCATCGATCAGGCGCCGCCGGTTCATCTGGGAAGGGCATTGGAAACCATGCGTTTCGATGAAATCTGGACCCCGCTCCTGAAGCCGATGTTGTTCGGTTCCACCGTTCTGGGCGCTGCATTTGCCGTGGTGGTCTATTTCGTCACCCGGTTTGCGGTATCGGCTTTCCGCCGCCGCCGTATCGAGCGTCTTGCTGAAAAGTATCGCCGGCACCGCCCGCAGGAGCCCCAGAAAGCATGATTGTCGGTATTGGCAGCGATCTCATCGATATTCGCCGTGTCGAAAGTGCGCTTGAGCGTCATGGCGACCGTTTCCGCAACCGGGTCTTTACGGAGACCGAGCAGAAAAAGTCGGATGGGCGCAAGCAGCGCGCCGCATCTTATGCAAAGCGTTTCGCGGCGAAGGAAGCCTGTGCGAAGGCGCTCGGAACCGGTATAGCCCAAGGCGTATTCTGGCGGGACATGGGCGTGGTCAACGCTCCTTCCGGAAAGCCGACGATGCATCTGACCGGCGGTGCAGCGAAACAGTTGCAAAAACTCTTGCCCGCTGGAACGCGCGCCGCCATACATCTGACAATTACCGATGATTTTCCTCTCGCACAGGCCTTCGTCATCATCGAAGCCCTGCCAGAGACGGAATAATTGTGATTGTGGCAGATAACTCCTGCTCATAATCATGCGATAAACCGGCGTTCTGCCGGCGGCGTGATTGCGTCATGCATTCATAGTCGTTATTAGATCGCGTTATCGGAAGCGGAGATACAATGAGCGTGTCCAGCAAGAGTGAGACAAAAAAATCCGGCGGCCTTGGCGAAACCATCAGCGTTATCGTGCAGGCGCTGCTGCTGGCACTGGTCATCCGCACCCTTCTTTTCCAGCCTTTCAGCATACCGTCGGGCTCCATGCGCCCAACGCTTCTGGAAGGCGATTATCTGTTCGTGTCGAAATATGCCTATGGCTATTCGCGCTATTCGCTGCCTTTCGGACTGGATCTGTTTTCAGGCCGTATCTGGAGCGCGGAGCCGAAGCGCGGCGACGTGGTGGTGTTCAAGCTGCCAAGCGACCCGTCCGTCGATTACATCAAGCGCGTGATCGGCCTGCCGGGTGACCGCGTGCAGATGCGAGGCGGCGTGCTTTACATCAACGATCAGCCAGTCAAGCGCGAGCGGATCGGCACGATCGACAATCCCGATGTGACCGAACAGAACCGTCCGGTCGATGTATACCGGGAAACCTTGCCGGACGGCGTGACCTACGACACGCTGGACCTCGCGCCGAATTCCATCGGCGACGATACGCGGGTCTTCGAGGTTCCTGCCGGCCATTACTTCATGATGGGTGACAACCGAGACAACTCGCTCGATAGCCGCTTCAGCGTTGGCTACGTGCCATTTGAAAATCTGGTCGGGCGCGCGAACATCATCTTCTTCTCCATCGCCGACAAGGCAAGCCCGCTGGAAATCTGGAAATGGCCGACTGAAGTACGCTTTGGCCGACTGTTCAGTTCAGTTGCAGGCGCACCGCATACAGCCGTAACCGGAAATTGAAATGGCTTCGGCAAATCAGGCAGCAGCAATTCTGGAAGAGCGCACCGGACACCGTTTTCTCAACGTAAAGCGGCTGGATCGTGCGCTCACCCACTCAAGTGTGCAAGCGCCCTCGCGGGCAAATTATGAACGTCTCGAATTTCTTGGCGACCGCGTTCTGGGACTGACGGTCGCGGAAATGCTGTTCGATGAGTTTCCCGAAGCATCCGAAGGCGAATTGTCGGTTCGCCTCAATGCGCTGGTGAACGCGGAAACCTGCGCGGCGATTGCCGATGAGATCGGGCTTGCCGACCTCATCCATACAGGCTCCGATATAAAATCATTGAATGACAAGCGCCTTTTGAACGTGCGCGCCGACGTTGTGGAGGCCCTGATCGCCACCATCTATCTGGATGGCGGATTGGACGCCGTGCGTCCCTTCGTCAAGCGTTACTGGAAAAAACGGTCCTTGCAAACCGGAGCCGCCCGCCGCGACGCCAAGACGGAATTGCAGGAATGGGCGCACCAGCAGGGCAATGTCCACCCTGCCTATTCAATCATCAGCCGCACTGGCCCGGACCATGACCCGCTGTTCATGGTAGAGGTGACGGTCAAGGGATTTGCTGCGGAAACGGGCGAGGGGCGTTCGAAACGGATAGCCGAGCAGAATGCTGCGGAAGCGATGCTTTATCGTGAAGGCGTCTGGAAGCGTGATAATCCCGCTTGATGCAAGAATTGGCAATTTTTAAATCGTGATCGGTTATATTGGTCTGATGCGGATGCCGCTTTCACGAACTATTTTGTCGTATCTGGGACGTCCTGCGCAGGAGGATGGCGGCGTTCCGCAAGGAAATATCGTCTGGAAGGATAAACAATGAATAATCGGACGACGCCGGCTGACGGCGAAAATGAAGCAGGACTAACCCGTTCCGGCTTCGTGGCGTTGATAGGGGCGCCGAACGCGGGGAAATCCACACTGGTCAATCAGCTTGTGGGAACAAAGGTTTCAATCGTCACGCACAAGGTGCAGACGACACGCGCGCTCGTGCGCGGCATATTCATCGAAGATCAGGCGCAGATCGTTCTGGTAGACACGCCGGGGATTTTCCGCCCGAAGCGCAGGCTCGACCGCGCCATGGTCACCACTGCCTGGGGCGGCGCCAAGGATGCCGACATCATTCTGGTTCTTCTCGATTCGCAAGGCGGCTTGAACGAAAATGCCGAGGCACTGCTTTCGAGTATGAAGGATGTGCGCCAGAAGAAGGTTCTGGTGCTCAACAAGGTCGATCGTGTCGATCCGCCGGTTTTGCTGGATTTGGCACGCAAGGCCAACGAGCTTGTCGCATTCGACCAGACCTTCATGGTTTCCGCGCTGAATGGCTCGGGCTGCAAGGACCTGGCGAAATATCTGGCCGACAATGTTCCCAACGGTCCATGGTATTATCCGGAAGACCAGATTTCCGACATGCCGATGCGCCAGCTCGCGGCAGAAATCACCCGCGAAAAGCTCTATCTGCGTCTGCATGAAGAACTGCCTTATGCATCGACCGTGGAAACCGAGCGCTGGGAAGAGCGCAAGGACGGCTCCGTTCGCATTGAGCAGGTCATCTATGTCGAACGCGAAAGCCAGAAGAAGATCGTGCTCGGTCATAAGGGCGAGACGATCAAGGCAATCGGGCAGTCAGCACGCAAGGAAATCTCCGAGATACTGGAACAGACGGTTCATCTCTTCCTTTTCGTGAAAGTGCGTGAAAACTGGGGCAACGACCCCGAACGCTATCGCGAAATGGGCCTTGATTTTCCAACCTAGAGCGCGTTTCGATCTGATGAAATCAGATCGGCGCTCTAACTTTGTACTGGCGCGCATCTTGTCCGAAAACCGTTTCACACTTTTCGGGATGCGCTAATTCATAAGACTGGCGGCCATGGAATGGCGCGATGAAGGCATAATTCTCGGGACACGACGCCATGGCGAGACAAGCGCCATCGTGGAAGTGATGACCCGCGAGCATGGCCGCCATATGGGTATGGTGCGCGGCGGGCGTTCCCGCCGCATGCAGCCTTTGCTGCAGCCGGGCAATCATGTTGATGTGACGTGGTGGGCGCGGCTGGATGAGCATATGGGCAGCTTTACCATCGAACCGCTGGAATTTGCCGCCGCCCGTCTCATCGAAACGCCAGTGGCGCTTTACGGTATCCAGTTGGCTGCTTCACACCTGCGCCTTTTGCCGGAACGTGATCCGCATCGCGGTCTTTATGAAACGCTTCGGCTTATCATCGAGCATTTTGACGACCCGCTTGCCTCCGGGGAACTGTTGCTTCGTTTTGAAGTGATGATGCTCGAGGCACTGGGCTTCGGTCTTGATCTGAAGGAATGCGCCGCGACGGGCGTCAAGGAAGACCTGATCTATGTGTCGCCAAAATCCGGGCGTGCGGTCTGCCGCGATGCGGGCGCGCCCTGGGCCGACAAGCTTTTGCTTCTGCCGGGTTTCGTCAACGACACGGCTGTTCGTGCAGCGTCCTATGACGACATCAATCATGCCTTCACGATGACCGGCTATTTCCTGATGCGGCATGTCTGGGAACCACGTGCGATAACGCCGCCTGATGCGCGTGGCGGGTTTCTGAATGCCCTCGGGCGGGCAATTAGTCCATAGTTTCATTTAAGCATGATCTTTTCCGAAAACCGGTTCCCACTTTTCGGGATCATGCGTTCACAGCCAGGCTGAAAACCTCACCTTCAAACGCGTCGGCTCCGCGCCCGATTGCGCGTATGGCGGCAACCATCCGTCCCTGTCGCCCCAGAATATCGTCTGCGAGCGCTACGAGCCGAATATTTGGCGTTGCCGATGGAGACACACCACGCACAATCCCGGCAAGCACATTTTCATCGAGCGTGGGGTTCAAAGCCGAAGCGATGATATAAGCCGCAGCCGTGGAACGGGAAATACCGGCGTAACAGTGAACGAGCAAAGGCGCATCCATGGGCCAGCCCTTCGCGAAGTCCAGAAGCGCCCGCACGTGGCTTTCATCGGGAGCGACCAATCCCGCACGCGGTTCAACAATATCGTTGAATGTCAGCGACAGGCGCACGGCATCATAGCCATCCGGCAGAGCCGCAGGGATTTCGCTTCCAAGCGTCACAACATGGCTTGGTCGGTGCAAGGCAAGCTGTACTGCCAGTTGCGACAGGGGCGTCACGACGATCCGGCTCATCGGTTCTGTCGCGCTTTCTCCAATGCCGCAAATCGTGCGAGGAAATCCGTCTGCACCTCCTGTGTGGGGCGGGGTGTTATATCCAGTCCTGCCGGATCGAAACCACGCGGACGCCCGAAATATTTGACGGCCTCCGCCTCGGTGAAACCTGCAAGCCGGGTCGCCTCAAAGAATGCTGCGACCTGATCGGCGCGCTTGATGAGTGTTTTGAGCGGAGCCGGCACTGTTATCGGCAACGAGAAGCGCAGATGAATAGCGTTTTCCAGCCGCGTTTCGATCATCTTGTAGTTGCCGCCCATCACCGCCTTGAAAGGGGAGATCATGTCGCCGATCACATATTCCGGCGCGTCGTGCAAAAGCGACAGTAGCTGCCATTCTATGCTGGCATCAGGCACCAGCCGGGTGAATATCTGGTCCACCAGAAGCGAATGCTGTGCGACCGAAAATGCGTGTTCACCGACAGTCTGCCCGTTCCATCGCGCCACACGGGCAAGGCCATGGGCTATATCCTCAATCTCGACATCAAGCGGGGATGGGTCGAGCAGGTCGAGGCGACGGCCCGACAACATGCGTTGCCAAGCGCGCATCTTGCCGGAAGATCGGTCGGCGCTTGCCATCAGGCATCACCTGCTTCGGCTTCCGGAAATCCGAACCGCACGTGCGGCGGCAAGGTGAGGGTGATTGGTGTCTCGCCCGCCAGAATGACGCTTTCGGCATCTATCGCATCCTTGACCCGGTCGATGCGTACGAGCGCGATGCCAATCCTTTCAGCAGAGCTTCCCATCGTGCCGATGTCACGTCCATCCACAGTAATCGGCGTGCCCATCGGCGGAAGTGGGGCCCGAGAACGGGCCACAAGAACACGCCGCCGTGCCGTACCGCGATGCTGCATTCGGGACACGACTTCCTGCCCGATGAAACAGCCTTTCGGAAAGGAGACGCCGCCCGTCTGGTCGAAGTTGACGTCATGCGGGAACACGTCGCTGTAAGCGAAATCCGTTTCACCTTCCGCTATGCCATATTCCGCGCGCAGCTTCGTCCATGCGCTCTCATCGGTCGCGCCATCTGCCTGACCATAAATCCGGCAGACATTCAGTTCGGCTGGAAAGCGGCTATCGCGCTTGATTGAATCACTTTGTGAAGAATGCGATTCAGTTTGCCAGGAAACGCTGACAAGCGATTCTGGCAACTGCTTTATTTCGGCTTTCGCGCGCAGCCTGTAGAGAGTGATACGCTTGATGAAATCGGCGGCGATGCTTGCCGGGAGATCGAAGCGCAAGCCGTCATCGATGCGGGAAACGAGAAAGTCGAACAGGATTTTCCCTTGCGGAGCAAGCAATGCGCCGGGTTTCAGGTCGTCCGGTCCAAGCTTGTCGAGATCGGTCGTAATCACAGCCTGCAGAAACTTTTCAGCCTCATCGCCCGTGATGTGAACCAATGCCCTGTTGGAAAGATTTACCGTTTCAGCTGCCGTCGTCATTGCTTCGTCCTTGCCTTTCGCGCCCTCGTTACGTAAGCCGCAATGGACAGGCTCGCAAGTCCCATCAAACTGGCAGGAGACAACCATGGCCGAAACATTCGACACGATTTTGAAGGGTGCAACGATCGTCAATCACGACGGTATAGGCCAGCGCGACATCGGTATTCGCAATGGGCGCATCGCTGCCATAGGCTCTCTTTCCACCAACACGGCGGGTGAGGTGATCGATTGCACCGGCCTGCATATTCTGCCCGGTGTGGTCGACAGCCAGGTGCATTTCCGCGAGCCCGGTCTTGAACACAAGGAAGATCTCGAAACCGGCTCTCTTGCCGCCGTGTTGGGCGGTGTAACTTCCGTATTCGAGATGCCGAACACGAAACCGCTCACGACTTCGGCGGAAACGCTGGAAGACAAAGTGAGACGTGGCCGTCATCGTATGCACTGCGATTTTGCTTTCTGGGTTGGCGGCACGCGCGACAATGCGAAGGACGTTGCCGAACTGGAACGCCTGCCGGGCGCTGCGGGCATCAAGGTATTCATGGGATCATCCACAGGCGATCTGCTGGTCGAGGACGACGACGGCGTGCGCTCGATCCTCAAGAACACGCGTCGCCGCGCAGCCTTCCATTCGGAGGACGAGTTCCGGCTTGAAGAGCGTAAGGGTTTGCGGGTTGAGGGCGATCCGTCGAGCCATCCGGTCTGGCGCGATGAAATTGCTGCGCTGCAATGCACGGAACGGCTTGTGCGCATCGCGCGCGATACCGGAGCACGTATTCATGTGCTGCATATCTCCACTGCCGAGGAAATCGACTTCCTGAAAGATCACAAGGATGTTGCGACCTGCGAAGCAACGCCCCATCATCTCACCCTGTCGGCGGATGACTACAAGACGCTCGGCAATCTCATCCAGATGAACCCGCCAGTGCGCGACAAGCGCCACCGCGATGGCGTGTGGAAGGGGATCGATCAGGGTATTGTCGATGTCCTCGGTTCCGACCATGCCCCGCACACGCTGGAAGAAAAGCAGAAGCCCTATCCGGCTTCCCCCTCCGGCATGACGGGCGTGCAGACGCTCGTGCCGATCATGCTCGATCACATCAATGCGGGCAGGCTCACACTCGAGCGTTTCGTCGATCTTTCCAGCCACGGCCCGAACCGCATTTTTGGCATGGCTCGCAAAGGACGCATCGCGGTCGGCTATGATGCAGACCTCACCATCGTGGACATGAAGCGCCGCGAAACGATCACGCATGAGCAGGCCGGTTCGAAAGCCGGCTGGACGCCCTATCATGGCAAGACCGTTACCGGATGGCCGATTGGAACTTTCGTGCGCGGTATCAAGGTGATGTGGGAAGCGGAAATCGTGAACGCCAACAAGGGCGAGCCGGTAGAGTTCCTCGAAGCATTGCCGCATCGCTGAAGTTGGCGTGATCTGTCCGCTCTTTGTCCGTAAGGCGGCTTTCGGTCGTGGTTGCAAGGCGTATTTTCCCCCTATAGTCTTTTCATAGGGAGAACAAAAATGTCCGCTCACGATACTGCTCTGCTGGTAATCGACGCTCAGGAGTCATTCCGCCACCGGCCTTATTACCGGGACGAAGAGGTTGGCGGCTATATTGAGCGCCAGCAGGCGCTGATTGATGGCGCCAAGCGTGGCGGTATTCCGGTGGTGCAGATTTTTCACGTCGAGAATGAAGGCCCGTTCTCGGAAGCGTCGGGTCTGGTGAAGGCAATCTCGCCGCTATCGATTGAACCTGACGCAGTTTTCCGCAAGCGCCGCCACAGCGCGCTGGTCGGAAGCGGGCTTGACGTCTGGCTGGTCGCCAACTGCATCCGCCGCGTGCTGGTCTCCGGCATTCGTACCGAGCAATGCTGCGAGACGACTACGCGGCAGGCATCTGATTTCGGATATCAGGTCGATTTCGTCAGCGAAGCGACATTGACCTTCCCGATGACGGACGCAACTGGCCGTGAATGGAGCGCTGCAGATATCAAGGCTCGCACCGAGCTTGTGCTGGCCAATCGCTTTGCCCGTATCGTAACTGTGGAACAAGCGCTGGCTGCGCCCGGAGAACGGAAGGCGGCATGAGTGTTCAAGCGGACATTGCCCGGATAGTTCCGGTTTATGTCGTTATCCCGCCCCGTGTGCTTTTGCTCGACGTGGCGGGACCGCTTGAGGTTTTGCGCAAGGCAAATCTCGAGCAGAATAAGGTGCGGTTCGATGTTCGCTATATCGGGCCCGCGCCAACTGCGATCAGTTCCATTGGCCTCTCGGTTGCGGGTGTAGAGCCGCTGCCGGAGGTTCTGCCGGATGGCGCGCTCGTTATTGTGTCAGGCGCTGCAGACGTCCCGCTCGGAAGTGCGGAGACCGATCGATCCGCCGATGCTGTGCTGGAAAAGGACATCGTTCTGTGGCTTCGCCGGGCGGTGCGTCCGGGCGTACGGCTGGTGACGATCTGTTCCGGCGCGCTGCTCGCAGCGCGTGCAGGGCTGCTCGACGGCTATTCCTGCACCACCCACCACCTGACGATCAGCGAGCTTGAGAATCTGGCACCTGCGGCGCGGGTGCATGAAAACAGGCTGTTCGTGGAAGATGGCGAGCGGCTGACAAGCGCAGGCATCACCGCAGGCATCGATTTGATGCTGCACATCGTTGCCGGGCTGACCGATCATGCCACGGCGCTGGCGGTTGCGCGCTATCTGGTCGTTTATCTGCGTCGAAGCGGCAGTGATCCGCAGCTATCGCCCTGGCTTGAAGGGCGAAATCACCTGAACCCCGTCGTGCATCGCGCACAGGATGCCATCGCGCATGATCCCGCAGCCGAATGGTCGGTGGAAAGACTGGCAAATATCGGCGGGGCCAGCCCGCGCAATTTTTCGCGGCTTTTCAACGAATATGCCGGAATGACGGTGACGGATTACGTCAACCGGCTCAAGATCAGCCTCGCGCGCGAGATGCTCATGAATTCGGAACTGGATATTGAAAATGTTGCGACAAAGGCTGGCTTTGCTTCTGCGCGCCAGTTTCGTCGGGTCTGGCAGCGCATCTACAAGGAGCCGCCGAGCCGGGTTCGCATTGCGGCCTGATTACTCGCCAGCGGTAAAAAAGCGCCAGCTGCCGTCCGGCCCGATCCCGATACTATAGAAAATATAGCCGCCCGCCTTCTTCATGTCCTCGAAATCGCCAGCGGTGACGATCTCGAAAAGCTCCACAATCTGCGGCGGCGTCAGTCTGTCGAGAGGCATGGCGTAGAAATAGGGCCAGACATAGACCTCGTCCTCCTTGCCCGGATTCAGATGGACGTAGCCTGTGTCCAGAAGATCGACGATGATTGCGAGAACTTCGCGGCCTGCTTCATCGCCCGAAAGCGATTTGAGGAAATCGATAACGTCTTCCTCATGGTCTTCCAGCGAGAGCTGTGTCGCCTTGTCCTCGACGCCGAGAAGCGGACGCAATTGCTCAATGTCGCCGGAACGGGCGGCTTGCAACATGCGCTCGCGCATCAATTTCACAGGCTCCGGAAGCTTGTCGAAATCGCGGTGGATTTCCGGCATGGGCTTGGAGGCCGCCGGGAGAGGCGCCGTGTCCGGCGATATTCTCGGCACCGCGCGCGGAAGTGCACCGGGCAGAGGAATGGGGGATGGATTGCCTTCATCCGCCACGGCACGGGCACCCGGACGCTGCAGGAAACCCGACTGATCCGCCAGCGCGAGATCGAATGAATTTGCCGCCGCAGCGGGCAGGGCAATGCCTGAGGCAAGGAATATCCCTGCCAGCAGATTTCGGGGCGAGGCGGAGTTCCTGATCGAGAATGACATTTGGCGCTGGAAGGGGGACGCCGGAAGGGAACTGCGGCGCCGGTCTGGTCCCGCGACCGGCGTTTTTTCTGCTCTTACTGAAGAATGCGCTGCGGCAGGAAAGTTCCCGCTACAATCTGTTCACGCATCTTTTCGATCAACTCCAGCGCGCAGTCGTCGCCTGCCTCACGGATCAGTTCGGTAAGCGCTGTCGTAAAGGCTGCTTCGGCAAGGATTTCCGGTTCGATACCTTCAGAGATACCGTCAGCCCAGGCCTCATTATGATATTCGATTGCGACGAGTTTCTTCTCGCGCGCAATCATTTCGTCCAGATCGACCGGTGCATGTTCCATAGATTTCATCCTGGCTTTCGCCTTTCTGTCGCACTGCCGGTGTCTCACCGTTTTGAGGGAGTTCAACCGCCTGGCAACCTGACTGCCTTCTTAAGACAGTGTTAACAGATTATCACGGATTTGAATGAACTAATCCTGTCAATCCGCACAAGAGTGAATGATTGGTTAATTTCCATAGCGTGAGATGATCTCGTTCGACAAGTCCC
>Ga0180221_1001693_pt1 | contig 14078 bp, 14 predicted proteins | sample eDN5th37CKraftMG_FD_151339 | JGI IMG/M metagenome (GOLD analysis project Ga0180221, IMG submission 151339) | Enriched Miracle-Growth compost microbial communities from Emeryville, California, USA - eDNA 5th pass 37_C Kraft MG (version 2) (version 2) ...
CGGATCACGCGGGCAGCTCCTTCGTCGGGAGGCCGGGCACGGGCGCGGGCACACGGGCGGTGAGCACGAACCGGTCGCCCCGGGTCGCCGTCTCGAGGGAGCCGCCGACGGCGGCCAGCCGCTCGCGCAGGCCGACCAGGCCGTTGCCCCCGCCCGCGGCGTCGTCTCCGCGGACGCCGTCGTTGGTCACGGTGAGCGCGAGCTCCCGGGGGGAGCCCTCCGTGGTGGTCTCGGTGAGGTCGATGCGGCTCTCGCGCGCCGCCGAGTGCCGCACGATGTTGGTGACCCCTTCGCGCACCACCCAGGCCAGCGCCTCGACCTGCGGGGCGTCGAGCACGGGCACGTCGCCCACCACCCGCACCGTCACGCCGGCGGCGCGCAGCACCGACCGCGCGCCGTCGAGCTCGGTGGCGAGGTCGGCGGCGCGGTAGCCGGCGACGACGCCGCGCACCTCGCGCAGCGACTCCTGCGCCAGCTCGCGCACCTCGTCCATCTGGTCCGCGCCGCGCGGGTCGTCGCGCCGGGCCAGCGCGGCGGCGAGCTCGGACTTCACGGCGACGGCGGACAGGGCCCGCCCGACGACGTCGTGCATGTCGCGGGCGATGCGCAGCCGCTCCTCCGCGACCGCGAGGCGCGCCGTGACGCCGCGGGCCTCGTCGAGCCGGCGCACCACCTCGACCGTCCACATCGAGATCCGCACCGTGCTGGACCAGAACACGATGAACGCCATGAACAGCACCGCCACGAGGACGGTGACCCTGAGCGGCTCCTCGCCCGAGGTCGCCCTCAGGACGGCGATCACGAGGGCGAAGACCCCGGCCGCCGCCGTGATCCAGCGGTAGGTGGTCGCGACCGCCAGCGCGCCGCAGGTCGCCGCGCCGACCACCGCCACCATCACGCTGCGCGGGTCGTCCAGGGGCCCGCCCCCCGCGTACGCCGGCAGCGCCACCACGGAGGCCACCACCACCACGACCGAGACGGCCAGCAGGCCGACCACGACGGGCCGCGGGCGCCACCCCGACCATAGCGGGCCGTCGAACCCGGTGTGCACCACGACCAGGCAGATCCCGGTGTGCGCCAGGCTCACGACGGCGAGGAACGCGGCGACGAGCGGGGGCGGTGCCACGCCGAGCTCGGCGAGCACGGAGACCGCGTAGAGGTAGAAGAACGGCTCGAAGAGCACGATGAGGTAGAGGCTCACCCGGGTGTACACCTCGACACCGCGCGCGCCTCCCCCGCGTGCGCCTCCGGCGCGGGGCGTGGCGGTCGGGTCGGGCGTCACGGGGCCAGCCTGCCACGGCCGTGCCCCCGGGCGGCGCCGAGGGAGTCGGTCACCGCCGCGGCTCCCAGCGCATCCAGCGCCGGGAGGCGAGGACGCCCAGCGCCGTCCACGCCGCGAGCACGGCCACCGGCACCGCGGCCGCGCCGAAGGTCTCGGCGAACGTCACGACCTCGCCGCCGTCGAGGCCGGCGGTGCCGAGCAGCATGAGGTCCGTGACCGGCCGCAGGGGGGTGAAGGTGCCGATCGTGCCGAGCACGCCCTCGGACGCCCCGGGAGCGCCGAACAGCCCGGCGAACGGGATCGCGACGATCAGCAGGGGCAGCGTGGTGAGCTGCGCGGACTCGACCGTCCGGGACAGGCCCGACGTCGCGGCCGCCAGCACGGTGAGCATGACCGAGCCGCCGACGATCGCGACCACGACGAGCAGCGGGTTGACGAAGGCGGGCGGCTCGAGGAACACCGACACCGCGGCGATGCCGAGGGCCGTCTGCGCCAGCGCCACCGCCACGGCCGGGACCGCCGTGCCGGCGAGGATCTCCGCGCGGGAGCTCTCGCCCACCAGGTACCGCTTGAGCACCAGCTCCTCGCGCCGGGCCACGAGGGCCACGGTGAGGTTGTAGTAGACGACGAACGCGAGCGCCATGAACGTCAGCAGGTTCACCAGGACGGCGCCCTGGAGGGCCCCCGCCTGCTCGCCGAGGCCGCCGAGCGAGGCGAACAGCCCGACCATCATGGGCGGCAGGGCGAGGGCGTTGAACAGGGCCGTGCGGTTGCGCACGAGCAGCCTCAGCTCCGCGCGGGCGAGGGCGCTGACGCGCCGGCCGGCGCCTCGACCGGCGGCCGGGGCGGGACGACGGCGGCCTGCGGGGGCCGCGGTGGTGGACAGGGTGCTCATGCTGCTGCCTCCTCGGGACGGGTGGTGGTGTCGTGGGCGTCCGGGGCGTCGTCGAGGGCGAGGAACGCCTGCTCGAGCGACGCCGACCGGGCGTCGAGGTCGTCGAGCCGCAGGCGCCGGGCGTCGGCCCACTGCAGCAGCGTGAACAGGTCGTCCTGCAGCCGGGTGGTGCGCAGCCGGAGCCGTCCGGTGCGGTCAACCTCGGGGGCGCCCACGACGCCGGCCAGCGCGGGCAGGTCGGCCACGGCGGGCGTAACCTCCCGGCCGCCGGCGTTGCGGACGACCGCCTCGACGCGGGCGGGCTCGGCGCCGACGATGTCGGCGACGGACCCCGACCGCGCGACCCGGCCCGCCCGCATGATCGCGATGCGGTCGGCGAGCTGCTCGGCCTCCTCCAGGTAGTGGGTGGTGAGCAGCACGGTGGTGCCGGCCTCGAGCATCCCCCGCACGAGCCCCCAGGTGGCGCGGCGGCTCTCCGGGTCGAGCCCGGTCGTCGGCTCGTCGAGGAAGAGCAGCTCGGGGTCGCCCATCGTGGCGAGGGCGAGATCGAGGCGGCGCTTCTCGCCGCCCGACAGGCTGGCGACCCGCACGTCGGCGCGGTGCGCGAGCCCGACGGCGCCGAGCACGTCGCCCACCCGGCGCGGACGGCTGAGGGTGCGCGCCCAGGTGCGCGCCGTCTCCGCGACGGTGAGGTCTCCGGAGAAGCCGGCGCTCTGCAGCATGATCCCGAGCGAGCCGACGACCTGCCGGCGCTCCCGGTACGGGTCGTGGCCCAGCACCCGGACGGTGCCGCCGTCGGCGGGCGCGAGGCCCTCGACGAGCTCGACGAACGACGTCTTGCCCGCCCCGTTGGTGCCGAGCAGGGCCACGAGCTCCCCGCGATGGACGTCGAGGTCGACCCCGCGCACGGCCTCGAACGTGCCGTACCGGCGGCGGGCCCCGCGGACGTGGATGATCGGTTCCGAAGTCATGCCCCCACACTTGCCCCGACCCGCGACCGCAGGTAGTGCCGCCGGTCACCGGGTTCCGTGACCGCCGCACGGGTGGGCCGTGACATCTGTCATGGGGTCGTCCGCCATGGGGCGTCACGAGGGCGCGGTGCGGCAGGATGCAGGCATGGCCCACACCGCGGGCGCCGAGGTCGTGGCGCTGTACGACGAGGCGGGGCGGCCGTGCGGCACCGCACCCCGGGTACGGGTGCGCGCCGAGAACCTGCGGCACGCGGCCACGGCGGTCGTGGTGCGCAACGGCGCCGGCGACGTGTACGTGCACCGCCGCACCGACACCAAGGACCTCTACCCCGGCCGGTACGACTTCTGCGCGGGCGGTGTGCTGCGCGCCGGGGAGGACCCTCTCGAGTCGGCGCGCCGCGAGCTGGCCGAGGAGCTCGGCGTGACCGGGGTGGCGCTGGTGCCCCTCGGCGCGGCCGACTACGCCGACGAGCACACCCGGATGCGCGAGTTCCTCTACGAGTGCACCTACGACGGCCCGGTCACGTGGCAGCCCGACGAGGTCGCCTGGGGCGCCTGGGTGACCCCGGCCCGGCTGCTGCGGATGCTCGACGACCTGCCGTTCATGCCCGACGGCGTGGCCAACTTCCGCACCTGGCTCGACGACCTCCGCGCCACCCTGCCGAGGTAGTACCGGGTCCGGCGAGGTAGTACAGGTTCCCGCGAGGTAGTACAGCGTCCGGCGAGGTAGTACCGCGAATCGGCTCCGGGGATCACCGCGCGGCGACGTCCGCCATGAGGTCGGCGGACAGCGGGGCGAGCGGGTGCGGCGCGACCGGCCGGGCGGGATCGACCCAGGCGAGCTCCTCGAGCTCGGCGCGCGGCTCGACGGCGAACCCGGCCGGCAGCGCGACCTCGAAGACGTGCGCGTCGACCACGTGGTCGGGCTCGTTGGCGGCGACGGCGGTGCGGCGGCCGAGCGGGCGGGCGGACGCCGGGTCCACGGCGAGGCCGATCTCCTCGGCGCACTCGCGCACGAGCGCGGCGACCGGCTCCTCGCCGGGCTCGATCTTGCCGCCCACCTGCATGAACGCGGTGGTGCCGCGCTTGCGCACGAGCAGCGCGCGGCCGTCGTCGCGCACGATGACGGCGGCGACGATGTGCAGGGTGGTGACGCCGGTGGTGCTGCGGCCGGTCATGTCAGGGCTGCTCCGCGATCTCCTCGATGACCTTCCCCTCCAGCACCTGCACCACGAGCTGCACCCCGTGCAGCCCGGTGGCGGTGATGTCCGGGTCGTCGGCGGACCAGTCGCCGTACGGGTCGGGGCCGGCGGCCTTCTCGGGAGTTTTCTCCGGAGCCGCTGACAGACGGCCCGCCGGGGCGGGCGATGCCGGAGCGGGCGGCGTCGGCCGGGCAGGTGCTGCCGGCGGCGCGGGCTCGGGCCGCGACGACGCGGCGGGCCGGGCGAACGCCGGCTCGGCGGGTTCGTCGAGCGGCGGCTCGGGCTCGTCCTCGCGCGGGGGCTCGTGCAGCGAGACGCCGGCGAGCCAGGCGGCGTCGGCCTCGTCCGCCGTGGTCGAGCCGGGGCGCTCGTCCTGGGCGGCACGCGGTGCGGGCGGCTCCACGACTGCGACGGCGGTGCGCTGGCGCGGCGCGGTCGCGGCGATCGTGGAGGTCGAGGGGCGCGCGCCCGGCCCCGCGTTGCCGACGAACGCGCCTCCCCCACCGCGGGTCGGGCCCTCGCCGGGCGGCGGGACGTCGGGCCACGCGGCGTCGTCGGGCTCCTCGGGGGCGTCGCCGCCCGGCTCGGACGGGCTCGAGGAGGTGCCTGCCTCGCGGGCGCGCGCTCCGGCCTCGACCTCGACGATCTCGATCTGCACGGCGATGCCGAGGGTCTGGTAGACGGCGTCCGAGATGGTCTCCGGGCGCCCCTGGCGCGCCAGCGCGACGACGGCCGGCGCGAACCCGAGGCGCAGCACGTCGCCCTCGAGGCTCAGCACCTGGGCGTTCTCGCCGAGGAACGCGGAGGCCCGCGGGCTCGGGATGGCGGCCAGGACCTCGGGCCAGCGCCGCCGGACCACCTCGGAGGTCACGCCGCTCTCAGGAGCGGGCGGCGTGGGCTCCGCTGCGGTGTCGGCAACCGGGGAGGGCTCGGCCGGCTCCTCCGCGGCGGGCTCGGGCTCAGCGGGCTCGGGTTCAGCGGGCTCGGGCTCTGCGGGCTCGGACTCTGCGGACGGCGCGGCGTCGTCGGACGGCGCGGCCTCGGCCGGCTCGTCCGTCGCCGGCTCCGGCTCGACCGTCCTCTCGGCGGACGGCGCGGTGTCGACCGGCTCGACCACGGGCTCGGGCTCCGCCGCGCGCTCGGGCTCCGCCGCACGCCGGGGTTCGGTGGCCTGCTCCGGCTCGGCGGGGCGATCCGCGTCGGCGGGTCGCCGGATCGCCTGCAGGGCGGCCCGGGCGGCGGCGGCTCCGCTCAGCCCGCCGGCTCCGCCCGCCGTCGCGGGCTCGGTCGTGGACGGCGCCGGGGAATCCACCGCGGGCGCACGACCGTCCGCGGGCGCGGTCGGCGCGGCCGCGGTCCCCGGGGAGATGACCCCTCGCTCGAGCCGGTCGATCCGCGCGGCGAGCCCCTCCGCGCCGTCGTCGGCGCCGGGCAACAGCAGGCGCGCGCAGAGCAGCTCGAGGTGCAGCCGGGGCGAGGTGGCGCCCGTCATCTCGGTGAGCGCGGCGTTGACGAGGTCGGCCGCGCGCGACAGCTCGGACACCCCGAGGCGCCCCGCCTGCCCGCGCATCCGCTCGAGCTGGTCGGCGGGCAGGCCGCGGAGGACGGCCTCGGCGGCGTCGCCCGACACGGCGATGACGATGAGGTCGCGCAGGCGCTCCAGCACGTCCTCGACGAAGCGGCGCGGCTCGTGCCCGGTCGCGATCACCTGGTCGACGACGCGGAAGATCGACGCGCCGTCGCGGGCGGCGAGCGCGTCGACGACGTCGTCGAGCAGGGTCGCGTGCGTGAAGCCGAGCAGGCCGACGGCGGTGTCGTACTCGACCTTCCCGTCCGACGCCCCCGCGATGAGCTGGTCGAGCACGGAGAGGCTGTCGCGCACGGAGCCGCCGCCCGCGCGGGTCACCAGCGGCACGACGCCCCCGCCCAGCTCGATCCCCTCGGCCGCGGTGAGCTGCTCGAGGTACGGCCCCAGCACGTCCGGCGGCACGAGGCGGAACGGGTAGTGGTGGGTGCGCGAGCGGATGGTGCCGATCACCTTGTCCGGCTCGGTGGTCGCGAAGACGAACTTCACGTGCGGCGGCGGCTCCTCGACAATCTTGAGCAGGGCGTTGAATCCCTGCGGCGTCACCATGTGCGCCTCGTCGAGGATGAAGATCTTGTACCGGTCGCGGGCGGGCGCGAACGTGGCGCGCTCGCGCAGGTCGCGGGCGTCGTCGACGCCGTTGTGGCTGGCCGCGTCGATCTCCACGACGTCGAGCGAGCCCGAGCCGCCCCGCGCCAGCTCCACGCACGACGGACACTCGCCGCACGGCGTGTCGATCGGGTGCTCCGGGGTGTTGCGGGCGCAGTTGAGCGTGCGCGCGAGGATGCGCGCGGACGTCGTCTTGCCGCAGCCGCGGGGCCCGGAGAACAGGTAGGCGTGGTTGACGCGCCCGCTGCGCAGGGCCTGCATGAGCGGTGCGGTGACGTGCTCCTGGCCGATCACCTCGGCGAACGTCTCGGGCCGGTAGCGGCGGTACAGGGCTGTCGTCACTCCGCTAACCCTAGACGCCGCGGCCGACAGGGACGAGGCTCCTGCACAGGCGGCTAATGTGAGTGACTCACATTTGTGCGTAGGCTGACGACATGGCCACCGCGACCCCCTCGCCGCCCACCCCCCGCGCGCTCCGCACGCGCGCGAAGATCCTCGACGTGGCGCTCGACCTCTTCGAGCGGCAGGGATACGACGCGACGACGGTCGCGCAGGTCGCCTCCGGCGCCGGGATCACGCAGATGACGTTCTTCCGCCACTTCCCCACCAAGGACGCGGTCCTCGTCGGCGACCCGTACGACCCGCTGATCGCGGAGGCGGTGGGCGCTCAGCCCCGGGACCTGCCGCCCCTCGAGCGCGTGCGGCGCGGCATGCTCGCCGCCCTCGGCGACGTCACCCCCACGGAGGACGCCACCGCTCACCGACGGGTCGCGCTCGTCGCCGCGAACCCGCGTCTGCGCGCCGCCGTGTCCGCCGCGACCGCGGCCACGGAGAGCGCGATCGCGGAGCGCCTCGTCGCCGCCGGCGTCGACCGCTTCGACGCGACGGTCGCGGCGGCCGCGTGCCTCGGCGCCTGCACCGCCGCGCTGCTCTCCCGCACCGGCCCCACCCCGTCGCTGGCCGAGACCGTCACGCGCGCGCTGGAGGTGCTCGATGCCTGACGCCCTGCTGCTCGACGACGTGCGGCACACCTTCGGCGGCCGGCGGCACGGCGCCCGCCCGGCACTGTCAGGGCTGTCACTGGCGGTCGCGCCCGGCGAGGTCGTGGCGATGATCGGGCTCAACGGGGCGGGCAAGACGACGGCCCTCCGTGCGCTCGCGGGCCGCCTACGCCCTGCGGAGGGACGGGCACGCGTGCTGGGGCACGACCCGGCGCGCCTCCCCGTGGCGGCCGCCCGACGGTTCGGCCATGTCGTGGGCGCCGCCCTGGTGGACCCCGCCCTCACCGTCACCGAGAACCTGCGGGTCGCGGCGCGGCTGCACGGCCTGCCTCCCCGCGCCGTCGACGGAGCGGTCTCGTCGGTCGTGGACCTCCTCGACCTCGCCTCCTGGGCCCACGCCCGCGCCCGCACCCTCTCCCTCGGGAACGCCCAGCGGCTCGGCATCGCGTGCGCCGTCGTCCACGGGCCCGACGCCCTCGTCCTGGACGAACCCACGTCGGCCCTCGACCCGCGCGGCGTCGTGCTCGTGCGCGAGCTCGTCCGCGACCGGGCCGCGAACGGCGCCGCCGTGCTGGTCTCCAGCCACCACCTCGACGAGGTGGCGCGCGTCGCGGACCGGGTGCTCGCGGTGCACGACGGCCGGGTCGTCGGGACGCTCCAGCCCGGTGAGGCGGACCTCGAGCGCCGGTTCTTCGCCCTGGTCCTCGAGGCCGACGCCCGGCTCGCGACCCGGAGGGCCGCATGAACGCCCTGCGCACCGCGCTGCTCGTCGAGGCCCTGGTGTGGCGCCGAGCCACCGTGCAGCGCCTCGCGACGCCGCTGCTGGTCACCCTGGTCCCGGTCACGTCGGTCGGGATGACGGCGCTCGCCCGGTCGGGCGCCGCGGGCGGCGCGGGAGCGGCGAAGCTCGCCGACTACGCCACCGGCGACATCGCGACCACGCACCTCCTCGTCGCCGGCCAGATCCTCTCCGTCGCGGTCCTCATGGCCGGCGGGTTCGGCGTCGCCGCGGGGTTCGGCCAGCCGCTCGCCGACGGTCGCGCCGGGGCGGCCTTCGGCCTCGCGACCCCGCGCGAGGCGCTGGCCCTCGCCCGCGCCCTGGTCGTGCTCGGCTGGCTCGCCGCGTGCGTGGTCGGCGCGGTCGCGCTGACCGTCGGGGCGTCGGCGGCCGTCGCGGCGTCGATGTCCGCCCCGTTCGGGTCGTCGGCGTGGGAGGCGGCGGGGCGGGCGCTCGCGGCCGGCCTGCTGGGCGCCGGCCTCGTGCTGCCGTTCGCCGCCGTCGCGACCGCGACCCGGAGCGCGCTCGCGACCATCGGCACCCTGATCGGCGTCGTCGCGCTGACGCAGCTCGTGGTGCTGGTCGGCGCCGGCGCATGGTTCCCCTATGCCGTCCCGTCCCTGTGGACCGGCACGGGAGGGCCCGCCGCCGCGGCCGCGATCGGCGGGCCCGCGCTGGCCCTCACCGCGGCCGTCGCGCCCGCGGCGGCCGCGCTCGTCGTCGTGCAGTGGCGTCGCCTGACGGACGTGTAGCCGACGCAGCGCGACGGTCGGCGGCTGCCGACGCCCTCCGCGTCGCGGCCGCGGTCACGCGGTGGACGACGCCCGTCGCTCAGCGATCGCGTCCACCTGCGCGCGCAGGGTCGCGGTCGTCAGGCCGACCCAGCGCGCGACCACGGCGAGCTCCTCCGGGGAGAACTGCCGCGTCACCTCGGCCATCCCCCGGCCCAGCCCGGCGAAGGCCGCGGCGACCTCCGGCGACGGGGAGGTGGTCGCCGCGATGACCAGGCGGCGCCGGTCGGCGGGGTCGCGTTCCCGGCGGGCGTGCCCCCTGCGCTCGAGCCGGTCCACGAGCCCGGTGACGGCCCCCGCGGTGAGCCCGGTGCGGCGCGCGAGGTCGGTGGCGGACATCGGCCCGTCCCGGCGGAGCATGCCGAGCGCCTTGTGGTCCGCCGCGGAGAGACCCATCAGCGCGCCGACGGCGTCGTGGAAGAGGACGACCGCGTCGCTCAGCTCCGTCCCGAGCAGGTCTCCCCCGCCGTCACCGCCCGCACCGTCCGCCGTCATGCCCCTATCCTCCACCACACCAGATAGTTTAGACTGCTAAACCATCTAGCACACCAAAGCAATAGGAGCTCTCATGCACACCGGCATCCACGAAGCCTGGACCGTGCTCGGCCAGGCCTTCTCGTTCACGGCTCGCCACTACGTCGTCGTCCTCGCGCTGGGCGGCCTCGCCTCCCTGCAGCGGTTCCTCGCGGTCGGGGGCGACGAGCGCTTCGCCTGGGCCGGGGGCGTGCCCGGCGAGGTCTTCACCGGCGTCGTCCGCGTGCTCTTCCTCGTCTGGGTGGTGCGCACGATGTTCGCCGGCGCGGGGGTGTCGTGGTCGCAGGCCGGACCCCGCCTGTCCGCGTTCGCCGGCTCGCACGCGCCGATGCTCGTCGCCAGCGGCGTCGCGCTCGTCCTCCTCACCCTGGTCGCCAAGGGGATCCCCGACGGGATCGCCGCGACCCTCGACGGCGACGCCCGCGCGACCTTCCAGTCCTGGGAGCTCGCGATCAAGAACGTCACCGTCATCCCGTTCACCATGATCTGGATGACGGCGATCGCCCGCGTCGCCGTCGTGGGCGGCACCGGGACGCTCGCGCTCGAGGCGTCGCGCGTCAGTGCGGGGTGACCGGCGGCAGGACGAGGTCAGCGGTGCAGCACCGTGCGCGCGAGGCGGTTGCCGACCCACTGCACGAGCTGCACGATGACGATGATCACCGCGACGGTGACGAGCACGACCATCCAGTTGTAGCGCTGGTACCCATACGTCAGCGCAAAGTTGCCGAGCCCGCCGCCGCCGATGAGGCCGGCGATCGCGGACATGTCGAGCACCGCGATGAACAGGAACGTGTAGCCGAGGATCAGCGGGGCGAGCGCCTCGGGGACCAGCACCGTCGTGATGATGCGCCACGACGACGCCCCCATCGCGCGGGCCGCCTCGACGACGCCGGGGTCGATGCCCACGAGGTTCTGCTCGACGATGCGGGACGTGCCGAACGCCGTCATGACCGACAGCGGGAAGATGAACGCCTCGGTGCCGAGCGTCGTGCCGACCACCTGCAGCGTCACCGGCCCGAGCAGCGTCACGAAGATGATGAACGGGATCGGGCGCACGATGTTCACGAGCACGTTGAGGACGCCGAACACGACCTTGTTCGCCAGGAGGTTGCCGGGCCGGGTCACGTAGAGCGCGAGCCCCAGCGCCAGGCCCGCGAGGCCGCCGGTGAGCAGCGCGATCGTGACCATCTGCAGCGTCTGGCCGAACGCCTCCCACAGCAGCGGCCACAGGGTGGACCAGTCGCGGTTCATCAGGCACCTCCGAGGTGGCCGTGGCGCAGGACGGCGTCGCGGGCGACGCCGTACGGGTCACCGAGGTCGTCGCCGGGATCGGGCGGCCCGCCCTGCGGGTCGTGCTCGGCCCGCAGGGCACGCGGGTCGTCGACGGGCTGCTGGGCGGTGCCGAGGTCGACGACGTCGGCGTGCTCGCGCAGCGCGGCGAGGAAGGTCGTGATGCGGTCGTCGGGGGCGACGAGCTCGACGGTGAGCGAGCCGAACGGCCGCTGGCCGACCTCGCTGATGCCGCCGAAGACGACGGAGCCGTCCACCTCGTGCTCGCGCAGCAGGCGGAAGAGCTCGGTGCCCGAGCTCGCGCCCTCGCGCACCCCGACGGTGACGAGGCGGCCGGGGTGGCGCTCGCGCAGGCGGGCGAGCGCGTCGGGCGAGGGCCGGTCGTGCATGGACGTGCCGACGAACCGCTGGGCGGCGTCGGCGCTGGGCGCGGAGAAGACGTCGTACACGTCCCCGACCTCGACGACCTTGCCGTGCTCCATGACGGCGACGCGGTCGCACAGGGACCGCACGACGTCCATCTCGTGCGTGATGACGACGATGGTGATGCCGAGCTCGGCGTTGACGCGCCGCAGGAGTGCCAGGACGTCGCGGGTGGTCTCGGGGTCGAGCGCCGAGGTCGCCTCGTCGGCGAGCAGGATGGTGGGCGACGTCGCGAGGGCGCGGGCGATGCCCACGCGCTGCTTCTGCCCGCCGGAGAGCTGGCGCGGGTAGGCCCGCGCCTTGTCGGACAGCCCGACGAACTCGAGCAGCTCGGCGACGCGCGCCGCGCGCTTCTCCTGGGGCCAGCGCGCCACCTTGAGGGGGTAGGCGACGTTGCCCGCGACCGTGCGCGAGCTGAGCAGGTTGAACTGCTGGAAGATCATGCCGATCCGCGCGCGGACGGCGCGGACCTTGCGCTCGGGGAGCCCGCTGAGGTCGGTGCCCTCGACCACCACGGACCCGGAGGTCACGGTCTCCAGCGCGTTCACGAGCCGCACCAGCGTGGACTTGCCCGCGCCGGAGTAGCCGATGACGCCGAAGATCTCGCCCGCGCGGACGGTCAGGGACACGTCATCGACGGCCCGCACGGCGCGGTCGCCGTCGCCGAACGTCTTCGACACCCCGCGCAGCTCGATCGCCGGCGCCGCCGAGGCGGGTCCGGTCGTCTTCTCGCTCACCTGTTCGTCCTCACTGGTTCCGGGCCGGCGGCATGTCCGCCGTCCGCCCGATGTGTCGTGCGGTCCATCGTGCCCAGCGCGACGGCCGGGACGCGCGGGCTGGCCCGCGCACCCCGGCCGTCGTGAGGTCAGGACGCGTTGCGGATGTCGTCCTCGAGCCCGGCGAGGATCTCCTGCAGCTCCTCGGGCGAGTTGTCCTTGATGACGGCGGTGCCGCCGGAGGCCTTCTGCTCGGCCGCGACGACCTCGTCCGAGTGCGAGATCTCGGCCAGCTTCGCCAGGTCGGGGTCGTCCTTGTCCTCCGCGCGCGCCACCCAGACGTTGATGTAGGGCGCGGCGGCCTCGGAGTCGGGGTCGTCCTGGAAGAGCGCGTCGTCGGCCGACAGCCCGGCGTCCTCGAGGAAGTCGTTGTTGACGATCGACGCGTCGACCGACTGGAGCTGGATCGGGGTCTGCTCGGCGGCGACCGGGGTGACGGTGACCTTGGAGCCGGGCAGCACGTCGGCCTCGGTGGAGACGGCGCTGCCGCCGTCCTTGAGCTCGACGAGCCCGGCGTCCTGCAGCACGAGGAGCGCGCGGGCCAGGTTGGTCGGGTCGTTCGGCACGGCGACCTCGCCGCCGGCGGGGATCTGCTCGACCGAGTCGTGCTTCTCCGAGTACAGGCCGAGCGGGTAGACGGCCGTGGCGCCGATGGGCGTCAGGTCGTCGTCGGCGTCGACGTTGTAGCCGGCGAGGAACTGCAGGTGCTGGAACTGGTTCGCGTCCAGCTCGCCCTGCGAGAGGGAGGGGTTGGCCTGCGTGTAGTCCTGCAGGTCGACGAGCTCGATGGTGAGGCCCGCGGCCTCGGCCTGCTCGGTGAAGACCGCCCACTTGTCGTCGGCGGCGCCGACGACGCCGATGCGGAGCGTGCCGTCGCCCTCCGCGTTGCCCGCCCCGCCGCAGGCGGAGAGGGTCATCGTGGCGGCCGCGGCGACGGCGGTGACGGCGAGGAAGCGGGTGCGGGTGCTGTTCCGGGACACGGGTGGGTCCTTCCGGGCGGGCGCCGGGTACGGCGCCGGTGAGGGTGGGGTGCGGCGGCCACGGCCATCAGCTCGAGGCGGCGGGAGGTGAGGATCCCCGGCGGGCCGGGGGCGACGACGAGGTCGTCAGGCGCGACGCGGCTGAGGCGTCAGTCGAGCTCGCACATTCGGCCCGGGGTCATCGCGGCGCGGCACATCTCGCCGCGACGGCAGGAGCGCGCGGTGGAGAAGGCTGCGGGAGCGATGCGGGACATGCCCTCAGAGTGACCACCCGCAGGCCGGTTCACCAAGCCGATGACCCGTGAATCTCATACAGTGGACGTTCTGGCGTTCGCATCGCGGACAACGTGACCCGCGGCACATCTCGCGGCGCTGCGAGGAGGTGTGCGGAGACGTGAAGGACCCCTCGCACACCCACCAGAGCTCACTTACCCTTGCTGCCTTCCGGCCCTGGGGGAGTTCGGCGAGATGGTGCCGCACGAGGGGTCTGCCCGACAGCCTAACCGAGACCCCGGCCCGTCCCGAAACCGGCGGCCGAGACCGCCGTCACGCCCGCAGGATTCGGAGCCACGGCCGGGTGTCGGCTATTCTTCTGGGGCTGCCCGCGCAGGATGCGGGCCGCGCTCCAGGAGGATTCGCCTAGCGGCCTATGGCGCACGCTTGGAAAGCGTGTTGGGTTCACGCCCTCGGGGGTTCGAATCCCCCATCCTCCGCCGGACCGAAGGGCCCGCACCTCAGGGTGCGGGCCCTTCGTCGTCCCGTCGATCGCTGTGGGCGCTCGTCTGGCGCTATCCGACCCGGAATAGCGCCGAACGAGCGCCCACAACACCTCGGGGCCGGCGCTCAGTCGAGCGCGGGGACCGCGAGGTCCACCAGCTCGTCCGCCTGCTCGACGAACCACTGGCCGGCGGGCGGGTCGACCATGCCGCGCTCGGGGTCGAGCGGGCCGCCGGTGCCGCGG
>Ga0180221_1001696_pt1 | contig 14051 bp, 13 predicted proteins | sample eDN5th37CKraftMG_FD_151339 | JGI IMG/M metagenome (GOLD analysis project Ga0180221, IMG submission 151339) | Enriched Miracle-Growth compost microbial communities from Emeryville, California, USA - eDNA 5th pass 37_C Kraft MG (version 2) (version 2) ...
GCGTGTGCACGTCGGCCTGGGAAAGCACGACGAACAGCAGGAAGGGCGACAGGACGAAGAACGTCAGGCGGCCGAGGACGTGCGAAGCGTGCGGTCCGAGCAGATCGATGCGACCGAGCACCCAGCCGAGGAAGATCGCGAGGCCCACGACGACGAATCCCGTGAGCACATCCAGCACGTTTCGAGCATAGGGCCGCAGGCGAGTTCGCCCGGCGACTGCTCGCCTGCTCGACTGGCGAACGCCTGTATCAAGGCGTACTGAGTTCTTGGCTCTTCGGGAGCCAGAACAGACTGGAGCGTTGGCCGTCTCGCGCACCTGCCCGTCGACCTCAGCTTGGGGCGGGCTCAAGCTGTCGTATCCGGTTCGCCTGCCATGACGCTGCAGCGAGTGCTCCGGCTGCCAGTACTGCGAGGGTGATCGCCGCCGTGAGAAGGCTCGCGCCCCCCAGCCACCCCGCGATCGGATAGGTGACGAGGAAGCACGCGTGGGAGAGAGCGAACTGCGCGGTGTAGACGAGGTTGCGGTTCTGCGGAGTGGAGGCTTCCGCCAGGAGCCGAGACGAGGGCGTGTTCACGAGGGAGGTAGCCATGCCGAGGATCACCCACGTTGCCAGGAGCGCCGGCCAGCCGCCTGGGGTATGGGAAAGTAGTCCGGTGACGGTTGCGGCCGCGATCAGTCCGAGGACGATCAGGATGCCCCCGGCTAGCATCGGGCGGATGACGCCGAAGCGGTCGACAATCCAAGGGATGTTGAGCGCCACGGTCAGTGAGCCGATGCCATAGCAGGCCAGGGCGAGGGTGAGCGCCGCGTCGTCCAACCCAAACACCGCGCGGGCGTAGACGACGGAGTTGACGAGGACGATGGCAGTCCCGGCAGCAACGATGACGTTGGTCATCATCACGAACCGCAGCGTCGGAGTGCGGGTGAACACGCGCACGCCGGTGGGGAGTCGCTGCCAGAACGTGTCGGTGGAGGCGTCAGTCTCTCGAGCGGGGAGTTTCGCGATCAGCACGAGTACGGCCGAGCAGGCGAAGCCCAACGCGGTGCCGAGGAACAGGTTGTTGTTAGAGACGACCGTGAGAAGCGCCGCGGCGACGATCGGGCTCAGCAGCGCTTCAAGGTCGTATGCGAGGCGGGACAGTGACAGGGCGCGCGTGTAGTCGCGGGACTCGGGAAGCACGCTGGGGATGAGGGACTGGAACGCGGGAGTGAAGGTCGCGGATGCCGATTGGAGGACGAAGACGAGCACATAGATCTGCCACGTCTCCGTCACCATCGGGAGGGAGAGGGCGATCGCGAACCGGATCGCATCGGCGCTGACCAGGACGATCTTCTTTGGCAGTCGGTCGACGAGCGCTGCGACCAAGGGGGCGACGCCGACGTAGGCGACCATCTTGATAGTCAGAGCGGTCCCGAGGACGGCGCCAGCAGAGTCGCCCGCGAGGTCGAACGCGAGCAGGCCCAGAGCAACGGTGAGAAGACCCGTGCCGAGCAGGGCGAGCACCTGGGCGCAGAACAGGGCTCGGTAGGTGGGGTTGCGCAGTACGCGGATCATGCGTGGTGTCCGGGGTGCTCGTCGACGGCGTGCTCCGCCTGCCGGATCGCTTCGATCACAAGCCGCATAGCGTGCTCGTCGGTGAGGCGGTAAAACGCCTTGTTGCCGTCCTGGCGAACGCGCACGAGCTTGCCCCACCGGAGCTTCGCTAGATGCTGAGACACGGCGGCGGAGCTGCGTTCGACGACGTCGGCCAGGCTGTTGACGGACAGCTCGCCGCCCCGCAGCGCCAGCACGATGCGGATGCGGGTTGCGTCTGCGAGGAGCCGGAACACCTCGACGGCGACTTCGATGTACTCGCTGTCGGGAGAGAGGTCATCACCATTCGTATCTACGTGCATACGCAGATACTATTACGGTGAGGTGAGTTGTCTCGCGCGGTGCCAAGCTCGGAGGCCGGTCCGGGCGGGGGGCCAGCACTCTACGGGTCGAGAGTTAACGCGCCCGGAACGTGGCGCGGCGTGTCGCGGAGCTCTAATCGCGGAATGTGGGGCAAGACTCGTCTAAGAAGCACCAAGACCCCGAGCGCAACCCCGCTCTCGGAATGAGGTCAGGGGCGATCGAGGTCAAGGGCGGATCTGGCAGGATCTCCGTTCGAGACTAGCCCCTCGTGGTTCGGAGCTCGGTATTGGTGCCGAGTTTCCGGCCATGAGGGGACCCGGTGCTTCGGAAAGAAGAAGCTGATGGCATCCAAGCCGCAGTATCGTCCCGGTCAGTCAGTGCCGAAGAGCGGACAGTATCCGCTGGTCGGGCCCCGCGGAGGCGCCACTGGTCAGGAGGTAACCTCAACCAAGGGTGAGCCCTTCCCGCCGACGCCCAAGCCGGGCATGGGCTACGGCAAGCCGGACCTGACGAAATAACCAGGCAGCGTCTCGCTGCCTCGGAGAGCCCCTGGGATTCCCTCGGGGGCTCTCCGTGTGGAGCACCGTCCTCGCAACCCGCGCCCCCTTCATCCCTCGGCGTCGAGCCGATTGGTCAGCCCTTGAAGAGCCGCGCGGTCCGATGCCGCCGGAGACCTACTCCGCCGAGGCGTCAGCCCTACGTTGGTTCCGGTCGAGCACGCGGGTCGACACGGTGATGTGTGGGCCGTTGTGCGAACGATGCCTCCGGTCAGGCGCGGTGGCGCGATGCACGTGTCGAAGCAGCACGGTGCTGCTCAGTTCACGTTGAGGAGGCGGCGGTTAGCGCTCGCCTCCTCAACCTGGCGCATCGCTATTCGGGTGGCGCCGACTGAGCGTCCTTGGGCAATGCGACGATTCCGCTCGCGTCTGCGAGGAGGATGTCGCCGGCGTTGGTGATGGCTATCGCTTCGGGTCCGTCTCCGGCTGCACCGACTTGCGTCCACTCGTCGGATCCTGCAGCGGTCACCCACACGGTGAGGTCGGCCGCCACGCCGACGATCCGCTCCCGGTCGGGAGAGGAGTTGAGGAGCGCGATCAGTGGCGGCGTCCCCGGCCACACGCCGAAGGTAGCCCCCTGGTCGGTGCTGGTCAGTAACCCGTCCGTTGTGGATGCGATGAGCCGGTTCCCCGCGTCGACAGTGAGGTTGAACGCCTCGACGGACGCGCCCGTCGAAGCCCAGGATTCTCCTGCATCGCGACTGTGCAGGAGTTTGGGGCTGTCGGTTGGCAGTCCGAACACGGTGCCGTCTGGTGCGGCGGTGAGCACGTGGAAGTCCTTCGACCCGGTGAACGCCAGCGGTGTCCACGTCTGGGCACCGTCGGTGCTGCGGATGATCCCGAGGTGGGGGGCGCCCAGGTCGGGTGGCGTGTCGGGGCCGGGGTGACCGGAGGCGAGAAGGACGTCGCCGACCGCGGTCAACCCCATGGCGTCGAAGCCCGGCCCGTCGACGGGTGCCACCGACTCGCCGTCCGCGCTGGCCGTGTAGATGCCTTCATGGGTGCCGATGAGGAAGCCGTCGCTCGTGGGGTCCGGGACGATGCCGTGGACGTGAGTGATCGATGAGGACGTGGTTGCTTGTGGGGTTGGTGCTGCTGCGGTCGCCGCGCACCCGGTGAGCGCGAGCGCGGCCGCGGCCAGCAGCGCGAGCGCGACTGGCGATCGACGGCGCGCTCGAGTTGCGGTGCGGCGGACGGTGGGCAGAGAGGAGAGGTGGCTGTGCATCATGGTCGTCGACCTGCAAGCGCCGACCGTGGAGTGGGGCGGGTTACCCGCCCCACTCGCTTCGGTCAGAGGCTGGCGAGGATGTCCTCCATGGTTTCGATCTCCGCTGACTGGTCGTCGACGATCTTCTGAGCGAGGGCGACGGCGTCCGGGTTCTGGCCGTCGTCCACCTGGTCCTGAGCCATCGTGATCGCCCCGTTGTGGTGCTCGATCATCTGCTCCAAGAACAGCCGTGACGCGTCAGGACCGGTGGCGGCCTCAAGGTCCTGCATGTCTTCCTCGGTCATCATGCCGTCGCCGTGGTCCATGCCATCCATGCCCGTACCGGAGTCGGCGCCCCACTCCTCAAGCCATCCCTCGAGGAGGTCGATTTCGGGCTGCTGTGCGGCTTTGATGTCCTCGGCAAGGGATGTCACGCGGGGATCGACGTCCTCTTTGGTGAGGACGGCGTCGGACATCTCGATCGCCTGCCGGTGATGTTCGATCATCATCGTGGCGAACATGATGTCCGCCTCGTTCGTGTTCGTAGCCGGCGCGGAGCTGCTGCCGTTGCCGTGCTCCATGCCGGGCATGCCGTTACCGGTGGCCCCGGTGTCTGAGCAGCCGGCCAAGGCGAGGACGGCGGTGAGGGCGATCGCGGGGGTCGCCAAAGTGCGGATCTTCATGAGGGTTCTCCAAGAGTCGATAGTGGGCGCGTGGCCCGGTGTGATCGGTGGTGGTCGGCGGCAGCTCCGCTGCCGTACCGCTCCGATCACGTTCGACTGATACAGAGAACGTTCAATGATGGGCCTGGCGGCGCGGCGAGGAACCGCACGGCCCACAGCAGGCGAGGTACACGCTCACCCCTTGTTTCACGGAAGGCATTTCCCAGGCCTCGACGCGGCGTCAACAGAAGGAGCGTCAGCAGAAGCCCGATAACGCACGCCATCCAGGCCGAGGAGTGTTCGCCCTGGCCGCAGGCCGCGCATCCCACTTCGGGATCCGCTGGAGCAGCCGGACCGTGATGAACGTTCATCTGGGCGGTTGCTTGAGCGACGGTCCCCGTCGAAGGCTCCGCGCTCACCGCGTGCGTGTTGAGCGAGTGCATCGCCAGGAGCCCGACGATAACGGCGATGCTGACGGCGAGGACGACCATGACGTTGCGTCCCAGCGTGCGAGGGCCTTGCACGTGCTGTGCCATACGTACGAGCGACATCGTGACCCTCCTCTCTTTCAGGGTACGTCTCTTTCTTGAGGCCGCTACGCGCGGCGGGACACGTTGCGGGGGTCCAGGTCAAGGCGTCGTAGCAGTTGCGCGTTGAGCGCCACGACGATCGTGGACAGGGACATGAGAACTGCGCCGACCGACATGGGCAGGACGAATCCGACCGGTGCGAGCACCCCCGCAGCCAGAGGGACGGAGATGAGGTTGTATCCCGCCGCCCACCACAGGTTTTGCTTCATCTTTCGGTAGCTGGCGCTGGACAACTCCATCACCGACAGCACGGACCGAGGGTCGTCGCTGGCGAGGATGACCCCGGCTGATGCGATGGCGACGTCCGTCCCGGCGCCGATGGCGATTCCGACGTCCGCTTGGGCGAGGGCCGGCGCGTCGTTGACACCGTCGCCGACCATGGCGACCTTGCGGCCCTCTGTCTGGAGCTGCTTGACCTTGGACGCCTTGTCCTCGGGGCGGACACCAGCGAAGTAGCGGTCGATGCCCAGGTCGTCCGCCACCGCAGCGGCGACCGCTTCAGCGTCACCGGTGATCATCACGACCTGGACGTCGCGGCGGTGGAGCGCGTCGATCGCGTCGCGGGATTCGGGACGGATTTCGTCGGCGAGCCGCAGCGCACCGGCGACAGCGCCGTCGACGAGGACGTGGAGGATGATTGCGCCCTCCTCGCGCCACTGGTCCGCGATGGGCAACTCGACGGACTGCTCCTGCTCGAGAAGGTGCGGCCCACCCACTTGCACGACGCGGTCGTTCACACGCGCCCGCACCCCGACGGCGGGCGACGACTCGAACTCCGTGGAGGAGGGCACGCGGAGCGCCTTCGACTTCGCCGCGTTCACGATCGCTCGCGCCAGCGGGTGCTCGGAGTCCGCCTCCGCGGCGGCGGCGAGGGTGAGCAGTTCGTCCGCGTTGATGCCGGTGACCGGCTCGATACCGGTCACCGCGGGGGTGCCCTTGGTGAGGGTGCCGGTCTTATCGAACAGGACGGTATCGACGGTGCGCATGCTCTCCAGTGCCAGCCGATCCTTCACCAGAACGCCACCGCGGGCGGCGCGCTCGGTCGCGATCGAGACCACCAGCGGGATGGCCAGACCCAGAGCGTGAGGGCACGCGATCACCAGCACGGTGATGGTGCGGACGACTGCTTCGTCGGGAAGCCCCACCAGTGACCAGACGACCGCGGTGATCACGCCTGCGAGCAGCGCGAACCAGAACAGCCAGCCGGCGGCACGGTCCGCAAGGCGTTGGGCGTGGGAGGAGGAGTTCTGCGCCTCGGCGACGAGCCTCTGGATCCCGGCGAGCGCAGTGTCCTCGCCCACTGCGGTGATCTGCACGCGGACACCGCTGTCGGTGGCGACCGTGCCGGCGATGACCTGCTCGCCGTCGCTGCGCCGCACCGGGCGGGATTCGCCGGTGATCATCGACTCATCCATGCTCGCGGAGCCTTGAACGATGCGGCCGTCGGCCGGGACGCGGCCGCCGGGTCGGACGACCACGACGTCATCGACCTGCAGGTCGGCCGGCGCGACGGTGACGGTGGTGTCACCGTCGACCTTCTCCGCCTCGTCCGGCAGCAACGCCGCCAGCGAGTCGAGGGCGGAGGTGGTCTGCGCGAGGGAGCGCATCTCGATCCAGTGGCCGAGCAGCATGATGACGATCAGCAGCGCCAGCTCCCACCAGAAGTCGAGCTGGTGATGCAGCAGGCCCAAGCTCGCGCCCGAGGAGGCGATGAACGCGACCGTGATGGCCAACGCGATCAGGAGCATCATCCCCGGCTTCCGGCTCCGGAGCTCACTGACGGCGCCGGTGAGGAACGGGGCACCGCCCCAGACGAACATGACCGTGCCCAGAGCCGGAGAGATCCACGTCACCCAGCCGGACTCGGGCAGCGGGTAGCCGATGAGCATGGCGAACATCGCGGAGAAGCCGACCACCGGAACCGCGAGGACGAGCATGATCCAGAACAGGCGACGGAACCGTCCCACGTGGTCTGCGTGACCGGCGTGACCTGCGTGCTGGCCATGGTCCGCGTTACCGGCATGTCCAGTCTGCCCGGTATGTCCAGTGCGCCCGGCGTCACGGCCGGCACTGACGTGGCCCGCGTGTGTCTTGCGCTGCTCGGGCGGACCGTCATGGCCGGACATGTGCTGGTGGTCCTGGTGCGCGCCCTCGGTGTGCCCGTGGTGGTGGTGGGTGTGGTCACGGGCTTCGGTTTCCGCCGCCTGTTCCCGTAGGTCGCGGGCGGTGGGCTGGTCATCCACCGGGGTGGGGATGGAGTGGTCGTGGTGGTCGTGCTGGCTCATGTCGAGCTCCTTCCTCCTCGCACCCGGCCGGGTGCTCGAGGTGTGTCAAACCGTTTGGTGGACCTGCTCGGCCGCGTCGACGACCGACGAGGTGCGTCGCGGAACGGGTCGGAAGCTGCGCAGCCGAAGACTGTTGGTCACCACGAACACCGACGACAGTGCCATCGCTGCGGCAGCGACCAGCGGGTTGAGTAGCCCAGCCATGGCCACGGGGATCGCGGCCACGTTGTACGCGAACGCCCAGAACAGATTGCCCTTGATGGTTCCCAGCGTTCGGCGCGCGAGCCGGATCGCGTCGGCGACCACCAGCAGGTCGCCCGAGACGACGGTGATGTCGCTGGCGGCGATCGCGGCGTCGGTTCCGCCGCCCATGGCGAGGCCGAGGTCGGCGGCGGCCAGAGCCGCGGCATCGTTGACCCCGTCACCGACCATCGCGACCGTTCGTCCTTCGGACTGGAGTCGTCGGACGAGCTCGAGCTTGCCGGCCGGGGTGACCCCCGCGAAGACCTGGTCGATGCCGACCGCTGCCGCGATGTGGTGCGCCGCTCCTTCGTTGTCGCCGGTGAGGAGCACGGGCGTCAGGAGCAGGTCGCGGAACCGGCGGATCGCTTCGCCGCTGGTGGGCTTGACGGTGTCGGCGACCGCGATCAGGCCCAGCAGGGCGCCGTCGCGGGCGACAGCGACGACGGTGGCACCCGCGTTCGCGAATTCTTCGGCCTGACGGTGCACATCGCCGTCGAAGGCCACGCTCCACTGTTCCTGCACCCAGTCGGGACGACCGGCGACCACCATCGATCCCGCCACGACGCCTTGGACACCGAAGCCGGCGTGAGAGGCAAACGTCTCCGCCATCGCGACGGCCTCCGCCCGGGCAGTGATGGCACGGGCAACGGGGTGCTCCGAGCCGGACTCGACCGCGGCCGCGGAACTGAGCAGTTCTTGCTCCGTGATGCCGGGAGACGGATGGGTGCCGGTGACGCTCATGACACCGGAGGTGACCGTGCCGGTCTTGTCGAGCACGATGGTGTCGACCTTGCGCGTCTGCTCGAGCACCTGCGGGCCGCGGATGAGGATGCCCATCTGGGACCCTCGTCCGGTGCCCACCAGCAGCGCCGTCGGGGTGGCGAGACCCAGCGCACACGGGCAGGCGATGATCAGCGTTGCGACCGCCGCCGTGAACGCCAGCTCCATCGAGCCCCCGAGGATCAGCCAGCCGGCGAAGGCGGCGGTCGACAGAAGGATCACCGCGGGAACGAACACCGCAGAGACACGGTCGGCCAGACGCTGTACCTGCGCCTTTCCCGTCTGCGCCTGCTCCATGAGCCGCCGCATCCGCGACAGTTCCGTGTCAGCGCCGACCCGGGTGATCTCCACGATCAGGCGGCCTCCGACGTTCACGGTTGCGCCCACCACCCGCGAGCCGGGCTCGACCTCGACCGGGACGGACTCACCGGTGAGCATGCTGGCATCGATCGCTGAGGTGCCGTCGACCACGAGACCGTCCGAGGGGATCTTCTCCCCGGGACGCACCAGAACGGTGTCGCCCACCATCAGTTGCGAGACGGGGACACGCTGCTCCGTCCCGTTCACGAGCTTCACGGCGTCTTTCGCGCCGAGTTCCAGCAGGGCCCGCAGCGCTTCGGACGACGACCGGCGGGCGCGTGCTTCGGCGTACCGTCCGGCGAGGATGAAGACGGTGACCAGCGCCGCGACCTCCAGGTAGATCTCGTGGCCACCGGCCTGCGGGGTGCCGACGAGCGTGAAGGTCATCGTCATGCCGGTCATCCCGGCGCCGCCGAAGAACAGCGCGAACAGCGACCAGCCGAACGCAGCGAGCACGCCGATGCTGATGAGGGTGTCCATCGTCGCGGCCCCGTGTCGCGCGTTGACGGCCGCGGCGCGGTGGAACGGCCAGGCACCCCACACCGCGACGGGCGCGGTCAGCGCGAGCGCGAGCCACTGCCAGTAAGTGAACTGCCACGCCGGCACCATCGACAGCACGGCGACGGGCACGGCCAGCGCGGCGCTGATCAGCAACCGACGCCGCAACGACACCAATTCCGGGTCGATCATTGCTTCGCGAGGGTCGTCTTCGTTGTCTGTGACAGGGGGCGCCGGGAGGGCGGCCCGGTATCCGGCAGCCTCGACCGCCGCGATCAGCGCGGCCGAATCCACGTCATCGCCGCGGACATGCGCCTTCTCGGTCGCGTAGTTCACCGTCGCCTCGACACCGGGCAGCTTGTTCAGCTTCCGTTCGATGCGTGTCGCGCACGACGCGCACGTCATCCCGGTGATGTCGAGCTCAACATCGACCGTGCTCATGAGGGACTGCCGGCCAGGCTGTAACCGGCCTCCTCGACAGCGGCCTGCACGGCGGACTCCGCGATGGGCGACGAGCTTCGGATGGTCACCCGCGACGTGCCGCCCGCGTTGAGGTCCACGGACACGCCCTCCACACCGTCAATAGCGGACAGTTCCTCGGTGACGCTCTTCACGCAGTGGGAGCAGGTCATCCCCGACACCAGCACGTCCGACGTCACAGCGGGCTCGGTGGCGGCGATCGGCGCGGAAACGGCATCCGAGGTGGCGCAGCAGGCGCAGCTCGCGCCGGTGTCCTTCAGTCCCAGGTCAGTCCGGTTGTCGATGGTCATGATGGTCTCCTTCAGGGGTGGATGGGGGTGAGGGTGTCAGGAGCGAACGAGACGAGCGATGGCCTCGTTGGCTTCGCGGATCTTCTCGGCAGCGACGGCACCGCCCTCGGCGCTCGCTTCGGCGACGCAGTGGCTGAGGTGATCGCCGAGCAGGGAGAGGGCCACGGTCTCCAGGGCCTTCGTGGCGGCCGACACCTGCGTGAGGATGTCGATGCAGTACTGGTCCTCCTCGACCATGCGGGCGATTCCTCGCACCTGCCCCTCCGCGCGCCGCAGCCGCTTGAGCAGGTCGTCCTTGTTGGCAACGTATCCGTTCATGTGCCCGACTATACCCCCTGGGGGTATTACAAGCAAGCGGCCCTGAGCAGGGCCGATGACACGATTACTCTACCGGGGCAGGGTATGCAAGCCCCCTTTGAAGTTGCCGCTGACGACGTACGGTGCTCCGATCCGCCAGCTCTAGGGAAGGAGACGGCCATGACCGTCACGGAGAGAATGCTGCAGAGCCCCCCGGCGACCGATGGCGACGTGAACAGGGCACTACTTGAATGCCTGGAGTCGTGCGTCGAATGCGCCCAAGCATGTACCGCGTGCGCGGACGCGTGTCTGGGGGAGGACATGGTCGCGGAACTCACGACGTGTATCCGGAAGAACCTGGACTGCGCCGACGTGTGCGCGGCAGCGGCTTCGGCGCTTACTCGGCAAACCGGCGAGAACGCCGATGTCCTCCGCGCGCTCGTCGAGGCGTGCCGCGCGGCCTGTGCGTCGTGCGCCGCCGAGTGCGAACAGCACGCCGAGATGCACGCACACTGCCGGGTGTGCGCCGAGGCATGCCGCCGTTGCGAGCAAGCCTGCGCGGAGCTCATCGACACCTTGTAGCTCGGGGAACAGACGACGCTGGGTGACGCTTCGGCGCGACGTTCGCCGAAGCGGCTCCGTTAGGAAGCAGCGGAGGAGGCCCCGCCCGCCATCGTCTTCAGAGTTTGAATGTACTGGGCGTATGTGGCCCCGGAGTCCTTTGCGTGAAGTTCAAGTGTGTGCGGCGAATAGCCGAGCGCTTCGGCGGCGATCGTGACCGGTGCAAGCTTGGTGAGCTCGTTCAGTGTGCCGAGTCGGGCGGCTCGAACCTGTAGGTGCTGCCGAAGGCGCTGCGCAAGGTGATCCGGGTTGACGGGTTGACCCGGCTTGGTCCCTGGGAACACCCAGTCGGTGGTGGGGTGCGCGGCGGTGTTCGGAGCGAGCGTCTCCTGTCGAAGCGTTCGCCACGCCTCGTCGAACGGTTCGGGGACGGGGAGGGGGACGCCGCTGAGCAGGATGCTGACCTGACCGGTTCTCAGGTCGACGTCTTTCCATGTGAGGCGGACAACGTCCTCGATTTGTTGCCCAAAGACGAGCACCAAGACGCCGGCGACCCGGTCGCGGCTGCTCATGACCTCAGGGTCGGTGAGGTTCGCACTCGCCTCGCGCTGCTCGGTGAGGCTCATCCGCACAGCTGTTCCGCGCCGGTGTCGGGGCATCCGCAAGTCGGTGTTGGCGAGCCGCACGCGACGCGCCCAGTTCAAGAAGTCTGCCGCGATGAGGCGCGTCGTCGACCCTCCGGTAGCCCATTCCTCAATGTCGCCCTGCGTGGCATCGCCGAGTTCGAGATCGCGATCCGCGAGCCAGTTGAGAAATTCGACAGCGACGGTGGTGGCCTGCTTCCTGCGCAGGAACGTGCCTCGGTCAACTTGACCGGCCCGCCTCATTTTCGACAGATGGCTCCAGTGGATGTAACGCAACAGTACGCCGCGATCGGTGGCTCGATGGAGCCGGCGAGGGACCTCGCTGACCCACTCGGTGAACACGGCCAGGTATTCATCGCGGCGGGGGAGCGCTCCGTGCTCGACGAGCAAGCCACGGACATACTCCCGTGTCCTCGACGCCGACAGTTGGTCGAGTGCTTCATGAGACGTGGGACCGGCGACCAATGCCCGGAAAAACTCCTGGACGTGGGGCTGGCGTAGCCAGGTGAGGCCGCTGTTGGCCCGCTTCATGCCTTTGAGCGCGGAGGCAAACTGTTCAAGGGCTGGGGAAATGCGACCGGTGGACGTGTCGGTGAGAGTTTCGTCGACCAGGTCGCTGAGCGTGCAGCGCCAGCAGCGGCCCCCGGAGTACAGTTCGTCCTCCTGGCCGCACCGGACGCAGTCGACGTTCAGGCGGATGCCCGAACATGTTCGGCAGGTTGGCCCGTCAGGTGAGACCCCGGGAAGGACGCCGACGTGCTCCGGGTACAGTTGCGGATCCTCTGGCGCCTTGGGCCTACTCATCGTCCCGGACCAGCTTGATGCGATGAGAGATGTTGGAGGGCTTCGACGACGCGGGGTCATCACCGATCGCCGGTGCGTTGGCGCGACGGACGGACTGCATCTCCACCACCGGCTCGAAGAGGTCATTGGGGGTGCAGTCGAGGATGTCGCAAAGGGCAGCGAATGTGCGCGCGGGGATTCGTTCCGGTGTGCCGGTGACAAGCCGCCAGACCTGAGCCTCCGAGAGTGATATGCCGCGCGCCCGAAGGAGGGGCATGAGCTCGGTGCTCTTCCAGAGATTGCGCTTGGCCATCATCTGCCTGAGGTTCCAGTTGTAGCCGATGCGGCGCTGTTCAGGCATCGCGGCCCTCCTGCAGTTGGGCGGTGCGTTGAAGAATCATCCGCTGGACCTCCTTCTGTTTGAAGTCGGCCGAAACGCTGGTGTAGAGGCCTGTAGTGGACGCGTTTTGATGACCGACCTGCGTCTGGACGAAAGTTGGGTCATAGCCGGCCTCCAGAAGGTGCGTTACGTAGGAGTGCCGCAGGCAATGCAAACCCAGCTTCTTCGGCAACCCGGCGCGGTCTCGTACCTTGACAAAGGCGTTCCCGAACGTGCTCAACCCGACGCGCGACTGGCGTTCACTTGGCCAAAGCGCCATCCCAGCCTCGGCTTTCGGAAACGAATCGCGCCGACCGGGGGAGAGCCAGCTTTCGAGGAGCGGAACAGCCCAGTCGAACTCGGGGACCGTGAGGACAGTCCGCCGTCTTGGGCCGGATCCTGCGGTGCCCTTGCCCCAACGGACTGTCAGTGCGCCGAAGGTGCCGTAGTCCGGGACATATGGGTTTGGTCCGAAGTCGACGACTTCGAGCATGGAGAGTTCCCGTCTGCGAAGCCCGAAGGCATAGCAGATCTTGAATGCTACGGAGTCGCGCAAGAGGCTGGACCACCGTTTCGAGCCGGCCGCGTGCTCGCGATCAACGGCGTCGTCGACGTAGTCGAACAGCATCTGCAGCTCTTTGTGCGAGAAGGCACGCCGCGACGATGGTACGGCATTGTCCGCGGTGTGATGCGGCGAGTTCCACTCGAAGACGATCTGCGCAGGATGGTCGTCGAAAGTGGCCGCGCAGTAGCCCACCCAGCCGTATGCGGGGTTCGTGGTGTAGCTGCAGAACTCACCGATCGTGCCGCTGTAAGCGCGCATCGTGGCTTTCGCTCGGGGCTCTCCATTTGATTTCGGCTCCGCGACGAACTCCTCGTAGTCGACGGGGGACCATTCCCAAGGGTATGTGCCCGTGTATTCCTGGAAGCGCTTCACCAACGCGAGCTTCGGCTTGATCGTGCTTACCTCGGAGCCTTTGGCCAACATCTGCGTTCGCCAGCCCTCGACCATGGCTTCGAAGACTCGCTCTTCCGCGCGGAAGAGCTGGATGGACGGGTCGCGAAGCGACCTCGGCACGGATCCCACAACGCGCTCGGACATCTGCATCCATTCGAAGAAACTTGCATCTAATGCGAGAAACGTACGCTGGTGCGAGTTCCCGGCGCAATAGATACGGCGAACACTCGGAGATGATCGACCGCAATTCCGCAAATCACCTGGGCTTTCTCCGTTTCATCGACGCGTACTCAGTTCTTGCATCTAATGCAACTCAGGCGGTTTTCTCTCCGATAATGTACATTATGTCAGTTCGAGTGTGAGCGCCCCTGCCCTGAGATCGCGAAAGCAAGTTGCAGACACCTCGCAGCATGAACGCCTCACACGCGGTTCTCCCCTGCAGTTTGAGGCTCGCTCGTGACGACGTCGCACGCGTGCACTACCGTCCTGTCTGAGACGGCTCCGCCGAATCTGTCCGCGCGTCAGGAGGAAATCATGCTCCCGGAGATCAACTACTGGGCGGTGCTGCTCGCCACCCTC
>Ga0180221_1001697_pt1 | contig 14050 bp, 13 predicted proteins | sample eDN5th37CKraftMG_FD_151339 | JGI IMG/M metagenome (GOLD analysis project Ga0180221, IMG submission 151339) | Enriched Miracle-Growth compost microbial communities from Emeryville, California, USA - eDNA 5th pass 37_C Kraft MG (version 2) (version 2) ...
GAGCCGGAGCGCCGGCCCTTCCGGGTCGAGAACGGCATCGCCACCGGTCCCGGCGTCTGCGACATGAAGGCCGGGCTGGTGCAGAACATGTTCGTGCTGGCCGCCTTCGCGCAGTTCGGCGGCGCGCCCGGCCCGCTGGTCGGGTTGTTCACCGGCGATGAGGAGATCGGCTCGCCCGAAGGCCGCCCGGTGATCGAGGCCGAGGCCCGTCAGGCCCGCGTCGTCTTCAACTCCGAGCCGGGCCGTCCCTCGGGCGCCGTGGTCACCGGCCGCAAGGGCGGCGTCTTCATGGTGATGGACATTGAGGGGAAGGCCGCGCATTCCGGCGGCAATTTCGAGGCCGGCATCAGCGCCATCGAGGAACTGGCACGCAAGGTGCAGGCGATCCATGCGCTGACCGACATCCCGCGCGGCATCACGCTGAATGTCGGCCTGGTCTCGGGCGGGCAGAGCGTGAACACGGTGGCACCCTGGGCGCAGGGGCAGATCGACCTGCGCTACATCCACCCCGAGGACCGCGACGACATCATGGGGCGCATCCACGCCATCGTGGAGAAGAGCTTCGTACCCGGCACCCGTGCCCGCCTGGCCATTCGCGGCGAGTTCCTGCCGCTGGCGCAGAATCCGGGCACGGAGGCGGTGTTCGGCATCTACAAGGCGGCGGCGGCGGAGAGCGGCTTCGAGACCAAGGGCGAGTTCGCCGGCGGCTGCGCCGATAGCGGCTTCACCGCGGCGGTCGGCGCGCCGACGCTCTGCGCCGTGGGCCCGGTGGGCGGCAAGGCGCACAGTCCGGAGGAATATCTGGAGGTCGCGACCCTGGTGCCGCGCGCCCAGGCCCTGGCACGGGCCATCCTGAAGCTGGAGAGCGCCGGCCTCTGACGAGAAAAGGCCGGGGAATTGCTTCCCCGGCCTTGGCTCTGCCCGGCAGGCCCCTGCCTCAGCCCAGGCCGAGGTCGCGGTGCTCGGGGATGCCGTATTCCAGGTAGTGCTGCAGCGGGTCCACGCCGGCGGCCAGCACATCCGGGTTCGCCGCCAGATAGGCGCTGGAGGAGAAGGCGGCGCTCGGGTCACGGCCTTCGTGCCAGCCATACTGCTCGTAATGAGTCAGCGGGTCGATGCCGGCCGCCGCCACGTCCGGGTTGCGGGCCAGGTAATAGGCGGTATCGAACATGGCATCCGGGTTGCGCCCTTCCCCGGAACCATATTGCAGGTAGTGCTGCAGCGGGTCCATGCCGGCCGCCAGCACGTCCGGGTTCTGGCTGAGATAGTAGCTGGCGTCGAAGAGGGCGCTTGGGCTGCGACCCTCGTGCCAGCCATACTGCTCGTAGTGCTGCAGCGGATCGATGCCGGCCGCGGCCACGTCCGGGTTGTGGTTGAGATAATAGCCGACATCGAAGAGCGCGTCCGGGGCGCGGCCCTCGTGCCAGCCGAACTGCTGGTAGTGCTGCAGCGCATCGACCCCGGCCGCGGCCACATCGGGATTGGCGGCCAGATAATAGGCGCTGTCGAAGCCGGCGGTCGGGAAGTCGGCGGCCGCGCGCGAGGCGGTAATGGTCAGGTCGAGCGCCGAGGCGCCGGAGGTGAGCCCCGCGCCATCGGTGGCGGTCGCGGTCAGGTGGTGGTTGCCGAGGGCCAGCGCATTGACAGGGGTGATGCTCCAGTTGCCATCCGTCGCCTCCACGCGGCCGAGCACCGTGGTACCGTCGGTATCATAGACCGTGACGGTGCTGCCCGCCTCGGCGGTGCCATGCAGGGTGGGCATATTGTTCAGCGTCAGGCCATCGCCGGCGCGCCCGGTGTCGCTGGCGGCGTCCAGCAGCAGGGAGGGGGCGTCCGGGGGCGTCGTATCGCCCGGATCGCCGGCGCCCACCGTCACCACCTTGGGCGCCGAGGTGCTGAACTGGAAGTAGTGCCACTCCTGGTCGGTGTCGCTGTAGGCGGCCTGGATGGAGGCAACGGCAAGGGTGTGCGCACCGGCCGACAGAGGACCGGTGGTGAAATGCCAGACGCCCGTGGCGTCCACCCGGGCCAGCGCCTGCGGATCCACGGTGTCGTTGATGGCGTCCGGATTCTCGGTGGTGGGATCCTTGACGTACACCCACGAATTGGCTTCCGCCGTGCCACTCAGAACGGCGACGGTACCGCCATTGCCATCCGGCTGGAGGGCGATGTCGGTGATGCTCGCGGTGAGGTCGAAATCCGCGCCTGCGGCAATGAAGTCGCTGACCAGCAGGTCACGCGTGCCGGCGCCGTCCGCCATCGAGCCATGCACCGTCAGCGTCTGGCCATTCGAGAAACTGAAGAGCACACCGCCACTGGTCAATTGCGTGGCAGTCTGCATCACCTGATCGAAGCTGCGGAAGTCGAAGCCGGGCAGGCTGATCACGTCACCGCCGGCGACACCCGGCGTGAAGTCCATGATGGTGTCGTTGCCCTCACCGGCATGGATGATGAAGGTGTCGCCGCGCGGGATGACATGGCCGGCTGCATGGTCGATGCTGCTGCCGCCGTACAAGGTGTCGTCACCCGCGCCGCCGTCGAGGTAGTTCGGGTGGTCATTGCCCCTGATGACGTTGTCATAGGCGTTGCCGGTGCCGGTGGCCCAGCCCCCTCCGGTCAGCGTCAGGTTGGCATAGTCGGCATACTGGCCTGTCAGGCTGGCGCTCTCCCAAGTCTCGAGCGTGAGATTGGTGGGCGGAGGGGAAGCGGTCACGCGAAGGTTTCCTCTCGGCAGGCCGTACGGCCATTTGCAGCGCAAGCGCCAGGACCGGCGCCCGCAGTGAGCAGATGCCGCCAGGACGCAGGGGCCACGCTGCCGATGGAAGTTCTCACGGCTGCGTCTCTCCGCGCTGGTCCGGCATCCGGCGCGGCGACTCCCGGGGAAGTGTCGCGCCGTTCCCGCTCCCGTCTCCACTTTGAGACGACCGTGGTCAAGCTGCCCACCGGGAACTAAAACGCGAGCAAGTTCAGTCGATTACAACGCTGTAAGGTGGCGCTGAGGTTTACCTGCCGGGGGTGGCGCAGGCCCCGGCGGCGGCCGGTCTGTCCTGGCCCGGAAAATCCCCTGCCAGCCAGCCCCTACAGCCAGCCTTTCCGTTTGAAATAAAAGACCGGAAGCACCCCGCTGATCACCATCACCAATAGCGCGAGGGGGTAGCCCAGGTGCCACTGCAGCTCCGGCATGAAGCTGAAATTCATGCCATAGATGCTTGCGACCAGCGTCGGTGGCATCAGCGCCACGCTCGCAACCGTGAACGTCTTGATGATGCCGTTCTGGTCGATGTTGATGATACCCAGCACCGCGTCGAGCAGGAAGTTCGCCTTGTTGTTCAGGAAGGCGGCATGCTCGACCAGCGAGCGGACGTCCCGCATCAGGGTCTTGATGGCGGTCCTGTTCTCCTTGCGCACGGCGCTCGACTTCTCGGCGCCCACGAAGGTGAGGATGCGCGAGAGCCCCAGCAGCGTCTCGTTGGCGCGGCTGGTCACCTCCCCCACCTCCCCGAGCGCGATCAGCACGTCCTTCATCTCGGCGTCGCGCGCCTTGACCTTCACCTTGGAGTGGCTGCGGGCATTGCGGAAGGCGGCCTTGCTGGCGCGGTCCATATCGGCGCCGACACGTTCCAGCACGTCGGCGAGCCGGTCCACCACCTGCTCGAACTGGCCCAGCATCACGCTGTCCGGGCTGTGCAGCAGGGCAGGCGCGCGCAGCGCCCGGTTGGCGAAGATGGCGAAGGCCTTGGGCGTGGCGTAGCGCACCGTGACGAGGTTGTTCTCCGCCAGCACGAAGCTGATCGCGGTGGAGCCGTATTCCCCTTCATCCACGCCGTAGAGGAAGCTGGCGGTCAGAAACAGCGCCAGCTCCTCCTTGTAGAGCCGCGAGGAGCTTTCGATCTCCTGCATCTCCTCGCGGGTCGGGATCTCGAGGCTGAGCGCCTCCTGCACCGCCCGCTCCTCCTCGCGCGTGGGCGCCAGCAGGTCGATCCAGACGGCTTCGCGCAGTGCCTCGGGGCTCGGAATGCCCTCGGCCCGGACGGTCCGCCCCTCGCGCACCGTGTAGGTGGTCATCATGCGGCGCGGCTCCCCGCTCGGTACGTCTCAGGCGGCCTCGCCGGCCGGAAGCGATGGAGCCGGCAATCCGAAGCGCGCCGCGACCCCGGGGAAGTCCGGCGCCTGCGGATGGCGCGGGCTGGGCCGGGTGCCATCCTCCGGGCGCACCAGCTGGCAGACCTGGAGCCCGGCTGCGGCGGCCGCGTCCAGTTCCTCCGCCACGTCGGACAGGAACAGGATTTCCCCCGCCGGCCGGTGCAGCGCCCGGGCGATGGCCGCATAGCTCGCCGCCTCCCGCTTGCCGCCCACCGCGGTGTCGAAGAAGCCGCTGAACAGCCCTGCCAGGTCACCCGCGGCGGAATGGCCGAAGAGGAGCTTCTGCGCCGCCACCGAGCCGGAGGAATAGACATAGAGCCCAAGCCCCGCCCGGGCCCAGGCACGCAGGCAGGGCGCCACATCCGGCCAGAGATGCCCCGTGACCTCGCCGCTGAGGAAGCCGTCGCGCCAGATCAGGCCCTGCAACGTCTTGAGCGGGCCGATCTTGGCATCCTCCGCCATCCAGCGGCGCAGGGCGGCACGAGGCTCCTCCCCCGGCCGTGCGGCCTGACGGACCGCCTCCAGGCAGGCCGCCACCTCGGGCTCCGCGCCATGCGCGTCCAGGAAGGCATCCAGCGCCCGCTCCGCGAAGGGGAACAAGGTCTCCTTCACGAAGGCGATGGCGCTGGTGGTGCCCTCGATATCTGTCAGGACGGCGCTGACCGGCGCCGCCGTCACCCGACCACCGCCGGGAAGCGTTCGGAGATGTCGGTGCCGGTGTAGTGCGGGGTCCAGCCGCTGGTGTCGGTGAAGACGCGCAGCACGGTGAAGGAGGGCTCCATCCCCGCGTCGAACCAGTGCTTGGCATTGGCCGGCACGCTGATCAGGTCGCCCCGGGTGCAGTGCGCGTCGAACACCTTGCCGTCGGCATGGATGATGAAATTGCCGCTGCCCTCGTGGAAAAAGCGGACCTCGTCCTCGGTATGGGTGTGCTCGGAGAGGAACTTCTGCCGCATCGCATCCTTCTGCGGATGGTCGGGCGAAAGCTTGATCACATCCGCCGTGCCGGCGCCGCTGCCCGCCATGAAGGCGTCGAGCTGCGGACGGTAGGCCTCCAGCACCGCCTCGGCGGAAGCGCCGGCGGGCAGCGGCGCCACCTCCCAGCGCTCGAAGCGCACATTGATCGGGGCGAGCGCCGCGGCGATCTCCGCCGCATCGGTGCTGCGCAGCAGCTCGGCACCGGTCTCGGCATCCCTGACGGTCAGAAGGCTCATCCAACCCTCCCCTCGTGAAGTTCACATTCCAGCATGAATTCAAGCGCCTCCAGCCTGGCCAGAGCCGCCTCCATATCGCGCGCCCATACATAGACGCCGTGCCCGCGGATTAAATAGCCCGGCGGAATGACATCCATGTTGCTCCAGCGGGCCTCCACCGCCGCCTGCAGGCGCGCGATGTCCTGGTCGTTGTCGAAGACCGGTACGGCCACGCTCGCCTCATGGGTGGCAAGGCCCGGAAAAGCCTTCAGCAATTCGTAGCCAGCCAGTTCGAGACGGTCCCCGGCGCGGCGGGAGAGCACGGTATTGGCGATGGAGTGCCCGTGCAGCACCGCCCCGGCCTCCGGGAAGCGGCGGTAGATGCCGCAATGCAGCAGGGTCTCCGCCGAGGGGCGCAGCGCCGGCTCCTCCGGCCGCCCCTGGAGATCCACGACCATCACCGATTCGGGCGTGAGATAGCCCTTGTGCACGCCAGAGCGCGTGACGGCCACCCGCCCCTCCGGCAGCCGCAGCGAGAAGTTGCCGGCGGTGGCCGGCACCCAGTTGCGGCGGTCCATCCGCTGGCCGGCGGCGATGATGGCCTCGATGGCGGGTTGGGGAACGGGCGGGTTCATGCGGGCGCTCCGGGGCGACGGGCGGTCGCGCTGCTGATAGCGCAGCCCCAGCCTGCTCCGCCAGAGGCGCCCGGCCCGCCGCGCGACGGGCAGGGCGGAAACGGCGGCGGCCAGGGGGCCCTCGCCGCCCTGGCCGCACTCCGGTCCCTGGGAGCCGGTCCTCCCCGGCCGCGGCTCAGGCCGCGGGGTGCGAGGAGTTGGAGGTATTCGGCTGGGCGCTGCCGGTCGGGCGGGTCGGCGCCGGGCCAGGCAGATTGCCGGCCGGCGGCTGGTTCACGTCGGCCGCCATGGAGGCATCCTTCTCGTCGTCCTCCTTCATGTTCTGCTTGAAGGACTTGATGCCCTTGGCGAGATCACCCATGAGGCCGCTGATCTTGCCGCCGCCGAACAGCAGCAGAATGACCAGCAGCACGACAAGCCAGTGCCAGATGCTGAAGGAACCCATAGCCACGCCTCGATCCAGTTGGGCGGCCAGCGGCCTGGAAGGAATGGCCCCGCCGGCCTGACCGCGTCTCCTCGCCTCGATGGAGGACAGTAGTGTCCCGACCACCATCACGCAAATGAGCAGATGGCGTGAATCGCGCCGGGAAACAACCGCCTCTTGTCATCAGATGAAAAATCGTCCATCTCCGTGATGGATCCGGGCCCCTCTGGCGACCCGGCGGATGCTCCGGCGCGGCCGGTGCCCTCCGCCCTCGTGATGTCGGATCGACTTTTCGCGCAATCGGGCCCGGCGCGCTTCCACCCTTGAGACAGGTGTTCCGTCCGGCCGGGCCTCAGAGAGGAGAGCCGTTCGGCATGGAAGCCTCACCTGTCTTCTGGCTTGTTTTCAATGCGGCCGTTCTCGGCCTGTTGTTGCTGGACCTTGGCGTCTTCGCCAGGAAGGACGCCAATGGCGACCCCGCCCCGGTGCCGGTGCGCACCGCCCTCATCAAGTCCGCCGCCTATATCGGCCTCGCCCTTGCCTTCTTCCTCTGGCTGCGCCTGAGCTACGGCATCACGCCGGAGGAACGCGACGCCAAGAGCCTGGAGTTCCTCACGGGCTACCTGATCGAGTGGTCGCTCTCGGTCGATAACATCTTCGTCTTCGTCCTGCTCTTCGCCAGGTTCGGCGTGCCCGCCGCCTACCAGCACCGCGTGCTGTTCTGGGGCATCCTGGGCGCGCTGCTGATGCGCGGCGTCATGATCCTGGTCGGCACCGCCCTCCTGCGCGAGTTCGACTGGCTGATGGTGATCTTCGGCCTGTTCCTGATCTGGTCGGGCTGGAAGATGCTGCGCGCCGCCGAGGAAGAGCCGGACCCCGCCAACAGCCCCGTGCTGCACTGGCTGCGTCGCCACTTGCCGGTGACGGATGGCTTCCGCGGCAATGCCTTCACCGTGCGGGAGGCCGGGCGGCTGATGGTCACGCCGCTGCTGCTGGTGCTGGTGCTGATCGAGCTGACCGACCTGTTCTTCGCGCTGGACAGCATCCCGGCCATCTTCGCCGTCTCGACCGACCCGTTCATCGTCTACACGGCGAATGTCTTCGCCATCCTCGGCCTGCGGGCGATGTATTTCGCGCTGGCCGGCATCATCCACCGCTTCAAGTACCTGAAGCATGGCCTGTCGATCGTGCTGATGATCGTCGGCGCCAAGATGCTGGCCAACTGGCATGCGGGCGGCAAGGCGGTGCCGGTGGAATACGCGCTGCTGGTGACGGGCGGCATCATCGCCGGCTCGATCGCGCTCTCGCTCTGGAAGACGCGCAACGAACCGGCCGCGCATTCGGTGGCCGAGTGAGGCAGCGGGCCTGGGGAGGCTCTCCCCGGGCCCTAGCCGCCCGCCAGCCGCGCCGCGGTGGCCAGCTTGTCGGCGCGCTCGTTCATCGGGTCGCCGGCATGGCCACGGACCCAGCGCCAGTCCACCTTGTGCGGCTTGGCGGCCGCCAGCAGGCGCTGCCACAGCTCCATGTTCGCCACCGGGTCCTTGGCGGCGTTGCGCCAGTTGTTGCGCACCCAGCCATTCACCCAGCGGCTGATGCCGTTGCGGAGGTATTCGCTGTCGGTGTGCAACACCACGGTGCAGGGGCGCTTGAGCGTCTCCAGCGCCATGATGGCAGCGGTCAGTTCCATGCGGTTGTTGGTGGTGGCCGCGTCGTAGCCGGAGAGCTCCTTCTCCGCCGTGCCGTAGCGCAGGATGGCGGCCCAGCCGCCAGGACCGGGATTGGGCTTGCAGCCACCGTCAGTCCAGATCTCGACCAGCCGCTCCGCCGCCTCCGGCGGAGCCTCGGTGAAGGCGTCAGAGGCCATAGGCGGCGACATCCCTGGCCTGGGCGTGGAAGCGCAGACGGCGCAGGTACTCCAACGGGTCCTTTCGCGTCACCATCGCGCCGGGCGGCGTGTTGGTCCAGTCGTAGAGTCGCGTCAGCAGGAAGCGGATGGCGGCGCCACGGCAGAGCAGCGGCAGGGCCGCCAGTTCCTCGGAGGTCAGCGGCCGCAAGGCCTGATAGGCGCCGATCAGCGCCCGCGCCTTGGTGACGTTGAAGGACAGGTCCGGCTCGAAGCACCAGGCGTTCAGGCAGATGGCCAGATCATAGGCCAGGTAGTCGGTGCAGGCGAAGTAGAAGTCGATCAGGCCGGAGACGCGTGGCGTCCCGCGCTCCTCCTCCAGGAAGAAGACATTGTCCGGGAAGAGGTCGGCATGGATATGGCCGCGCGGCAGACCATGCGGCCAGCCGCGCAGGATGCCGGCGAGATGCTCGTCCAGCTCCGCGACGAGGCCGGGCTGCACCGCGTCGCCGCCGGCGCGGCAGCGGTCCAGCAGCGGCCCCCAGGCGCGTGGCCCCAGCGCATTGGGGCGCTCGGCGCCGAACCCCTCCCCCGCCGCGTGCAGCGCCGCCAGGGCGGCGCCCACCGGGGCGCAATGCGCCTGCCGCACCCGGCGCGGCCAGACCCCGGGCAGGAAGGTGCAGATCGCCGCCGGACGGCCGCAGAGGCTGCGCAGCGCGCTGCCATCCCGCCCCGCCACCGGCAGCGGGCAGGAGAGGCCATGCGCGGAAAGGTGCCGCATCAGGCCGAGGAACCAGGGCAGCTCGGCCGGGTCCACCCGCTTCTCGTAGAGCGTCAGGATGAAGTCGCCGCCGCTGGTCTTCAGGGCGAAATTGCTGTTCTCGACCCCTTCGGCAATGCCACGGAAGGCGAGCAGCTCGCCCAGCTCGTATTCGGTGAGGAAGGCACGCAGCGCCTCGTCCGAGACTTCGGTATAGACCGCCATCGGCGTCCTGCAGTTGGAGGGTTATTTCGCCAGCGCCGCCGGCAGCTTGAACGTGACAGTTTCCTGCGCGACGACGACTTCCTCAAGGGTCAGCGTGAAGCGCTCGCGCAGCCTGGTGAGGATTTCCTCAACCAGCACCTCCGGCGCACTGGCGCCCGCGGTGATGCCGATCGTGCCGAGCCCCTCGACCACCGACGGGTCGAGGTCGGCGCCACGCTGCACCATGATGGCGCGCGGGCAGCCGGCGCGTTCCGCCACTTCGCGCAGCCGCACGCTGTTGGAGGAGTTCGGCGCGCCCACCACGATCACCATCCCGGCCCGCCCGGCGATCGCCTTCACCGCCGCCTGCCGGTTGGTGGTGGCATAGCAGATATCCTCCTTCGCCGGCCCGGCGATATGCGGGAACCGGCGCTGCAGCACCGCCACGATCCCCGCCGTGTCGTCCACCGAAAGGGTAGTCTGGGTGGTGAAGGCGAGCGGCCCCTCGGGCGGCTCCACCGTCTCGGCATCGGCCGCGGTCTCGACCAGCGTCACGGCACCGGGCGCCAGCTGGCCCATGGTGCCGACCACCTCGGGATGGCCGCCATGGCCGATCAGCAGGATATGGCGCCCGGCGGCGGCATGACGCTCCGCCTCGCGGTGCACCTTGGAGACCAGCGGACAGGTGGCGTCGAGATAGACCATGTTGCGCCGCCGCGCCTCGGCCGGCACCGCCTTCGGCACGCCATGCGCGCTGAACACCACCGGCGCATCGGGCGGAACCTCGTCCAGCTCCTCCACGAAGATGGCGCCCTTGGCCTCCAGGCTGTTCACCACGAAGCGGTTGTGCACGATCTCATGCCGCACATAGACCGGCGCCCCGAAGCGGCGCAGCGCCTCCTCGACGATCTTGATGGCGCGGTCCACGCCGGCGCAGAAGCCCCGGGGGCCAGCGAGCAGCACATGCAGGGCGGGCTTGACGGTCATGCTGGCCTGTCCGATGGGGTCATGGTCGTTCATGCGGCGGTGCCCGGCTTTCCGGCCGGGGCATCCGGACGCGGCACTAAGAGGAAGAGTGGCAGCATGGTCAAGGCGCGGAACCTCCAGAACGGCAGGATGGCGGCATTGGGCGGGGCGCTCCTGCTGGTGGGGGCGTGCAGTGGCGGCGCCACCGACCCGCTGCGCAACGCCACCGCCCCCTGCCCGCGCGTCGCCATCCTTTCCGACGCGGCGGATCTCACCCGCTTCCGCCCGGGCGGCGGGCAGGACCTCACGGCCATGGAGCTCAATGCCTCCCTCTCGGGCTTCCAGGCGAAGTGCGACTACGCGCCGGAGCGGGCGGGGCTGGACGTCACCCTCACCCCCAACTTCACCGCCGAGCGCGGCCCCGCCGCACAGGGCCGCACCGCCGAGATCCCCTATATGGTGGCGGTGGTGGAGGACGGAAACCGTATTCTCTCCCGCGCGACCTATACCATTCAGGTGGAATTCCCGCCCAATGTTTCGCGCAGCCGCAGCGAGGGCGAGGAGCTGAGCATCCGCATCCCCGGCACGCCGCAATCGGCGGCCGAGAAGAGCATCCTGCTCGGCTTCGTGCTGAGCCCGGAGGAGCTGGCGCTGAACCGGCGACGCGGCCCGCGCTGAGGGACGCGACGGGCGCGGAGGCCGCGCCGGGGCTTTGGCCGGGGCCGATGCCCTGCCCGCGCGGCCCGAGGCGGTGGCAGAGGCTTCAGGCAGCACCCTCGCGGGGCTGATGTCTTCTCCTCCCGGATGGGGCGGATCGCCCCTTCAGCCAGGGTGAGCGGGAAAGAAAGCGGCCAGCCTGGCGGGGCGTCGAGTCGCTCAGCAGCCGGTCTGCCGCGGGATGCGCTCCACCTCCAGCCCGAAGAAGGGGCGAATCCGGGTACCCAGGATGTTGCCGAGGAAGGCAGCCACCATCCACACCCAGCCATGCAGGCTGCCGGAAGCGATCCCGGAGAAATACGCGCCGATATTGCACCCATAGGCGAGGCGCGCGCCGTAGCCGAGCATGATGCCGCCCACCACCGCGGCGATGGCGGAACGCAGCGGAATCCGCAGCCGGGGCGAGAAGCGGCCAGCCAGGGCCGCCGCCAGCATGGCGCCGACGACGATGCCGATGTCCATGACCGAGGTGACGTCGTTCAGCACGCTGCCATGCAGCGCCGCCTGCTGGGCCGGCGAGGACCAGTAGGGCCAGCTGTTCACGTCGAAGCCCAGGGCCAGCGCGGCCTTGGAGCCCCAGAGCGCGAAGGCCGAGGTGATGCCCCAGGGGCGCCCGGCCAGGGCCAGCGTCACGAAATTCAGCACGGCGAGGGCCACGGCGCCGGCCAGGATCGGCCAGGGGCCGCGCAGGAAACGGGCAAGGCCCTCGCGCGGGGAAGCGGCCTTTTGCACCAGCCGGCCGTGTCGTCGCCGCTCCAGCACCACCGTCACACCGGCGATCAGGGCGAAGACCGCCAGGTTGGCCGCCAGTGCCGGCACCACGCCCCAGGACTGGACCAGGGAAATGGGCGGGAGATGCGGCAGCGCCGTCCACCAGTGCAGATGCGCCGCCCCGAGCGCCGAGCCGGCGACGAAGGCCGCCAGGGTCAGCACCATGCGCGTCGAGCCGCCGCCGGCCGTGTAGAGCGTGCCGGAGGCGCAGCCGCCGCCGAGCTGCATGCCAAGGCCGAAGAGGAAGGCCCCGAAGATCACCGAAACGCCCACGGGCGAGACCAGCCCCTGGACGGGCTGTCCGAGGAGCGTGCCGGCCGAGAGCACGGGGAAGAAGAGCAGCACGGCGATGGCCAGCATGACCATCTGCGCCCGCAGCCCCTCGCCCCGCCGGTCGGCGATGAAGACCCGCCAGGCGGAGGTGAAGCCGAAGGCCGCGTGATAGAGGACGAGGCCGAGACCAGCGCCCAGAAGGTAGAGCGCCGCCTGGCGCGGGCTGACGAGCTGCCCGACCGTTGCCATCCCGGCGAGCAGCACGGCCAGGGCAGCCAGGGCGACGGGAGCGTTGACGCCAGCCGGGCGCCGCTCGGGCGCCGGGGTGGCGAGTGTTGAAGCGGACATGGCTGAGAAGTCTCCAAGGCGCGGGCCGTCACCGGGCTGGCGCCGTGTCGTTTCAGCGTGAAATAGCGCCGCACATCCCGAGTTTCACTATCTATCTTCGAAAAAATCGAGAATCCCGCCGCCATAAAGTGGCTTGTCCCCTGCCCTTATGGTCCTTGAGCGAGCGGCAACGGGCAGACGGGAAGCAGCCCAATGGTTCGCCACCGCCGGCCGTCCCAAGCGGTGTTTTCAGGCGGCTACCCCTTCCACCTCCGGGATGCGCCCTGCCCTGCCCCACCCCCAGAAATGCCCCCCGTCCGCTTGGCCCTTGCAAGCGGCGCGGCGCTCAGGCACCTAGAGGGCACCCGCTGATCCCGCGCGGGAGAGAACGGCGCCGCTCGCGGTGGCCGTCGCCGAAGGCGCAACCGGCCCCCGGAAACGCTCAGGCAGAAGGGCCGCGCGGAGAAGGGGCCTCTGGAAAGCCCAAAGCCCGGAAACGGGGGCTGGCACCGACGGAGTAAGGCGCGCAAATGCCCGCGCTGAATCTCTCAGGTCTCGGGACAGAGGGGGGCCGCGAACCCTGACCCGCCGCCTCGCGCGGCGTTGGAGGCTGCGTGGCCGAGACCCTGCTTGAGACTCCCCTGGCATCCCTGCACCGCGAGCTGGGCGGCAAGATGGTGCCCTTCGCCGGCTATTCCATGCCGGTGCAGTACCCCGCCGGCATCCTGGCCGAGCACCTGACCTGCCGCAGCGGCGCCGCGCTGTTCGACGTCTCCCATATGGGCCAGGCCGAGCTGGTCGGCGAGGGCGCGGCCGAGGCGCTGGAGCGCCTGACCCCGGCGGATGTGAAGATCCTCAAGCCCGGCCGGCAGAAATACGGCCTGCTCACCACCGAATCGGGCGGCATCCTGGACGACTTCATGGTCGCCAACCTCGGCGACCGGCTCTTCCTGGTGGTGAACGCCAGCCGCAAGCACGTGGACCTGCCGGCGATCGAGGCAGTGCTGCCCGCCGGCGTCCGGCTGAACCGGCTGGAGGACCGCGCGCTGATCGCGCTGCAGGGCCCGGCCGCCGTCGCTGCCGTGGCGACGCTGGCGCCCGCCATCGCCGGGCTCGGCTTCATGGGCGTCGCCGCCACCGAGATCCAGGGCATTCCCGTGCTGGTCAGCCGCAGCGGCTATACCGGTGAGGACGGTGTGGAGATCAGCGTGCGGGCCGAGCAGGCCGAGGCCCTGGCCCGCGCGCTGCTGGCCCTGCCGGGCGTCACGCCGGCCGGCCTCGGCGCCCGCGATTCGCTGCGGCTGGAGGCTGGGCTCTGCCTCTACGGCAACGACATCGACGAGACGACGAGCCCGGTCGAGGCCAATCTGGTCTGGACCATCGGCAAGCGCCGCCGCACGGCCTGGGACTTCCCCGGCGCTGGCCGCGTTCGGGACGAGCTGGACAATGGCCCGGGGCGGCTGCGCGTCGGCCTTCTGCCGGAAGGCCGCCAGCCGGCCCGCGCCCATACCCCGATCGTCGCCGGCGGCGCCACGGTTGGCGAGGTGACGAGCGGCACCTTCGGCCCTTCGCTGAACGGCCCCTGCGCCATGGGCTATGTCGCGCGGGAGCATGCCGCCGATGGCACCGCCCTCGAACTCATGGTGCGCGGCAAGCCGCTGGCGGCCCGCGTCGCGCCCACCCCCTTCGTTCCCCACCGTTACGCCCGATAAGGACCTGCCCCGATGGCCGAGCTGAAATTCTCCAAGGACCATGAATGGGTGCGGCTGGAGGGTGGCATCGCCACCGTCGGCA
>Ga0180221_1001698_pt1 | contig 14042 bp, 14 predicted proteins | sample eDN5th37CKraftMG_FD_151339 | JGI IMG/M metagenome (GOLD analysis project Ga0180221, IMG submission 151339) | Enriched Miracle-Growth compost microbial communities from Emeryville, California, USA - eDNA 5th pass 37_C Kraft MG (version 2) (version 2) ...
GCGCAGAAAGCAGTTCATTGCCGTGCGGATGTGGCCGGCCGCCTCCTCGGCGAGGCCCCTTTGCCAGTTGCGGTCGGCAACCCGCATCCATTCCGTGTGCCAGCTTTCGAGGTCGCCGGGGATCATGCGCGAGGCGGCCTGAAACGCCTCGCTGACGCTGCCGCCGCCTTCCTGCGTTTCGCCGAGCCCGCGACGGAACTGGTAGGAGAGCCACGGATGATCGGGCCAGTGATGCCACCCGAACGGTTCGTAGTGCGGGCCGCGGTCGCTTGTGATCCGCTCGATCGCATCGTCATCGACGTCTGACATGGTGTCTCCTTCTCTCCTCACTCCGCGGCGCTCAGTGTGGAGCAAAGCCGGATGCGGAAAACCGCGACCTGGCGAAGTCACCGGCCAAAAACGTCATGAAGTCTGCTACCTCGCGGCGGTTCCGTCCCGTCAGAACCGCGCCGCTGTAGATGGACACCAGTTGCAGCTCCTCCGGCAGCGGCGCGGCGAGAACGACGCCCTTGGTGCCGCGGATTTCGCTGATCACAGTAAAGCCGAGATCGGACTTGCGCTCGACGACAGCCTGGATAGCAGCCAGTCCGCCCTGGGTGAGAACGCTCTTTGCGCGCACACTGTCGGCAATATCGAGCTGGCGCAGCAGGGCGTCGAAATGCACGCCGGTCGAAGCGCCGCTCGCGGGATCGGCGTAGGATATGGCGCGCGCCTGCTCCAGCGCCTGCCTGAACGCCTGTGGCGTGGCGATATCGGGAGCCGCGTCATCGGGCCGCACCGCCATGCCCATCCGCATGACGCCGAGATCGACCGGCGGCTGCGGTGCGATTACGCCCTTCTGCCGCATCGCCGGCAGATCGTCGGCAACGGTGATGACGATATCGGCGCCGTCGCCAGCTTCGACCTTGGCGCGTGTGACGCCGGCCGTGTTGAACGACAATCCGACCTTGCAATCGAACTGCTCGGCAAATGCCTGCGCCACCTCGGGCAGCGTGTGTTTAACGGCCCCGACCGCAATCACCGATATCGAGGATGCCGCGCCGTCGGTGGGGGTGGAACTCATGAGGAACCTCGTTCGTCAGTATCTCGCGGGAGTGCGGTGCGAGTCAGCCTGCTTCAAAGCGACTGACGTCTTTTTTCCAGCGCAGGCCTAGGCCTGGCCGGTTCGGTGGCGTCGCGATGCTGTTGGCGACGGTCATCGGCTCTTCGAGGATGGCGTCGGCCCAGCTCACATATTCGAGCCAGTGGCAGGTCGGCGTCACCGCGAGAAGATGAATGCTGATTTCCGGCATTAGATGCGATGACACCGGGATGCCGCGGCTCGCGGCAATGCCAGCCGCACGGAGCCAGCCGGTCACCCCGCCGATGCGGGCGATATCGAGCATCAGATAGTCGGATGCGTCGACGGCGATTGCGTCAAGCACCGCTTCCGGCCCGTCGAGATTTTCGCCGAGCTGGACCGGCACCCGCAGGTCCCGCGCGATCGCGGCGCAGCCACGCAGATCGTTGTGCCGGATCGGCTCCTCGATCCAGTAGATGTCTAGATTCGCCATCTGGTCCGCCCGCCGGATCGTCTCCGGCACGCTCAGGCATTGATTGTAGTCGACCATCACGATCGTCGAATCCGGCACCCCGTGCCGGACGGCGCGGGCGGTTTCGAGATCCTGAGCGGCATCCGGATGGCCCAGCCGGAGCTTGACGGCGTCGAATCCGGCTTGCAGCAGCAGATCGGCCTCCTTGGTGACCTCCGCCGCCGGCATCAGTCCAAGCCCGTCGCTATTGTAAGCACGCACCGGAGCAAGATCGCCGCCGAGATAGGTTGCGAGCGGCAGGCCGGCGGCACTGGCGAGAGCATCCCAGGTTGCGATGTCGAGTGCCGCGAGCGCCATGCGCACGGCGCCTGTGACGCCCAGCAAGGCGTAACGGCGCGCGAGATAAGCGGCGATATCCACGGGGGAGGCGGTCCGTCCCCTGATCAGCTCCATCGCCTCGTCCAGTACGGCAGCGATCGCCTTGGCGCCGCTCTTGCGATAGCAGAACAGATAACTGCGGCCGGTGACGCCTTCCTGCATGTCGACGTCGACCAATAGCAGCGGGGCGGAGGTGACCTTTGCGGCGCTGGTTCCGAGCGGGAACCGCATCGGAACTTCGAGGTAACGGGATCGGATATTGCGAAAATGCAGAATCGGGCTATGCGTGGGCAGGGGATTCGCGGTCACGGCGCGCCTCATATCGCGGAAGCGGTCTAAATTGGCATACCAATAGACGCAAAATTGGTATATCGGTTCGCGAATGGTTGGTCAAATTGAGAAGCGTGCGCGTCGAACACCTATCGGTCTTGATCGGACGATCCGGAGTTGACGCAGGACAGTGCCGGTGACGCACGCTGCTTGACGCAGGTTCAAAATAGATGATCAAAGATCTGGATGCCGCTCAGGTTCGGCGCTTCATTCTGAATGCCATCGAGGAGGAGCGGCTCCCGGAAGGGGCCAAACTGCCGACCGAGCGAAGTCTCGTCGAGCAGCTCAACGTCACGCGCAACGCCGTCCGCAACGCGCTTGCCGCGCTGGAGAGCGAGGGGCACATTCGCCGCCGTGTCGGCAGCGGTACCTTCGTCGCGCGCCACAGCGAACATCACCGTGGCGACACCAGCGCGGTGGGGCCTCACCCCGCAGAATTCAGCCCGCGGCAGCTTGTCGAGGCAAGAATTACCGTCGAACCGCAGATCGCGAGTCTTGCCGCGCTCAATGCGACGAAAGCGGATTTCGATCGGCTGGAGGAGTGCGCGCGAAACTATCATCGCGCGGACACGGTAGCCGATTTCGACGTTGCCGACGCCACGTTCCATGCAACGATCGCCAGGGCCACCAACAACCCTCTGCTCGTGCGCATCTATCAGGAGATCACGATCGCCCAGACTGCCGCGGACTGGGGCGGGCTGCGTCATCGATTTTTGACGGCGGAACGTCGTGCGGCGTCGCGCATCGAGCACGACAGGATTCTCGAGGCGCTGCGGATGCGCGACCGTAACGAAGCAGCCGAAGCGGTCGGTTTCCATTTGCACGAAATCGCGGCGGCGCTGCTGCGCGGATAGCAAATGGTCTAAAATGATCTAATGGTCTTGACATTGGTCAACCAAATATATCAACTGCGCCGATATGGTTGATCAATGCGGGTCCTCGATGAAGATCGCGATCGTTGGCGCAGGCGGAGTGGGCGGGTTCTACGGAGCCAAACTGCTAAAGGCGGGGCTTGACGTCACCTTCGTCGCCCGCGGCGCGCATTTTCAGGCAATGCGCCGGAATGGTTTGACCATTGAGAGTGAAAACGGCGGGGTCAATCTCGCGCTGCCGGCCGTGACGGTGACCGACGACCCGCTGACGATCCAGTCTCCTGACCTGATCATCATCGCGGTGAAACTGTGGGATCTTGCGCCGCTCGTGCGCGCCCTCAAGAAAATCGCCACGCCGAAGACCGGCATCCTGTCGCTGCAGAACGGCGTCATCAAGGACGATATCCTCAAGGAAGCGTTCGGCACGCAAGCCGTCATTGGCGGCGTCGGCTATGTCGCGACCCATATCGGCCGGCCGGGCGTCATCACGCAGGTCGGCGCCCTGCAGAAAATCAAGCTCGGTGAATATGACGGCAGCCGCTCGGCGCGCGTTGAGACCCTCGTCGATGCGTTTGCGTCGACCGGCGTGGAAGCGTCGAACAGCGAGGATATCCGTCGCGTCCTCTGGGAAAAATATGTGTTCCTCGTCGGATTGTCGGCGCTCACCAGCGTGACGCGCCTGCCGATCGGCCCGATCCGGGAAAACGCACATTCGCGATCGCTGCTCGAGAGCGTCATCCAGGAAGCGGTTGCGGTGGGGCGTGCGCTCGGTGTCGGCTTGCCGGAAGACTATGCGCAGCAATGTATGGGGCTTGTCGATCAACTGCCGTTCACCATGAGTTCGTCGATGTTTCACGATCTCGACAGAGGTAATCGGCTCGAGCTTCCCTGGCTAAGCGGCGGGGTGGTGTCGCTTGCTGAAAAGGCAGGGATACGCGCGCCCGTGAACGCTTTCATTGCCGATGCGCTGGCGCCGTACATCACCGGCCGCGCGGCTGCTGCTTGATCGAGTGTTTGTTCGATAAGGAGATTTGAAATGCTGAAGCTCCCAAGCCACGGCCGTTATGATTATTCGCCGATCGTTGATCGTCCGGTCTATGACTGGCCGGGCGGCAAGCGTCTGGCGTTCTACGTCGCGATCAACATCGAGCACTTTGCCTTCAATGCAGGGCTCGGTGCCGACCCCGTCAACCGCGGTGCGCCGCAAAATCAGCGCAACTATGGCTGGCGTGATTATGGCAACCGCGTCGGCCTGTGGGGCATCTTCGATATGCTCGAGGAACTGCATCTGCCGTCGTCCACGCTCCTCAACAGCACGGTATGCGACTATTATCCGCAGATTATCGAGCGCATCAAAAAGCGCGGCGACGACGTTCTCGGCCATGGCCGCAGCAACGCAGAAGTGCTCAAGCCAATGTGGGAGACGGACGAGGCGCGGGTGATCCAGGAGGTCACCGACGTCATCGCCAAGCATGTCGGCAAGCGGCCTTTCGGCTGGATGGGCGCGGCCGCCAACGAGTCGAACGTGACGCCCGACTTGCTCAAGGAAGCCGGCTATACCCATCTACTGGACTGGCCCGCCGACGATCAGCCGTTCTGGATGCGCACGCGGTCTGGTCCGCTCCTGACGATCCCTTATCCTTATGAGCTGAACGATATGAGCGCGCTCGTCGTACGCGATCATACGGGCCGCGAATTTGCCGATATGATCGTCGATCAGTTCGAGGAGATGCTGGAGCAGAGCGAGAAAGCCCCGCGGGTGTTCGCGCTCGCCGTCCACGGATTTACCGTCGGGCAGCCGTTCCGGTTGCGGCCCCTTCGTCAGGCGCTGCGACATTGCATGGAGCACAAGCATAAGGATCGGGTCTGGTTCACCCGCGTGGCCGATATCGCCGATCACTGCCTGAAGCTTCCGAAAGGGACGCTGGTCGGCGGCTAGGGCCGCAGAAATCGGTTTACTCGCGATCTTCACCTTGGGACATCGTGGAAGCATAACGTGCTCCATCGTCTTGAAGCAGAGCCGGAGACCGTCCGCTGGGGTTACTTCGATCCCGCGGGAAAGCCTGTTCTGACGATCGACGATGGAGACAGCGTTGAGGTGACGACGGTCTCCGGCGTTCCCGAGGTGATGCCGCCCCAATCGTCCGGCCTGTCGGTTCCGGACGATCTTGCACGGATTCATGACGCGGTGCCGAGAGGGCCGGCGAACCATATCCTGACCGGCCCGATTGCCATCCGCGGCGCTGAGCCTGGCAACGTTCTTGAAGTCAGAGTTCTCGACGTATCGCTGCGGACGGACTGGGGATGGAATGCCATTCGTCCCTATTGGGGCGTATTGCAGCGGGAATTTCCGACACGCTATCTGAGCTATGTCGTCTTTGATCGCGATCGGATGCGAGGTGTGCTGCCATCCGGGCTGTCGGTTCCGCTTGCTCCGTTTTTTGGAATTATGGGGGTTGCACCGCCGATTTCCTCGGGCCGACAGAGCAGCAAAGAGCCGCGCAGTTACGGCGGCAATATCGATTTCAAGGATCTGCGCGCGGGCGCCACGCTGTATCTGCCGGTCTGGGTGCCCGGCGCGATATTTTCAGTCGGTGACGGCCACGCCGCGCAAGGCGACGGCGAGGTCAACGGCACGGCCATCGAGGCCGCGCTCGCCGGCTCGTTCGAGTTCCATGTTCGCAAGGACCTGACGTGGCGCCTGCCGCGCGCCGAAACGGCAAGCAACTACGTCACATTCGGCTTTAGCGAAGACATCAACGCCGCGCTGCATGACGCGCTGTCGGAGATGATCGACTGGATCGTAACGCTGCATCGCATATCGCGCGAAGACGCTTACGCGCTGGCGAGCATCGCCGTCGATCTGCGGATCACTCAGGTGGTGAACGGGGTTAAGGGCGCGCACGCGTTGCTGCCGAAAAACGGCATTCTGCAATCGAGGTCGCCATGACGAGCCAATACATTTATCTCGGACGTGAGACAGCGCGATGAGCTTATTTCAACTGCTGAACGGCCTGACCTTCGCCGCGTTGCTGTTCGTCGTGGCGAGCGGGTTCACCCTGATCTTCGGGCTGCTCTGGATTGTCAATCTCGCGCACGGGGCGCTGTATCTGTTCGGTGGCTATGTCGGCTATACGATTGCGGCGCAGAGCGGCAGTTTTGTCGTCGCCGCATTCGGGGCTATCGCCGCCGTTGTGGCGCTGGGATTCGTGCTCGACCAGGGATTGCTGCGGTTCGTTCGCGGCTTTGTCTTACGAGAGGTCTTGCTGACGCTGGGCGTTGCATTCGTCCTCAACGACATCGCGCTGGTGATCTGGGGCGGCGACAGCTTCACGGTGCCAATCCCCGAGGTGCTGACCGGCGGCATTAACGTGTTCGGCGTGTACTATCCAAAATACCGGCTGTTCGTTTTGTTGACCGGCATCGTTATTTTCATCGCGCTCTGGCTCCTGCTGCATCGAACACGGCTTGGTGCATTGATCAGAGCAGGCGTCGACGACGCCGAGATGGTCGAAGCTTCCGGGATCAATATCCGCCGCGTCTTTCTGGCGACGTTTCTGCTCGGTTCGGCGCTGGCAGGATTCGGAGGGCTTCTCGGCGGTGCATTCCTGTCGCTTTATCCCTCGGCGGATTCTGAAATTCTGGTGTTCAGTCTGGCCGTGGTGGTGATTGGCGGACAGGGTAGTTTGGTCGGCGCCGCCGTAGGCAGCCTGCTTGTCGCGCTTTTGAATACGTTCGGTCAGGTCATGTTTCCGGAGATCGCCTATTTCGTGATCTTCGGTCCGATGGCGGTGCTGCTGGCGTTCCGTCCGCTTGGTCTGTTCGGAAAGGCGGCGTGACATGAGCGTGATGCAGGCGAACCTGGTAAAAACGACCGCTCCCGCGCAGCGCCTCAGCGGCGGCCGGATGCTGATGATCGGCGCCGCGGTAGTGATTGCAGTAGCAATGCTGCCGCTGGTGTTGTCGACCTATCAGATCGGGCTTGCGACCGAAATTCTGATTTTCGGCATCCTGGCGATGTCGATCGATATCCTGGCGGGCTTTGCCGGCCGCACCTCGCTCGGTCACGGCGCCATTTTCGGAACCTCCACCTACGTTGTCGTTTATACGGTATCCGTGGTCGGGCTATCGCCGGCGCTCGGGCTGCTGCTGGGGGTCCTCGCCGCGACTGGCGTCGCTGCGATCTTCGCCTTGCTCGCGGTGCGAACTTCCGGAGTCTATTTCCTTCTGCTGACGCTTGCGCTCGGCATGATCGTCTGGGGGATTTGCCTGCGCTGGACGCCTGTCACCGGCGGCGAAAACGGCCTGCGCGGTGACGTGCGGTCCGGCATACTGCTTGAACCCCGGATTTTCTTCTGGATGGTGCTGGCCATCGTCGCGGTTCTGTCGTTCGCGATATGGCGTTTCGTGCGGTCGCCGTTCGGATTGACGCTTCGCGGCATTCGCGACAGCGAAAGCCGCATGCGCAGCCTTGGCTATAACGTTCCGCTGCACCTGTTCATCGGCTTCCTGGTATCGGGTTTCTTTGCCGGCATCGCCGGCGGCATCTATGCGTTCTTCAATAACTTCGTCAGTCCCTCGACGGTAGCGCTCACGCAATCGGTTGAGGGACTGTTGATGATGATCGTCGGCGGCGTCGGCACTTTGTTCGGGTCGTTTGTCGGTGCCACCGCCATCATCATTCTGGAGAATATTGTCAGCTCCTATACGGAGCGCTGGCAAAGCGTGCTCGGCCTTGCTTTCATCGTTGTCATGATTTTCGCACCTGAAGGCATCGTCGGGAAGGTTCGTGCTTTTCTGGACCGAGGTCGAAAGTCTAAAGCTTAAAAATGTAGAGGGAATGTGCCATGGATCGTCGAGCATTTTTGCAGACCAGTAGTCTTTCATTGGCCGCCATAGGCGTCGGCCTATCCCCCTGGAGCCGTTCCGCCGCTCAGGGCGCTCCCATCAAAATCGGCCTGATGGCGCCGTTGACCGGCGTGGTGGCCTCGGGCGGACGCGAGATGGTCGAGGGTACGCAATTCTTCCTGGAGCAGAACAAGAATCAGATCGCCGGGCGGAAAGTCGAGCTGATCATCGAGGACGACGGCTCCAATCCGGATGTCTCGTTGCAGAAAGCACGCCGCCTCGTCGAACAATCCAATGTGCATTTTCTGATCGGCGATCTGCTGGCCAATACCGGCCTTGCCGTGTCGAACTACGTCAAGGGCACCGGGACACCCTATTTCATACCGATCATCGCGGTCGACGACCTGACGCAGCGTCAGCGGATCAAGAACGTGATCCGCGTCGCCGGCTATTCGGCGAGTGCCTTCACCCATCCGCTCGGCGATTGGGCGCTCAAGCAAGGTTACAAGCGCTTCGTGACTATCAGCCAGGATTACAGCTTCGGCCACGAGCAATGCGGCGGCTTCGTCCAGACCTTTACGGAAGGCGGCGGCGAGATTGTCCAGCAGTTCTGGCACCCGTTGAACACGTCCGACTTCAGCCCCTATCTGGGTCAGATTGCCGATATGAAGGTGGATGCGGTGTTCGCCATGGAGACGGGCGCCGACGCCACGCGCTTTATTCGGCAATATGCGGACTTTGGACTGAAGCGGAAATTCCCGCTGATCGGCGCAATGAACACCACGGACCAGGCGGTGATCCGCACGCTTGGCGCGGAATGCGAGGGAATCATTTCGCCGGCGCATTTCGCAGAGGGTTCGGACAACCCGGTGACGCAGAAGTTCGTCAAGGAATACAACGAGAAATACAAGAAGATGCCGTCGCTCTACGGCTTCTCGATGTATTCGGGGATCATGTGGATCGCGCAGGCGCTGGAGAAGATCGGTGGCAAGGTCGAGGATCGCGACGCCTTCATCGACAGCGTGATGAAGACGGAGCTGACGAACTCTCCGCTCGGCAAAAGCGTCAAGCTCGATAGCTACGGCAATCCGATCTACGATGTTTATATCCGCAAGGTGGTCAAGGGACCGGGCGGAAAGTTCTGGAACGTGCCAACCGAAACCTATCCCAGCGTTTCGCAGTTCTGGAAATACGATCCGGAGACCTATCTGAAGCAGCCCACCTATTCACGCGATTTCCAGGGCATCAAGAAGAAGGGTTGATTACGGCTTCATAATTGTACGGGCGCGGCCGTCTGGCCGCGCCTCTTATTGCAGGATAACGATGTGACCGATACGACTCTCTCGCTCACCGAGGTCGTGGTAGCGTTTGGTGCGCTACGGGCCGTCAATGGCGTGACGCTGGCGGTACCCCGTGGGCAACGGCGCGCGATCATCGGGCCGAACGGGGCCGGAAAGACAACGTTGTTTAATGCGATTACCGGCGTCATTACGCCGACGTCCGGCCGTATCGTGTTTGAGAACGACGATATCACGCGATTGCCGCCGCATCGCCGCGCGCGGCTGCATATCTCGCGGACCTTTCAGATTACCAACCTGTTCTCGACGCTGACCGTCGAGGACAACATGGTGCTCGCGCTGCGCGGCTTGACGCAGAGGAAATTCTCGCTCTGGGGCGAGCCTGCCCCCGACGGCGAAGAAACGGACCGCATCGCGGCGGCGCTTGAGATTTCCGGCATCGGCGATCGTCGCGGCGCGACGGTGAAGGAGCTGTCCTATGGCGAGCAGCGCCAGCTCGAAATCGCGCTCGCCTTGCTGACGCGGCCGCGGCTGCTGCTATTGGACGAGCCGGCGGCCGGTTTGTCGCCGGCCGATCGCTCCATCGTTGCATCGATCATTCGTTCCTTACCGCGCGAACATACGGTGATCCTGATCGAGCACGACATGGATCTCGCGCTTGGCCTCGTCGACCATGTGACTTGCCTCCATGAAGGCCGTGTCCTGGTCGACGAACCGCCGGACGCCATACGGCGCAACAGTCTCGTGCAGGAAGTCTATCTCGGGAAGCCACGCGATGCTTGAGGTTCGCGACTTACAGAGTTTCTACGGCGATGCTCATGTGATCCATGGCGTCTCGCTGAATGTCGGGCCTGGCGAGGTCGTTGCCATGCTTGGGCGCAACGGTATGGGCAAGACCACGATCATCCGCTCGATCATGGGGCTGACCCCGCCCAGGGTTCAGTCAGGCACGATCAGTTGGCACGGCGTCAATCTCGTCGGCTTGAGCCCGCATCAGATTGCGACGCGGAAGATCGCAATCGTGCCGCAGGGCCGCAGGCTGTTTCCGTCGTTGTCCGTCACGGAACATCTGACGATGATCAAGGGCGCACACGCCACGAAGGGCTGGACGCTTGATCGCGTGTTCGGAATATTTCCGCGCCTGGCCGAGCGGCGTCAGCATCGCGGCGGCCAGCTCTCCGGCGGCGAGCGGCAGATGCTCGCGGTCGGCCGCGCGCTGATGCTGGATCCGGACCTGATACTGATGGATGAGCCGTCAGAAGGGCTTGCGCCGGTGATGGTGCAAAACCTTGAGAAGATCGTGCTCGACCTTAAAAAGGAAGGTCTGTCTATTTTGCTGGTAGAGCAGAACCTCTATAGCGCGCTCGCCGTTGCCGACCGGGTCTATATCCTCGAGACCGGCAAGGTGGTGCATGAAGGCGACGCCAAGGTGCTTGCCAAGCAGCCCGATATCTTCAGGAAGCATCTCGGGGTCCATTGAGCCCCGCGCGGCAATCTGTGTCTATCAGACTAAGCTCCAGAGTGGGTGATGCTTTCCCTTGCCAGACTGTCGTCGTGAGCCGTAACGCGCCGTGGCCACCGGCTTTTGCCAGCCGGCCGAAAACGCCAATGCGTGCGGAATAAGCTTCCGCAATGCGGAAGCATGGTATATTCGCAGCGATAGCGCATACATGCCGTCGTGTGGCGGGCATGGTATCTGTCGACGAGCCGAAGAAACTGCTGGTGACTATGATGGCTGACTCTGAAGGATCTGGAGTCGTCGTTGCGGTGTGCCGGGATCAAGGCCATAACTTCAGCAAGCCGGTGTACGAGAGCATTAAGTTACTGACCGGCTTGGGCGTCGAGGGCGATTCCCATCTCGGGATAACGGTCCAGCACCGCTCACGCGTGCGTAAGGATCCGACGCAGCCGAACTTGCGGCAGGTTCACCTTGTTCACGCGGAGTTGTTTGACGAGCTTCGTGTCAGAGGTTTTCAACTGGAAGCAGGATCGATCGGCGAAAACATTACCACGCGCGGTATCGATCTTCTTGCGCTGCCGAGAGGGACGCGGCTGCATATCGGTTCGACGGCAATTGTCGAAGTGACGGGCCTTCGTGATCCCTGTCGGCAGCTCAAGGACTATCAGCCGGGCCTGATGTCCGCAGTTCTCGACAAGGATGAATTCGGCAATCTCGTACGCAAAGCCGGGATTATGGGCGTTGTCGTCGTGGCCGGGGATATACGGGCGGGAGACTTAATCGATATCGAACTTCCACCCGAGCCGCATCATCGGCTGGAGCGGGTCTGATCGGCCGATTGCGGCAGAACGAACGGCATCGCCTCGGGTGGTGTCCTCCCGACAGCACCGGCGATATTGAAAATCTGCCGGATCATCTGCTCCGTGATGATCGATCCGACGGAGCCGTCGCCAACGAGCCGACCATGGTCGAGGGCGATGACGCGATCGGCGAACAGCGGGACCAGATTCAGGTCGTGCAGGATCGAGACGACAGCGAAACCCCGCTCCGCGCAGTCCGTGACGATTTCAGCCAGGTCGAGTTGATGCCGTAGATCGAGCGAAGCGGTTGGCTCGTCGAGAAGGATCAGGCCGCGAACATCACCGCGTCCGGCAAAGGTCGTTTGGATCAGCACGCGGGCGATATGGGCACGCTGTTGTTCGCCGCCGGAGAGGGTGGTCACGATCCGATCGGCAAAGTCGGCAAGGCCGACACGATTGAGTGCGGCGTCGATTGCCGTATCTGGAACGCTCGCACCGCGCGCGCCCATCGCGACGATCTCGGCGACCCGAAATGGAAAGGCGACGGTAATTTGTTGCGACAGGACGGCCCGGCGCTCCGCCAGTTCCGCCGGCGCATAGGCAGACAATGGCCGGCCGAGCAGCGCGGCGCTGCCGTGCGACGGATGCAGTTCGCCGGAAAGAATCCGCAGCAGCGAGGATTTTCCGGCGCCATTCGGGCCGATCAGCGCGATCCGCTCGCTGGCGGAAATCGACAGCGAGATGTCGTCGAGCAACGTCGCCGCGCCGATCCTCAGCCCGACATCGGTGAGCGTGAGGATGGCGCTCATGAACTCACCAGATTGCGCTGCCGCAACAGCAGCGCCAGGAAGAAGGGCGCACCGACGATCGCGGTGACGATGCCGATCGGCAATTCCGCCGGCGCGGCCACGGTGCGTGCGACACTGTCGGCCGCCAGCATCATCGCCGCGCCGAGCAGCATCGAAGCCGGCAGCAGCAGCCGGTGGCCGGGTCCGATCGCAAGACGCAGCAGATGCGGCACGACGATGCCGATGAAGCCGACGACACCGCAAAATGCGACTGCCGCGCCGACGGCCATGGCGACCAGCAGGATGGCGACCCGCTTCAGCCGTTCGACAGCGATCCCCATGTGGAAGGCTTCCGTCTCGCCGAGCGCCAGCAGGTCAAGTCCACGGGCGACCAACGGAATGCCGGCGACGGTTGCCACCAGGAACGGTGCGACGATCGCGACCTTCTGCCAGGTTGCGCCGCCGAGCGAGCCGAGCATCCAGAAGGTGATGTCGCGGAGCTGTCGATCGTCGGCCATGAACACGAGGAAGCCGATGCCGGCATTGGTGAGCGCGGCGATAGCGAGACCCCCGAGCAGGAAGACGGCGATCGAGGTCCGGCCGTGGCGCGTCGCCAGCCGATAGAGCGCCGCGGTGGTGATCAGCGCGCCGATCAGCGCCGCGATCGGCAGCAGGCCGAGCGATAACAGGCCGCCCGCGGTTGCGAATTTGTCGACGGCAACGATGGTGATCGCAGCGGCGAGCGCGGCACCGCTCGAGACGCCGACCATTGCGGGGTCGGCGAGCGGGTTGCGGAACAGGCCCTGCATCATTGCGCCGGACACCGCCAGTAACGCGCCAATCATGGCGGCAAGCGCGATGCGCGGCAGGCGGATCGACCATAGCACCAGATGATCGCGGGCGAATGTCGTCGGGTCGGCCGGTGTCAGACCGACCAGCGCTAGCAGCCGGGCCGGCGGAATGCCGGCGGCGCCGATTGCCGCGGAGAACGCCACGGCGGCGATCAGCAGGAGCAGAAGCGCCGATAGAACGATGATCGTTGGCGGACGCAGTTTCCGTCTGCCGTGGTGTTGGCGCATTGACGAGATCGCAGTCATTGCAGACAGGAAGAAGCGGTCTGCGGCTTCGGTGCGTCCCGGGCCAGATTGGGATAAAGCGCCAGCGCGAGATCATGGGCGGCGCTCGCCGTGCGCGGCCCGAAGCCAAGCAGATAAAGCCCGTCAAAAGACAGAAAGGACTTGCGCTGCGCCGCGCGCGTTTGGACGAAAGCCGGGTGATGCAGCACCTCATCGGCGGTGAGCGCCTGGTCCGGTCGCTGCATCGTCAGGACCGTGTCCGGCTGTGCGGCAAGGATCGCTTCGTCAGAGACGGGCTTGTAGCCTTTGAACGCCGCCATGGCGTTGACGCCGCCGGCGAGTTTGATGATGCCGTCAGCCGCGGTATCGGAACCGGCGACCATGGCGCGACCGTTGACGAACGACAGAACAAAGAGAACGCGCGCCGGCGTCGCGACCTGCCGGCGCAACGTGGCAAGGTGGCCGAGATCGTCTTGCACCTGACGGGCGAGACAGTCGCCGATCGGGACGCGACCGGTGGCGTGCGCGATCAGCCGGATCTTCTCGAGGATGCCGTCGCCGGTGAAATGATCGGGCACATGCACGAACGGGATCGATGCCTGCTCGATCACCTCGACGGCTTCCTTCGGCCCGGCGCCCGCGGCGGCGACGATCAGCGTCG
>Ga0180221_1001699_pt1 | contig 14042 bp, 14 predicted proteins | sample eDN5th37CKraftMG_FD_151339 | JGI IMG/M metagenome (GOLD analysis project Ga0180221, IMG submission 151339) | Enriched Miracle-Growth compost microbial communities from Emeryville, California, USA - eDNA 5th pass 37_C Kraft MG (version 2) (version 2) ...
CGAATTGACCCCGCGAAGGTCGGCTTTGTTGGCGGAAGCAGTCATGGCTCAAAGCGGACAGTCGATGTCCGCTTACCTCGCTTTTGCGCGCGGAAGCGGACGGCCCGCAAAGTCCCCTTGCGGACATCCAGGAAGGCGCTGCGGCGTTCCTGAACGGACGGCCCGGTCCGGAATCGGCGATCCGCACCCGGAACGGCGACAATGGGGGGCAAGTTTGCCGATGCCGCCGGCCGCTCTAACGGCATAGATCGACATGCGTGCCGCCAGCCTCACGCCTGGCCGAACAGTGATTCCGGAGGTGATCGTCGGGCTCTCCCGGATACGCCCGATCCTCTCGCTCCGGGCCGCACCGCGATCGTCCGTGCCGGCATCACACGGCGATGCCCACAGAGACACAGCAGCCTCGTTACCCTGAGCTGGCGCCTGGGCGATGTCTGTCGCTGCCGGTGGTCGCTGTTCGACTCCGGCGTGCGGGAGCGGACCCATGACCCCGACCAAGCTGCTGCTCGGCCAGATCCTGATCGTCTTCGCCCTCGTGCTCGCGGGGCTTTGGGCTGCGACCCAATGGGCTGCGGCCATGCTGGCCTATCAGCCGCAGCTGGGGCGCCCCTGGTTCACCACATTCGGCGTGCCCGTCTATCGCCCTTGGGCGCTTTTCCCCTGGTGGTATCACTATGACGCCTATGCGCCCCGCGTGTTCGACCGGGCGGGGGCGCTCGCCGGCGCCAGCGGCTTCCTCGGCTGCGCGGCGGCGATCATCGGCTCGCTGTGGCGCGCCCGCCAGCGGGCCCATGTCACCACTTACGGCTCGGCCCGCTGGGCGAGCCCTCGCGAGATCGAGCGCGCCGGGCTGCTCGGTAACGCCGGCGTGTTTCTGGGGCGGCTGCAGGGCCAGTATCTGCGTCACGACGGCCCCGAACATGTCATGGCATTTGCCCCGACCCGGTCGGGCAAGGGCGTCGGCCTGGTCGTGCCGACCCTGCTCGGCTGGACCGGCTCGGCGGTCATCCACGACATCAAGGGCGAGAACTGGACGCTGACCTCCGGCTGGCGGTCACGCTTCTCGCACTGCCTGCTGTTCAACCCGACCGACCCGCGCTCTGCCAAATATAACCCGCTGCTCGAGGTGCGGCGTGGGGCGAACGAGGTCCGCGACGTCCAGAACATCGCCGATATCCTGGTCGATCCCGAAGGCGCGCTCGAGCGCCGCACCCATTGGGAGAAAACCTCGCACAGCCTGCTCGTCGGCGCGATCCTCCACATCCTCTATGCCGAGGAGGAGAAGACGCTCGCGCGCGTCGCGACCTTCCTGTCCGATCCGCAGCGCAGCTTCGTCGCGACGCTCCGGCGGATGATGGCGACCAACCATCTCGGCACGACGGAGGCGCCGCTGGTCCATCCGGTCGTGGCGTCCGCGGCACGCGAACTGCTCAATAAATCGGAGAATGAACGCTCGGGTGTGCTGTCGACCGCGATGTCGTTCCTGGGACTGTACCGCGACCCGACCGTGGCCGCAGTCACCGCGCGCTGCGACTGGCGGATCGCCGATCTGGTCGAGGCGGGTGCGCCCGTGTCGCTCTATCTTGTCATCCCGCCGTCGGATATTGCGCGCACCAAACCGCTGGTCCGCCTGATACTCAACCAGATCGGCCGGCGGCTGACCGAGAAGCTCGACGGCGGGGGTGCCCGCAAGCACCAGCTGCTGCTGATGCTCGACGAGTTTCCGGCGCTGGGGCGGCTCGACTTCTTCGAGTCGGCGCTCGCCTTCATGGCCGGCTACGGGATCCGCGCCTTCCTGATCGCCCAGTCGCTCAACCAGATCGAGAAGGCCTATGGCGAATATAACGCGATCCTCGACAACTGCCATGTCCGGGTGGCGTTTGCGACCAATGACGAGCGGACCGCCAAACGCGTGTCCGACGCGCTCGGTACCGCGACCGAGCAGCGCGCGATGCGCAACTATGCCGGCCACCGCCTCGCGCCCTGGCTCGCCCATGTCATGGTCAGCCGCCAGGAGACCGCGCGCCCGCTGCTGACCCCGGGCGAGGTAATGCAGCTGCCGCCTCCGGACGAGCTGGTACTCGTCTCGGGACTGGCGCCGATCCGCGCCGCCAAGCTGCGTTATTATGAGGACCGGATCTTCCGGGCCCGTGTGCTCGCGCCGCCTGTATTGGGCGAGGGGCCCTACGTCGATCGGCCGACGCCGCGGTCGAACGACTGGGGCACGTTCGTCCGTCGGCCCGACGCGCGGCTGGAGAATCGAGATGGTGGCCCGGACGAGGAAGGCGAGGGCGGCCTCCAACAGCAGCGTCATCCTGCCCTGGGCGAAGAGGCGGTTCGCACGCCCATCGAGCCCGAACCGGAGGTCGGCGTGGGCGACGATGACGACCCCGCAGTCGACGCACTGGAGGACGTCCGCGGACTGAGTGCGATCGCGCGCGGCTATGCCCTCAACGAGGGCAGCGACCGCGACCTGCTGCCGGGGTTGTGATGAAGGTCCGGCAGAACCTCTATATCGATCGCGCGCTCAGCGACGCGCTCGAGGCGCTTGCGGCCAAACCCGGGACCAACAAGTCACGGCTGGTCAACGACGCGCTCGCCGCCTGGCTCGCCAGCCGCGCCACCGCCCAGGTCGATACGCTGCTCAAGCTGCGGCTCGACCGGATGTCGCGCGAGCTCGGGCGGATTGCGCGCGACGTCGAGGTCCTGCTCGAGAGCCTGTCGCTGTTCGTGCGCTACCAACTCGCCGTCACCGCGCCTTTGCCCGAGGCCGACAGCGCCGCGCGCGCGATCGGCCGCGACCGGTTCGAGGCGTTCGTCGCCCAGGTCGGCCGCCAGATCGCCGCCGGCACCCGCACGCTCGGCGAGTCCGACGACACGGGAGCAATCTCGTGACCGGTGCCCTCAGCGCGGCACGGCGGCGGGCGATGCTGCGCACGGCGATGGGGCCGGCGATCGCCGCCGCGCTCGGCCGCCCCGATGTAATCGAGATCATGGTCAATCCCGATGGGGCGCTCCGGGTCGACCTGCTCGGCGAGGGCCGGGTCGACACTGGCGTCCGGATCCCCGCCGAACAGGTCGAGCGGATCATCCGCCTCGTCGCCAGCCAGGCACAGACCGAAACTCCGCGGCCGATCGTCTCGGCGGAATTGCCATCCTATGGCGAGGGCGCCGGCGAGCGGTTCGAGGGGATTCTCCCGCCGGTGGCGACCGCGCCCTGCTTTGCGATCCGCAAGCCGGCGGCGCGCGTCTACACGCTGCTCGACTATGTGACCGACGGCATGATGTCGGCCGAAGCGGCCCGGCTGCTGAGCCTCGCCGTCGTCGACCGCAGGACTATCCTGATCGCCGGCGGGACGAGCTCGGGCAAGACGACGCTCGCCAATGCATTGCTCGCCGAGATGGCGCACCTGGATGAACGCGTGATCCTGATCGAGGATACCCGCGAACTCCACTGTGCCGCGCCCGACACGGTGGCGCTGCGCACGCGGCCTGGCACCGCCATGGCCGGCGTCACCATGGCCGATCTGGTCCGCTCGACACTGCGGCTGCGGCCCGACCGCATCATCGTCGGCGAGGTGCGCGGGCGCGAGGCGCTCGACATGTTGAAGGCCTGGAACACCGGCCATCCCGGCGGGATCGCCACCGTCCACGCCAACAGTGCCGTGTCCGCGCTCTACCGGATCGAGCAACTGGTCCAGGAGGCGGTGGTCACCGTCCCCCGGCGGCTGATCGCCGAGGCGATCGACATCGTCGTGTTCATCGCCGGGCGCGGCCTCGCCCGCCGCGTCGAGACGATCGTCCGCGTCACCGGCGGTGATCCCGACGGTGCTTACGCCGTCCTCGACATCACCCCGACCCCCCTCGCGCCAGGAGACTGATCGTGAAGACGATTCCCATTCCTTCCAGACGTTCGACCTTCCTCGTCGGTGCCGCGCTCGGCTTCGCCACGATGCTCGCGACCCGCGCCTCCGCGGCGGGCACCGGCATGCCGTGGGAGCAGCCGCTCCAGCAGGTGCTCGATTCGGTGCAGGGCCCGGTCGCCAAGATCGTCGCGGTGATCATCATCATCACAACCGGCCTGACCTTGGCGTTCGGCGAGACCGCCGGCGGGTTCCGGCGCCTCATCCAGATCATCTTCGGCCTGTCGATCGCGTTTGCGGCCTCGACCTTCTTTCTGAGCTTCTTCAGCTTTGGCGGCGGGGCGCTGATCGCATGAGCGCCATCGACAACGGTGCCGGCTTCGAGGTGCCGCTCCACGCCAGTCTCGGCGCGCCGATCCTGCTCGGCGGCGCGCCGCGGGGGATCGCGATCGTCAACGGCACGCTCGCCGCCGCCGTTGGTCTCGGCCTCCAGCAATGGATCCTGTGGGCGGCGGGGCACAGCCTCGCCTGCCTCGCTGCCCGCCGCGATCCCGCGTTCGCGCCCGTGCTGCTCCGGCATCTGCGCCAGAAGGGCTATTGGGCATGCTAGCCCTGCACGAATATCGCCATCGTGCCGACCGGCTTGCCGATCATCTGCCCTGGGCGGCTTTGGTCGCACCGGGCGTGGTCCTCAACAAGGATGGCAGTTTCCAGCGCACGCTCGCGTTCCGTGGCCCCGATCTCGAATCGGCCACCGAAGCCGAACTGGTGTCGGCGTGCGCGCGGGCGAACAATGTCCTCCAGCGCTTCGGCACGGGCTGGGCCTTGTTCTTCGAGGCTGAACGGCGCGAAGCGCTCGGCTATCCCGACAGTGTCTTTCCCGATGCCGCCTCCTGGCTGGTCGACCGTGAACGCCGGGCCGGGTTCGAGACGGCCGGCCAGCATTATGAGAGCGGCTTCCATCTGACGCTGACCTGGCTGCCGCCGGCGGACAGCACGGACAGCGCCGGCCGATCGCTGGTCGATCGGCCGGATGGGAATACAGGCCGCGACTGGCGCGGGGCGCTCACGCGGTTCCTCGCCGAGACCGAGCGTGCGCTCGATCTGTTCGGCGCGTTCATGCCCGAGGTGCGGGCGCTCGATTCGGCCGAGACGCTGACCTATCTCCACGGCACCATCTCGACACGGCGCCACCCGGTCGCGCTGCCCGAGACGCCGATGTATCTGGACGGCCTGCTCGTCGACACGCCGCTGATCGGCGGGCTCGAGCCGCAACTCGGCGACCAGCATCTCCGCACGCTCACCGTCCTCGGCTTCCCGGCGATGAGCCGGCCGGGGATCCTCGATGCGCTCAATCATCAGGATCTTGCCTATCGCTGGGTGACCCGGTTCATCGCGCTCGACAAGGTCGACGCGACCCGGGTGCTGACCAGGCTCCGGCGGCAATGGTTCAACAAGCGCAAGTCGATCACCGCGCTCTTGCGCGAAGTGCTGTACAATCAGCCGGCGCAATTGCTCGACAGCGACGCCGACAACAAGGTGGTCGATGCCGATCTCGCGCTCCAGGCGCTCGGCGGCGACATGCTCGCGTTCGGCTATCTGACCACCACGATTACGGTGATGGATAGCGACCGCGTGGCAGTCGAGGAGAAGGTCCGCGCGGTCGAGCGGATCGTCGGCGGGCTGGGATTCACGACGATCCGCGAAGGCGTGAACGCAGTCGAGGCGTGGCTGTCGTCGCTCCCGGGGCACGTCTACGCCAATGTCCGCCAGCCGCTGGTCCATACGCTGAACCTCGCCCATCTGATGCCGCTGTCGAGCGTCTGGGCCGGGCCGGCGCGCAACGCTCATCTCGATGGGCCGCCTTTGCTCTACGCGCAGACCGCCGGCTCGACCCCGTTCCGGTTGTCGACCCATGTCGGCGATGTCGGCCATATGCTGGTGGTCGGCCCAACCGGGGCTGGCAAGTCGGTGCTGCTCGCGCTGATCGCGCTGCAGTTCCGGCGTTACGCCCACGCCCAGGTCGTGATGTTCGACAAGGGGTTTTCGGCGCGCGCCGCCGTGCTCGCGATGGGCGGTGTCCATCATGCCCTCGGGCTGGGTAGCGCTGAAGGCGACGAGGCGGCCACGATCGCCTTCCAGCCGCTGCGCCATATCGACCGCGACGCCGAACGCGCCTGGGCGGCGGAATGGATTGGCGCATTGCTGGTGCACGAGCATGTGAATCTCGACCCGACCGCGAAGGAAGCGGTGTGGGCGGCGCTCGGGAGCCTCGCCAGCGCGCCGGTCGAGGAGCGGACGCTGACCGGGCTCACATTGCTGCTGTCCTCGGCGGCGCTGCGCGCGGCGCTTGCGCCTTACACGCTCGACGGGCCGTTTGGCCGGCTGCTCGATGCGGCCGAGGACGGGATCGCGGAGCATGCCGACGTGCTCTGCTTCGAGACCGAGGCGCTGATGGGGCAGGCGGGGGTGGTCGCCCCAGTGCTGACCTATCTGTTCCACCGATTGGAAGCGCGATTCGACGGGCGACCGACGCTGTTGATCCTCGACGAGGCCTGGATCTTCCTCGACCACCCCCTATTCGCCGCGCGCATCCGCGAATGGCTGAAGGTACTCCGTAAGAAGAATGTCGCGGTGCTGTTCGCGACCCAGAGTCTGGCCGATATCGCCGAGAGCCGTATCGCCCCCGCGATTATCGAGAGCTGCCCGCAGCGGATATTGCTTTCCAACGATCGCGCGATCGAGCCGCAGAGCCGCGCGGCTTACACCCGGTTCGGTCTCAACGACCGCCAGATCGAGCTGATCAGCCGCGCGGCGCCGAAGCGGCATTATTATCTGCAGTCCGCGCGCGGCAACCGGCTGTTCGAGCTCGGGCTGGGTCCGATCGCGCTGGCGCTGTGCGGCGCCTCCGACCCCGCGACCCAAAAGCGCATCGACGCGCTGCTCGCCGAGCACGGCACGGCCGATTTCGCCGCGCGCTTTCTCACCGATGCCGGCCTCGACTGGGCCGCCTCCCTGCTTGCCGATTTCTCCCAAACCCCTGCCTGAAGGATTTTGCCCGTGAAAACCAAGCTTCTGTCTGCCGTGCTGTCCGCGACGATGACCGCCGCGCTGGTGACCGTCAGCGGGGTGCCGACGACGCCGGCGCTGGCGCTCGGGCTCAGCACGGTGTTCGACCCTTCCAACTATGCCCAGAATGTGCTGACCGCCGCGCGGGCGCTCACCCAGATCAACAACCAGATCCAGGGATTGCAGAACCAGGCGCAGGGCCTGCTCAACCAGGCGAAGAATCTGAGCCGGATCGGCTTTCCCGAACTGGCCTCGATCACTCAGACGCTGCAGCAGATCGACCGGCTGATGGGGCAGGCGCAGGGCCTCCAGTTCCACGTTGGAAACCTGGATCAGCAGTTCCGACAACTTTTTCCGGAGAGTTTCGATCAGGCGTTGACCGGCAACAGCCATGTGCTCGCGGCGAAAGCACGGCTCGAGACCGCGAGGGCTGCCTACCAGCAGACGATGGGGGTGCAGGCGCAGGTCGTCGAAAATGTTCAGGCGGACGCGACGACGCTGAGCGCGATCGTGGCGCGCAGTCAGGGCGCCGAAGGGGCGCTTCAGGCGCAGCAGGCGACCAACCAGCTCCTCGCGTTGACCGCCAAGCAGCAGTTCCAGATCCAGACGCTGATGGCAGCGCAATATCGCGCGCAGGCGATCGAACAGGCCGTTCGCGCCCAGGCGCAATCCGACGCGCGCGCTGTCACCACCAAGTTCCTCGGTTCCGGCTCGGCCTACACCCCCCGCTAGGCCCGGGCCGGATGGGGCGGCGGTGCCTCCTCCCGCCGCCGTCCCGCCGCGGGGCCTGGCTCAGCTCCCCAGGCTCCGCGGCATCTTTTCCTCTGTGTGTGAGTTCGGCCTCGTGAACGACCTGAACGTCATCGATCAGTTCATGACCGCCTTCATCCGCTACATCGACAGCGGGTTCGGGCTGCTGGGGCCCGACGTCGGGTTCCTGACCTCGACGCTGATCGGCATCGATATCACGCTCGCCGGCCTGTTCTGGGCGATGGGCGGCGAACAGGATGTGATCGGGCGGTTCGTCCGCAAGATCCTCGCCATCGGCGCGTTCGCGTTGATCCTGAACCGCTTCTCGACGCTCGCCGACATCATTTTCCGCTCGTTCGCGCAGGCCGGGCTGACGGCTGGGGGCGGTACGCTGAGCGCCGACGATCTCCTCAAGCCCGGGCGGCTCGCCGGCACCGGTTTTGCAGCGGCCTGGCCTCTGCTCGACCAGGCGTCGAAGCTGATGGGGTTCACCAGTTTCTTCGATAACTTCCTGACGATCGCGGTGCTGCTGTTTGCCTGGGCGCTGGTCCTGCTCGCTTTCTTCCTCCTCGCCGTGCAGATGTTCGTCTGCATCCTCGAGTTCAAGCTCACCACGCTTGCCGGGTTCATCCTCGTGCCGTTCGCGCTGTGGAACCGCACCAGCTTCCTCGCCGAGCGCGTGCTCGGGCATGTGGTGAGTTCGGGTATCAAGGTGATGGTGCTCGCGGTGATCGTCGGCATCGGCTCCAACTTCTTCAGCCAGTTCACCACCGCGCTCCAGGGGCATGAGCCCGACATCGGCCAGGCGATGAGTCTGGTGCTCGCCGCGCTCGCTTTGTTCGGGCTCGGCATCTTCGGCCCCGGTATCGCCTCGGGGCTGGTCGCCGGCGCGCCGCAACTGGGGGCGGGCGCCGCGCTCGGTACGGCGATCGGGGCGGGCGGTGTCGCCTGGCTCGGGGGTGCGGCAACGCTGGGGGCGGCGCGCTCGGCAGGTGGTGGCGCGCTCGGCGCCATCCGCGCCGGCCCGGCGATGGGGGCGGCGGCCTCGACCGCGTACAGCCTCGGCCAGGAGACGGCTTCCACCCCCTCGGTCGGCGCCGGGCTCGGCGGGATCGCGCACGCCGCCGGGCAGGCGGCCCGAGCCCGTCTGTCGGGTACGCTCGGGCTGGAGGACGCGGCCAGCCGCGGCCGCGCGGCGGCGTGGAATGCGCACAGTGGCGGAAGCCCGGCCGACACAGGCAGTGCGGCAGCCGGCGCTGCCCCCGCCTGGGCCCGGCAGCTGCGCTCCGAGCAGGCCGTGCGCCACCACCGCCATGTTGCGCTGCAAGCGCTGCGCGAGGGCGATCGCGGTGGCGCCGGCGCCACCCCCGACTTGCACGAAAGGGATAGCTGATGCTCTTCAGACGCAGCCTTCAACGTTACGGCCGCACGCCCGCACCCGAGACGCCGTACCAGCGCGCCGGCCAGCTCTGGGACGAGCGGATCGGTTCGGCCCGGGTCCAGGCGCGCAACTGGCGGCTGATGGCATTGGGTGGGCTGCTGCTCTCGACCGGGCTGGCCGGTGGCCTCGTCTGGCAGTCGATGCAGAGCCGGGTGGTGCCCTACGTGGTCGCGGTCGATCGGCTGGGCGAGGCGCGGGCGGTAGCACCAGCCGAGGCCGCCTATCAGCCGACCGACCCGCAGATGGCGTGGCACCTGGCCCGGTTCATAGCCGACGTGCGCGGCGTCTCGCTCGACCCGGTGCTGATGCGCGCCCACTGGCTTGAAGCCTATGCGTTCGCGACAAGACGCGGGGCGCAGTTTTTGGGCGACTATGCCCGCGCCGCCGATCCGTTCGGGCGGATCGGCGAGCGGACCGTGTCGGTCCAGGTGACGAGCGTGGTGCGCGCCTCCGACCGCTCGTTCCAGGTCAAATGGACCGAGACCGCTTATGAACGTGGCGCCCCAGCCGGCGCGTCGCACTGGACCGCCATCCTGACGGTTGTGCTGAAGCCTCCGGCGACCGCCGATGTCCTGCGCCAAAATCCGCTCGGCCTCTATGTCGACGCGATCGACTGGAGCCGCGAACTCGATGTGCCGGCGCCGCCCGCCGCGCCGCCGAACGTGTCGGCCACATCCAACCTGCCGCTCGGTTCCCCGCTCGATCCGACCCTCGGTCAATCCTCTCACATGGAGACCCAGCCATGACGCGTCTGCACTTTCTGCCCATCCAGTGGGTGTCGGCCTGCCTCCTCGCGGGCGCGCCGGTCGTGGCTACGGCCGCGCCGCCGGCACGGCCTGCCGTGTCAGTGGTCGATCGTGTCGCGGCGGCCAACCAGGCGGCGATGCGCGAGCCGGACCGCCAGGGCTTCCTCAATGCCGTGCAGGTTTTCCCCTATGCCGAGGGGGCGCTGTATCATGTCTATACCGCGCCCGAGCGGGTGACCGATATCGCGTTGCAGCCGGGTGAGACGCTGGTGGCCGTTGCCGCCGGCGACACCGTGCGCTGGGTGATCGGCGACACCAGCAGCGGCAGCGGGGCGGGCAAGCGCACGCACATATTGGTCAAGCCGTTCGCGGCAGGGCTCGCGACCAATGTCGTCATCACCACCGATCGGCGCAGCTACCATCTGTCGCTGACCAGCACGACCGCGACGGCGATGGCCGCGCTCTCCTGGACCTATCCCCACGATGCGCTGATCGCGCTCCAGCGGGCGGCGGCCGAGAAGGCGGCCGCGGCACCGGTCGCGGCGGGTCTGGCGCTCGAGCAGTTGCACTTCAACTATGTGGTGTCGGGCGACCGGCCGGCGTGGCGGCCACTGCGGGCGTTCGACGATGGCCGGCAGACTTTTATCGAGTTCCCGGCAAGCCTCGGGGTCGGCGAGGCGCCGCCGCTGTTTCTGGTCGATGCCAAAGGCGACGCCCAACTCGTCAATTATCGCCTGCAGGGGCGCTTCTATGTGGTCGATCGCCTGTTCGACACTGCCGAGCTGCGGTTGGGGACGAAGAAACAGCAGATCGTCCGGATCACCCGCGTCGCCGATGGACCCCAGCCGCGGAGGGGATCGTGAGCGAGGATAGCGCCAGCCCGTCGCCGAAGGTCGACCCGGAAACGCTGGTCATCCGGGCCCGGCCGGCGCGCGCGATCCGGTTCCGGCGCGGCGTGATCATCGCGATCGCGGCAATCGGCTCGGTCAGCCTGATCGCGGTGACGTGGATGGCGCTCACGCCTCGGGTCTTCCGCCATGGCGTCGACAGCCCGGAACTCACTCAGCCGAACGGTACCCTGTCCGGTGATGCCCTGAGCGGCCTGCCGGCCAGCTACGCCACTGTGCCGCAGCTCGGGCCCCCGTTGCCCGGCGATCTCGGCAAGCCGATCCTCGAACAGCAGCGCGCATTGGGAATGGAGGCGGGTGCCGGCGCGGAGCAGGCAAGCCAGGCCGAGGCGCGCGACCGGCAGGCAGCCGAGCGCAAGGCCGCGCGTGAGTCGGCCGTGCTCGTGCAGGGTCAGCAGGCGACCGCGATGAATGTTGAAACGGCGTCTACCTTACGGCCAATCGAGGCAGCTGCGGGCGTCGCTGAAAACAAGCCGGCGCTCGATCCGGATCGCGATCCGAACGCACAGGCCCACAAGGCCCAGTTTGTGGGAACGCTGGATCCTCGAGGCGACGTCAATCCGCACATGCTTACCACCGCACCCTCTCCTTATCTGCTTTCCGCCGGCAGCATCATCTCGGCGAGCCTGATCACGGGATTGCGGTCCGATCTGCCGGGGCTGGTGACCGCCCAGGTCACCGAGAATGTCTATGATAGTCCCACCGGGCGCATCCTGCTCATCCCGCAGGGTGCGCGGCTGATCGGCAGCTACGACAGCGTCGTCGCGTTCGGCCAGAAGCGCGCGCTGGTGGTCTGGCAGCGGATCCTGATGCCCGACGGTTCGTCGATCCGTCTCGACAATGTGCCGGCGGCCGATCCCGCCGGCTATGCCGGGCTGGCCGACAAGGTCGACTTCCACACCTGGGCGTTGCTCAAGGGGGTAACGCTTTCAACCCTGCTTGGGGTTAGTTCCGAGCTGGCGTTGTCCGGCCAGAGCGATCTGGTCCAGGCGATCCGCATGTCCACCCAAGACACTATGTCGCGTGCCGGCGATCAGATCACGCAGCGCAATCTTGGCGTGCAGCCGACGATCACGATCCGACCCGGCGCAGCGGTGCGGCTGGTGGTTCACAAGGATCTCATCCTCGCACCGTGGCGCGGATAGGAGATATGTGATGGCAGACCTGAAGCTGGCGAAGCTCCCGGATCGTGCCCCGGTCAAGCTGACGATCTCCGTGCCACCCGATCTCAACAAGGCCCTCGAGGATTATGCGGCCGTCTATGAAGCGACCTATGGTCAACGCGAGAGCGTCGCTGATCTGGTTCCTTATATACTCGCCGGTTTCCTCGAGAGCGATCGAGCTTTTGCGCGCGCCCGTCAGGGTCGCGGCGATCGATAAGAAGGAAGAAAGCATGCCGCTCCCATCGGATAATTTCATTCGTATCCGTCGCGTGGTCGAGCGCACGGGCCTCAGCCGGGCGACCATCTACCGCAAGGTTCGGCGCGATACCTTCCCGCAGCCGCGCCAACTCGGCGCCAATTGTGTCGGCTGGTATGAATCAGAGATCGATGCCTGGATCGCCAACCCCCGCTAGCGGCGCTTTCCGTCCAGCAGCATCGCCGGTTCGGGCAGGCCTTCGCTCAGCAGGTCCGCCCACTCCTGTGAGATCTCGACGCGTCGATCCATGAAGGCTGCCCGGTTATACGCAGCCTCGACCCTGTCTTTCTGCACATGCGCCAGCATCAGGTCGATGACTTTCGCGTCGAGTTCGGCATGGACTTTTTGACCCGATGCACGGGCATCGCGCTCGGCCTTCTCGTTCATGATCGTCGAGAACGCGGCGCGCCATCCATGCGGCACATGCCGGCCATGGAAGCCGACACGATTGTAGAGATACCCGATCGCATTCTCGCTCATCGGACGATGGGCATGGCGCTGTGACGGGAAGACCAGTTTGTTGCGCCCGGTCAGTTTACGCGTCGCCCGCAAGACAGCGACCGCCTGTCGCGACAGCGGAATGAGATGCTCGAACGCTTCCTCACCCTTGCGGTCGACGACCAGCTTCATCCGCGCGGCCGGTATGCGCCAGAGGGGTGAGGCTTCTGGCGTCACCTCGGTATTCTCCCAGTCAACGTCCTCGAACTCGTCCCAGACAACGCCGCGAATCACGCCCGGACGCACGGCGGTCAACGCAAGCAGGCGCGAGGCCAGCTTGACCACCGGCGTCGCGCCCGAGGCTTCGGCTGCAACCAGCACCATGCGGACGTCGTCCAGCTTCGTAAGCGCCGGCTGGCGCCCCTTCTTCGGCAACGGTTTAAGCGCCTTCACGATGCCGGATGCGGGGTCGTGTTCGGCGATTCCCTCGGCGATCGCATAACCGAAGATTGCCGAAATCCGCTGGCGCAGACGTCGGGCAGTTTCGATCGCACCGCGCCCTTCTACCTTGCGCAGCATTGCGAGAATCACAGGGCCATCAATCGCGGGGATCGGCAGTTTGCCGAGATCGGGGAAAACATCGTTCTCGAGGCTCGCGATCACGTCGGCGGCGTGGACCGGCGCCCATCGCGGCGACTGCAGGGTGTGCCACGCGCGTGCCAGCTTCTCGAAGGTCTCGATGGCCGCCGCCGCGGCCGCAAGCTTGCGTTTGCGCTTCTCGACAGCAGGATCGCGGTGTTCCCTGACCTCACGACGGGCATCATCGCGTAGGTCGCGCGCTTCGGTCAGCGAGATTTCGGGATATTGGCCGAAAACCAGCCGCTTTTCTTTCCCGGCAAAGCGATATTTGAGGCGCCAGGATTTGGAACCCTTCGCCGTCACGAACAGATAGAGCCCGCCTGTGTCGGCGAGTTTATAGTCCTTGTCGCGTGGCTGCGCCTTTCTGGCCTGCATGTCCGTGAGCACGAATGCCCCCATCTCTCAATTTCGTGCCCCCAAAATGCCCCCGATCGCTGTGAGATTTGGGGGCATCGGGAGCAACCGATAGGGATAGATGCTAGCTCAGAATTGGCTAAAAATCAAGGTTTTCTGGGGTCTATGAGGCCCTATAAGGAGGGTCCTTGGCGGGCAAGCTGGGAGATTGTTCGAACCATTTCCTTGAGCAAATGGAGGAATGGGGCAAGCTTTTGCGACATTCCAGCCTTGCGCAATTGCAACCTGTGACGTGCTCCCCTTTTCTCCTCCACTCATAAGTAGAGTCCGGGGTTGCCAGGATGCCCTGGCGGGTGGTGTTGCGCAACCAGCCTGGCAGCATCGGCGGGCGTCAGCCCGCCTATCCCGCTATGCG
>Ga0180221_1001700_pt1 | contig 14034 bp, 14 predicted proteins | sample eDN5th37CKraftMG_FD_151339 | JGI IMG/M metagenome (GOLD analysis project Ga0180221, IMG submission 151339) | Enriched Miracle-Growth compost microbial communities from Emeryville, California, USA - eDNA 5th pass 37_C Kraft MG (version 2) (version 2) ...
CGGATCCAGCTTTCCGGGTGCGGGGCGGCCATGTTGCTGAAAGAGGTGGGCGGGGCAAAAGGCTGCACAAGCCCCGCCGGATTTTCGCGCCCTCCGTGGGTTCAGGGGCGTGGGTTCAGGGGCCGCGCGTCACGCCCGCGGGCTGGCCGGGCGCCGGGCAGAAGGCCTCGCGGAAGGCCGCCTCGCTGGCCGGCCAGCGGCCGCTGGAGAGCAGCCCGGCATAGTCGGCGTCGTGGTTCCAGTAATTGGTGTAGAGCACGTTGTGCTGGCTGATCCAGTCGCGCAGCATGCTGATGAAGGGGGCGGCGTTGTCGCCCTGGATGCCCCATTCCGAATAGGCGGTGGGCTTGCCGCGCTTGGCCGCGAAATCCTCGATGAAGCGCAGGCCATAGCGGTTGTCGCGGATCGCCTCGAAAGCCTTCACCGGGTCGCTCGGCAGGTATTCGTGCTTCCAGTAGAAGTCCATGCCGATGATGTCGACGTAGTCGTCGCCCGGATAGGCCTTCAGCGGGTCCATCGATTCCCCGTAATTGATGTTCCACTCGAAGCGGAACTTGTCCGAGACGGAGCGGAAGGAATTGACGATGTGGCGGAAGGTGGCGACGAACTCCTTCTCCTTGCCGCGCGCCGCCCAGGGGAACCAGTTGCCGTTCAGCTCCCAGCCGAGGCGGACGCGGATCGTCCCGTCGGGCCAGGGCTTCGTTTTGGCCAATGCCTGAGCGGCACTGACGTAGTAGCGGTTGTAGGCGCCGGTCGCGGAGTCCTTGAGGCTGGCGTGCTTCGGGATCATCGCCACCGACCACAGCACCGGCCTGTCCAGCGCGCGGAACTGGTCGATGAACCACTGCGGCCAACCGATACCCTCCCAGCTCGCCTGGTCGGTGAAGACCATCAGATGCGGCACGGGGCAACCGAGCCACTTCTCGAACTGCTGGATCAGCTTCGGGTCATTGGCGGAATAGGCGCTGAGCGGTGTGGCCAGTTCGCCGGCAGAAGCCGGTGGCGTGGCGGCGAGCCACGCGGCCAGCGGGACGGCCAATGGCGCAGCCAGCAGGGAGAGAAGGCGCGCCCGGCGCCGCAGCCCGGGCCGGGCTGCGGGGTGGCGGGGGGTGGCATGGGCCATCCGGGAATTCCGCGCGTCGTTCTGCATATCGGCTCAGCTTCTCCTGGCTCCAGAACGCCCCTCCGGCCGGCGGGGCCAGGACCGGAGTAGCGGGTCTTGCCGCCGGATGTGAGATTCGGCCGTCCTTTTCGTACAAGACAGCACGCGGACGTGACGAGCGGCAACGCCTTTTACGCGAGCAGCGTGCAGGCTTCGTCCCCTCCGGTTGCGCTCCCTTCAGAGCCAGTCCGGCACGGGTCTCTGGCGGGCCGCCGCCGTACCGCCGGGCCATTCCCCGGCGCGCCCAAGGGTGCGCCAGCCCTGCCTGGGGCCGGGCGGTTCCCGATATGGCGCTTGACCCTGGCAGGCCGCGCACCGGAGGCTGGCCCGGCCCACAGCCGGGAGCGCCCGCATGCGCCGACGCCCTCTCCTTGCCTGGCCCTTCCTCGCCGCGCCGGCCGTGCTCGCCCCGAAACGGAGCCGGGCCGCTGGCCCGCCGGTGGATGTGGCACTGGTCCTGGCGGTGGACGCATCCGGCAGTATCAGCCCCGAGGAATTCCGCCTCCAGCGCGAGGGCTGCGCCGAGGCGGTGACGCATCCGACGGTGCTCGCCGCGATCGCCGGCGGGCTGGTCGGCGCCATCGGCGTGGCGCTGGTGGAATGGGGCGCGCCGGGCGGCGCGGAGACGGTGGTGCCCTGGCAACGGGTGACGGATGTCGCCAGTGCCGGCGTTCTGGCTTCAGCCTTGCGCGAGGCGCCCCGGTCGCGGCAGAGCTGGAATGCCATCGGCGACGCCATCGACCATGCCGCGGCACTGCTCGGCGCCGCGCCCTATGAGGCGATGCGCCGGGTCATCGACGTCTCGGGCGACGCGCCGGACATGCGCAGCCGGCGCCCGGCCCCGGTGGCGCGCGATGCGGCGGTGGCGGCGGGGATCACCATCAACGCCCTAGCCATCGCGCGGCAGGGATCGAATCTGGCGGCGCGCTATGAGGAGGAGGTGATCGGCGGCCCCGGCGCCTTCGTCATGGAGGCGGCCGGGCGGCCGGATTTCGCCCGCGCCCTGCGCGCCAAGCTGGTGCGGGAGATCGCCTGAGCCCTCCCCCCTCCGGGTGAGCCGGAGCGGTTTTTCTTCCCCCCAGCGTCGCGCCTGTGCTAGCCGGACAGCATGACGTCCGCGATCCGCAGGGCGGCGCACCCGCGTCGCCCACGCCCCGCGGCGTTCCACTGCCATGAGGCAAGGAGCGCCTTCCCGCCTCGCCCGAGAGGCTATACACCGAGCCCCTGCAAGCAGACGCCGTCCAGAGGGCGGCTGGGGCTCACCATCGGCGCCTTCCTGTTGGGAGCGCCGTTTCTGATGAGCAGTCCCGCCATGGCCGGGCCGCGTTCCGCATGTCTCGACGCCGTCCGCGCGGCCGAGGCGAAATACGACCTGCCCGACGGGCTCCTGGTGGCGGTCGCCCTGGCCGAGTCCGGGCTGCACGCACATGCGCTGAACATCGACGGCCGTGCCTATTACCCCGATTCCCGCGCCGAAGCGCGACGGCTGCTGGCCGGCGCCTCGGCGCGTCAATCGGTGATGGCGGGCTGCGTGCAGGTGAATGCGCAGGTCCATGCCGCGGATGGTGGCGACTGGCCGCTCGACCCGCGGAAGGCCGCCGAATGGGCGGCCCGTTATCTGCGGCGGAACTACGAGGCGGCCGGCAACTGGGCCGATGCGCTGCGCCGCTGGAATGGCGCCGGGCCGGGTAACAACCGGCTGGTCTGCCGTGTGGAGGCCAAGCTGCAGGCGGTGAATCCGGGCAGCACCGTGCTCGGCGAGCCATCCTGCAGGGGCAGCCAGATGGCGCGCGCCCGGCGCGACGCCCGCGCCCTGCTGGAGCTGGCGGAAGCGCCCGACTGACGGGCCGGGGCGCTGGATCGCAGGCCGGAGGAATCACTCCCCCGGCCTTTTCTCAGCCCTGCAGGTAGAACTTCACCGCCGAGGCAGCGGCGATCAGCCAGACCGCGCCGCCGACCTCGCCGGGCCGGCCGGCCACCACCTTCACCAGCGCATAGGCGATGAAGCCCACCCCGATCCCCGTGGCGATGGAGAAGGTGAAGGGCGTGGCCAGTGCGGTGATGAGGGCGGGCAGGTATTCGGTCGGCTCCTCCCAGGCGATGTCGCGCAGGCTCTGCGCCATCAGGCAGGCCACCAGCACCAGCGCCGGCGCCGTCGCGAAAGCGGGGATGGAGGTCGCCAGCGGCGCCAGGAACAGCGTCAGCAGGAACAGCACGGCGACGGTGAGCGCCGTCAGCCCGGTGCGGCCGCCGGCCTGCACACCCGCAGCGCTCTCGACATAGGAGACGGTGGTCGAGGTTCCGAGCACCGCGCCGATCATCGCGCCGCCCGAATCCGCCATCAGCGCGCGGCCGAGATTCGGCACGGAGCCGTCCTCCCGCATCAGCCCGGCGCGGTGCGTCGTGGCGATCAGCGTGCCGGCGTTGTCCAGCAGATCCACGATGAAGAAGGTGAAGACAATACCGACCAGCCCGACGCCGAGGGCGCCCGCGAGATCCATCTGCAGGAAGGTCGGCGCCAGCGAGGGCGGCAAAGAGAAGATGCCCTGGAACTGCGTCAGGCCGAAGGGAATGCCGAGCAGCGCAGTGATGATGATGCCGATGACGATGCCGCCGGTGACGCCACGCGCCACCAGCCCGGCGATCAGCACGAAGCCGAAACAGGAGAGCATCGTCGCGGGCTCACGCAGGGAGCCCATCCCCACCAGCGTCGCGGGGTTGTCCACCACCAGCCCCATGCCGCGCAGGCCGATCAGCCCGAGGAAGAAGCCGATGCCGGCGGCGATGCCGAGCTTCAGGGAGAGCGGGATCGAGTTGATCAGCCATTCGCGGAAGCCGGCGATGGAGACGGCGAAGAAGATCAGCCCCGAGATGAACACCGCCCCCAGCCCCACCTGCCAGGACACGCCCATGCTGCCGACCACGGCGAAGGCGAAATAGGCGTTCAGCCCCATGCCGGGCGCCAGCGCGACGGGGTAGTTGGCGAGTAGGCCCATCAGCGTCGAGCCGATCGCCGCGGCCAGGCAGGTGGCGACGAAGGCTGCGCCGTGATCGATGCCGGCCGCCGCCATCATCCCCGGATTCACGACGACGATGTAGGCCATGGTGAGGAAGGTGGCGAGGCCGGCCAGGACTTCCCGGCGCGGCGTCGTCCCGCGCTCGGCGAGGCCAAAGAAACGATCCAAAATGGCTGCTCCCGCGATTGCTGTGGCGCGAAGATTACCGGCGGCAATCCGCGTTTAACAGCGGGCGGGCCATGGCCCTACTCTCCCCGGAGCGCCCAACTCGGTCTATGAGGAACCAAAGGCCGCGCAGGCGGCTCCGCCAGGACAACAGGGACGCCCCACGACCCGGCCGCGACGCCTCGGCACAGTGCCGGCGGCACGCGCCGCAACAGGAGACAGGAACCATGGTGTCACGCCGCATGATGGGAGCCGCCGCGGGCTTCGCCCTCGCTGCCGCGGCCGCCAGCGCCACCCCCGCCGCGGCCCAGGGGGCGGCCGGCGAATCCACCTTCGACCGCATCCGCCGCACCAAGAAGCTGCGCACCGCCGCGGTCGCCGGCGCCGCACCCTATTACCACAAGGATCTCGCCAGCGGGAAATGGAGCGGCTTCTACATCGACCTCGTCACCGCTCTCGCGGAGGAACTCGAGGCGGAGCTGGAGCTGACGGAGACCACCTGGGGCAATGCCGTTCTCGACCTGCAGTCCAACAAGATCGACATCTTCTTCGGCCTGAACCCGACGCCGAAGCGCGCTCTGGTCGTCGATTTCTCCGTCCCCTGCTTCAGCAACGCCTTCAGCTTCGTCGCCAAGAAGGGCTTCAATCCGAAGACCTGGGACGAGCTGAACAAGCCGGAAGTGAAGCTCGCCGTCGATACCGGTTCCTCGCAGGATCAGGTCGTCACGCGGCTTTGCCCGAAGGCCAGCATCCTCCGCTTCAAGTCCGCCGATGAAGCCACCATGGCGGTCCAGTCGGGGCGCGCCGATGCGCAGTGCCTGGTGATGATGCTGGCCCTGCCGGCGGTGAAGAAGAACCCGAACATCGGCCATGTCGTGGTGCCGCAACCGGTCTTCGCCACCACCTCCAACGCCGGCTTCCGCCGCGAGCCGGACAAGACCTGGCGCGACTACGTCAATACCTGGATTGAGTTCAACAAGGGGCTGGGCTTCGTCCGCTCCGTGATCCTGAAGAACATGGAGCTGGTCGGGATCTCGGAGTCCGACTTCCCGCCGGGCATCACACTCTAGGCCGTGGCCAGAAGGGGCGCCGCCCCTTCTGGACTTCCCCGCCGGGGAGGCTGAGCCTTCCCGGCCCTCTGCATTCGCTGGCGGGGCCCTGGCTCCGGCCGCTGCATTCAGACCGACGGACGCCTCGCCCGATGTACCAATGGGACTTCTCGATCCTCTGGAGCTATCGCTGGCTCTTCTGGAACGGCCTTGTCGTCACCCTCGCCTTCACTGCCGCCATCGTCGTGCTCGGGCTGGTCGTCGGGCTGGCCGCGGGGCTGCTGCGCCTCGCGCGCTTCGCGCCACTGCGCTGGCTGGCACAGGCCTATGTCGAGGTGTTCCGCTGCACGCCGCTCCTGGTGCAGCTCGTCTGGTTCTATTACGCGCTGCCGATCCTGGCCGGCATCGAGATGACGGCGACCACCGCCGCGGTGCTCGCCCTTTCCCTCTATGGGGGCGCCTTCTATGCCGAGATCATCCGGGGCGGCATCGCCTCCATCGAGGCGGGGCAGACCGAGGCTGCCCTGGCGCTCGGCATGACGCCCGGCCAGGCCATGCGTCGCATCGTGCTGCCGCAGGCGCTGAAGCGCATGGTGCCGCCGCTGATGAACCAGTCCATCATCCAGCTCAAGAACACCTCGCTGGTCTCGGTGCTGGCGGTGCCGGACCTGCTCTACCAGGGCCAGGCGGCGGCGCATGACAGCTACCGGCCGCTGGAGATCTATACTCTGGTCGCTGTCCTCTACCTCGCCGTGCTGTTCCCGCTGACGCTGCTGGTCGGCCGCCTGGAGCGCCGCCTGGCGCGGGCTGATTGAGAGGAGCCGCCAGGATGAGCACCGCTCCGATGATCGAGGTCACCGCGCTGCGCAAGAGCTTCGGCGACCATACCGTACTGCGCAGCGTGGATCTGACGGTGGCGCCCGGGGAGGTGGTCGCGCTGATCGGCCCGTCCGGCTCCGGCAAGTCCACCCTGCTGCGCTGCCTGAACCTGCTGGTGGTGCCGGATGGCGGGGCCGTGCGCGTCGGCGAGCGCAGCTTCCGCTTCGGCGCCGGCAGCGCCCTGCCCGGCACCGGCGAGATGGCGAAGTTCCGTGCCGCAACCGGCATGGTCTTCCAGCAGTTCAATCTCTTCCCGCACATGTCGGCGCTCGCCAATGTCATGGAAGGCCCCGTCACGGTGCGGCGCATGGCGAAGCCGCAGGCCGAGACGCTGGCGCGCGGCCTGCTCGCCAAGGTCGGGCTGGCCGACAAGGCCGAGCAATTTCCCAGCCGGCTCTCGGGCGGGCAGAAGCAGCGCGTCGCCATCGCCCGCGCGCTCGCCATGGAGCCGGCGGTGATGCTCTTCGACGAGGCGACCAGCGCGCTCGACCCCGAGTTGGTCGGCGAGGTGCTGAGCGTCATGCAGTCCCTCGCCGCCGAGGGCATGACCATGGTGATCGTGACGCATGAGATCGCCTTCGCGCGTGAAGTCGCGGATCGCGTCGTCTTCCTGCGCGATGGCGTCATCCTCGAGGATGGACCGGCACGGCAGGTGATCGACGCGCCGCGCGAGGAGGCGACGCGCGCCTTCCTGTCCCACTTCCACCGCCAGCGGGAGAGCTGAGATGAGTCAGGCCCCAGTCATCGAACGCATGCGGGTCTTCCTGGTGGAAAGCCCGATCAAGATGGCCCGCGCCCAGGGCGTGGGCGCCGTGAAGGGCAGCGTGAAGCGCGTGCTGCTGGAGCTGACGACACGGGACGGCATCGTCGGCTGGGGCGAGGCGGCGCCCTGGGAGGTCTTCACCGGCACGCCGGAGGGCGCCTTCGCCGCACTCGACACCTATCTCCGCCCGCTGGTGACGGGCGCCGATCCGCGCCGCCTGCGGACGCTGATGGCGGCGATGGACCGCGCCCTGATCGGCCATCCCGAGAGCAAGGTGGCGGTGGAAATGGCGCTGCTCGACATCCTCGGCAAGTCCACGGGGATGAGCGTGGCCGACCTGCTCGGCGGCCGCGTGCGCGATACCATCCCCCTCTCCTTCTCCATCGCCGATCCGGATTTCGCCGCCGACCTGGAGCGGATGCACGCCATGGTCGCGGGCGGGCACCGCCTCTTCAAGGTGAAGACCGGCGTGAAGCCGCATGCGGAGGACATGGCGCATCTGGAAGCGATCCGCGACGCCTTCGGGAACAAGGTGGATCTGCGCCTCGACTACAATCAGGCGCTGGAGCCCTTCGGCGCCATGACCATCCTGCGCGACGTGGACCGCTTCCGCCCCACCTTCATCGAGCAGCCGGTGCCGCGCCGGCATCTCGACGCCATGGCGGGCTTCGCCCATGCGCTCGACACGCCGATCCTGGCGGATGAAAGCTGCTTCGACGCCGCCGACCTGCTGGAAGTGGTTCGGCGGCAGGCGGCGGATGCCATCTCGGTCAAGCTGATGAAATGCGGCGGTCTGCTGAAGGCGCAGGCGATGATGGCCATCGCCGAGACCGCCGGCCTGCCGGGCTATGGCGGCACGTTGTGGGAGGGCGGCATCGCGCTCGCCGCCGGCACGCAGCTCATCGCGGCGACGCCGGGCATCTCGCTCGGCTGCGAGTTCTACATGCCGCACCACGTGCTGACCGAGGATGTGCTGGAGGAGCGCATCGCCAATCGTGATGGCGCCGTGGTGGTGCCCGATGCGCCAGGGCTCGGCATCCGCATCAGCGAGGCCTCGCTGCGGGATGGGGCGAAGCATCTCGCGGAAGCCTGAGGATCGGAGAGCGGCCTTTGTGCCGCTCCTCCTGCCGCGCTTCAGAAGCCTTCCAGCACGATCTTGCCTTTGGCCTTGCCGCTTTCCAGCAGCGCATGCGCCTTCCTGAGATTGGCCGCGTTGATCGGCGATATCCGCTCCGTCAGCGTGGTGCGAATGCGGCCTGCATCCACCAGGGCGGCGACCTCGGTCAGCAGCTTGCCTTGCTCCTCCATGTCGGGCGTTTCAAAGATCGGGCGCGTGAACATCAGCTCCCAGTGAATCGAGACGGACTTGCGCTTGAGGCCCGTGACGTTCAGCGTTTCCGGATCATCGATCAGGCCGAAACGGCCTTGCGGCGCGATCAGAGTGGCAATCTCGTCGAGCTGGCGGTGCGTTTCGTTGGTCGAGAAGACGAAGGCCGGCGCCCCGATCCCCAGCGCCGCCACCTGAGCGGCCAGCGGCTTGTGATGGTCCACCACATGATGCGCGCCCATTTCCCTCACCCAGGCCTGGGTTTCGGCGCGTGAGGCGGTGGCGATCACCGTCAGGTCCGTCAACGCGCGAAGGAGCTGGATCGCCAGCGAGCCGACACCGCCGGCGCCACCGATGATCAGCACGGCATGGGCTGCGCCGGGCACGGGGTGGCGGACGTGCAGCCGGTCGAACAGCATCTCCCAGGCGGTGATCGCGGTCAGCGGCAGCGCCGCGGCCTCCGCCGCCGAAAGCGAGCCCGGCTTGCGGCCGACAATGCGCTCATCGACCAGATGGAACTCGCTGTTGGTCCCCGGCCGCATTAGCGATCCCGCGTAGAAGACCTCGTCCCCTGGCTTGAAGGACCGCACGCCCTCGCCCACGGCGGCCACCTTCCCCACGGCGTCCCAGCCGAGCACCTTCCACTGCCCCGGCTCGGCCGAAACGCTCCTTCTCACCTTGTAATCAACCGGGTTGACCGAGATGGCCTGCACCTCGACCAGGATATCCCGCCCTCGCGGCACCGGTTTGTCGAGCTGGATATCAACCAGCGCGCCCTCGTGCTCCAGCGGACCGGCGGACTGATAGGCAACGGCTTTCATCGGCTTCGCTCCGTTTGCGATGATGCATAGGTGTGCCTATCCTCGCGAGGAGCCAATACGCACAAGCGTCGCCCATAGTGTCGAAAAGGATACCGTGATGGCCAAGGCCCGGCACTCGCGCCTCGACTGCAATCCCGGCTGCTCGGTGGAAGCCGCGATCAGCCTGATCGACGGGAAGTGGAAATGCGTGGTGCTGTTCCACCTCCTGGGCGGCACCCTGCGCTTCAACGAGATCCGGCGGCAGATCCCCGGCGTCACGCAGCGCATGCTGACTAATCAGCTGCGTGAACTGGAGGAGGACGGGCTGGTCGAGCGCCGCGTCTATGCCCAGGTGCCACCCAAGGTGGAGTACAGCCTCTCCCCCCTGGGCCGCAGCATCGAGCCCATCCTGCTCGCCCTGAAGGACTGGGGCGATGCCAATATCGGCCGCTTCGGCAAGCCAGCAGCGGCACAGGAGGCCACCGTCCGGGCAGCCTGAGCCTTCCACCAAAAAACGCCCCAGGGTTTCCCCCGGGGCGCTTCCGTTTGCCCGAACCGTTGCGCGGCTCAGACCGAGTAGTACATCTCGAACTCGACGGGGTGCGGGGTGTGCTCGAACTTGTACACCTCGGACCACTTCAGCTCGATATAGCTCTCAATCTGATCCTGGGTGAAGACGTCGCCGGCGAGCAGGAACTCGTGATCGGCCGCCAGGGACTCCAGCGCCTCGCGCAGCGAGCCACAGACCGTCGGGATGCCCTTCAGCTCCTCCGGCGGCAGGTCGTAGAGGTCCTTGTCCATCGCCTCGCCCGGATGGATCTTGTTCTTGATGCCATCGAGCCCGGCCATCAGCATCGCGGCGAAGGCCAGGTAGGGGTTGGCGGTCGGGTCGGGGAAGCGGACCTCGACGCGCTTCGCCTTCGGGCTCGTCGCGTAGGGGATGCGGCAGGAGGCCGAGCGGTTGCGGGCGGAATAGGCCAGCAGCACCGGCGCCTCGAAGCCCGGGATCAGGCGCTTGTAGGAGTTGGTGGACGGGTTGGTGAAGGCGTTCAGCGCCTTGGCGTGCTTGATGATGCCGCCGATGTACCACAGCGCTTGGTCGGACAGGTCGGCATAGCCATTGCCGGCGAAGACCGGCTTGCCCGCCTTCCAGATCGACTGATGCACATGCATGCCCGAGCCGTTGTCGCCATAGATCGGCTTCGGCATGAAGGTCGCTGTCTTGCCGTAGCTGTGCGCGACGTTGTGGATGACGTACTTGTAGATCTGCATGTGGTCGGCCTGCTGCACCAGCGGACCGAACTTCGTGCCGAGCTCATGCTGCGACTGCGCCACCTCGTGGTGGTGCTTCTCGCCAACGACGCCCATCTCGATCATGGTGGACAGCATCTCGGCGCGCAGGTCGCTCTCGCTGTCGACCGGCGGAACCGGGAAGTAGCCGCCCTTGACCACCGGGCGGTGGCCCATGTTGCCCTCGGGGAAGTCCTTCAGGCTGGCACCCGGGCCCTCGACACTGTCGAGCTGGTAGATGCCGTAGTTGCCGCCGGTACCGAACTTCACGTTGTCGAAGATGAAGAACTCGGCCTCGGGGCCGAAGAAGGCGGTGTCGCCGATGCCGGTGGAGGCGAGATAGGCCTCGGCCTTCTTGGCGGTCGAGCGCGGGTCGCGGCTATAGGCTTGGCCGGTGGAGGGCTCGATGATGTCGCAGAACAGGATCAGCTGCGGCTTCGCGGCGAAGGGATCCATGCAGGCGGAGGTCGCGTCCGGCATCAGGATCATGTCGGACTCGTTGATCGCCTTCCAGCCGGCGATCGAGGAGCCGTCGAACATGATGCCGTCGGTGAACACCTCCTCCTCGATGGTGGAGACATGCTGGGCGGTGTGCTGCCACTTGCCGCGCGGGTCGGTGAACCGGAAGTCCACGTACTCGACGCTATTCTCCTTGATCATCTCCATGACCTTGGAGACGGCATTGTTGGACACTGCTGTAGCCTTCTTCGCCATCGTGAGCGATCCTGTTCCCCTGAGACATTTCAATTGAGTCGGCGCGACCAGGGTTCTCCCCTGCCGCCGTCTTGGCCGGCCTCCCCAGGCAGCGGCCGGAAAAACCTGCGATCAGACCGCGTCCTCGCCCCGTTCGCCGGTGCGGATGCGGATCACCTCCTGCACATCGGAGATGAAGATCTTGCCGTCGCCGATCCGCCCGGTGCGCGCCGCGGCCTGAATGGCCTCGATGGCGCGCTCGGCCACGTCGTCGGAGCAGACCACCTCGATCTTCACCTTCGGCAGGAAATCGACGACGTATTCGGCGCCGCGATAAAGCTCGGTGTGGCCCTTCTGCCGGCCGAACCCCTTCGCCTCCAGCACCGTCAGGCCCTGCAACCCGATCTCGTGCAGCGCGTCCTTCACCTCGTCGAGCTTGAAGGGCTTGATGATCGCCTCGATCTTCTTCATCGGCTCCGTTCCGGACCGCCCCCCTCCGGCCTCAAGGGCCTGTTCCAGGGTGCGCTCCGTCCTTTCCTCCTCCCGGGTTGCCGCCCCTTCCTTGACCGTCACGGGCGCCGGGGCGGTTCGAGATGGTGTGTTGCATGAGGCGGGCCGGCACGGCAATGGGATGGGAAGGGTTTTTGCGGGAGCTCGAGCAGGGCTTCGCCTCCCATTAAGGCAGGCTGCCTGCGGAAGTGGCAGCCATGCGCCGGGAATGGTTGCATGGCGGGGGCATGACTCCCATTATCCCCCCTCGCCCGAGGCCGGGGCGCGGGGAGGTCCAACCCCGAAGCGTCGGGCCGCGCCAGCCCCGCGCATCCGTGGCGCGGGCCTTCCTGGGATACCGCATCCTTCGATGAAGCCGCAGAACGACCTGCTCTCCGCCACCGGCACCACCGTGTTCACCGTGATGTCGGCCCTCGCCGTGCAGCATAGCGCCATTAACCTCGGCCAGGGCTTCCCCGACTATGACGGGCCGGAGGATGTGGTGCGCGCTGCCGCCGACGCCCTGCTCGACAACCGCAACCAGTACCCACCGCTGACCGGCCTGCCGGAGCTGCGGCAGGCCGTGGCGAACGCGAATCGGCGCTTCTACGATCTGGAAATCGACCCGAACGCCGAGGTGGTGGTCACCTCCGGCGCCACCGAGGCGCTGGCCGCCTGCCTGACGGCTCTGCTGAACCCCGGCGACGAGGTGGTCCTGCTGGAGCCCCTCTATGACACCTACCTGCCCGTGGTGAAGCTGCTCGGCGCGGTGCCGAAGCTGGTGCGCCTCTCGCCGCCGAAATGGGAGCTGCCGCGCGCCGAGCTAGCCGCCGCCTTCGGGCCGAAGACCAAGGCCATCCTGCTCAACACGCCGATGAACCCGGCCAGCAAGGTCTTCACCGCCGCCGAGCTGGCCTTCATCGCCGAGCTGTGCCAGCGCCACGACACCTACGCCGTCTGCGACGAGGTCTATGAGCACCTGACCTTCGACGGCTGGAAGCACATCCCCCTGATGACCCTGCCGGGGATGCGGGAGCGGTGCCTGCGCATCGGCTCGGCCGGCAAGACCTTCAACCTCACGGGCTGGAAGGTGGGCTACATCACCTGCGACCGCAGCCTGGCACCGAACGTCGCCAAGGCGCACCAGAACCTGACCTTCACCACCGCGCCGAACCTGCAGCGCGCCGTGGCCGTCGGGCTCGCCAAGGACGACAGCTACTTCGCCGAACTCGCCGCCGACCTGCAGGCGAAGCGCGACCGGCTGGCCGCCGGGCTGGCGGCGCTCGGCTTCGGCGTGCTGACGAGCCAGGGCAGCTACTTCGTCACCGCCGATTTCACGCCGCTCGGCTTCGCGGGCGATGACGTGGCCTTCTGCCGCCATATCACCGAGACCGCCAAGGTGACGGCCATTCCGGTCTCCGCCTTCTATGCGGAGGCCGATGCGCCGCGCCACTTCGTCCGCTTCGCCTTCTGCAAGCGGATGGAGGTGCTGGACGAAGCCCTGGAGCGTCTCGCGGCCTGGAAGGCGGCACGGGGCAGCGCCGGGTTGGCCGCCGCGGGGTGAGCCGGCGGCGGGGGCGGCGGCGCCCCCGCCCATCGGGCCGAAACGGCCCGTTCCCCTCCGTTGCTGACATGTACAGCAATGTTTGAGGAGGCATGGCACGGGAGTGCTGGCCAGCGGCTTCAGGACTTGCTAAGCAGCGCCGCCGTCGATTCCGACGCACAAGAAAAACGCCGCCCTCTACAAGAGAAAGTCACGCAGACCATGTCGAAGGCCTTCATTTCCCAGGTGCTCCAGGATTCCATCGGCTGCACCGGCGTGGCCGCCAATCGCGCCGCAGGCGATCTGATCACTGCCATCATCAAGGAAATGAAGAAGAACGGCGGATTCACCCTGCCGAGCTTCGGCACCTTCGCCGTTCGCAAGACCAAGGCCCGCAAGGGTGTGAACCCGCGCACCGGCGAGCCGGTGAAGGTGAAGGCCGGCAAGACCGTGCGCTTCAAGGCCTCGCCGAACCTCAAGAAGGCCGTCTGAAGCGAAGCTCGTGGCCGCCCGTCGGCGGCCACGGCATGAGCGGCCCTATTGGTCGCGCCAGGGCTTGCGCGCCCACATCTCCTGCAACTTGCCATCGAGACCCAGCACCGCCTGGCGGTAGTCGGCGCCCACGGCGCCATGCACCGGCAGTTGCGTGCGCTTCGCATCCGCGAGGAATTGCGGGTCTGCCAGCGCGGCGCTGAAGGCGGCGGCCAGCTTCTGTTGCACCTCCTCCGGCAGCCCCGGCGGGCCCACGATGCCACGCTGCGCGCCGCCCACCACGGGCACTCCCAGCTCAGTCAGCGTCGGCACCTCCGGCAAGGCCGGATCGCGCTGCGCGCCCGTCTGCGCCAGGCAACGGAAGC
>Ga0180221_1001703_pt1 | contig 14018 bp, 10 predicted proteins | sample eDN5th37CKraftMG_FD_151339 | JGI IMG/M metagenome (GOLD analysis project Ga0180221, IMG submission 151339) | Enriched Miracle-Growth compost microbial communities from Emeryville, California, USA - eDNA 5th pass 37_C Kraft MG (version 2) (version 2) ...
CTACACGCTGCTCGGCTCGGTGCTGATGCTGCTCGCCATCATGGCGATGTACTGGGACGCGGGGACCACCGACATTCCGACGCTGCTGCACCATGGCTTCCCGGTGTCGCTGCAGTATTGGGCCTGGTTCGCCTTCCTCGCCTCGTTCGCGGTGAAGATGCCGATGTGGCCGGTCCACACCTGGCTGCCGGATGCTCACGTCGAGGCGCCGACCGCGGGCTCGGTGATCCTTGCCGCGATCCTCCTGAAGATGGGCGGCTACGGCTTCCTGCGCTTCTCGGTCCCCATGTTCCCGCTGGCGAGCCAGGAGTTTGCGCCGCTGATCTTCGTTCTCTCGGTCATGGCCATCGTCTACACCTCGCTCGTGGCTCTGATGCAGGAGGACATGAAGAAGCTCATCGCCTATTCGTCGGTCGCGCACATGGGCTTCGTCACCATGGGCATTTTCGCGCTGACGACCCAGGCGGTCGCCGGCGGCGTGTTCCAGATGATCTCCCATGGCATCGTCTCGGGGGCGCTGTTCCTGTGCGTCGGCGTCGTCTATGACCGCATGCACACCCGCGAGATCGCCGCCTACGGCGGCCTCGTCAACCGCATGCCGCTCTACGCCTTCGTGTTCATGGTCTTCACTATGGCCAACGTGGGGCTCCCGGGCACCTCGGGCTTCATCGGCGAGTTCCTGTCGCTCATCGGCACGTTCCGCGCGAACACCTGGGTCGCGACGCTCGCCACGCTCGGCGTGATCCTGTCGGCCTGCTATGCGCTGTGGCTCTACCGCAAGGTGGTCTTCGGCGTGCTCGACAAGCCGGCGCTGGCCGCGATCCGCGACCTGAGCGCGCGCGAGGTCCTGATCCTCACGCCGCTCGTCGTGCTCACCATCCTGTTCGGCGTCTATCCCAAGCCGGTGCTCGACATGTCGGCGGCTTCCGTCGCCGCTCTGATCGACGGCTACCAGCATTCCGTGGCGCAGAAATCCGCCGACGCGAGGCCGCAATGACCGAAGCCTTCCATCTCGCGGCGCTCCAGCCGGTAGTCCCGGAGATCGTCCTGGCGCTCGGCGCCATGGTGCTGCTGATGATCGGCGTCGCCAACGACGCCCGCGCCGTCAATTTCGTGACCGCCGCTGCGATCTGCCTGTTGGCCGTCGTGGGAGTCCTGGTCGTCACGCTGCCGGCCGATACGGCCGGCGCGCTGTCCGGCAGCTTCGTCGTGGACGGCTATGCTCGCTTCATGAAGCTTCTGACGCTGGCCGCCTCGGCCGGCGCCATCCTGCTGTCCGTCGGGTTCCTGCAGCGGACGCAGAAGGTGTTCGAGTATCCGGTGCTCATCCTGCTGTCCACCACCGGCATGATGATGATCATTTCGTCGGGCGATCTGATCGCGCTCTATCTCGGCTACGAGCTGATGAGCCTCGCGCTCTACGTGCTCGCCGCCATCGATCGCGACAACGTCCGTTCCACCGAGGCCGGCATCAAGTATTTCGTGCTCGGCGCGCTGTCGTCGGGCCTGCTGCTCTATGGCGCCTCGCTGATCTACGGTTTCACCGGCACGGTGAGCTACGCCGGAATCGCCAAGACCGCGGCCGAGGGCGGGCTCGGGCTCACCATCGGCCTCGTGTTCCTGTTCACCGGCCTGTGCTTCAAGGTCTCGGCGGTGCCGTTCCACATGTGGACGCCGGACGTCTATGAGGGCTCGCCCACGCCGGTCACCGCGTTCTTCGCCTCGGCCCCGAAGGCGGCGGCCATGGCGCTGTTCGTGCGCGTCGCCGTCACCGCGTTTCCGACGATCACCGTGCAGTGGCACCAGATCATCGTGTTCGTGGCGATCGCCTCCATGGCGCTCGGCTCCTTCGCCGCCATCGGCCAGCGCAACATCAAGCGGCTGATGGCCTATTCCTCCATCGGCCACATGGGTTTCGCCCTGATCGGGCTCGCCGCCGGGACCGCCGAGGGCGTGCAGGGGGTCATCGTCTATATGGTGATCTACCTCGCCATGACGCTCGGCTCCTTCGCCTGCATCCTGGCGATGCGGCGCGAGAGCGGCGATGTCGAGACCATCGCGGACCTTGCCGGCCTGTCGCGCACCAACCCGACGCTGGCGTTCCTGTTCGCCATGCTGCTGTTCTCGCTGGCCGGAATCCCGCCGCTCGCGGGCTTTTTCGCCAAATTTTACGTGTTCGCGGCGGCGATCAAGGCCGGGCTGTTCGCCCTCGCCGTGATCGGCGTGGTGACCAGCGTCGTGGGCGCCTATTACTATCTGCTGATCGTCAAGGTGATGTATTTCGACGATCCGGCGCCCGCCTTCGCGCCCATGCGCAGCGAGCAGAAGCTCGTGCTGGCGCTGACCGGCCTCTTCGTCCTTCTGTTCTTCGTCTATCCGGGCCCGCTGGTGGATGCTGCCGCGGCGGCGGCGAAGTCGCTATTTTAGCGAGATGGATTCGGGCTTTACCGCCGCGCCGGGCGGCGCGCGTGTTGTCACCTTCGACGTGATCGGATCGACCAACGCGGAGGCGTTGGCGCGCGCCCGTGGCGGCGAGCGTGGCCCGCTGTGGCTGGTGGCAAAGCGCCAGACCGGCGGCCGCGGCCGGCGCGGGCGAACCTGGGTCTCCGAGCCCGGGAATCTCTATGCCACGCTGCTGCTGACGGACCCTTCGCCCCCGGATCGCGCCGCGAGCCTGTCGTTCGTCGCGGCGCTCGCCGTCCACGACGCGATCGTCGACGTGGCGCCGCTGCTGGGGCCGCGGCTGGCCTTGAAATGGCCGAACGATGTGCTCTGCGCCGGCGCCAAGTGCTGCGGCATCCTGCTGGAAGGCGAGGGGGATGCCGTTGCGCTCGGCATCGGCGTCAACTGCGCGCACCATCCTGCGGACACGCCTTATCCCGCGACCGACCTCGCGGCGGCCGGTGCGCCCGTTGCGGCCGAGGCGCTGTTTGCCGCATTGGCGCGCAGCGCCACGCTGCGGCTCGCCCAGTGGGACCGCGGGGCAGGCTTCGCCTCGATCCGTGCCGACTGGCTCAAGCGCGCCGAGGGCCTGGGCAGGCCGATCCGCGTGCGCCTGCCCGAGCGGGAGCTGACCGGCATTTTCGAGGCGCTGGACGAGGCCGGCAGGCTCGTTCTGCGCCGCGCCGACGGCGTGGCGGACACAGTGACCGCGGGCGACGTATTCCCGCTCCAGGCCTTCGGCACGGAACCCGCCTGATGCCGGGACCGGGCGAGGAACTGGTGTTCGTGCCGCTGGGCGGCGTCGGCGAGATCGGGATGAATCTCGCGCTCTACGGCATCGGCTCCGAGCGCGCCAAGAAGTGGATCGCCGTCGATTTCGGCGTCGCCTTCGCCGGCGACGACCTGCCGGGCATCGACCTCGTCATGCCGGACATCGGGTTTCTCGTCGAGCAGAAGAAGAACCTCCTCGGTATCGTGCTCACCCACGCCCACGAAGATCATTTCGGCGCGCTCCTCGACCTGTGGCCGCGGCTCCAGGTGCCGGTTTACGCGACGCCGTTCACCGCGGCGCTGATCGAGGCCAAGCGCCTGGCCGAGCCGGGAGCGCCGGAGATTGCGGTCAAGACCGTGCCGCTCAAGGCCCGCGTGGCGCTCGGGCCCTTCGACGTCGAGTTCGTCAACGTCGCGCATTCGATCCCGGAAGCGAACGCCCTGATCATCCGCACCGCCTTCGGCGCCGTCTTGCACACCGGCGACTGGAAGCTCGATCCCACCCCGGTGGTCGGCGAGCCGACCGACGAGGCCAAGCTGCGGGCGCTCGGCGACGAAGGCTGCATCGCCCTGGTCGGCGATTCCACCAACGCCGTGCGGGAGGGTCGCTCGCCCTCCGAGGCCGACGTGGCGAAGTCGCTGGCCGACATCGTCCGCTCGGCGAAGGGCCGCGTCGCGGTCACCACCTTCGCCTCCAACGTGGCGCGCATCCGCGCCGTGGCGGAGGCCGCCCGCGCCTGCGACCGCGAGGTCGTGCTGGTCGGCCGCGCCATGGAGCGCATGTCCCAGGTGGCGCGCGAGACCGGCTATCTCGACGGCGTGCAGGACTTCCGGCCCATGGACGCCTTCGGCTACCTGCCGCCGGACAAGGTGGTGGCGCTGTGCACCGGCAGCCAGGGCGAGCCGCGCGCCGCGCTGGCGCGCATCGCGCGGGACGAGCACCCCGAGGTCTCGCTCAATCGCGGCGACCTGGTGATCTTCTCCTCGCGCGCCATCCCCGGCAACGAGAAGGCCATCGCCCGCGTCATCAACGGCCTGGAGGATCAGGGCGTCGAGGTCGTCACCGACCGCACCCATCTCGTCCACGTCTCCGGCCATCCGCGCATCGCCGAGCTGCAGGAGATGTACCGCTGGGTCCGGCCGAGGACCGCCGTGCCGGTCCATGGCGAGCCGCTGCACCTCGCGGAGCACGCCAGGGTGGCGCGCGAGGCGGGGGCCGGGACCGTGGTGACGTGCCGCAACGGCGACGTGGTGCGGCTGGCGCCGGCGCCCGCCGGCAAGGTCGATGAAGCGCGCGCCGGGCGGCTCTACAAGGACGGCCGGCTGATCATCGAGGCCGCGGCCCCGACTGTCACCGAGCGGCGGCGGCTGTCCTGGGTCGGCGTGGTCTCGGTCGCGCTCGCGCTCGACGACAAGGGCAATTTCATCGCGGATCCCGAGGTCGAGCTGGTGGGCATTCCGGCGGCGGACCCGAGCGGCGGCGCGTTCGAGGACATTGTGTTCAACACCGTGCTCGACACGGTCGAAAATCTGCCGCGGGCGCGCCGGCGCGACCCTGATGCGGTATCGGACGCGGTACGGCGCGCCGTGCGGGCCGTCGTGGCGACGGGGTGGGGCAAGAAGCCGGTTTGCATCGTCCACGTGGTCTCGGGATGATGCCGGCGGTCCGCATCGGAAGGTGACGCGTGAACTGGGCAACGCTCGCGGCGATCTATTTCATCATCTGGTGGACGGTGCTGTTCGCCGTGCTCCCCTGGGGCGCGCGCTCGCAGCACGATAGCGGCGAGGTGGTGGAGGGCAGCGAGCCCGGCGCGCCGTCGCTGCCGCGCCTGCGGCGCAAGGTCATGTGGACGACGGTGGTGGCGACGGTGGTGTTCGGGCTGTTCTATGCGTCCTACGCCACGAACCTGATCACCGTGGACCGTCTCGCCGGGCTGATGGGCCTGCCCAAGCTGTCCGACTGACGGATCAGCCGCGCCGCCGCCTGGACGGTGGAGGCTGTTCCTGCGGCGCCGCCTCGACGGCGCGGCTGCAGCTGCCGCCGACGATCAGAATGGTGGCCTTGCACTGCTCGAACGTCATGAAGACGCAGTTCGCCGACGCGTCTTCCATCGGATAGCGCGCGCACCACGGATAGACCATGGCGGAGCGGGCATGGGTCGGCGCGGCCGCCAGGCCGACGAGAAGCGGCAGCGCGGCAAGGGCGGACTGAAAGCGCATCGCGGCCTCCATGCTGTGGCACCGTCCCCGTAAACCCGGAGCGGGGCGCTTTTATGCCGTTCGCAAAAAAAACAGAGCGAGGGCGAGGCCCTGCTCTGTTTGCTTCCCAGTACCGTGGCCAAATCTCCGGGGATTCTTGCCTTCTTGCCCGGCGGCTGCGTTTTGATCGCGCCTTGGCCTTTCCTCCCACGACTTGGACCGACGTGTGGAACGCAACTTTATTTCGTTACGCTCCCCCAACAGCGGATGAAATGACTTAGACTAAATTGATAGGGGCGTCATCTAGGTTGTCGTGCGGTGCAACAACGCCACATACGGGCGTCCCAACTTTTGAGTGGGCAGGAGAGCTCTAAAGGCTGCCCTTGTGTTTCGGTCCCCGATCCGCATTGTTGCGCTCGCTCTTTCCCTCCCGAATCGATGCGGCCCGCATGCGCCTCACCCGCTTTTTCCTTCCGATCCTGCGCGAAACGCCGAAGGAAGCGGAGATCGCATCGCACCGGCTGATGTTGCGCGCCAGTATGATCCGGCAAGAGGCCGCGGGCATCTACGCGTTCCTGCCGCTCGGCCTGCGTGTGCTCAAGAAGGTATGCCGCATCGTGCGCGAGGAGCAGGACCGCGCCGGCGCCATCGAGCTGCTCATGCCCACCATCCAGTCGGCCGACCTGTGGCGCGAGAGTGGGCGCTACGACGACTATGGCAAGGAGATGCTGCGCATCAAGGATCGTCACGATCGCGAGATGCTCTATGGCCCGACCAACGAGGAGATGATCACCGAGATCTTCCGGGCCTACGTGCGCTCCTACAAGGACCTGCCGCTCAACCTCTATCACCTGCAGTGGAAGTTCCGCGACGAGGTGCGCCCGCGATTCGGCCTCATGCGCGGCCGTGAATTCCTGATGAAGGACGCCTATTCCTTCGACCTCGACCTCGCCGGCGCCACCCACAGCTACAACAGGATGTTCGTCGCCTACCTGCGCACGTTCGCGCGCATGGGCCTCAAGTCGATTCCCATGGTCGCGGAGAGCGGGCCCATCGGCGGCAACCTGTCGCACGAGTTCATCATCCTCGCGTCCACCGGCGAGAGCGAGGTGTTCTGCCATCGCGACTACCTCGACTTTGCGGTGCCCGGCGCGGACGTGAATTTTGACGACGTGGCCGGCCTCCAGGCCATCGTGGACAAGTGGACGTCGCTCTACGCCGCCACCTCCGAGAAGCACGACGCCGCGGCGTTCGAGGCCCTGCCGGCCGCGGACCGGGTGTCGGCGCGAGGAATCGAGGTCGGGCACATCTTCTACTTCGGCACCAAATACTCCGATCCGATGCGCGCCGTCGTCACCGGCCCGGATGGCGCCGAGCGGCCCGTGCACATGGGCTCCTATGGCATCGGCCCGACGCGGCTCGTCGGGGCCATCATCGAGGCGTTCCACGACGACGCCGGCATCAAGTGGCCCGAGCCGGTGGCGCCGTTCACGGCCGCGATCCTCAATCTCAAGCAGGGCGACAGCGCCACCGACGGCGCCAGCGAGCAGCTCTACCGGGACCTCATCGCCAAGGGCGTCGACACGCTCTACATCGATACCGAGGAGCGGCCGGGCGCCAAGTTCGCCACCGCCGACCTGATCGGCGTGCCGTGGCAGATCATGGTCGGTCCGCGCAGCCTCGCCGAGGGCAAGGTCGAAATGAAACGCCGTGCGGACGGCAGCCGGGAGCTGCTGTCCCCCGCGGACGCCGTGGCGAAGCTGACGCAATGAAAAGCGCGGGGACGGGACAGGATCGTCTTTCCCGTGGCTTGAATCCGCCAGAATCAGATGAAATCAGGGGCGAGGACTCGCCCTGATGAGTGAACCCACCGGCACGCGGCCCTTTGCCCCGTTCGAATGGATGCTGTCGCTGCGCTACCTGCGAGCGCGGCGCCGGGAAGGCTTTATTTCCGTCATCGCCGGCTTCTCGTTCCTCGGCATCATGCTCGGCGTCGCCACGCTCATCATCGTGATGGCGGTGATGAACGGCTTCCGCAAGGAACTGCTCGACAAGATCCTCGGCCTCAACGGCCATCTCCTGATCCAGCCCCTGGAATCGCCGCTCACCGATTTCGACGCCGTGGTGCAGCGCATCTCCGGCATCCCCGGCATCAGGCTCGCCGCGCCCATCGTCGAGGGTCAGGCGCTGGCGTCGTCGCCGTTCAACGCCTCGGGCGTCCTGGTGCGCGGCATCCGCGCCGCCGACCTCAACAATCTCGCCTCCATCGCCAAAAACCTCAAGGAAGGCACGCTCGACGGCTTCGACCAGGGCCAGGGCGTGCTGATCGGCCGGCGGCTCGCCGACCAGCTCACGCTGCACGCCGGCGACAGCGTCAGCCTGGTGGCGCCGCGCGGCGCGGTGACGCCCATGGGCACCACGCCGCGCATCAAGACCTACAAGGTCGCGGGCGTGTTCGAGATCGGCATGTCGGAATACGATTCCGCCTTCGTGTTCATGCCGCTGACCGAGGCGCAGGCCTATTTCAACCGCGCCGGCGACGTCACCGCCATCGAGGTCTATACCGACGCGCCGGACCGCGTCGAGGAGTTCCGCAAGGAGATCAACGACAAGGCCGGGCGGCCGGTCTTCATCGTCGATTGGCGCCAGCGCAATGCCACGTTCTTCAACGCGCTCCAGGTCGAGCGCAACGTGATGTTCCTGATCCTCACGCTGATCGTGTTGGTCGCCGCGCTGAACATCGTCTCCGGCCTCATCATGCTGGTGAAGGACAAGAGCGCGGACGTCGCCATCATGCGCACCATGGGCGCGACCCAGGGCTCGATCATGCGCATCTTCCTGATTACCGGCGCCTCGATCGGCGTCGTTGGCACGCTTACGGGCTTCATCGCCGGCGTGGTGATCTGCTGGAACATCGAATCGATCCGCCAGTTCCTGTCGTGGCTCACCGCGACGGAGCTGTTCTCGCCCGACCTCTATTTCCTGTCCCGGCTGCCGGCCGACATGGATCCCGGCGAGACCACCGCCGTCGTCGTCATGGCTCTCACCCTGTCGTTCCTGGCGACGCTCTATCCCTCGTGGCGCGCCGCGCGTCTCGATCCTGTCGAAGCGTTGCGGTACGAGTGACCGATGGCCGACGATCCCATCCTGTTCCTGCACCAGATCGAGCGGACCTACCGGCAGGGCACCAACACACTGCGGATTCTCCAGAAGGCCGACCTCGCAGTGTGGCCGGGCGAGTCGGTGGCGCTGGTGGCGCCGTCGGGCACGGGCAAATCGACTCTGCTCCACATCGCCGGCATGCTGGAGCACCAGGACGCCGGAGAGGTCTATATCGACGGCGCGCCGACCTCGCCGCTGCCCGACTCCGAGCGCACCCGCATCCGCCGCACCGACATCGGCTTCGTCTATCAGGCGCATCACCTTCTGCCGGAATTCACGGCGCTGGAGAACGTCATGCTGCCGCAGATGGTGCGGGGCCTGGGCCGGCGCGAGGCGCGTACGCGCGCCGCCGAGCTGCTCGCCTATCTCGGCCTCAAGGAGCGGCTCGCGCACCGGCCGGCCGAGCTGTCCGGCGGCGAGCAGCAGCGCGTCGCCATCGCCCGCGCCGTGGCCAATGCGCCGCGCATCCTTCTGGCCGACGAGCCGACCGGCAATCTCGATCCCCACACCGCCGACCACGTGTTCGACGCGCTCACGCAACTGGTGCAGGCATCCGGCCTCGCCGCCATCATCGCCACCCACAACCTGGACCTCGCCGCACGCATGGACCGCCGCGTGACGCTGGAGGAGGGGCGGGTGGTGGAGCAGCCCTGAGACCTGCAGAAACTTATCGAGAAAGACCAAGCTGTTGGCCGGCTCCCTCTCGGGAGCCCTTGACTCCAGAACAAAATGCGAACTATGTTCTTCTTCCGTTCTGGAGGAGGAAGTCATGTTTCGCGCTTTCGTCGAAGAAGCTGCCGCGCTGGCGTCCATCGCGCTGTTCGTCGGGATGATCGCGGTCTGGGCGCAGGTGCTCGCCGCCTGAGTATTCACGGACCGCGCGAGCCTTTGGCCGGCTCCGGCCCGTTTCCGATCCCCAGCCTCGTTGCGCCCTCAACGAGGACCCCTACCGGCCGGCGCGAGCGTTGTGCGTTTCGCGCCGGCCGGTGATCCGGGATGGCAGCTCATCCGCCGGTGTGGAGCGCCCTGTGGACGGGCTGGAGAAGGGTGGACAGGCCCTGGGCGAGTTCGCATGGTCGGTGACGCCGGCCTGCGAGAGTCGCGATTGAGAGCGCGCGCGTCGGCCGGCATGGGACTTGGTATTGCGAGGCGGACGTGGCTGAACCTCAATTCGTGCACCTGCACGTCCATTCGTCCTATTCGCTGCTGGAAGGCGCGCTGACCATCGCGCGGCTCGCGGAGCTGGCGAAGGCCGACCGCCAGCCGGCGCTCGCGCTCACCGACACCGACAACCTGTTCGGCGCTCTCGAATTCTCCGACAAGATGGCCGCCGCCGGCATCCAGCCGATCATCGGCTGGTCGGTTGCGGTCGATTTCGGAGATCAGGACAACGGCCTGCGGCAGGTCGCCGGCCCCGCGCGCGAGCTGCCGCGGCTCGTGCTGCTCGCCAGCGACGAGGAGGGATACCGCAACCTGATGCGGCTGTGCTCGCGCGCGTTCCTGGACACGCCCGCGAACGAGCGGCCGCACCTCAAGCGCGACCTGCTTGCCGCTCACGCCGGCGGCCTGATTGCGCTCACCGGCGGCCCCGGAGGGCCGCTCGATCAGGCTATCGGCGCCGGCCAGTCGCATCTCGTGGCGCCGCGGTGCGAAGCTCTGCTCGCCGCGTTCGGCGACCGGCTCTACGTCGAACTGCAGCGCCACGGCCTTCCCGGCGAGCGCGCGGTCGAACCGGCGCTCATCGAGCTCGCCTACGGCAGGGGCCTGCCGCTGGTCGCCACCAACCAGCCGTTCTTCGGCACGGTCGAGGACCACGAGGCTCATGACGCGCTCCTCTGCATCGCCGAGGGCCGCCTGCTGGCGGAGCGCGAGCGGCGGCAGGTGACGCCGGAGCATCGCTTCAAGACCCGCGCCGAAATGGCGGAGGTCTTTGCCGATCTGCCGGAGGCGCTCGACTCGACGATCGAGATCGCGCGGCGCTGCGCGTTCCGCCCGAAGACACGGGCGCCGATCCTGCCGCGGTTCACGGCCGGCGAGGGAGACGCCGCCAACAACGAGGCCGCGGAGCTGCGCGCACAGGCGGAGGCGGGGCTCGAACGGCGCATCGCCGCCCACGGCGTCGCGCCCGGCCGCACCGAGGAGGAATACCGCGAGCGGCTCGCCTACGAGCTCGGCGTCATCGAGCGCATGAAATACGCCGGCTACTTCCTCATCGTGTCGGACTTCATCCGCTGGGCCAAGAGCAAGGGCATTCCCGTGGGCCCCGGCCGCGGTTCGGGCGCGGGCTCGCTCGTCGCCTATGCGCTGCTCATCACCGACCTCGATCCGATCCGCTTCGACCTGCTGTTCGAGCGCTTCCTCAACCCGGACCGCGTGTCGATGCCGGACTTCGACGTGGACTTCTGCCAGGACCGCCGCGACGAGGTGATCCGCTACGTCCAGGAGAAATACGGCCGCGACCAGGTCGCCCAGATCATCACCTTCGGCACCCTGCAGGCGCGTGGCGTGCTGCGCGACGTCGGCCGCGTTCTGGAAATGCCCTACGGGCAGGTGGACCGGCTGTGCAAGCTGGTGCCGCAGAACCCGGCCGCGCCGGTGACGCTCGCCCGCGCCATCGCCGACGAGCCGCGGCTGCAGGCCGAGCGCGACGGCGACCCGCGGGTGAGGCGCGCCTTCGACATCGCGCTCAAGCTCGAAGGTCTCTACCGCCACGCCTCGACCCACGCCGCCGGCATCGTCATCGGCGACCGGCCGCTCGCGGAGCTCGTGCCGCTCTACCGCGATCCCAAGTCCGACATGCCGGTGACCCAGTTCAACATGAAATGGGTCGAGCAGGCCGGCCTGGTGAAGTTCGACTTCCTCGGCCTCAAGACGCTCACCGTGCTCGCGACCGCGGTCGATCTGCTGCGCCGGCGCGGCATCGACATCGACCTCTCCCGCATCCCGCTCGACGACGCCAAGAGCTACGACCTGATGGCCCGCGGCGAGACCGTCGGCGTGTTCCAGGTGGAAGGCCAGGGCATGCGCCGCGCGCTCCTCGACATGAAGCCCGACCGCTTCGAGGACATCATCGCGCTGGTCGCGCTCTACCGGCCCGGCCCCATGGCCAACATCCCGACCTACTGCGCGCGCAAGCGCGGCGCCGAGAAGCCGGAATACATCCATCCCAAGCTCGAGCCCATCCTGCGCGAAACCTTCGGCGTCATCGTCTACCAGGAGCAGGTGATGCAGGCGGCGCAGGTGCTTGCCGGCTACACGCTCGGCGAGGCCGATCTCTTGCGCCGCGCCATGGGCAAGAAGATCCGCTCGGAGATGCAGAAGCAGCGCGCGCGCTTCGTCGATGGCGCTATCGAGCGCGGCGTGGAGAAGGGCCAGGCCGAGGCGATCTTCGAACTGCTCGAACGCTTCGCCGACTACGGCTTCAACAAGAGCCACGCGGCGGCCTACGCGCTCGTCGCCTATCAGACCGCCTACATGAAGGCGAACTTCCCGGTGGAGTTCCTGGCCGCCTCCATGACGCTTGACATGGGCAACACCGACAAGCTCGCGGAATTCCGCGCCGAGGCGCAGCGCCTCGGCATCCGCATCGAGCCGCCGTCGATCAACCGCTCCGGCGTGGTGTTCGAGGTCGACGCGGAAAGCCGCATCATTTTCTACGCGCTGGCGGCGCTCAAGGGCGTGGGCCGGCAGGCGGTCGAGACCATCGTGGCCGCGCGCGGGGACAGGCCGTTCGCGGACCTTGCCGATTTCGCGCACCGCATCAATCCGCGCGCGGTCAACAAGCGCGTGCTCGAAAGCCTCGCCTTCGCCGGCGCGTTCGACTGCGTCGAGCCGGACCGCGCGCGCGCCTGCGCCGCCATCGAGGCGATGCTCTCGACGGCGCAGCGCAGCTTCGAGGCTGCCGTTGTCGGCCAGAGCGAGCTGTTCGGCGGCGGCGCACGGCGCGAGCCGCTGATGATCCCGGCCGCCGCGCCGTGGCTGCCGGCGGAGCGCTTGCAGAAGGAATACGACGCCATCGGCTTCTTCCTCACCGGCCATCCGCTCGACGACTATGCGGCGGTGCTCAAGAGGCTGAAGCTGCAGTCCTGGGCCGAGTTCTCGAAGAGCGTGAAGGCCGGCGCCACCGCCGGCCGCGTCGCCGCGACCGTAGTCTCGCGCATGGAGCGGCGTACCAAGACCGGCAGCAAGATGGGCATCATCGGCCTGTCGGACCCGTCGGGGCACTACGAGGCCATCCTGTTCTCCGAAGGCCTGCAGCAGTACCGCGACCTGCTGGAGCCCGGCATGGCGGTGCTGTTGTTCCTCTCGGCGGAGGCGCAGGGCGACGACGTGCGCGCGCGCATCCAGACCGTGGAGCCGCTCGACAAGGCCGCGGAGAAGCTGCAGACCGGCCTGCGCGTGTTCGTGCGCGACCCGACGCCGCTGGATGCGATCAGCCAGCGGCTGAAGCCGATCCTCGTCGGCCCGGAGCGGCCGGCGGGCCGCGACAAGGGCGACGGCGAGGTCAGCATGGTGCTGATGCTCAACGACGGCGCGGAGGTCGAGGTGCGGCTGCCGGGGCGCTTCAAGGTGTCGCCGCAGGTCGCCGGCGCCCTCAAGGCAGTGCCCGGCGTGGTCCAGGTGGAGCCCGTCTAGGCCGGATTCCAAAATGCCGGGGCTTTTCGCCCGCGCTCGTGCGCCGACTCGGCGCCCGACTCCGCCGATTCGGAAAATTCCATCACCGGGAGGGCGCGGACGGCGGTCACGGCGCCCGCCCGGCTTGCCTCGGCCTGCCCACGCCTATATAAGCCCCGTCATCTCGCACGCGGACTGGGTTCCGGCCCCGACAATGGGCCGTGGGCCATCCGGTGGCTTTCCCGTTCGGGGAAGGCTGCACGTCCGCGGAGGCATAACCGGAGAACGATCGATATGTCGCTGCCTGACTACTCCATGCGTCAGCTCCTGGAAGCTGGCGTGCATTTCGGCCACCAAGCCCACCGCTGGAACCCGAAGATGGCCCCGTTCATCTTCGGCACCCGCAACAACATCCACATCATCGACCTCGCCCAGACCGTGCCGATGCTGCATCGCGCGCTGGAGGCGGTGAGCGACACCGTGGCCAAGGGCGGCCGCGTGCTGTTCGTCGGCACCAAGCGCCAGGCGCAGGACGCCATCGCCACCGCCGCCAAGAACTCGGCGCAGTACTACATCAACTCGCGCTGGCTCGGCGGCATGCTGACCAACTGGAAGACCATCTCGGAATCGATCAAGCGCCTGCGCAAGCTCGACGAGATGCTGTCGTCCGGCGAGGCCCAGGGCTACACCAAGAAGGAGCGCCTGACGCTGCAGCGCGAGCGCGACAAGCTCGACCGCGCGCTCGGCGGCATCAAGGACATGGGCGGCCTGCCCGACATGCTGTTCGTGATCGACACCAACAAGGAAGACATCGCCATCAAGGAGGCGCA
>Ga0180221_1001706_pt1 | contig 14002 bp, 18 predicted proteins | sample eDN5th37CKraftMG_FD_151339 | JGI IMG/M metagenome (GOLD analysis project Ga0180221, IMG submission 151339) | Enriched Miracle-Growth compost microbial communities from Emeryville, California, USA - eDNA 5th pass 37_C Kraft MG (version 2) (version 2) ...
CATCGCCAGCCACCCGGTCCGGGGACTCCATGAGCTGCTGCCTTGGAACTGGCGCCGCCAAGCAGACGCTATCGCCGCCTGATCACTCATCAGCCGCGGCCTCCGGCGGATGGATACTCGGAACTGGAGCGACGAGGAGAAGCTGGCGATCCTGAAGGAGACGACGGTGCCCGGGGCAATTGTCTCGGCCGTGGCTCGGCGGCACAACATTGGAGCAGGCCAGCTTTATACCTGGCGCAAGCAACTGCTCCGCGGGGCGATGGCAGGCTTCGTACCTGTCGAACTGGCCTCGTTTTCGCCGTCGCCAACGCCGGGGAACCGGGGCGTATAGAGGTTCGCGGGCGGTGCGGCCTGACGGTATCGTTGGATGGCGAGGTAAACCGGGCCGCCCTGAAACAGGTGCTGGATGTCTTGCGGGAGCTGGATCATTGAGCCTGGCGTTCTCGCCTTCGACGAAGATCTCCTGTCGTTGGCGCCGTGCGACATGCGCAAGGAGTTTGACGAGCTGTCGGCGCAAGTGCGCAATATCCTTCAGCTCGATCCATTCTTATGCGTCGGGCGAGATTATGTGGCGGCAGCCTCGATAGAGGCGCTTTTTGCGTAGCTCCGCTCCCTCCCGCCGCACATAATTATAGGCTCTCGAGCAGTTGCAGCACTCTGCCCTTTGCCCTGAACCGAGCCGGCTGCTTGCCAGAGATCGCGGCCTGATTAAGTCCGCGTCGCATCATCTCGACATCGGCCGCTGCGTAACGATGTGTGGTCGCGACCTGGGAATGGCCAAGCCAAGCAGCAGGTCGACGCACCTGTGGCCTGGACCGGTTGAGATGGAGATCATCGACATTTACGGCCAGCGCCTCGGACACCGAGCGCCGGTGCCGAGGAACAGCAGCAACGTCCGATCCCGACGACCACGAGCGGTTCGTTGATCCGGCGCCGCGATCAGGACATCCAGTTGGACACCTCGAAGAACCGTCTGATTTCGACATGATGACGACGTGAAGGCGCGCGAGTGGATGGAGAGCCCCGGTTTCGTGGTTGATCCGCTGATTTCCGCGCCGTAACCGACTGCAAGGGCCGGTTTTTGCGTCATGCGGGCGCTGGACGCCCCTCAAGCCAGGCAAGACGCTGGAAGTTATCGGCCAGGTTCGCCATTCCGATTTTGATGCGGGCTCGCGCGATACCGATGGTGCGCATGATGAGCCCCATGCGGTGCTTTTGGCCAGCGAACACGTGCTCGACCGCCGAGCGCACCGCCGATCGCTTGGCATTGGCCCGGGCGATGCGCTCAGGTATCGGCCGGCGCGGCGGCTTCTTCTGATGGATGTGGCTGGTGAACATGCCCTTGCGAGGAACGCTTCGTTCTTCTTCGACCGGTAGGCCGTATCGGCCCAGACCCCCGAGCCGGTGTTGCCCTTGCTGACCACGTCAGGCAGCCGGGCGCCGTCATGGGCATTGGCGGCGCTAGCATCCCAGGTGCGGATGAGGCCATGGGTGCGGTCGATAGTTGCCTGCTTGGCGAGCGAATATCCGACCGTGCGGCGCAACGCGAGACGGTGCTCTTCGGCGGAAACTCCCGAGGCAGCAGGCTCCAGGCGATGCCTCCGCGCAGCACGTAGAAGATCGCGTTCAGGATCTCGCGCATCCCCCATTTGTGCGGCCGCCCACAGACCGGATCGCCCGGCAACAGCGGCGCAAGAACCGCCCACTAGGCATCCGTCAGGTCCGTTTCATATCGCTGCGATCTGCGGCTATACTTCTGCCGGGTGGTCGGGGTCCGCATCTTGGCTCCAGTCGATGGTTTCGCAACCCTCTGGAATCATATGGGCTCCGATCACTCAACCCTTCTCGGACGGGCTCTCATTGAGTAAATTTCGCTATTGATGTTTGGTAAATCCAAGGTGAAAGCAAAAGTTCGGCTATAAGAATGAAAACAACGGAGTTCTCCAGATGACGAAGCTTCAAGGGAAGGTCGCCTTAGTGACCGGCGGTGCCTCCGGTATCGGCCGAGCTGTTGTCGAGGAGCTAGCGCGGGAAGGTGCTTCAGTCGCGATCGTGGATCTCGATGTCGAGGGCGCTCAGGCCACAGTTGACGCGGTGATGGCAGTTGGTGGCCAGGCAGCCTTCTTTCCTGCAAATCTTACCCAGGAGGATGAGGTAGAGACTGTTATCAATCAGGTTATCGAGCGTCTTGGTGGCGTGCATATCGCCGTGAACAGTGCAGGAATAGCAAAGCTACAGCCAACCGGCACACTCACGTTGTCCGACTGGCACAAGACACTGCAGATCAACCTGGATGGTACTTTTCTTGTAGCGCGTGGATGCATCAAATGGATGGCTGCAAACGGGGGAGGGAGCATCATCAACATCGCGTCCATCCACGGCCATGTCGGATTCCCCAATCACGCTGCTTACACGGCTTCAAAAGGGGGTGTCCTGAATCTGACGCGGACACTGGCGCTCGAGTTTGGAAAGTCCGGCATCCGCGTCAACGCCGTTTGCCCGGGCGTCATACTAACGCCGCTTGTGCAAAATGCAGCGACTCCTGAGCTCCTGGCGGAGCTCACTGACATGCATCCAATTGGCCGCTTGGGACGAGTAGGTGAGGTTGCGAAGGCAGTCCTTTTTCTAGCTACGGACGATTCGAGTTTCATCACGGGCTCTAGTCTTTTCGTGGACGGTGGTTACACAGCACAATGAATGGCTCTCGCTAGCGAGGCAGGGGCGATAGACTTTGTTGGCCGACGCAGTTCGATCCCCTCAAGCAGCAGCGGGCCTGTCAGTAATTTTGTGCGCGGGGCCATAGAGATGGAATGGCAAGGACCATCGATATGGCGATCGACAAGCAATTACTGGATCAGCTTTTGGCGGGGCGTGATCCGCAGGAGTTATTTGCCGAGGACGGGCTGATCGACGAGTTGAAGAAGGCGCTGTCGGAGCGGATGCTATCGGCGGAACTGGACGATCACCTCGAAACGGAAGCCGAGGCGGGCGCCGATAATCGTCGCAATGGCAGCTCGAAGAAGACGATGCTGACGGGCTCATCGAAGGTAAGGCTGGATATTCCACGGGGCCGATCGGCACGTTCGATCCGAAGCTGATCGCCCAATACCAGCGGCGGTTCCCGGACTTCGATACGAAGATCATCTCGATGTACGCACGCGGGATGACAGTGCGCGAGATCCGCGGGCGCCTTGAGGAGTTGTACGGCATCGACGTGTCGCCGGACCTGATCTCGATAGTGACGGATGCCGTGCTGGAGACGGTGGCCGAATGGCAGGGACGCCCGCTCGACGCATGCTACCCGCTGGTGTTCTTCGACGCGATCCGGGTCAAAATCCGCGACGAGGGCTTTGTCCGCCACAAGGCGGCGTACATCGCGCTCGGCCTATTGCCCGACGGCACGAAGGAAATCCTCGGAATCTGGATCGAGCAAACCGAAGGCGCCAAGTTCTGGATGCGGGTCATGAACGAGCTCAAGAACCGCGGCGTCGCCGATATGCTGATTGCGGTCGTCGACAGCATGAAGGGCTTCCCGGATGCCATCAACGCCGTGTTCCCGGAGACGATCGTCCAAACGTGCGTGGTTCATCCCATTAGAAACTCGATGAGCTTTGCGTCCTGGAAGGACAGAAAGTCCGTCGCGAGTGCGCTCAGGAGCATCTATCGCGCCGAGAATGCCGATGCCGGCCTGGCCGCGCTGGAGGCATTCGAGGAAGGCCCATAGGGCGCGAAATATCCGGCCATCGCGTTGAGCTGGCGCCGGCACTGGGAGCAGGTCATTCCGTTCTTTGCATTCAGCGCACCGATCCGCCGGATGATCTACACCACGAATCAAATCAAAGCGTTGAACTCGACACTGCGCCGGGCGGTTCGCACCCGCGGTCACTTCCCCGGTGACGAGGCAGCCATGAAGCTGTTATATCTCGTGCTCAATCATGCAGCCGAAGAATGGAAACGGCCGCCGCGCGAATGGACCGAGGCAAAAACCCAGTTCGCCATTATCTTTGGCGAAAGGTTCGTCATCTGATGACGACAATCGGTCCCGCGTACAAAATTACTGACAGGCCCAGCAGCAGCGGCAACTCCGCCTCGGTCAGCGTCACCGCGACCTGCTCGTTCGCTCCCGGTGAGGCAAAGCAACTGGTGGTCAACCGCTTGGCGACAGGCCGAAGCCCCGATCATCGTTGCTCAGCACCTTGACGATATGATATGACTGACGGCCAAACCGGCGCCAATGCTGCTCGCAATCTCATCCGGACCAGCCTGACCGGCGCCATCCCGAATCACCACTTCCGCATCGGGCTGTTAATATCGACCGGCGCCCTCGCTGACATCATCGCCGACAAGGGTTAAGGTGCCATCGTCGGATCTCCGTCGCCTCGGAAATGGGTACGGATGGTGCTTCCGGCCGCTGGATTGGCGCGCTCGGCCCGTTAGAGTGGAGGAACCACGCGGAACGGCGGATCGAGCGTTCCTTCCATAGCCTCCTTGCACCACGAATAGGTTTGTTTTGGTCGGCGAGGCCTTGAAACAGTGGGCGATCTCCTGGATCATCGATCCCGGATCGTAAAACGTTTCGACGATCGCTAACTTCTCGTCCACGCTCCAGCGATGGCGTGGTTACACGCGGCCGATGATCGTCGTGCGCGATCTCGCGGCAATCTTCGGCGGAAAAACTTCCCTGCCGCTATTTAGCAGCTCGATATCCATCACGAGCAACGCCGCCGCCATAGGTGGTACTCGCTATTGCACGACAGTGAGGTTGCCTTAGCCTTCATCGGGAAGCGACTTGCTGCGCGGCATAATCGAAATTGGAGACACGATGCTCACATTGGAAAAAAAGCTCTGGATGTACGAGAAGATGGTTCTATCTCGCCTTTACGAGCAGGCCATTGAGCAAGCTTATTTCGAAGGTAAGCTTCCGGCATTCAACATGGCGAACGGTCCGATTCCGGGTGAAATGCATCTTTCAAACGGGCAGGAGCCTTGCGCGGTCGGTGTTTGCGCGCACTTGAGGAGCGATGACGCCGTTACCGCATCTCATCGACCGCACCATATCGCGATTGCTAAAGACGTAAATCTTCGTGCGATGACGGCTGAGATTTTCGGCAAGGCGGCAGGACTCGGCGGGGGGCGGGGGGGGCATATGCACCTATTCGATCCGCAGGTAAGTTTTTCCTGTGGCGGAATCATTGCGGCAGGCATGGCGCCAGCCGTGGGAGCGGCACGGGCGCGTCAACTCGCGGGCCAAGACACGGTGGCCATTGCCTTTGTAGGAGAAGGCGCAGCCAATCAGGGCGTGTTCCACGAGGCCCTGAATCTCGCCGCTGTTTGGAAAGCGCCGGTAATATTCGTCATTGAAGACAACGGATGGGGAATATCGGTCGCGCGGGATGCCTGCACAGCTGTCCAGGGCAATGCCATCAGGGCGGCAGCTTATGGCGTGCCCGGAATACGCATAGAGAATAATGATCCGGTGGCGGTTTATGAAGCGGCGGGCGAGGCCGTCGCACGGGCGCGGCGGGGAGACGGCCCCAGTCTTCTTGACATCGAGACATGGCGTCTAGCCGGCCATTTTGTCGGGGACACCCAAGAATATCGCCCCCATGGCGAACTGCAGGCCCTAACAGAGCGTGACCCTATCCCTGCTTTTCGCGCCCAACTTTTCGCCTCGGGCACGTCCGAGCGCGTCCTAATGGACATCGAAAATCGAGCCGCAGCTACGGTCGCGGATGTGATCACGTTCGCTCGAGATACACCATACCCCGAGCCCGCTGAGGCATATGAGAAGGTTTTCGCATGACAATCGATACCGACACGTCAGAAAATTCGCTTGTCAGCGCGGCACCGACTAGGCGGCTGACCATTGCAAAGGCGATGACGGAAGCCATCGCTCAGGAAATGCGGGCAGATTCTTCCATTATCGTCCTCGGAGAAGATGTGGGCAAACTCGGTGGTGTGTTTGCAACGACTCAAGGCCTTTTTGCCGAGTTCGGGCCAGACCGCGTTTGTGACACGCCGATCTCTGAGAGTGCCTTCATTGGTGCTGCTGTGGGCATGGCTACATCGGGTATGCGGCCTATCGTAGAAATGATGTTCGTGGACTTTTTCGGCGTTTGCATGAATTCGATCTATAACGTGGCGGCGAAGAACTGCTATTTCTCTGGCGGGAGCCAGCCCGTCCCGATGGTATTGATGACGTCGGTAGGCGGCGGGTACAGCGACGGCGGAGAGCATTCGCAGGTGCTCTACGGAACCTTCGCACATCTTCCAGGGATGAAGGTCGTTATCCCTTCGAACGCTTACGATGCCAAGGGGCTAATGTCTGCGGCGATTAATGATGCAAATCCAGTCATTTTCATGTTCCATAAAGCGCTCCAGGGCATGGGGTGGCTTGGAACGGTCCGAGGGTCCATCACGGACGTGCCGATCGAAAGATACGAAGTCCCAATTGGTCAAGCGGCGATGATCCGGGAAGGCGCCGACATCACACTCGTTGGTTTAGGCATTACGGTCCACCACGCACTAGAAGCCGCGTCCGAATTGCAAGAAAAGGGCATATCAGCCGAAGTTATTGATCTTCGGACGGTGGTGCCGCTTGATCGGGATAGGCTGGTCCAATCTATTAGGAAGACAGGGAGGCTTATAGTTGTGGATGACGACTATCAAAGCTTCGGAGTTGCCAGCGAAATTATGGCCCTAGCTTCTGAGCTCGCCTTTAAGCACCTCCGTTCCGCGCCAGCGAGAGTGGCACATCCCGATGTGCCGATACCGTTTTCGCCTGTCTTGGAACGACATTTGTTACCTAGTTCGGCCAAAATCGTCGCTGCTGCTGAGAAAATGATTAGGAATTAAACGACATGGACGTGAAGATCCCGGAAGGCCTTTGGGCAGACGACAATGAAGGTATCATTTCAACGTGGTTATACGCAGACGGTGATCAGATCGCTGAGGGCGCTGTGGTTGCCGAACTCATGGTCGAAAAGGTAACCCATGACCTCGTTGCCGAAGGCTCAGGCATCTTGAAAATATGTGTGTCGGAAGAGTCACCGGTAAAGCCCGGCATGATCGTCGCAAAGCTCAAATAATGACGCTACTTCAGGACAAAATCCAGCGCATTGGTGGGATGCGCCGCATGATCGCCGATAAGATGATGCAGAGTCTGCAGTCTACGGCACAGCTGAGCTTTCATGCCGAGTGTGATGCGACCTCCTTGTTCACTACCCGAAATCGTCTGAAAAAGGAGGGATTACAGGTAGGGGTGGAGGATCTGGTAATCGTCGCCCTGGCCAGTACGCTGCGGAGCCACCCAGAGATTAACGGCCACATTGTGGAAAAGGAAATTCGGTGGCGCGCCTCCGTGAATATATCGATAGCGATCGCACTTCCCGACGGGTTAGTGGCCCCGACTCTATTTGATTGTCAGGACCTTTCGCTAGCGGAGCTATCAGGCAAACGCCGCAGCTTGATCGACCGTGCTTTCAACCACACGCTCTCCGTAAGCGAGATGGCGGATGGAACTATTACGATCAGTAACATGGGCAGCACACGAGTGCAATATTTCACGCCTGTACTGAATGCGCCGCAGCTAGCGATCATTGGATTGGGCCGGGCGGAGCGAAGGCCGGTGGTTGTTGAAAGCGAGATAATGGTGCGACCTATATTGCCGATTTCTCTGACGGTCGATCACCGAGTGATTGATGGCGATCCTGCGGGTAGATTTCTGTCTTCCTTTTGTGAAGCACTCGAATGTATCGACCGTGAAACAGCATGACCATGATGACCTTCCGCCTATTGTTTCCTTGCGGCAGGAGGAGATCTGGGCATTGATGTGTGGTGCAAGCCAAGCGTATGTTTCGTTCATTTGGCGAATGAAAAAGTGCTTAGTTGTTCCACGAAGGGAGACATCTTTTCCTTCATACGCTAGAGCCGCATGCGTTTCGGCTAGCCGCGGCTGGCCTGTGGTAGTCAGGAGTAGCGGGGGGGCTGCGGTCCCAAATGGACCTGGCATCCTAAATTTAACTATCGCCTCCTACCCTTCGGCGCCTGAAATGGAAGAGGGCTATCGACTTCTCTCATCGGTTATCATTCAGGCCCTGGATATACAAGGTGTCGCAGCCACAACCGGCTCAATCGAAGGTTCTTACTGTGATGGGCGGTATAACGTCGTGATCGGTGGCAAAAAGGTGGCGGGTACGGCCCAGCGCTGGATTAAGCACCCGGTGAGCCAGCGAACGACCATTATCTCACACGCTGCCATCTCCGTCGACTTAGATCCGCGTGAGGCGGCCAACGTTGTTAACGGGTATTATGCCGATCTCGGAATAGACAGCCGCGTAAGGGAAGGTTCTATATCCAGTCTACGGCGGGAATCTTGTTGTCCCATAGCATTTGAATCGAGCCTCCGCGTGCTCCTGCAGAATTACGGCTTGAGGGGTTATGAGGGAGAACTATATGAGCATGCTTGAAGGTAAAACAATCGCGATCACAGGAGCGGCCGGTGGAATTGGTCGCGCTGTCGCAATTGGTGCAGCGCGCCTCGGTGCGAGCGTGGCGATTCTGGATTTAGACGAGGAAGCGTCCGGTGCTCTAGCAGACCTGATCACGCACGACGGCGGGAAGGCTATAGGAATATCATGTAATGTTGCGGTCTTTGCCGAATGGGAGCGCGCTCTTTCCCGGATAATCGAACAACTCGGTCCACTGCATGGTGCGGTAAACAATGCAGGCATTCCGGGCGCCAACGCGTTTATCGCCGATTATCCCGATGACGTGTTCGACGCTGTCATGTCGGTGAATGTGAAGGGGGTCTGGAACGGCCTAAAATTGCAGATACCCCACATGCTTTCGAATGGCGGCGGAGCGATCGTCAACGTCGCCTCGATCGGCGGCGTCGTAGGGAAGGATGGCCAGTCCGCCTACATCGCGAGCAAGCATGCCGTGCTCGGTCTGACCAAGACGGCGGCCCTTGAGTATGGAAGCCGCGGGATACGCGTGAATGCCGTATGTCCCGGCATTATCCGGACAGAGATGATCGACACCATTATAGCAGGCGATCGCGCTTCGGCAGACTCTTGGAACCAGTTGCAGCCAATTGGCAGAATGGGGACGCCCGAAGAGGTTTCCGAAGCAATAATTTGGTTGCTTTCCGACCTATCCTCCTTGGTTCATGGTCACGGATTGGTGGCGGACGGTGGTTATACGATCGGATAGGGTTCTCTAATTCAGTTTGAGTATAATTTATAGGACATGAGATGAATGATCCCGAAATGATTGAACGGCATTTGAGCGCTTTTTCGCGAGGAGATATAGATGGTCTCATGAAAGATTATGCCGCTGATGCGGTGATACTAATTGATGATCAAAAGATTGAAGGTTACGATGCGCTTCGCCGATTCTTTGATCATGTCTTTTCTGCTCTATTTCCTGGCGGCCTGCCAATTCACATTGATAGCCACCTGGATGTTTCGGGTGTCGTTTATCTGAAGTGGCATCCGCAGTCGTCAGAAGTGCCTGTAAGAATGGGAACAGACACAATTATGGTAAGGGATGGTAAGATCGTTGTGCATACAGTTGCGTTATTTTAATGATATGGTGGCCTGACTAATATCGTGGCAGCGCGGCGGCCGAATGTACCTCGGAGGAGAGCGGCGGAGTGGCTGAAAAATCGCCGCTTCCAGTCCTCGTGCACGGCGGCCCTGGCCGGGCCGGCGGCGGCGAGGAAATGGGCGGCATTCGCGGCGTTAAACAAGCTTCGGAGAAATTGAACCGGGCTACGGCATTCGGACGGCTGCCAGGACCATCACGCTCGACGAAATCGAGCACTTCGCGCACTTCACCGGTGACACATTCTATGCGCATATGGACGAGGAAGCGGCGTCAAAGAGTCCGATCTTCGGTGGCCGCGTGGCCCATGGCTATCTCATCCTGTCATTCGCCGCCGGCCTGTTCGTCGATCCAGCGCCTGGACCTGTCCTTGCCAACTACGGTCTTGAGGGATTGCGGTTCGTCAAACCGTTGAAGCCAGGCGACAAGATGAAGGCGGTACTAACCGCCAAATCCAAGTCGCTGAAGACTCCGGAGATGGGCGAGGTTCGCTGGCACGTCGATGTCACGAACCAGGACGACGAGCTAGTTGCGACCTATGATCTGCTGACGATGAACGCGGTCTGAGCGCCGAGAAGAGGAGGGCAGAGAGGGAGATGAAAGAATGGCCATCGCGCTTGCACTTGAACCTATTGAAACCGCCTCGCTCGACGAACTGCGCGCGCTTCAGCTCGAGCGGCTTCGCTGGTCCGTGCGCCACGCCTATGAGGGCAATCGCCGCTATCGCACGAAATTCGACGAAGCAGGTGTCCATCCGGAGGACCTTCGAACGCTTGCAGACCTGTCCCGCTTTCCGTTCACAACGAAGACCGATCTGCGCGACGCATATCCCTTCGGGTTCTTCGCCCTCCCGATGGACAAACTGTCGCGCATCCACGCCTCCTCGGGAACGACGGGCAGGCCCACTGTGGTAGGTTATACGCGGCGGGATATCGAAACCTGGTCCGGCGTCGTTGCGCGCTCAATACATGCGGCCGGCGGGCGGCCGGGAATGAAGATCCACATTGCCTATGGCTATGGTCTCTTCACCGGTGGCCTCGGCGCGCATTATGGCGCGGAGGCGCTGGGGTGCGTGGTCATTCCGATGTCGGGAGGGCAGACCGAAAAGCAGGTCCAGTTGATCGACGAATTCCGCCCCGACCTGATCATGGTGACGCCCAGCTACATGCTTGCCATTTTGGACGAGTTCCGGCGCCAGGGCATCGACCCCGCGAACACTTCGCTCAAGACCGGTATCTTCGGTGCTGAACCTTGGACCGAAGCGATGCGATCGGAGATCGAGCAGGCGTTCAACATCAGTGCCGTCGATATCTATGGCCTGTCCGAAATCATGGGCCCTGGTGTGGCGCAGGAATGCGTCGAGGCCAAGGATGGTCCGACCATATGGGAAGACCATTTCTACCCGGAAATCATCAATCCGGCGACAGGCGAAGTGGTGCCTGACGGCGAGGAGGGTGAGCTTGTGTTCACTTCGCTCACCAAGGAAGCGATGCCCGTCATTCGCTACCGTACCCGCGACTTGACACGTCTCCTACCGGGCACGTCGCGGATCATGCGGCGGATGGCGAAGATCACCGGCCGATCGGACGACATGATGATCATCCGCGGCGTCAATGTCTTCCCGACCCAGATCGAGGAGCATATTCTAGGCTGCGCTGCGCTTGCTCCCCACTATATGATCGAGATCACGCGCCCCAGCCGGATGGATCAGGTAAAGCTACTGGTCGAAGGGCGCGCCGGAATCGGTGACAGCGATTGTGCGCGCGATGGAAAGCGCCTTGCGGAACGGATCAAGACCATGATCGGCATCACCGTGGCAGTCGACATCCAGCCTGCGGGCTCCCTTGCGCGATCAGGGGGGAAAGCCACCCGCGTTCTCGACATGCGACCCAAAGCCTAGATTCCCAGGAGATCAGACGATGCACAAGCTGTTGGCGCTCTACAAAATTCCGACCGACGAGGCCGCCTTCTTTGCCCACTACAACGCTGTCCATCTCCCGTTGGTTGAGAAGATACCCGGGCTGGTGAAGACCGAGGTCACACGGATCGACCGCACATTAATGGGTGAGGAGGGCAATTTTCTGCTGGCGGAACTCTATTTTGCTGACCCCGAGAGTTTCAAGATTGCGATGAAGAGTGAGGCAAATAGCGCCGTTGGTGCTGACGCAGTCGCGCTCGCGCCGGGAATTTTGACGGTCATGACCGGCCACACGTTGGGCGATTGATCCACTATGCCTGTTCATCAGGATATCATCGGCAGAATTCTTGTTCTGAGGGTCGACAATCCTCCTGTGAATGCCTTGTCGAAAATCGAACGGCGAGGCCTGATCGACGGGATCGTGCGCGGCGCCAGCGATGACATTGATGCTATCGTGCTTATCGGTGCGACTGGGAGTTTCATTGCGGGCGCGGATATCCGGGAGTTTGGTCGACCGCCTGAACCACCGCATCTGCCCGAGGTGGTCGAGACAATTGAAGCCTCGGCAAAAGCTGTCATCGCCGCGATCGCGGGGCAGGCATTGGGGGGCGGTCTGGAAGTCGCCCTTGCTTGCCACTACCGATTGGCCGAGGCGGGAGCTTGGTTCGGGTTGCCCGAAACGACCCTCGGCATCGTTCCAGGTGCCGGCGGAACACAGCGCTTGCCGCGACTGATTGATCCTATAATCGCCGCAGATATGGTTGCCAACGGCAAACCTCTCAATGCAGCGAGCGCGCTGCGGATCGGCTTGATCGACAGGATAGCCGACAAGCCAATCGAAGCTGCGGCCCTCGATCTCGCGCGGTCGATTGCGGGATGGTCATTGGATGAGCGGCGCTTGTCGGAACGCGACGTCCTGCCGTTATCCGAGGGGATCGAGGGGCTGGCACGGTTCAAGGCGGAGATTGTGAGGAAATCCCGCGGTGCCATCGCCCCGGGCGTCGCTATCGATCTCGTCGCTAAAGCGCTGCGGTCGCCCTACGATGTTGGTGTCGCTGAAGAGCGAGCGCGGTTCCTTGAATTGCGGTCGAGCTCGCAGGCGGCGGCCTTGCGCTACATCTTCTTCGCCGAACGCGAAGCGGCGAGAGGTGCGGCGGAAGCGTCACGCTCTATTGAACGCGTCGGCGTCATTGGCGCAGGTAACATGGGCGCTGGGATTGCGATGAGTGTAGCGGACGCGGGCATCCCGGTCGTCCTTATCGAACAGACGGAAGCCGCCCTTACCGCTGGTCTGGACCGCATCGCGAAAGCCTATGACGACGCCGTGGTACGAAATCGTCTCTCGAAGGACATGGCAGAAGAACGCCGCGCGAGCATCACCGGCGCCATGGACTATGAATTGTTGGCCGATGCCGATCTCATCATCGAAGCGGCCTTTGAAACGATGGAGGTCAAGGACGCCATCTTCAAACGCCTCGACGCCATCGCGCGGTCAGACGCGATCCTGGCGACGAACACCTCGTATCTCGACGTCGACACCATCGCGGCCGTGACCAGCCGACCCAGCCAGGTCTTGGGTCTCCACTATTTCAGCCCGGCCAATGTCATGAAGCTTCTCGAGATCGTTCGCGGGCGGGAAACCGACCCCGCGGTGCTGGCGACCGCGCTCGCCTTCGCTCGCCGAACAGGCAAGATTCCGGTCGTCGCGGGTGTTTGCCATGGCTTCATCGGCAACCGGATGCTCCGCTCCTACAATCGAGAGGCAGGGCTGTTGTTGCTTGAGGGGGCAACGCCTTCGCAGATCGACAAAGCCCTTACGGACTTTGGTATGGCGATGGGGCCATTTGCTGTCGCCGACCTATCTGGGATCGATATTGGCCATAAGGGGCGACAGGCCATGGAGCCAGGCTCCTATGAGCCGGCGGCATTTCGCGTACACGATGGCCTGGTCTCACGTGGCTTTCTGGGTCGAAAAACGGCCGTTGGTTTCTATCGATATGCCAACGGCAAGATCGTCGGCGAAAATCCCGATATTGCGAACATCGTAGCGACCGCGCGCAAGGAATTCGCTGTTTCGCCGCGCTCCATCGATCCTGACGAAATCGTCGAGCGATGCATCTTCGCGGCCGCTGCCGAAGGTCTGCAGATAGTCAAAGAGGGGATCGCGGCGCGCCTTGGGGACCTCGACGTTGTATACGTCAATGGGTATGGATTTCCCCGTCACCGCGGCGGCCCGGTATTCTATTTGAACGAAGCCGGTCAAGCGGGTTTCGCGGCGGTCCGACGCTATGCGGCTGGACCATTTGGCAGGTGGTGGCCAGCTGCAACTTTACTGAAGGAGCAAATCCGTCAACTTGGACTGCCCGGGATGACTGGTCCGGTTGCGTAGTTAGTTGAAGCGCGCCTCCGATGCCAGCCTGGGCGGGAGGCGTAGCGTAGCGAAGCCGAGCGGCCAGGCTGGCGTCCTGATCGTTTCCG
>Ga0180221_1001709_pt1 | contig 13987 bp, 9 predicted proteins | sample eDN5th37CKraftMG_FD_151339 | JGI IMG/M metagenome (GOLD analysis project Ga0180221, IMG submission 151339) | Enriched Miracle-Growth compost microbial communities from Emeryville, California, USA - eDNA 5th pass 37_C Kraft MG (version 2) (version 2) ...
CGACGCGGCCCGACGACACGCCAAAGAGTCGGCGCCGGGGGCAGAGACGAGGAAGGCCGCACCGGCTGCGGTGCGGCCTTCCTCCGATCCGAGAGCACCTCACAGCCGTCTCCCTTGCAGGGGGAGGTTGCGCACCATCGTTGGCGCCCGATCTCGGCACTGCGATAGCCCCTTGGCGACGCAGCAGCTCGAGGCGCCGCTGAATCCGGGCACTGCGAACACGTCGCGCGGGAGCGAACGCCGCGGCCGGAGGAGCCGAGAGCGCCCAAGGAGTTGCCATCCGAGGTCCAGAGGCAGATCCGGACGATGTACGAGGCAGCCGCCCCGACGCGGCAGGTCACAACGGAGCTGGGCGCGCACCCGCGCTTCCGTTGCGCGCGGCGGAACTCTACGAATCCGGGGGTCCTTCGCGCGGGTTGGCGCCGCGCTCGAGTTCTCATCCAACGGTGTGCGCGGGGCTGACCCGGCGATGCCCCTCATCCAACGGGCTAGCGCGCTCCCATCGTCCTGCCAGAGGTGCAACTATCAATGCCGCTGGGTACTCGGGGGAGTCGGCGGTCGCGCCGTCCGAACTGGACCCCCTGGATCTGTATCTTGGAGCCGGCAGACTGTCGTTCAGCCCAGCACCGTACTGTTTGTTAGGTACGCCGCAGTACGAATATCACTTGCCACCATGTAGACGATTCCGGTTGTGTATTCCGTATACACACCTCGGTGATCGGCGATGGCATACACGTCATTGCTCCCTGATATCGCCGCAAACCAAGGGCCACCGCTATCCCCGCCTTGCGTGTTCCGGCCATAAAAGAACAGCAGACTGCAATACTCTCCATCGCAGCCGGATGCCGCATAAATCGCATGAGACTCACCGGAGCTGCTACCACTAAAATACACCGTGGCGTTGGTCGGCACGGACGCCGTCAAGGCGCCAAGTACAGTCCCTTGTGTTGAGGTGTTCGCTGCCCCACGCCAGATACTATTCGAGTAGGATCCGCCCCCAATAAACGCGACATCCATGTCGCCACTTGACGTAAGATCACCGGCCCACACGCCCACGGTACCACCTGACACGAACGGAGTCCCCGCCGGCTCGCAATGTGCTGCGCTCGTCGCATAGACAACATTTGAATCGTTATTGCGGAGGGTGTATCCCTGCGTGCAGTTGCGGGCTTGTATTCCAGCCTGCCATAGCCCGGTCCCGGCGCCCGTGGGCGGCGATGTGGCGTTGCGCGACTGCTCAGTGATCTCTCCGGGTCCTTGTATGACAGCCAGGTCGCCATAATGCGACGCGGCGTAGTCTGCGGCGTTATCGCCTTCTCCCACCGCGTCAGCGATGACTTTGTTAGATGCCTGATCAATGACGACGCGACGGAACATTTTGGAGTTCACTGCGTCAAGAAAGACTGCACAGAGTTCGCGGACCGTGCCGTCGCCCGAGCGTGAAACAAGAGATACGTTCTGCAATCCAACGATGGTCGTGACCTGCTTCGACACGTCGACAAAGTCAGCCAACTCCTCTGACGGCACAGTCACGGAAAATGTGACTCCGGAAGCCCCAGTGAATACTGCGTTCGGGTCCGAGAGTTCCCCAAATCCGACGCTATCAGCGTACTTGTAGTACAGGGTTCTCTTCAGAGTGCCGTATTCGTCCATTGTCCTGGATGCCGAAACGGCTCCGGGCGGCGACGCCGGAGGCTCTGCGATGTCGAGCAAACATGTTTGCAGCTGCGAATCTGTGATTCGCGGTAGAATCAGAGCAGATGCTTGGCTTGATGCTACTGCCGACGCGGGGCGCCCATCGGCCAGCGCAGCGGGCGCAACTATGGCTCCCGTAGCGAGCGCCGCGGCGCCAAGTACCCCCAAAAATAGCGATCCCCTCACACCTCGATAGTGAACCCGTTGCGGTCCCACGTCAATAGGCTGCGTCAATTGTGCGGCGTCAAGCCGCGCCGCGGCCGACGCCGCGTAGGAAAATTGGCCTCGGGCGCGAAAAGGGACTCCAGGTGTACCATCACGCTGCCAAGGGCGGCCCGAGCTGAAGTAGACGGCGCGTTGACCGTGGCGGTGAGTAGAGCCTTGCCTATCGGAGCGCCGGTCAACCATCCGTGGAGAAAACAGTGACGCGCGCCACCGCAACGCTCCATCGATACGGCGCGAGTGCGACTACAGGCTCAGCTGCGCCACCTCGAATATGGGCACGGCTGCATGCGCACGTCCATGACGATCGAGGGCGGTGCTGGATCTACTACTAATACGCCATGGCGATGGGTTACTAGGAACGACGCCATCGGCACCGTCTTGTTCGGAACGAGCGCCGTCACGCGGCGCAGCTCGCGCAAGGCGGCCGCTAGCCCGAGCGCGAAGGTGAGCGGCAGGAACTTCCCAAAACTCCTCGACCTCGTCTCCGACGGATCCCTGCCACTAGTACGCATCCGCCAGCGCCTCGGAGATCGCGAGAGAACGCGAACGAATCCAAGCCCGACTTCGTGGCGGCCAGGACGACCTCGCCTGACGAAATCGTCGGAGACGAACCCGCCTCGCCGCTGGCCGAACTCCTCGCCGCAGAACGCGGACCGCGCCCGAGAGACCACAGGAACCCCGGAAGCAGCCGAGGGCGCGGCACGAGCCGAACTCGAGCGTCGAAGCACGGAGACGCAGCAAGCCGCCCCGAAGACGGCTTGCTGCTGGCTGACTCGTCGAGCGTCCGGGTATCCCTGCTCGGCAGCATTCACCTGGACGCTGATTGCAGTAGGGCATACATGGTGGAGATGGGGGGAATCGAACCCCCGTCCATCGTTGTGATCCCGAGCCTTCTACGGGCGTAGTCCGCGCAGACGTTCTGCTCGGCTCCGACCTTTGTCACGGACGCCTAGGTCGACGAGCCCAGTCACAGCGAATGTCCCGCGCGGCCCTGTGACGCAGCCGCGCGGCGAGCCTTCTGGATGACGCCAGGGTCCGGGCCGAAGGCGTACCCGGTCTGACGGACTTCTACTCGGCCTTACGCGGCGAGAGCGAAGTCGGTGCGCTTAGCATTGGCACCTATGGTTTGCGGAGGGCGTTAACGAGATAACCCCGCATCCTCGGCCCGCTTCTCACGGTCTCCCGAACAATGTCGAAACCGATCATCCCCGTTGAGACCGCCGCTCGCACCCCGGCTGACCGGAGATCGCATGCGGCGGAAGCTGTTCTCGAATCGCTCTTCTGTTGTCAAGGTTCCGGCTGCCGCCTGGAACGACCATTCTATCCAACGGGGCCGCGCCTCGCGCCATTCCCCGCCGCAAGGCCCTAGCCTGGGCGCGGACCGCCCGGCGGCACCGCTGTGCGCCTCCGACCACGACCGCTCCCGGAAGGAACGACGAGCTGATGAGCCAGCCCCTGCAGGCCCCTGCCTCCGCACCGGCGCCCGCCTCGGGCGGCGAAGCCTTTCTGCGCTTCCTCAAGAAGAACTGGCTGGCGCTGCTGCTGTCCATCCTCGCGCTCATCCTCATCATCGAGAACCTCGCGCTGTTCACGATGGTCGATGTGACCCTCTACTTCTGGACGCTGCGGCTCCCGTTGTGGCTGCTGCTCGCCGTCGTCTTCGTCGGCGGCGGGGTCAGCGGCTGGGTCTTCGCCCGGCGCCGCGCGCGGCAGCGACAGCTCGCAGCCTCGGCAGCGGCAGCGCAGCCGCCCCGGCGCTAGCTCAGGCCGAGCTCCGCAGGCTCCCGCTCCCCCTGCGTCATTCGCCCAACCGGTTGCGGGTGCGCATCGCGCGCTCGGCCTCGCGCTGGTCCTGCCGCTCGCGCAGCGCCTGGCGCTTGTCGTAGAGCTTCTTGCCCTTGCCGACGCCGAGCTCGATCTTCGCCCGCCCGTCGCTGAAGTAGAGGCTCAGCGGGACGAGCGTGTAGCCGCCTTCGCGCAGCTTCGGCAGCAGCTTGTCGATCTGAGCGCGATGCAGCAGCAGCTTGCGGGTGCGTCGCGGCGCATGGTTGGTCCAGGAGCCGTCCGCGTACTCCGGGATGTACACCGCCTCCAGCCAGGCCTCCCCACGGTCGATGTGGGCATAGCCGTCGGCCAGGGACGCACGCCCCTGACGCAGCGCCTTGACCTCCGTCCCGGAGAGGACCATGCCGGCCTCGATGGTGTCCTCGATGAGGTAGTCGTGCCGGGCGCGGCGGTTCGTCGCGACGACCTTGCGCCCCTTCTCCTTCGGCATGCCCGCACCTCCTCACCGTGACCGCGCGCCCCGGCGGGCCCGGGGCAGCCCTTCAGTCTAGCGAGGGCGCCCACGACGACCGCGACCGGCGAGCCGCTCCCGTGCCCGGCCTGCTCCCCCGCGGCGCGATACGCGGCAATGGGCAGCGATGCGCCGCCTTGCACTGTCTTGCGCGGGAGCTGCCGCCCGGTACGCCGCGGCGCAAGCGCCGCTACACCCGCAGGTATCGGGTGATCGCGATCTTCGCCGAGATGGCGGCGAGCGCGACGCCGATGACCGCGATCGCGGGAGGCACGAAGGCGACATCCTGCAGGTTGATGTACGAGGTGAACGGAACCGCGTCCACGAGGTAGTCCTGCACGAAGAACTTCACGATCGCCAGGGAGACTCCTCCCGCGATCAGGGAGCCCACGAATGCCGCGAAGATGCCCTCCAGGATGAAGGGCGTCTGGATGAACGCGTTCGAGGCGCCCACGAGGCGCATGATGCCGATCTCGCGCCTGCGCGAGTAGGCAGAGAGCCTGATGGTCGTCGCGATGAGCAGCATCGCGGCCACGAGCATGAGCACAGCGAGTCCGATCGCCGCGTAGCTGGCGGCGTTGAGGACGGCGAAGATGCTGTCCAGCAGCGACCTCTGGTCGACGACGCTCTGCACTCCGGCCGTGCCGGAGAGCGCCTCGGCGATCGCCGCGGACTGCGAGGGGTCCTTCAGCCGCACCCAGAATGTCTCGTTGAGCTGCTCCGGGCTGGCGGTGCCGGCGATGTCCGTGCCGGCGAACTCCTGCTGGAACTGGTCGTAGGCCTGCTGATGGTCGACGAAGTACACCTGGTCGACCAGCGGCGCGAGGGTGTCCGATTGCAGGATGCCCTGGATCGTGTCCTTCTGCTCCTGCGTGGCGTCAGCACCCTGGCAGGTGTCGCTCGAGTCGAACTGCGTGCACAGGTACACGGCCACCTGGGCGCGGTCGTACCAGTAGGACTTCATGCGGTTGATCTGCAGCTGCAGCAGCGCTGCAGCCCCGACGAAGCTCAGCGAGACGGCGGCGACGAGGATCACCGAGATGACCATGGAGATGTTCCGGCGCAGCCCCTGGCCGACTTCCTGCAGCACGAGACCGAACCTCATTGGACCGGCCCCACATCCTGCTGCTCGTCGTCCTCGCCCGCGACGGGAGCGCCGAGGCCGAGCCTGCCGGCGATGCCGCCCTGGCGGGTGACGGCAGCGGCGACGTCCGGCGGCAGCTCGACGGGCCCGGTCTGGAAGCGCCCCCGGATGGATGCGGGCTCGCCGGGGTCTGCCGCGGGCTGCTCCGCGGAGGCAGCCTGGCGGGCGACGGCCTCGCGCACCGCAGCCGCCACCTCCGGGGACTCCACGGGCTGGGCGACGGGGGCGGGCTGCACTGGTGCGGGCTGCACTGGTGCCTGCTGCGCGGGGGCGGGCTGCGCGGGCGGCGGCTGCGCAGGGCCCGGCGCGACGGCAGGAGCCCGCCCCGCGACCGGGGGCTGGGCAGAGCCCGTCTCCGGCGCACCCGAGCCGGGAACGGCAGCCGAGGTCGCAGCCGGGGCAGCCGGCGCGGTAGCGGCCGGCGCGGCAGGAGCAGGCACGGCAGCGGCCGGCGCGGCAGCGGCCCGGGGCACCGCCCCTGTCGTGACAGTCTCCCCCGGGGCCGGCACATAGCCCGGCAGGCGCGGGATCGACGCGGTCTCGCCGTAACCGCCGCCCACCTCGTCGCGCACCAGCACGCCCTCGTGCAGCTCCAGCACCCGGTGCTCCATCCGGTTCACGAAACCGGCCTCGTGGGTGGCCATGACCACGGTGGTCCCGCCCGCGTTGATGCGCTCCAGCAGCTGCATGATGCCCAGGCTGGTGCCCGGATCGAGGTTTCCGGTGGGCTCGTCCGCGAGGAGGATCGCCGGCCGGTTGACCACCGCCCGGGCGATCGCGACGCGCTGCTGCTCGCCGCCGGAGAGCTCGTTCGGCATGCGCTTCGCCTTGCCGCCGAGGCCGACGAGCTCGAGGATGTCGGGGACGGCCTCCTGGATGAAGCCGCGGGACTTGCCGATCACCTGGAGGGCGAAGGCGACGTTGTCGTAGACCGTCTTGTTGTTCAGCAGGCGGAAGTCCTGGAACACGACGCCGAGATTGCGCCGGAAGAACGGCACCTTCCGGCTGGAGATCTTGTTGAGGTTCTGGCCGAGCACGTTGACGACGCCGCTGGTGGCCTTCTCCGAGCGGAGGATCAGCTGCAGGCAGCTGGACTTGCCCGAGCCCGAGGCGCCGACGAGGAAGACGAACTCCCCGTTGTCGATCTGCATCGAGAGCTCGGCCAGGGCCGGGCGCGGCGTCCCCGGATAGCGCTTCGTGACGCTCTGGAACTGGATCATGACGCGCCGAGCCTACGTCGCGATCTGGACGATCCCGGGCGCGTCACCCGCGAGTCGGATTCCCCACGGGGCACCCGCGGCATCCGGCGCCCGGCTGCACCGCACCGTGGCTCGCCCCGCGGCTCGCCCGGTCCTAGTCCTCGCCGCGCTGCTGCTGCTTGCGCCAGCGGATGCCCGCGGCGATGAAGTCGTCCAGCTCGCCGTCGAACACGGCCTGCGGGTTGTTCACCTCATGCTCGGTGCGCAGGTCCTTGACCATCTGGTAGGGCGCCAGCACATAGCTGCGCATCTGGTCGCCCCAGCTCGCCGTGATCGTGCCGGCCAGCTCCTTCTTCTTCGCGGCCTCCTCCTCCCGCTGCAGCACGAGCAGCCGGGACTGCAGCACCCGCATGGCGGCGGCGCGGTTCTGGATCTGGCTCTTCTCGTTCTGCATCGAGACGACGATGCCGGTCGGGAGGTGGGTGATGCGCACCGCGGAATCGGTGGTGTTCACCGACTGCCCGCCGGGGCCGGAGGAGCGGAACACGTCGACCCTGATGTCCGACTCGGGCACCTCGATCGACTCGGCCTGCTCCATGAGCGGGATCACCTCGACGGCCGCGAAGCTCGTCTGCCTCTTCCCTGCCGCGCCGAAGGGGCTCATCCGGACCAGCCGGTGGGTGCCCGCCTCCACGCTGAGGGTGCCGAAGGCATAGGGCGCGTCCACCTCGAAGGTGGCCGACTTGATGCCGGCCTCCTCGGCATAGGAGGTGTCCATGACGGTCACCGGATACCGATGCTTCTCCGCCCAGCGCAGGTACATGCGCAGCAGCATCTCCGCGAAGTCCGCCGCGTCGACCCCGCCCGCGCCGGCACGGATCGTCACGACGGCAGGGTTCGCGTCGTACTCGCCGTCCAGGAGGGTCTGCACCTCCAGCTCGCCCACGGCCTTCTTCACGGCGGCCAGCTCGCTCTCCACCTCCGCGGCGGACTCGGGGTCGGCCTCCGCGGCGGCGAGCTCGCCGAGCACCTCGAGGTCGTCGATGCGCTGCCCGAGCTCGCCCAGGCGCTTGAGCTGCGCCTGGGCGTGACTGAGGGCGCTCGTGACCTTCTGCGCGTTCGCGACGTCGTCCCAGAGGTCGGGCGCGCTCGCCTCGGCCTCCAGACGCTCGACCTCGCCGCGCAGCCTGTCGACGTCGACGACCGCGGTGACGTCGGAGAAGGTGCTCCGCAGGGCCGCGATCTCGGCGGCGAACTCCAGCTCGTTCATAACCGCCCCAGCCTACCCGGAGCGGTCGGGAGGCGAGCCGGACCGAGTCGGGAGGCAGGCGGGAGGCAAGCGGGAGGCACCGCGGTCAGGAGGCGACGGCGCTCCGTAAGCTGAGAGCCGTGCTCCCGCTCCCGTCCCGCCGGCGCCTGGCCGTCGGGCTGCTCGGTCTCGCGCTCGGTCTGGCGCTCCCCCTCGCCGCAGCTCCGGCCGCGCTCGGCGCACCCGCTGCGGGCCCCCTGCCGGCCGACGCGAGCTCCTTCACCTTCGACTCCTTCACGGGCGACTACACGCTGGGCCGCGACCCCGACGGCATGTCGACCCTGCGCACGGTGGAGACCCTCATCGCGGAGTTCCCGGAGAGCGACCAGAACCACGGCATCGTGCGGGCGATCCCGACCCGGTACCTCGGCGTCGACCTCGACGTCACCGTGCTGTCCGTCACCGACGGTGCAGGCACCCCTCTGCCCTACACGACGGACACCGAGGACGGCGACGTCCTCACCCTGCAGATCGGCGACCCGGACGCCTACGTCCACGGCAGGCACAGCTACGTCATCAGCCACGAGGAGCGCGGTGTCGTCCTCGACTTCCCCGACGTGGGCGACCAGGAGCTCTACTGGAACACGAACGGCACAGGCTGGGCGCAGCCCTTCGGCACGGTCGCGGCGACCGTGCACGTACCGGCCGAGCTCGTGAGCGGGCTCAACGGCATGACCGCCTGCTACCAGGGCGCACAGGGCTCGACGAGCTCCTGCACGCTGACCAGGACGGCCGCAGCCGACGGCGGCGCCGACTTCTCGGCGAGCGTGGGGCCGCTCGCACCGCAGCAGAACCTCACCGTCGCCATCGGCTTCACGCCGGGCACCTTCGTCTCCCCCACACTGCCGCAGGACTCCTGGCTGACGAGGATCGCCCCCTATATGCTCGGCGCGATCTCGGCGGCGCTGTTCCTCGGCATGCTGCTCATCCGCCTCATCGCGTGGCGGGACGCGCCCGGCCGGGGCGTGATCGTGGCGCAGTACGCGCCACCGCGCGAGCACGGCGTGCTGCTGGCCGCGGAGCTGCTCGGTCAGCGCAAGCAGGCGAGCGCCGCGCAGCTGGTCAGCCTGGCCGTGAACCGCGCGGCGCGGATCGTGGAGAGCCCTCAGTCCGGCCGAGACGAGCGCTACTGGCTGCAGCCCGTCTCCGACGGCTCCGGCCTCGCGCCGGACGACGATCGCGCCTTCCAGGTGCTCTTCCGCCCGGACCCGGAGGGCGCCCGGGAGTCGCTGTCCCTGGGGCGCGACAACCGGGTGCTGGGCGACGAGCTCGTGGCGCTGTCCGCGTGGGCCGAGGGGCAGCTGCGCGAGCGCGGGCTGCGGCGGCTCTCGCCCCGCGGGCCCGCGATCCTCTTCCGTCTGCTGTCCCTCGGCGCCCTCGCCGCGGCGGCCGCGCTGACCTTCTGGGCCGGCGGGCACGCGCTCATCGTCACGGATGCCGGCTTCCGCCCCACCGCGCCGATCTTCCTCGGGCTGATGCTCGTGTCGATCGTCCTGTGCGTGCTGACCTGGCGGGCCGCCCGGAGGCGGAAGATCCTCACCCGGGCGGGGGCGGAGTACCGGGAGCACCTGCTCGGGCTGCGCGAGTACATCCGCCTCGCCGAGGCCGACCGCCTCCGCGTGCTGCAGAGCCCCGCCGGCGCCGAACGGGCCGGGCTGCCCCCGGCCGAGCGCATCGACCCGCGCGACCCGACGCAGGTGGTGCGCCTGTACGAACGCCTGCTGCCCTACGCCATCCTCTTCGGCCTGGAACGCGAATGGGCCCAGCACATCGGCACCTTCTACACCACGGCCGAGCTCACCCCCGACTGGTACGCCGGCACGAGCTACGCCCTGTTCGCCACCGAGTTCTCCGCCTTCCACCACCAGCTGTCCACCACAGGACCCCAGGCCACCGCACCCGCGTTCAGCTCCGGCTCCGGCGGCAGCAGCAGCTTCGGCGGCTCCTCCGGGGGCGGCTTCTCGGGCGGAGGCGGCGGAGGCGGCGGAGGCGGAGGCTGGTAGCTCCGCACGGCGCCCTACCGGAGCGCAGCGTGTGCAGCAGCAGTGCCGCCGGTGCCATCCCGGGGCACGGGCACCCGCCGCTCAGGCCAGGTGGCGGTCGATGAAATCGAGGGTGCGCTCCCAGGCGTCCGCCGCATCGTCCGGCCGGTAGGCGACCGGGTTGGTGTCGTTGAAGAAGGCGTGACGCGCCTCCGGGTAGACGACCGTCTCGAAGTCCACGCCCGCGGCGGCCATGTCCTCCCGGACGCTCGGCAGGGCGTCGATGAGAGCGGGATCGTGCTGCCCGTAGATGCCCAGCACGGGGCATCCGATGGAGCCCATCGCCTCCGGCTCCGGCGCCCGACCGTAGAAGGGCACGGCGACCCGCACACGGGGGTCGGCGGCGGCCAGCGCGAAGCTGTAGGTGCCCCCGAAGCAGAAGCCGAGCACGCCGATCCGGTCGCCGATGGCGGGCTCGTCGGCCAGCGCGTCCACGACGTGCTTGAGACGGGCGACCGTCTCCGCGGCGAACTCCGGGGACTGCACCGGCGCGGTCTTCTGCCGCATCACGGCCTGGTTCGCGGTCCGGGTCTCCTCGTCGGGCTCACGCAGCAGCTGCGCCAGCTCTTCGCCGACTTCGGGCGTGATGCCTGCCGAGCTGAGCAGATCGGGCGCGTAGACGAGGTAGCCCTCGGCCGCGAGGCGGTCTGCGACATCCTTGATGTGGTCGACCAGTCCCCAGATCTCGTGGATGAGGACGAGCGCGCCGCGGATCTGCTCACCCTCCTCGGGAGCACTGCGGTACACGTCCACATCCGGCAGCCCGTAGGAGCTCAGATCGGTGAGTTCGCCCATGGCTCAGAGCCTAATACCCGGCTCCGGCGTGACCGTGACCGGCATCCGCGACCCCTTCCCCCCGGATGCGAGGGCGGCGGGCGCTACCGCGGCCCGGGCCGGGGCGAGTCCGGCGAGGACAGGTATCCGAGCGCCGAGGCCCGCAGCAGCGCCTCCTGCCGGGACCGGACGCCCAGCTTGCGGTACACCGAGCGCAGCTGCGTCTTGACGGTGTTCGGCGTGACGAAGAGGCGCTCGGCGATGACCGCCACGGACGGCGACTCCGCCAGCGCGCGCAGCACGACCTGCTCGCGCGGGGTGAGCACCGGCGCGGGCAGCGCGGCCTCCGGGGCGATCGTGCGCGCCTCGGAGAGGATCGCCGCGAGGTCCGGCCGATGCAGACGCTCCGCGCTGGCTCGCAGCAGCTCGCGATCCGATCCCTCGATGACGGCGAGCGGCACGCGCATGCCCGTCGCGAGGAGCCGGTCGCCGGCGCGCGCCATCACCGCGTCGCCGTCGCCGCGCTGGCGGTCGCGGAGCAGGATGGCCGCGAGCAGCAGCTCGGCCTCCAGCGCGACGCGGATCGAGCGGGACTGACGCGCCAGGAGACGATCCAGGGCCGCCACGGCCTCTCCTCGGCTGCCCACGGCGAGCTGCACCCTCGCGAGCGCGAGCGTGCCCTCCGGAGCGTTCCTGGCGGCCCGTGCGGCCAGCTGCCGGGCCCCCTGCACATTCCCGGCCGCCAGCAGAAGTCCGGCCTCGGCGGCCTCCACGAGACCGCGGGCGCGGCTCGTCGTGGGGCTGGATCCTCGCTCCATCCGCACCCGCTCAACCCGCGCCAGCCCCCCGGCGGCATCTCCGGAGAGGGCGTCGGTCAGCGCTTGCGCCGCCGTGAACAGCGGCCAGTGCTCGGCGAGGTCCACGATAGGGCCCACGGCGTCCAGATGCGCCTGCGCCCGTGCGGTGTCGCCGTCCTCCAGCGCCAGGATGGCCAGTCCGAGCTCCAGCAGCTCTCCGGCGTTGCCGCGGCGCCAGCCCTCCGGCCAGCGGGCGGCATCCGCCTGCGCGAGCAGGCGCCGGGCGAGCGGCAGATCCCCGGTGCTGGCCGCGAGGGCACCCCGCGCGGAGAGCTGCTCGACGGCATCGAGCCGCCCCGCCTCGGCGTGCTTCGCGTAGCCGAGCTCGAAGCAGCGGGCGGCGAGCGCGTCATCCCCCGCGTACATCGCCGTGATCCCCAGGTGCGAGTACAGCAGCGGACCGATGCGCCCCATCGACTCGAACTCGGCGTCGGGCAGTGACTCCAGATCGGCCACGGCACGCCGGGCCAGCGCGACCGCGGTGTCCGCCGCCGGGGTGAGCCGGATCGCGGAGGCCTCGAAGGCGCGGTACACCACCCGGTCACGCCGCGAGCCCCGCCCCGGCTGGAGGCGCATGAGCGCGGAGGTCGCGGCGAACAGCTCCAGGGCGCGCCGCCGGGTGGCGCGCTCCATGTTCGCGATCATCGCGTAGAGGACGATGAGCGCGGGGTACCGCGTCATGGCCGACACGCGCACGGCGCTGAGCACCTTCAGCGTCTCGCCGCGCCGCTCGACGAGCTCGACCCAGCGGGCGAAGGCGATCTCGGTCGCGAGCTCCAGATCGTGCATCTCCAGGGCGAGGCGCAGAGCCTCCACGGGGCGGCTGTCGGCAAGGGACGCGTGCACAGCGCCACGAAGCAGCCGCTCCCGCTCCGCTGCGGGGATCTGCTCGGCCAGCTGCTGCACGGCCTGCCGCGCGAAGGGCGACAGGGCGAACCAGCCCGCGCGGGAGCTGCCCAGGCCCAGCTCCTCGGCGAGCGCCGGCAGCCCCGGATCCATGCCCCAGGCCTCCAGGACCGCGGCGTCCACCTCCGAGACGAGCGCGAGCCGCGCGACCGTCTCGCGCAGCTGCGGGTCGCGGGCATCCGCCTCGGCCAGCAGACGCGCCCGGAAGCGCTCGCGGAGCCGCTCGGCTCCTTCCAGCTCGGCGCGCACGGCGACGGCGAGGCCGGCGGAGGCCTCCAGGATGAGGGCGCGCTCGGAGGGGCGCAGGCCGGGCGCCGCGGATGCGAGCTCCGCGTCGTCCACGAGGAGGTCCTCCGGGCCGATGACGTCGATGGCCGCGTCGGTGGACAGCCCGAGTGCACGCACGACCGCGGAGGAGCGGGTGGCGACGACCAGGCGCAGGCCCGGGTCCTCGTCCACGAGGGCCCCCAGCCGGGCCAGTGCATCGGCCTCCAGCCGCTCCGCGTGATCGACGACGAGCAGCCGTCGCTGACCTTCGGCCGGCTCGGGCCAGGACGACGCCGGCCAGGACGGGTCCCGCAGGAACGAGGCGGACCCGCCCTCCTGCCGTCCGGGGCCCGCGCCGGCCGCCGCCTCCGCGGTGCCGCTGCTCGACGGCTCCGCAGAGGCCGCGTCGAGCCAGATCATCGGCTGCCCGGCCCGCTCCGCCCAGCTCGCGAGGAGGGTCGTCTTGCCGGCTCCCGCAGGGCCGTGCAGGACGACGATGTCCGCAGCGGCATCGAGCCGCGACATGAGCCCCGGGCGCGAGAAAGTCGAACTCGGCACGCGCCGTGGGCGGTGAGACTCGCTCACAGCGCCTCCGCTTTTCCGACCCCCCGATCGAAGGACCATGGTATACACCGCGTGCATCTGCGCAAGAGGCCAGTCCGCGGCGGCAGCGCGCGAACGCGGCGGAGCCCCGCCCGATCCGTAGACTGTGAGCCGCCAGCGGGAGTGGTGAAACCGGTAGACACGCGGGATTTAGGTTCCCGTGCCGAGAGGCGTGAGGGTTCGAGTCCCTCCTTCCGCACCAGCCCCGCCCGGCCTTCCGGAGCCGAGTCGTCGTGGCGGCTCCGCTCCTCGTCCGCCTCCGCGAGAGCGCCTTCGCTGACCGACTTTTCCGGACGCCGAAACGGTCTGCACGACGGCGCCGGAGTACCGTGTCCTCGGATCCTGCGCTGGCAGCGCAGCTCGTCGGCGTTCAGCGCGTCGGGGATCGGACCAATCCGTGGGGGGACGATGAACGGGGCAAGGGGACGGCGCGAGAGCGCCGCGGGGACACGACGACGGTTTGCGGCGCTGGCTGTCGCACTCGCGGCAGGGATGGGAGGGGCGCTCCTCTCGGTCTCGCCCACGAACGTCGCTGCAGCGGCCGCGCAGACGCCCGCACCCGCACCGTCGCCGATCCCGGCGACCCGGGGGGCGCCCCGGCCTCCACCGCGACGCCACGCCCGAGCACCCCTGCACCCGCACCCGCACCCGCACCCGCACCCGCACCGAG